>Ga0302324_100002883_pt1 | contig 39091 bp, 36 predicted proteins | sample Palsa_T0_1_FD_201949 | JGI IMG/M metagenome (GOLD analysis project Ga0302324, IMG submission 201949) | Peat permafrost microbial communities from Stordalen Mire near Abisko, Sweden - Palsa_T0_1 | ecosystem: Environmental > Terrestrial > Soil > Palsa > Peat permafrost | place: Sweden: Abisko...
GCAGGCGGGCCGCCACGAGGCGACCGTCGACGACCTCGGTGACGATGGCGCCGCTCTTGGAGGAGCGCAGGGCGTACGGCGTGCCGGTGAAGGCGGGACCGTGTTTGGTCCAGGTCCGCAGATCGGTCGAGGTGGCAACGAGGAGCGTGCCGACCTTGCCGTCGAACGCCGTGTAGAGGCAGACGAAGTCGCCATCGGGAGACTCCACCACGCGCGGATCTTCGCACCCGCCCGGCCACTCCCACGCCTGCCAGGCATCGTCAGCCGGGAAGATCACCGGTGCAGGTGCGACCTCGAAGTTGATGCCGTCGGCGCTCGTGGCCAGACCGATGCGCGAAGTCCCGTGGTCACGACCGACGGAGTCCTCGGCCCGGAGCAGGAGGTGGATCTTTCCTTCATGCACGACGCCGCCCGGATTGAACACGTCTTTGGCCGCCCATCGGACCTCCCGGCCTGTCACCGGACAGGTGAACCGGGCGTCGGCCAGAGGAGCCACCACGGCGCCGACGTGCGGGGTGAAGGGTCCGAGCCGCCAGTCCCCGGTCACGGTGACGCCTCTCGTTGCAGGACGCGGGCGCTCGGCCGCACGTTGCGCTCAGGGTCCATGATCCCGAACGACACGTCGTAACCGTGCAGCCATTCGTAGTTGTCGACAGCCGTCCAGTGGAAGATGCCCCGAACGTCGATGCCGCTGTCGATCGCCTCGTTGATGACGGCAAGGCCGCGCCGGAGGTAGTCAGCCCGCAGCTCATCGTCATCGGTGCCGATCCCGTATTCGGCCACCAGGAGGGGCACACCCGGGAGCTCGGCATGCAGCCGGCTGAGGACGAGGCCCACCCCGTCGGCCCAGATCCCGTAGCCGAGCGGTGAGACGGGCGCATCGGGCGGATGGATGGCAAGCCGCCCGCCCTGCACGCCCATGGCGGCGTAGTAGGAGAAGCCGACCAGGTCGACGGAGCCGGCCAGGTCGGGCCGCTCGACCGGGTCGCGATGGGGCACTTTGAGCACCCCGTCACGGAACAAGCCGATCCACGGCGCCCAGTAGTACTCGTCGAGCGATCGGGCCATGTCGGCGGTGGCGGGGTCGTCGTCCCGGGGAACGATGGGAGACAGGCCGAAGATGGAGGAGACGGGGAGGCCGGTTTCCTTCAGGCGGACCGCGGCTTCGGCGAAGGCCAGGTGCATCGCCTCGTTGACAACGGCCACCTCCTGGCTGTCGTTGTGCCCGGGAGGCCAGCCGCGTCCGCCGTAGGCGGCCCGGGCGTAGTAGTTGGTCTCGTTGATCGGCTGCCAACCGCCGACCAGGTCTCCGAACGTCTCGGCTACGAAGTCGACGTGTCGCCGCCACACCTCTGTTCGATTCTGCTCGAGGAGGAATCCGCCGGAGTCGAGGAACCACCGGGGAAGGGTGAAGTGATGGAGCGAGACCCATGGCACGATGCCGGCAACTCGCGCCGCCTCGAGGACGTCGCGGTAGTGCTGGATCGCCCCTTCGTCGTAGGTGCCCTGGTCGGGCTCGAGGCGGGCCCACTCCACCGACAGGCGGTGGTGGGTCAAGCCCAGGGCGGCCAAGTGCCCGAAGTCCTCGGCGTAGCGCGTGGCGAACCCGTTCCCGTCTCCGGACACCGGAACATGACCGGACCGCTCCCACTCCCACCAGTCCGAGGCCGGGGCTGCACCCTCGCACTGGGTGGAGGAAGCACCCGTTCCCCACCAGAAGCCTTCAGGCCAACGCATGCGCACGAGTATGGCAAGAAGGGAGGTGCACCAACCGAGGAGTCACCGTACGGCGCCGGCCAAGGGGCCCCCGGCGCCGAAGGCGATGGCGGCGAAGCGTTCGGCGATCCGTTCATTGCCTGCCTCGTTGGGGTGAAGATCGTCCGGAAGATCACCGGCATCGGCCGGGCCGAACAGGTCCAGCCCGCTCCGGTAATGGAGGTGCTCGTCACCGAGGCCGCGCCGCACCTCGACGACCGATTCGATCGCTGATCGCATTGCGCGCATGGTGAGGCTGGTGCGCCGCATCGCCGGGAGGCCCTCGACGGCCACGACGCGACCGTCGGGTCCGGGCATCAGCGGCCCTGCATGGTCCTCGCTGCTCGGGGAGAAAATCGGAGAGACCACGAGGATCGGTGTGTCGGGCTTTCCTTCCCTGATGGTGTCGAGGAAGCCGTGCAGGGCTGGTCCGAAAGGGCGCTGGCGCATGGCGTCCTCGGCGATGATGTTGGCCGCCACCTTGAGGCTGATGGCGTCGGCGTCCGAGTCGCGGATCGTCCGGGCCACGAAGGGGTCCAGCATGCACTGGCCGGCGAACCCCAGGTTCGTGTGCTCGAGGCCGACCGAGCGCGCCACCATGGCCGGCCAGGTCTTGACCGGCGATGTGGCACCCACACAGTGGCTAATGGAGCTGCCGTAGTGGATCCAGCGGGGCAGCGTCGGCACGGTGCGCTCGATCACCGCGCCTTCGTCGAGACGCACCGCGCGGAACTCGACCGCGGCGTGGGCCGGGAGCCAGATCTCCACCGCCTTGGTCCCCCGGGGGAGGTCCGTGAACGAAATGGTGGTGGACGGTCCCGGCTCGAAGGCGACGTCGTCGCGGCCGGGACCCAGGGAGATGACGCTGCCGGTCGCCGTGGCCGATTGTGCCACCAAGGCACCGTCGACGAGCAGGTCGAAGACCGCCGGCCTGAGCTCCCTGGGGACCTGCCGGATCAAGGTGAGCAGCACGTCGATCTCAACGGTGGTCGCCGACGTCGTCAGGGCCAGGCGTACCCCGGCCGGCAGCTGCACCACCGCCTCCATGGCCATGTCGGTGATCTGAGGCCTGGTCCACGCCGGGAGCCGCCGGGGGATGAGCCCCGAACCGGTCGGCGCGACGTCGAGGGCGCCGGGGAAGGCGAGGACCCCGGAATCGAGGGGAATGCTCTGCATGGTGCTCATCTCGACGGTACGAGCTTCATGGCTGGGTCTCCGTGGATCCCCTCGACGCGTGGGGAGAACGGCTCGTCGCTGACGACGATCTTCCCGAGCATGCCGCCGGCTTCGACGCGTTGGTGTGCCCGGCGGAGCCGGGCGGCGTTGATGGGCGAGAGGGCCTCGACCAGGGTGCTGCGGATCTGCCCGGAGTCGACGAGGTCGGCGGCTCGGTCGAGGAGCTGGTGTTGGGTCACCAGGTCGTCGTCGGGGTAGAGCGACCGGGCGAACATGAACTCCCAATGCCACGACAGGGATTTATTCTTGAGGACGGGCAGGTCGAGCGTCTGCGGGTCGCCGATCCCGACGATCTGGCCGAAGGGCCGCAGCAGGCTGGCGTACAGGCCGAGCTCGTCTCGGGACGAGACGGTGAAGATGGAGTGCACACCCTGGGGAGCGAGGTCGGCCACCTGCCGGCGGATGTCCCCGTGGTAATCGATGACGTCATGTGCCCCGAGGTGCCGGACCCACTGCTCCGCCTCCGCACCCGTCACCGAGCCGACGACCCGGACCTGCCGGGCCAGCGCACGCGCCAGCTGCACCACCATTGAGCCGACGCCGCCGCTCGCGCCCATCACGAGGAGGACGCCCGTGCTCTCCGCATGAAGTTGGAGCTTGTCGAAGAGTGCCTCCCACGCCGTGATCGTGGTGAGCGGCAGGGCGGCGGCTTCGGCGAAGGAGATCGTCTGTGGTTTGTGACCGACGACCCGTTCGTCGACGGCGTGCAGGGCTGCGTTCGTCCCCGGCCGGTCGATGGCGCCGGCGTAGTAGACCTCGTCGCCCGGGACGAACAACGTCACCGCTTCGCCCACCTCGCGCACGATGCCCGCGGCGTCGAAGCCCAAGATCCTCATTGTGCCGTGCGGGTCGGAACCCGATCGCTGCTTGACGTCAACCGGGTTCACCGAGACGGCGTGGATCTCGACGAGGAGATCGTGCGGCCGAACGTCGGGCCTGGGGATCTCGATGTCGATCAGGCTCCGGGGGTCGTCGGCCGGGAGGTTGCGGTCATAGCCGACGGCGGCGATGGAGTTGGGCCGGATTTTCATCGTGTTCGTCCTTGGTGTCCCATGGGGTCGGAATGGTGTAAGAGGAGATCCGATGGCGCATGCATACACCGATCGTTGGGGCTGCCCTCTCTTCGCCACGCACCAGGAGGCCGTCGGCCTCCTCGACGAGGCCGTCGAGCAGCTGGTGTCGCTGAGCGGGGAGCCCGGGACCCTGGTGGACGAGGCGGCCACCATCGATCCCCAGCTGATGCTGGCGCGCGTGATGCAGGCGTATCTCGCACTGTATGCGAGCTCGGCGCGGGGAATCGAGAGAGCGAGGGCCCTGGTCGGGGACCTCCAGCCCCGAAGCCTCCGGACCGGCGAGCGCGAGATCCTGCATGTGCTCGCCGCCCAGTCCTGGGCCGACGGTGAATGGGAGCACGCCCTCGGCTTCCTCGACCGCGCCTTGCAGCACGACTCCCGCGATCTCCTGGCGCTCAAGGTCGCCCAGGACCTCTCCTTCTTCCTGGGCGACCAGCAGGCACTGCGCGACGTGGTGGAACGGGTCGTCGGGGCCTGGTCATCCGATCGCCCGGGTTACGGCTACGTGCGCGGCATGTACGCGTTCGGGCTCGAGGAGAACGGCGACTACGACGGAGCCGAGCAGCAGGCGCGGCGGGCGCTCGCAGTGAACCCCCGCGACGTGTGGGCGGTGCATGCCCAGGCCCACGTGTTCGAGATGCGGGGGGACCAGCGCCTGGGCATCGCGTTCCTGGACGACTCGGTCGGGGACTGGTCTTCCAGCTACTTCGCCACGCACAATTGGTGGCACCGGGCGCTCTACCACCTGGAGCTCGGAGAACTCGACGAGGCGCTGGCCATCTACGACGGCCCCATCCGCGGCACCGGATCGACGGAGTGGCTCGACGTGGACGACGCGGCATCGCTGCTCTGGCGCCTGCACCTGTTCGGCGTCGACGTCGGAGAGCGGGCCAGAACGCTCGTCGGGGAGGTCGGCGGCCTGCTGGGCGAACCGGTATACGTGTTCAACGACTGGCACGCGGTCATGATCGCCGGCCTGGCGGGCTTTCCGGACGTGTGCGAGGGACTCATCCGGGCGAACCGGAACGCGCCCGATGGGACCAATCGCCGTGCGATCGAGTCAGCAGGCCTCCGTCTCATCGAGGGTTTCGCCGCCTTCGTCAGCGGCGATGCCGCTCGCACGGTGCACCGGTTGATCGACATCGGCCCCACGGCCCATGTCGTCGGCGGCAGCCATGCGCAACGGGATGTGATCGATCTCACCCTCCTGGCCGCGGCGGCGAGGGTCGGCGACCTCCGGCTGGCGGAGGCTCTGCTGGCGGCGCGTGTGGCGTGCAAGCCGTCGGCCGCGGCGGCGGGTGGGGACCTGATCCGGACCAACAGCCGCTGAGTGGTAGTGCGTCCTTCCGGTCCAGCGGGAGCGACGGCGCCTCAGCTAGGGCGGGCGCGGGCAGTCCCTACTGGGTGGCGAGATCGACCCGGGACTCGACGAGCGCGTCGCGAATCGGGTCCCGGCCGGACGTCTCGATCACGACCCGGTGGAGGACACTGGAAGGGAGCTCGGCTCGTCCGTTGAGTTGCGGGTCGATAGGCCCTGCCGGTTGGAAGCCGACGGCGAATCCGGGGGTTCCGTACGTCAGGGGAGTGGTCCTGGGGACCTGGCCGTTCCCGACGGGGACGTCGCCGTAGAACAGCTCGACGTCGCCCCCCGCACCGGTCCGCGTGAAGACAGCGCTGACGGTCAGCGGTTCGGAGGGCAGGACCGCCTCGGCGGCGATCGTCGTGATCTGCGTGGCCACGAAGTTGTAGGTGAAGTGCAGGCGACCGTCGCCGATCCACAGCACGTAGCCGCCGGCGTGGCTCCCGTGCGCGGCGATCACGCCGGTCAGCACCTGGTCCGGCTGAGGCACGAGCTCGGCGGCGATGACGAACGAGCGGTTCTTGAAGTTGGGGGCGAGCGCTTCCGCCAGGGGGCCGACCTGCCCGAGGAATTCGTAACGGTTGCGCCGGTACCGTGGGTCACCGAACAGCCCTGGCTGGTTGTTCAGCGGCAGCACCTGGAACTTCTCCGCCTCGCGCCACCAGAGATCCTTGAGCTCCGACAACTTCGCGGGTTCCACGTCGGCCAGGTCGTGCACCTCCGAGAAGTCCTCCGTCACGTGATAGAGCTCCCAGACGTCCTCGTCGAAGGGTCGCGTGGTGTCGGAGCCGTCGTAGGCGATGAACGGCGGGGTGTGGAAGACGACCGCCTTCCATCCGTCGTGATAGAGGGCGCGTGAGCCGAGCATCTCGTAGTACTGCGTGCGGTGCGCTCCCGGCGCCTGAGGATCCTCGAGTGTGGGGGCGAAGCTCACGCCTTCGATCGGCGACTGCTGCACCCCGGCGATGGAGTCGGGTGGATCGATGCCGGTGAGATCGAGGAGCGTCGGAAGCAGGTCGATGGCGTGCACGTATTGATGCCGCGTCCCACCCCCGGTGCCGAGGCGTGCCGGCCAATGGAAGATGAGTGGGTCCGCCACGCCGCCTTCGTGCGTGTCGCGCTTGAACCGTTTCAGCGGTGTGTTGCCGGCCCAGGCCCATCCCCAGGGATAGTGGTTGTTGGCCTTGGGCGTGCCGAGGTCGTCGATCCGTTCGAGGTTCTCCTCGAGGCTCTCGGGAATGAAATTGAAGAAGTACTGCTCGTTGAACGACCCCTTGGCCCCGCCCTCAGCGGAAGCGCCGTTGTCGCTCATCACGACCACGACGGTGTTGTCGCTCTCGTCGAGCTGGTCGACGAAGTCGAGGACGCGCCCCACCTGCGCGTCGGTGTGGGTGAGGAAGCCGGCGTAGACTTCCATGAGCCGCGCCGCCAGCCGTCGCTCGTCGGCGCCCAGCGTGTCCCAGGCCGGGACCCACGAGGGGCGCTCGGAGAGCAGGGTGCCCGGGGGCAGGAGGCCCGAGGCCAGCTGGCGGTCAAACACCTCTTGCCTCCACGTGTCCCAACCCTTGTCAAAGGCGCCGCGATAGCGGTCGATGTACGCCCGGGGAGCCTGATGGGGGGCGTGACAGGCGCCCGGGGCGAACCACAGCAGGAACGGCGTCGACGGCGATGCTCCCCGCAGGTCGGCCACATAGCGGATGGCGTGATCGGCCAGGTCTTCGGTGAGGTGGTATCCCTCCTCGGGGGTCTGCGGTGGTTCGACCGGGTGGTTGTCCTCCACCAACTCAGGGTGGTACTGGTCGGTCTCACCTCCCATGAAGCCGTAGTAGCGGTCGAAGCCCCGCCCGAGGGGCCACTTGTCGCGCGGGCTTCCCGCCGCCATTTCTGTGGCCGGTGTCAGGTGCCACTTGCCGACGGCGAAGGTGGCGTACCCCTGCTGCCGCAGGATCTCCGACAGGAAGCCGTTCTCCTTCGGGATGGTGGCGTTGTAGCCCGGGAACCCCGCGGCCAGCTCGACGACCCGGGCCATGCCGTTCGAGTGATGATTTCGGCCGGTGAGCAGGCAGGCCCGGGTGGGCGAACACAGCGCAGTGGTGTGGAAGTTGGCGTAACGGCGACCCTCCGACGCCAAGCGGTCGAACGTCGGTGTCGCGATGTCGGACCCGTAGGCGCCGAACTGGGCGTACCCCACGTCGTCCAGCAGGACGATCACCACGTTCGGGGCGCCGGTGGCCGCCGTCTTCAACGGGGGCCACCAGCTCTGCGAATCGGCGTAGGTCCGGCCGACGTGTCCTTCGAATGGCTGTGTCATCCTGCCTCAGGGTAGGAGGCTCCGAGAGATGTTGACGAATCCGATCTCCCGCGGCCCCCACCCGGAGGGGAATCGATCGGCGCGGTCGCGTGTTCGAAAGCTAGGTGACAAATGAAGGGTGGACATGACCAGCACGTACGACTTTTCGGCGGCGACCGCTGACGGGGCCCGGGTTCCGTTGTCCGACTACGAGGGGAAGCTGCTCCTGGTGGTGAACGTCGCCAGCAAGTGCGGGCTCACCCCGCAGTACGAGGGATTGGAGTCGCTCTACCGGGACGACAGGGACCGCGGTCTCGAGATCCTGGGTTTTCCCTGCAACCAGTTCAAGGAGCAGGAACCGGGCAGCGACGCCGAGATCCAGGCGTTCTGCCAGTCAAGCTACGACGTCACCTTTCCTGTCTTCGCCAAGATCGAGGTCAACGGGCCGGACGCCGACCCCCTCTTCACGTTTCTGCGTGCGGAGGCGCCGGGCGACTTCGGACCGCAGTACGGAGCCTTCTACGAGGCCATCTCGAAGATCCGTCCCGAGGCGGAGGGCACCGACGAGGTCAAGTGGAACTTCACCAAATTCCTCGTCGGCCGGGAGGGGCAGGTCGTCAAGCGCTACGAGCCTTCCGTGGCACCCGCCGACATCAAGACAGACCTCGAGCAGTACCTGTAACCGGCGGTGATCGAACCTCGGCTATCCATTCTCGACCTGGCGCCGATCGGACGCGGTCAGACGGCCAGCGACAGCTTTGCCGGCAGCGTGGCGTTGGCGCAGCGCGCGGAGGAGCTCGGCTACCAACGGGTCTGGTACGCCGAGCACCACAACATCGCGAGCATCGCGTCGTCGGCCACCAGCGTGCTGATCGCGTACGTCGGGGCACAGACCACGACGATCAGACTCGGAGCGGGAGGGATCATGCTCCCGAATCACGCGCCCCTCACGATCGCCGAGCAGTTCGGCACCCTGGCCGCGATGTACCCGGGACGGATCGATCTCGGCCTGGGCAGGGCTCCGGGGTCGGATCAGAACACCATGCGGGCGCTGCGCCGCGATCCGCGCGCGGCGGACACCTTTCCCCAGGACGTGCTCGAGCTGCAGGGCTACCTCAACGACGAGAGCCGCATTGCGGGTGTGGACGCCGTGCCCGGAAAGGGCTCCCGGGTCCCGCTCTACATCCTCGGGTCGTCGTTGTTCGGCGCCCAGCTGGCCGCGGCCCTCGGGTTGCCCTATGCGTTCGCCTCGCACTTCGCGCCGGCCGACCTCCTGGCGGCGCTGGCGGCCTATCGGGACGGATTCCGGCCCTCGTCCCAGCTCCACCGGCCCTACGTGATGTCGGGCGTCAACGTGATTGCCGCTGACACCGAGGCCGCGGCCCAGGAGCAGCTCCAGGGCATCCGGCGGATCCGGGCGCTCAGCCTCTTCGGCCGGCAGCTGGGTCTGCCTCCGGCCGACCTGACCGACGAGCACGCCGACCGGCTGCTGGAGGCCGGCGCCTCGGCCCAGGTGGACCAGATGCTGACCTATTCGGCAGTGGGCACGCCGTCACAGGTGCGTGACTCCATGGAAGAGTTCCTCCAGCTCACCGGCGCCGACGAGCTGATCACGGTCCACCAGGCCCCCACGATCGAGGGCCGCCTGCGCTCGGTGACGCTGTTGGCGGAAGCCATGCAGACCGTCACTGCGTAGACGACGCCCTGGGTCACTGGCCTGCCCGCGTGAACGGTCCGCTACATTTATGATCAAACCCATCGGAGTTCGGTAGTTCAAGATCGGTCGTTCAAGTTCGGTCGTTCAAGTCTGTCGTTCAAGGAGGTCCCGCCGTGACCGTTGCTCCATCAACCCAATTGCGTGCACGTCGCCTGACCGGGCGCATCGGGGCCGAGATCTCCGGGGTGAACCTCGCCCGTCTCGCCGACGACGAGGTGGCGGCCATCCGCCAGGAGTTGTTGGCGCACCGAGTGGTGTTCTTCCGCGACCAGACGATCGAGGCGACGGAACAGATCGCCTTCGCGTCCCGTCTCGGACCATTGACCCTGGGTCATCCCACGCTGCCCCAGCTCACCGACGACTGCGAGCTGTTCGACCTCGACTCCATCGCCGGTGCCAGCGCCAACCACTGGCACACCGACGTCACCTTCGTCGAACGTCCTCCGATCTTCTCGGTCCTGCACGCCCTCATCATCCCCGAGGTCGGCGGCGACACCCTGTGGGCCAACACGGTGGCCGGCTATCGGGACCTTCCGGACGACCTCCGTCAGTTGGCGGATCGCCTGGTGGCGGTGCACTCCAACGGTCACGACTACGGCCGGGTGGACGTGGCGAGCCTGCGGGGCGCACTGCGACCCGAGCAGCTGGCGCACCTGCAGGCATTCGTCTCGGAGGTCTACGAGACCGAGCACCCGGTGGTGCGGGTGCACGCGGAAACCGGGGAGCCCGCGCTCCTCCTGGGCGGCTTCGCCCAGCGGCTGGTCGGCCACAGCCTCAGCGAGTCCGTCGATCTGATCCGGATTCTGCAGGCCTACGTCACGAGGCCGGAGAACATCGTGCGCTGGCACTGGCAAGAGGGTGACGTCGCCATCTGGGACAACCGGGCGACGCAGCACTACGCCATCGCCGATTACGGGGACCAGCGCCGGCGGATGCAGCGCGTCACCACGGCGGGCATCCCCGCTGTCGGTCTCGACGGCAGGACGAGCCGCGCCCTCCAGGGCGACGCCAGCCGGTACTACCTCGAGGCCTGAATCCGCTCAGTCGCGCAACAGGGTGCCGGCGACGGGATCGAGCGCCTCCTGAGCCTTGAGCAAGAGGTCGGTGCATTCGACGTTGAGCGGTCGACCGAGGTGGTACCCCTGGGCGACGCGGCAGCCCACTCCGCGCAGCCCGCGCTCCTGGACCGGATTCTCCACGCCCTCGCCGATGGTCTCGTAGCCGAGCATGTGGGCCAACTGCACCATGGCCGCAGCCAGGCCGCGCGAGTCGTCGCCTGACCCGAGGCCTTGAACGAAGGACCGGTCGATCTTGACGATGTCGACCTGCAGTCGGTCGAGGTGGGAAAGCGAGGAGTATCCCGTCCCGAAGTCGTCGAGCGCGATGCGCACACCGAGGGACCGCAGTTCGATCAGGTTGCGCACGGTGGTCTCGTTGTCGGCCAGCATGGCGCTCTCGGTGATCTCGAGAATCAGCGAGCGGGGATCGAACTGGCAGGCCTCGACCTGCGTCGTGATCCGCCGGGCCAGGTCGGGGTCGAGCAGTTGGCCCGGCGACAGGTTGACGCTCATGACCATGTCGGAGCCCCAGAGGCCCTGGTCGGCCCACTGCTGGGCCTGCGAGCAGGCGGAGCGCAGGACGAACGAGTCGATCTCACCGATGAGGCCGAGTTCCTCCGCCAGCGGCACGAAGAGGCGGGGGTCGACCACGCCACCGACCGGGTGGGCCCAGCGCACCAGCGCCTCGAAGCCGACGATCCGGCGCGTGTCGAGGTCGTACATCGGCTGGTAGTGCGTCAAGAGGTCACCGTCGTGGATCGCGGCCCGCAGGTCACGTTCCTGTGCCACGCGCGCGAGGACGGCGGCGTGCATCTCGTCGCGGTAGATCTCGAACCGGTCCTTGCCGCGCTCCTTGGCCTGGTACATGGCGATATCCGCGTTGCGAAGCAATTGCTCGCTGGTGATCCCCGGCTCGTCGAACGCAATGCCGATGCTGCCCGCCGAGGAAGAGGACCGGGTCCCGGGCGGAGAGGCCAGGCGCAACGACTCGAGGATGCGCTGGGCCAAGGCCGTGATGTCCTCGCGGGACCAGACGTCTTCGATCAGGATGGCGAACTCGTCGCCGCCGAGACGTGCCGCAGTGTCGAGGGGCCGGAGGCAGCCGGAGAGGTCCGCCGCCACCCGTTTGAGCAACTGGTCACCCTCCCCGTGCCCCAGGCTGTCGTTGACCGTCTTGAAGTCGTCGAGGTCGATGAAGAGCACCGCCAGGTGGGAGCCCGTCTGGCCGATCCGGGCCAGGGCGTGATCGAGCCGGTCTTGGAACAGCGCCTTGTTGGCCAGTCCGGTCAAGGAGTCGTGGAAGGCCCGGTACTCCAGCTCGTCCTCCAGCCGGATGCGATCGGTGACGTCGCGGAAGCTCCAGACCCGACCGACGATGGTGCCCGCCACCGTCTGCGGCCTGGACGTCAGTTCCACGGCACGCCCGTCCTTGAACTCCAGCGTGTCGAAGCTCTCGTGCTGCGGATGGTCCTGGAGCTCCCGGTGACGAACAAGAAATGACTGCGGGTTGAGCAGCTGATGAAGCACGAACGAGAGCTTGGTGGCGTCGTCGCCGACCTTGACGAAGTTCGCGGCGACACGCCAGATCTCGGAGAAGCGTCTGTTGAACCCGGTGATAGCCCCGTCGTTGTCGAGCACGAGTATGCCGTCGGCGGTCGAATCCAGCGTGGCGGTGAGAAGGGACAGGGCGTCACTCAACTGGTGCTCGGCCGCGACCTGCGCCGAGGCGTCGTGCGCCGAGATCACGAAGCCCTCGACGGTGGGGTCTTCGATGAGGTCGACGATGCTCAGCTCGAACGGGATCACGGACTTCCCGTCGTGGCGGAGCAGTCCGACTCTGATCGTCACCGGGTGGGCGGCCGTTGCTCCGCGCGCGGCGTCGCGCAGCGCGGTCACCACCTGGCGCCGGTCGGCCTCAGCCACGATGTCCGTGAGCGGACGCATCTCGATGAGCTCGGGATCATGGCCCAGCAGGCGGGTGAGCGCCCCCGACGCGGATTCGAGGAGCCCGGTGGCCGACACCAACATGATCACCGAGCCGGCGTTGTGCACCAGCGACCTGAACCGTGCCTCATGGCCGCTGGCGAGTTCGAACCGCCGGCGTTTGGTCACGTCGCGCAGACAGAGGAGGACGAGGTTCTTGCCCGACAGCTTGAGCGGGGTGCCGACGATCTCGACCAGGCGCCACCCGGTCACGGAGTCGACGCGGATCTCAATGGGATCGCCGACATCCTTCCCCTGAATCGTGGTGAGGGAGCGGAGCACCAGTTCGTGGTCGTCGGGGTGGACCAGGGTCAAGCCGGACATGCCGACCCAATCGGCCAGCGCCCGTCCGAACAGGCGCTGGGCGGATGAGTTGGCCCAGGCCACGTTGCCGTTCTCGTCGACGATGACGACGCTGTCGGGCAGCTTCAACATGGCGCCGGCCAGGGAGGCCACGTCCTCCAAGGATGCCGCGGTCCCCATGCCGGGTTGGTGGGCTCCGGGGGCGGTCCCGTGTCCGTCGGCCGCCTTGTCCGATGCCTGCCGGGAGTCTGGCGAATCCCCCCGCCTTTTCGCGCGCCAAGCCACGTCTCTACTTTCGGACAGATCCGCCTCGCCGTGGGTTGCAATCTGGTTGCCCGGCCACCCACGCCGGGGTTGCGGCCTGCACCGGGTGGGCAACCGGCCGGCCTACGACCGGCGGTGGTTCAGGCGGTCGACCTGATCGGAACGCCGCCGCGCATGCCGTCGATACGGACGAAGAGGTCGGACAGTGCATCGACCAGCGTCGTTCGCTCCATGGGCAATCTCCCTTGATGCCAGGCCAGGCACAGCTCGCTCAAGGTGCCGATCTGCGCGTAGGCCGCCAGGCGTGCCCGGAGGTCCGCTTGGGGGTCGGAGCCCGGCGGCGCCATGCCGGCGACCGCCACGTCGATGATCTGGTGCCGGAAAGGGCTGAGCTGGCCGCCGTGGGTCTCGGTGAGCAGCACCCGGGCCAGACACTCGTCGTCGACCAGCGCACCGACGAACGCCCCCAACCAGCCCTGGGGCGAAGCGCCGGGCTCCGCGGGCCGGAACGGATGGACGCGCTCCGACATCACCTGAATGGCGTGGTCGACGACCGCACTCTGCAGCTCGGCAAGCGTGGCGAAGCTCTCGTAGAAGTAGCGCTTGGTCAGCTCCGCGGCCTGACAGACGCGACCGACGCCCAGTGCCCCCGCGCCCTCGGTCCCGGCGATGGCGAAGGCGGCCTCGACCAGCCGGTTCCGCCGGTCGAGGCGCCGGATGTCGGCACTGACCCCCTTGAAGGGCATCGTCACCCGGTATTCCATGGCGCGCCAGCCTAGTTGACACCAGCCAGTATCAAAGCCTACGGTCGCCACCAGTCCGCACCGTGTCAACCGAGGAGGTCCGCCGTCGTGCCCCTGTCGCCCGTCGACGACCGGCTCGATCTGAGCGACCCCGACCTGGTGGCCGATCATCTGCCCCTCGACGAGTTCGCCTGGTTGCGCCGGAACCAACCTGTGCGGTGGAACCCGCAACCGACAGTGGCGGCGTACGGCGACGCCGGATTCTGGGCGCTCACCCGCCACGCGGAGGTGACCGCTGTCACCAGGGGTACCGAATGGTCGGTGGAGGCCAACTCGGCCTTCGTGCGCCGATTGGACGAGTCCGATCCCACGGGCGAGACCACCAAGAACCTGCTGCTCTGCATGGACCCGCCCCGGCACACCCGGGTGCGCCGGGTGGGGAACCGGTGCTTCACGCCCCGTGCGCTGTCGGGGCTCGAGAACGAGCTGCGTGAACAGGCGTCCCGCATCGTGTGGGACGCCAAGCAGGCAGGCACGGGCGACTTCGTCATGGACGTTGCCCGGCATCTGCCCCTGCAGGCCATCGCCGGCCTCATGGGGATCCCCGATCACGATCGCCAGCAACTCTTCCGCTGGAGCGATCAGATGGCGGGCAGCGAGGACCCGGAGTATGCCAGCGAGGACCTGTCTGGCGTCGTCGAGATGTTCGCCTACGCCCATGCGGCCGCCGAGGCCCGGGTTGATCACGACCTCGGGGACGTCACCAGCCGGCTGGTCCAGCCGGATGCCGACGGTCATCGCCTGAGCAGTGAGGAGTTCGCCTTCTTCTTCATGATCCTGTCCGTCGCCGGCAACGAGACCACCCGGCAGGCCATCACCCACGGCATGCTGGCGTTTCTGCAGCACCCCGACCAATGGGAACGTTGGCGGCTCGAACGGCCCGCCACCGCGGTCGACGAGATCTTGCGTTGGGCCTCACCCGCCGTGGTGTTGCAACGCACCGCACTCGAGGACGCCGAGGTGGGTGGCCACGCCGTGCGCAAGGGGGAACGGGTCGGCCTCTACTTCGCCTCCGCCAACTTCGACGAGGAGGTGTTCGACGAACCGGGTCGATTCGACATCGCGCGCTCGCCCAATCCCCACGTGACGTTCGGCGGCGGCGGCTCGCACTACTGCATCGGGGCCAACCTCTCGCGCCTGGAGCTCAAGGTGATGTTCGACGTGCTCGCCGAGGAGCTGCCCGACGCACGACTGGCGGGGCCGCCCACCCGGCTGCGCTCGTCATGGCTCAACGGCATCAAGCACCTGCCCGTCACGTACGCGGGCTCCCGATGACGGCGACCACCGCCACCGCCTGGATGGTGAGGAGGCTGGGGGCACCCACCGAGGCCCTCGAGATACAGGTGGTGCCGGTCGGCGATCCGGCGGCCAACCAGGTGCGGATCGACGTCGAGGCGTTCTGTCTCGACTTCAACGACGTCGACACCATCCGCGGCCGCTACGGCCTTCTCAAGTTCGAGCCTCCCTTCGTGATCGGGATGGCGGCGGCCGGCACGGTCGAGGCGGCCGGTCCGGGATGTGAGGCCCTGCTCGGCCGGCGGGTCGTCGGTGTGACAGCGGGAACGCAGGGTGCCTACGCGTCCGTAGCCCTGCTCGATGGGCCGAACGTGCAACTGCTCCCCGCGTGGCTCAGCGCGGCCGAAGGCATCGCCATGTACTTCCCGTTCCTGCTCAGCTATCTGGCGCTGCGCGTCCGAGGACGGGTGGGCCCGGGCGACGTCGTGCTCGTCCACGCTGCGGCGGGCGGGGCCGGGTCGGCCGCCGTCCAGCTGGCCAAGTCGTTCGGGGCCACCGTGATCGCCACGGCGGGGACCGACGACAAGGTCGCCCTCTGCCGGACCTTGGGCGCCGACTACGGCGTGAACTACCGGAGCGAGGACTTCGTCGCTTTCGTCGACGACGTCACCAACGGGAGGGGAGTGGACGTCGCCTTCGACACGGTCGGCGGGGCGGTCACGACGGAGACCTTCCGGGTCATGGCGTTCAACGGCCGCCACCTCATCATCGGGTTCGCCTCCGGCATCGAAGAGGAGGAGCGTCCGCTGCCGATCCAGCCGAGCATCTACGGGAACTTCGACCTCGTCGGGGTGTGCTTCGCCTTCATCGACTCACCCCGGACCGTCCGCCCCTTCGGGATGAACTTCCTCTCCACCGCCCAGGGCGTCGAGATCTGGAGCCGCATTGTGCAGCTGGCCCGGGCGGGCACGATCCGGCCGGTGATCGGCAGGCAGATCGACTTCGCCGAAGTGCCCGGCGCGCTCGAGGCGCTCGAGCGCCGTGAGACGACGGGCCGGACCGTGGTGCGGGCGCCATAAGGGTCTGTCCCGGCGCTATGCGAAGGCGTCATCGGGAACCGGGAACGGTGTCGCCGGGAGGCCCGGCATCGGATTGTCCCACCACACCGTCTCCTCCACCCGATGCGCGATGCGCCAGCCCGCGGGCGTACGAAGGAGCCGGTCGTGGTAGGCACCACCGACGACGAACAGCCACGGCTTGCCGTCGACCACGGCTCCGTTGGGGTTGTAGAACGACGAGTGCGCGGTGGCGTCGTCAGCTCCTGAGGCGAGCCGCACGGCACGGTTGACGACGAGGTGCTGCGTCCAGGCGAAGAAGGGCACGACGGTGGCCAGCCACTGGCCGACCTCGGCCAGGGGTCCCCGGATGCCGCCGGCGGAGCGGTAGTCGAGGACGGCATCGGGGACGAAGACCGTTTCGAACTCGTCCCAGCGGCGGGTATCGATGACGGTCGCATACCGAACGAGAAGGTCGTCGATCTCCTGCCGGTCGGTCAAGAAGCCGAGTTGCTCGGTCATGGGCCCGACGGTACTGCCGATCGGCTCGGTGCTCCCGATCGGCTCCGTGTTCCCGGCCCGCACAGCGGCGCCTGACCTCGTTAGGGTCGCGCCATGGCACGAGAAGTCGTCACCGGGTATTGCTGGCCGCAATCGGTCGGACCGGGGGAGCAGGTGGGCCTGCACCTGTCGTCGTCGGCCGGGAGGCCGGTGCGGGTCGAGGTGGCACGGGTCGGCGCGCGACGGGAGGTCGTGTTCAGCTCCGACTCGGTCCCGGCCGGCGAGCACGAGACGCCGCCCGACGCCTCCTCGAAGGGGTGCGGGTGGCCCGTGGCGCTGACGCTGGACGTCGAGCCGGGGTGGCGGTCGGGCTACTACGAGGTCGTCATGGAGATCGACGTCGGCGAGAAGGTGCGACGCGACTACGCCTTCTTCGTCGTCCGTCCCCCCCCGGGGACACGCATCGTCGTGGCGCTCACGACCAACACGTGGCACGCCTACAACGACTTCGGCGGCCCGAACCTGTACACCGGCGGGACCCACGTCGCGATGCAGCGCCCTATGGCGGCCGGCTACCTGTACAAGCCGCCGGGCAAGGGTCGTCGCGTCACCGGGACCGGCGCGCCCGACCCGCAGAATGCCGCCCACGTCGGCTACATCCAGATCAACCACCTCTCGGGCTACGCCGGGTCGGCAGGGTGGCCCGATTGGGAGTTGCCGTTCCTGCAATGGGCCGAACACGAGGGCTTCGACATCGGCGTGTGCACGAACGCCGATCTGGAGGAGCACCCCGAGGTGTTGCAGGACGCGCACCTCTACCTGTCCGTCGGGCACGACGAGTACTGGTCCGGCGGCATGCGTGACACGGTCGAGGCCTTCGTCGCCGGCGGCGGGAACGCGGCGTTCTTCTCGGGCAACACGTCGTTGTGGCAGGTGCGGATCGAGGGGCCCGACCACGACGTCATGGTGGGCTACAAGGCCTTCTTCAAGAGCGATCCGCTGCTGGGGACGGATCTCGAGCCGGAGGTGACGACGTTCTGGTCCGACGTCGTCGTCGGCCGGCCCGAGAACACCATGACGGGCGTCTCGTTCACCCGCGGGGGCTACCACCGCATCGGTCGCAACGTGACCGCCGGCCTCGGCGGTTACACGGTGCACCGCCCCGGCCACTGGATCTTCGACGCCACCGGGCTCGGGTACGGCGACGTGCTCGGCGCGTCCGCCACCGTCGTGGGCTACGAGTGCGACGGGTGCGTGTTCACCTACCGGGACGGGCTGCCCTACCCGACCGGCGAGGACGGCACGCCGCCGACCTTCGAGATCCTCGGCACGTGCCCGACGCAGCACTTCACCCGGGAGACGGCGCCCCGCCCGCCGAGGCCGGGCGAACCCAGCGAACTGGAGTACATCGCATCGCGCGTGTTCGGCACGCGCGATCCCGAGGGGATCGAGCGCATACGCCACGGGCACGCGGTACTGGGGGCGTACACGAACGACGCCGGGGCCACGGTGATCACGTCGGGGTCGACCGACTGGGCCCACGGGCTGGAGGCGCGGGACCCCCAGATCGAGCAGATCACACGGAACGTCCTGAGGCAGCTGGGCTAGCCACCCACCCGGGGTGGGCCGGGCGGCCAGAGCGCGGGCCCCGAAAAACCGGAGGTCAGGGTCGTGGTCCTCTGGGCTGAGGAAGCCGCCGGGAGGGGTGCGCAGGACCGGTCCGGCGCCCGGGAGGGCGGTGGGCAGAACCCCGGGGTGGCGGAAACAAAGAGGGGGAAATCAAGGTTGAAAGAGAGTAAGAAGAGCCACCAGAAGGTGGCAAAGGAGTTGAGATGACCGATCGTTACCGCAAGGACCCGGACGCCGTCGCCAAGCTGGACCCGAGGCAGTACGCCGTCACCCAGGAGGCGGCCACCGAGCCCGCTTTCAACAACGAGTTCTGGGACAAGAAGGAGGCCGGCATCTACGTCGACATCGTGTCGGGAGAGCCCTTGTTCGCCTCCCTCAAGAAGTTCGACAGTGGATGCGGATGGCCCAGCTTCACCATCCCGCTCGACCCGGCCAATGTCGTCGAGCACCAGGACGTGACCCACGGCATGGTGCGGACCGAGGTCCGCTCCGCCCATGGGGACAGCCACCTGGGCCACGTCTTCAACGACGGTCCCCCGGACGAGGGTGGCCTGCGCTATTGCATCAACTCGGCCGCACTGCGCTTCGTGCCCTACGAGGATCTCGAGGCCGAGGGATACGGTGAGTACACGAAGCTCTTCGATGGAGGAGCGACCAAGGAGGAGGTGGCCTCGTGAGTGCCACGACAGAGAAGGCCGTATTGGCCGGTGGATGCTTCTGGGGGATGCAGGACCTGATCCGCAAGCGCCCCGGGGTGATCTCGACCCGGGTCGGGTACACGGGAGGCGACGTGGCCAACGCCACCTATCGCAACCACGGCACCCACGCCGAGGCGATCGAGATCGTCTTCGATCCGAGCGTGACGTCCTACCGGGACATCCTGGAGTTCTTCTTCCAGATCCACGACCCGACGACCAAGAACCGTCAGGGCAACGACGTCGGGCTGAGCTACCGCTCCGCGATCTTCTACACGAACGACCAGCAGAAGCGGGTGGCCGAGGACACCATTGCCGACGTCGAGGCTTCCGGCCTCTGGCCCGGCAAGGTCGTGACCGAGGTCGCCCCCGCTGGTCCGTTCTGGGAGGCGGAGCCCGAGCACCAGGACTACCTGGAGCAGTACCCGAACGGGTACACGTGCCACTTCCCACGCGCCGGATGGGTCCTGCCCCACCGGAGCGACGCGCTGGCCGGGTAGGCATCGCATCATGGCCGACGACGGGGTCAACCCGGAGGTAGCTCCCAGCGGCACGGGCTGTGTCGAGTGCCTCGCAACGGACGGGTGGTGGCTCCACCTGCGCCGCTGCGCGGCCTGCGGCCACATCGGCTGCTGCGACAGCTCGCCCAGCCAGCACGCCAGCAAGCACGCCAGCAAGGATGGCCACCCCATCGTCCGCAGCTTCGAGCCGGGGGAGGACTGGTTCTGGGACTACACGAGCGACCAGTACTACGACGGGCCCGAGCTGGCGGCGCCGGAGCATCACCCGCTCAGTCAGCCCACCCCGGGTCCCGCCGGACGCGTCCCGACGGACTGGCAGAGCCACCTGCACTGACACCTGCATTGGCACCTCACCTGCACTGGCACCTGCATTGGGCGGACGGGCGCGTCGCCCGGCGGTGTCCCGGACGCGTCGAGCACTGCAAGCCATATTGTGCAATGGGGTCAACGGCCGCGCTCGGCCGCTGACCGATCACGATCGGAGGTACCCGTGCCTGCTGTCACCGTCAATGATCTGACCACGCTTGCGGTTGTGCAGGCGCCCGACCGGGCGCAGGCGGCCGAGCGTCCCGTGAAGTCCGTCACCACCGCGCCCAAGGGGCTGGAGGGGGAGGGGTTCCCGGTGCGCCGGGCCTTCGCGGGCGTGCACCTGGCGGATCTCGATCCGTTCGTGCACATGGACCAGATGGGGGAGGTCGATTACGCGCCGGGTGAGCCGAAGGGCACACCGTGGCACCCCCACCGCGGCTTCGAGACCGTGACGTACATGATCGACGGCACCTTCCAGCACCAGGACTCCCACGGTGGCGGTGGCCTCATCAGGGACGGCGCCACGCAGTGGATGACGGCCGGAGGCGGCATTCTGCACATCGAGACGCCGCCCGAGCAGCTCGTCGTGTCCGGGGGCAAGTTCCACGGCATTCAGCTGTGGGTGAACCTGCCCGCCCGCGACAAAATGATCTCCCCCGCCTACCAGGGGCTCGAAGCGGACGACGTGACACTGCTGTCGTCGGCCGACGGTGGTGCGCTGGTGCGGATCATCGCCGGCGAAGTCGCCGAGCACCGGGGGCCCGGCTCCACCCACACGCCCATGGCCTTCATGCACGCGTCGCTGGCGCCCGGGGCACTGCTCGAGCTGCCGTGGAATCCCGGCTTCAATGCGCTGGTCTACCTCCTCGCCGGGTCCGGACGTGTGGGCAGCGAGGGCCGACCGGTGACCAGTGGCCAACTCATCACGTTCGGCGCAGGGGACTTCATCGCCCTGCGGGCGGACGACACACAGGCCTCCAACACCAGCCATCTCGAGGCGCTCATCCTCGGCGGCCAGCCGATCGGGGAGCACGTCGAGCACTACGGCCCCTTCGTCATGAACACCAAGGCGGAAATCGGCCAGGCCCTCGAGGACTTCGAGGCGGGCCGGCTGGGGACCATTCCACCCAACGCCCTCATGCCGCACGTGTTCGATCCGGATCCGGTGCGGGCGGAGCAGACCGGGATCTGAAGCGCTGAGGAGCCGCTGCGTCAGCCGCAGCGCGCGACGGCCGTACCGGACCCTGCCGAAAACACTGTGCTGCCGCCGCTGCGCTGCAATGTCGGCGCGGCGACGTGCACCGACGCCCCGAACGCGGACAGGCGCAACGTGCTGGTGAGGGTACGCGGCCCCGAGGGGACGTCCGCCAGGTCTGGGATCTTCTTGCGCAGGGAGGCCCCGAACGTGGCGCTGATGGTGAACGAGTCGCGAGCCTGCACCAGCCGCCCGTCGCTGTCGACCCAGACCGTGGTGCTCCCCTGCGGCAATTTCCGGCCCGGTTCCGGGCAGATGGGCCGCGGCTCGGTCCGTACGAGGTAGCGGGTCGCCGGCGCCCCGTCGACCGAGTCCGTCCCGAGCTCACGGACGCTGACCGTGGTCACCGAGCCTGTCAGCGCGGACAGGACAACGCCCAAGCCGTCGGCCGACGCCAGCCCGAGCGCGCCCTCGTCGCGGCGACCGGGCGTCTTCATCCACCCGCCCGGCAGGCCCCCCGGCCCGAAGCTCTGGTACAGCGTCGATCCGATGGCGATGTCGCTCTCGCTGGTCGTCTGGGCCTGGGCGTGCACAGGGCCCCCGTTCTGCGATGACCACTCCATCTCGTGGTCCGTTTCGCTCGTCCGGAACGTGCCGGACGCGAAGTCGACCACGCCGCTCCCCGAGGACGAGCCGCGCAACAGGGGATTCGGGCTGGTGCCCAGGCCCGTGTAGTCCAGGTGCGCCGTGCCGGCGGCTTTCGTCGCGGCCAGGACGCCGGACAGCCAGCTCTGCGCGGCGGCTCCCACCAGAACGGACGAAGCCGTCGTGCCGGGCGCGTTCGCTTGTCCCAGCGCGGCGCCCAACCCGGCGCCGGCGCCGACCAACGCGAGCAGCGCCCAGGGGAGGAGACGCCGCACCGAAGCGGCCTGTTCCTGCGCCTACGCCTGCGGCCGGAGGCCGTCTTCGATCATCACGAGCAGCCGCTCGCTCTGATCGGGTGTCAGCGTGGAGCTCAGGCACATGGAGCCGAGCAACTGCATCAGGTCGGGTGCATCGACATCTGGACGGACCACCCCGGCGTCCTGGGCCCGGCTCAGCACAATGCTCAGGGCGCCTTCGATGCGCTCCCGCGACGCCGAACGCAAGGTGGGGTCCTTGTCGAAGGCCTCGTGCAACTCGTTCATGAAGCGTTTCTTGCCGCTGGCGTAACGGACGAAGGCCTCGAGCCATGTCACGAGCGCGGGCCAGGGCTCCAGGTCCTCGCTGACCGTGCGCGCCACGGTCTCCAGCTCGTCGACGTCATCGACGTAGACGGCTTCGACCACGTCGATGCGCTTGGGGAAGTGCCGGTACAGCGTGCCGATGCCGACGCCGGCCTCGCGGGCGATGGCCTCCATGGAGGCACCGCCGCCCTCCTGGTCGAAGACCTTGCGGGCAGCGGCGACGAGGAGCTCGTAGTTGCGCTTGGCGTCGGCCCGCATGGGGCGCGGCCCGGTCGCGTCGTCGACGCGCTCGACCGTCGCTGTCGCTGTCTTCGGTTGCGCCGTCATTCTCCTGCGTTCCCTCCTGGCCACGCCGTCACACCAACACCGGTGGAACCGGAACCAGTGCCACCAACACCAGTGCCACCGACACCAGTGCCACCGACACCAGTGTCACCAAAAACAATCTCGAAAAACAGTCTTGCAAAGCGGAGGCACCCTCCGTATACTAACCGGAGGAAGCTTCCGCTTACTCAGATTACCAGCGGAGAGATCGGAATCAAATGCCTTCTTCTGTCATTGTCGCGTCCCTTGTCGCGCCCGCCGGCGGGCCCGCCTCGGGCCCGCCCGGCCGCCTGAAGAGCCTGCTCAGGACACCTTCGGTGTTCCTGTTCGTCATATTGGCTGCCCAGCTGATGGTGGTCCTGGACACCACCATCGTCAATGTCGCCCTGCCCCACATCCAAGAGGGCCTCGGCCTCTCCGGGGGCGAGCTGTCCTGGGTCATCAACGGCTACCTGCTGACGTTCGGGGGCCTCCTGCTGCTGGGGGCCCGCTCCGGCGATCTGCTCGGTCGCCGCCGGACCTTCCTGGCCGGCATCGCCATCTTCACCGTGAGCTCGCTCTTCGGTGGCTTGGCCGTCTCCGGCTGGATGCTCCTGTCCGCCCGCGCCTTCCAGGGCGTCGGTGCGGCGCTGGCGGCGCCCTCGTCGCTGGCACTCCTGACCACCATCTTCTCGGACGGGCCCCAGCGGGTCCGGGCCATCGGCCTCTTCACGACCGTGTCGGCGGCCGGGGGAGCGATCGGGCTTGTCGCCGGTGGCGCACTGACGCAGCTCGTCTCGTGGCGCTGGGTGATGTTCGTGAACGTGCCGATCGGGATCGCCGTGCTGCTGGTCGGGCGAATCGCCCTGCAGGAGACGCCCCGCCGCACAGGGCACTTCGACATCGCCGGTGCGGTGACGTCGACGCTCGGCATGGTGGGCATTGTGTTCGGGCTCGTCGAGGCCGGCACCCGCGGCTGGTCGAGCCTGCTGACCATCGGCTCGCTCGGCGTCGGCGCATTCCTGCTCGGCGTCTTCGTCCGCATCGAGACCCGGGCCGAGGAGCCGATCGTGCCGCTGCGGCTCTTCGCCAGCGGGACCCGCACGACGGCCAATGTGTCCCGTGGGCTGATGTACGCGGGCATGTACGGCATGTTCTTCTTCGTCGGCCAGTTCCTGCAGGACGTCATGGGCTACTCGCCCCTCCGCACGGGCCTGTGCTTCCTGCCCGTGCCGGCCGCGGTCTTCCTGTCCTCACAGCTGGTGAGCAAGGTGCTGATCCGCCGGGTCCACCCCAAGGTGCTGATGATGAGCGGCATCAGCCTCACGGTGGTCGCTCTGCTGATGTCGACCCAGCTCCATGCCGGTGCGTCCTATCTGCAGATCTTCCTCAGCCTCGTCCTGCTCGGCACGGGCTCGGGCACCGCCCTGGTGCCGCTCACCCAGGCGGGGCTCGCCGGTGTTGAGCCGGCGGACGCGGGAGCGGCGTCCGGTCTGGTCAACGTCACCCAGCAGGTGGGAGCGGCGTTGGGACTGGCCGTCCTCGTCACCGTCCTGAGCGCGGCCGCGGGCCACGCCCAGTTGAAGGCGGGTGCCGGCGTGCCGCCGCACCTCGTCCACGGCCTCGATGTCACCTTCGGCATCGCCGCCCTCTTCGGCATCGCCGCCTTGGTAATGGTCGGCCTCCTGGTCCACCTGCCGGGCGTCGCCCCGGCCGGTTCGAGCGAAGCCGAACTCGAGCGGGAGCTGGCCGAGGAAGCAGCCGCCGCGGCGCAGGAATTCGAGCTCGTCGACGGCGAGGGTTTCGAGTGGTCGGGGCCCGAGCTCGTGGCCTAGCATGTCGTAAGCCAGACTGATAAGGTTGCCTGAAGATATGGTGCGCGACCCGGGCATGGGAATCGACGAGCTGGTGGCGGACCTGAGCGCCAGCATCGGCTTGCTGGTGCGTCGCTTGCGCCAGCGCAGGGCCGACGGCGAGCTCACTATGCCCGAGTCCACCTGCCTGTCCCGTCTCGACCGGGAAGGCCCGGCGACCAGCAGCGAGCTGGCCAAGCAGGAGCAGATCAGTCCCCAGTCCATGGGCGCCACGTTGGCCGGCCTGGAGGAGCGGGGCTTGGTGGAGCGGCGGCCAGATCCCGGGGACGGCCGGAAGGTGGTCATGTCGCTGACGGCCCAGGGGCGGCGGGCACTGCAGCAGCGGCGCGCTGCCGGGACCGACGCCATGGCCCGGGCGCTGGCGTCGGGCTTCACGGCCGCCGAGCTCGAACAGCTCCGCACCGCCGCCCCGTTGTTCGAACGACTGGCCCAGCGCACCTGATGGCCGCGGAGGAGGACCCGTCGGCGAAGGTGGATGACCACTACCGCTGGGTCGCTCTGGCCAACACCACCGCGGCCGTGTTCATGGCCACGGTCGATGGCTCCATCGTCATCATCGCCCTGCCGGCCATCTTCCGGGGCATCCATCTCGATCCGTTGGCCCCGGGCAACATCGCCTATCTCCTCTGGATGATCATGGGCTACCGCCTGGTCCAGGCGGTCACCGTGGTGAACTTCGGGCGACTGGGCGACATGTTCGGCCGCGTGCGGATCTACAACGCCGGATTCGTCGTCTTCACCCTCTCCTCCATCCTCCTCTCGGTGTGCCCGTTCATGGGTGTGCGCGGCGCGCAGTGGCTCATCGGGTGGCGGCTCGTGCAGGCCCTGGGCGGGTCGATGCTCAGCGCCAACTCGGTGGCCATCCTGACCGATGCCTTCCCGAGCCGGCAGAGGGGCTTCGCTCTGGGCCTCAACCAGGTGGCCGCCCTGGCCGGCATGTTCGTCGGCCTCGTCGCCGGCGGGCTCCTGGCGGCGGTCAACTGGCGGCTGGTCTTCTGGGTCAACGTCCCGGTCGGGGTGTTCGGCACGCTGTGGGCCTACTGGAAGCTCCGCGAGATCAGCGACCGCCAGGGCGGGCGCATCGACTGGTGGGGCAACCTGACCTTCGCCGTCGGGCTCGGCGCCGTTCTGGTCGGCGTCACCTACGGGATTCAGCCGTACGGGCACCACGCCATGGGCTGGACGAGCCCGGCGGTCGATGCGCTCCTCATCGGCGGCGCCGTCCTGCTCGCCGCGTTCGCAACGATCGAGACCAGGGTGGCCGAGCCCCTGTTCCAGATCGCCCTCTTCCGCATCCGCGTCTTCACCGCCGGCAACATCGCCGGGTTCGCGGTGGCGGTGGCCCGCGGCGGCCTGCAGTTCGTGCTCATCATCTGGCTGCAGGGCATCTGGTTGCCCCTGCACGGGTACTCGTACAGCCAGACGCCGCTGTGGGCCGGGATCTTCATCCTCCCGCTGACGGCAGGTTTCCTGGTCTCCGGTCCGCTGGCCGGCACGCTCTCGGACCGCTTCGGATCCCGGGGCATGGCCACGGCGGGGACAGTGGTGTTCGGGGGCAGCTTCGTCGGGCTGCTGCTGCTTCCGGTGGACTTCTCGTACTGGGCCTTCGCGCTGCTCATCGCCGCCAACGGCATCGGCAGCGGAATGTTCGCCGCGCCCAACACGTCATCCATCATGAGCAGCGTGCCGGCCAGTTTGCGCGGCGCCGCCTCGGGCATGCGGGCCACGTTCCAGAACTCCGGAACCGCGCTCTCCATCGGGATCTTCTTCTCCCTCATGATCGCCGGGCTGACGAGCACGCTTTCGGCGACGCTGACCGGCGGGCTGCACCGCCACGGCGTGTCGCAGAGCGTGGCCCATCACGTGGGGTCCCTGCCGCCGGTGGCCTCGCTGTTCGCCGCCCTCCTCGGCGTCAATCCGATTCAGCACCTGTTGGCTCCGAGCGGCGCGCTGGCCACGCTCTCGACGTCCAGCCGGCACCTGCTCACCGGCCACACCTTCTTCCCCCAGCTCATCTCCGCGCCGTTCCACCATGGACTGGTCGTGGTCTTCTCCTTCTCCGCGGGGCTCTCCGTCGTGGCCGGGCTGGCCTCGCTGCTGCGGGGCCGGCGCGCCACGGCTGACCCTCCCGTTCCACTCGTCCTCCCCGCCCCGAGACCAGAAATGAGTCCGACCCGATGACCGAACTGAGCCCACCACTCGAAGCCGCCCACACCATGTTGCTCGTCATGGACTACCAGGCCGGAATCGTGGCCCGGGTCCCGGAGGCCGACCTGCTCGTGGAGCGGGCGCGGGCAGCCATCGATACGGTCCGGGACTGGGGCGGGCAGGTCGGCTACGTCAGGGTGGCCTTCGAGGACGACGACTTCGACTTTCCCGAGTCGAGCCGAATGGGGGCCGCGGTGACCGGCTCCGGCCGGGCGTTCCACGCCGACTCGGAGACCACCGCCATTGACGGGCGCGTGGCGCCTGTCGATGGCGACGTGGTCGTGCGCAAGACACGGGTCGGGGCGTTCTCCACGACCGACCTGCACGACCGGCTGCAGGATCTCGGGGTCGACACCCTGGTGTTGGCCGGCATCAGCACCAGCGGGGTGGTGTTGTCCACGGTGATCGAGGCGCACGACCTCGACTACCGCGTCCTCGTGCTGGCCGACGGCTGTGCCGACACCGACGCGGAGGTGCACGCGTTCTTGCTCGAGAGGATCTTCCCGCGTCGGGGCGCGGTGCTCACGCTGGCGGAGTTGCCGGCACTCCTGTCACGAGGCTGAGCCGCGCCCTCAGTATTCGCGCCCTCAGTACTCGGGCGACAGACCGGCCTTCTCGACCGCCGCCACCGGTTCCGACTCCGGCTCCGGTCCCGGTGCCGGCTCCGACGCCACGCGTTGGCCCGGATGGACGTTGATCAGGATGCCGGCGAGCAGCGCCGCTAGCACCATGATCCCGGCCGCCCATGCGCTGGCCGTGGCGTACCCGTGCACCGTGGCGTCGGCCACCACGGCGCTGGTCCGCACATCATGGGTGGCGAGATAGGTCACCGTGGCCGAGGCCGCGATGGTGTTGAGCAGCGCGGTACCGATGGATGCCCCGATCTGCTGTGAGGTGTTGGTCATGGCCGAGGTGACGCCGACGTCCTTCGGGTCGGCGTTCTGGGTGGCCGTGCTGATGCAGGGCACGAAGGCCAGCCCCAGCCCGAAGCCGAGCAGCAGCTCGCTCGGCAGCACGCGGGTCACGTACGCCGCGTCCGGGGTCAGCTGGGTCAGGAGGGCGAGGCCCACCGCGGCCAGCAGCAGGCCCGGCACCACGAGGAGCCGGGTCCGCACGTAGGGCATCAGGCGGCTGGCCACCTGGGTGGCCGCCAGGGCGTTCATGGCCATCAGAGGCAGGAAGGCGACGCCGGTCTTGAGCGGGGAGTAGTGCTCGATGGTCTGGAACAGGTAGGTGAGGAACAGGAAGGTCCCGAACATCCCCATGACCGCCAGCAGGATGGTCAGGAACGAGCCGGCGCGGTTCCGGTTACGGAGCACGCGCAGCGGCAGCAGGGGATTGGGGCCCTTGCTCTGCCACACGACGAACGCGCTGAGGAGCACGCCCGCCAGAATCAGAGCCACGATGACGTCGGTGGCACCCCACCCGCTGGTGCCTGCCTCGCCGAGCCCGTACACGAGGGCGACCAGCCCGCCGCAGCCCAGGACGACACCCAGTACGTCGAGCCGGATGCCGGCGATGCCCGCACGCGTGGGGATCAGCCGGAAGGCACCGAAGAGGACGAGCCCGGCGATGGGCAGGTTCACGTACAGGCACCAGCGCCAGTCGACGTACTGGGTCAGGAGGCCGCCGAGGATGAGACCGAAGGCGGACCCGGCGATGGCGATGGTGGCGTAAATGCCGAAGGCCCGCCCGCGCTCCTTCGGGTCGGCGAAGGTCGAGGTGAGGATCGACAGCACCGACGGCGCCAGCAGCGCGCCGAAGAGGCCCTGCAACCCGCGGGCGCCGATCAGCATGAGCGTGGTCTGCGCGGCGCCACCGACGGCCGAGGCCAGGGCGAATCCCGCCACGCCGAGCATCAGCGTGCGCTTCGGCCCGACCATGTCGCTGATGCGGCCGCCCAGGAGGAGGAAGCCGCCGAAGGCCAGCGTGTAGGCCGTGACCACCCATTGCCGGTCGGTGTTGGAGAACCCGAGGGCGTGCTGCGCCGAGGGCAGGGCGATGATCATGATCGTCGTGTCGAGCACGACCATCAGCTGTGCCCCGGCGATGATGACGAGGATCCACAGGTGGGCCCGGGCCGTCGCCTTGTCGCTCGCCCCGGTGCCGGTCCCTCTGTCGGTGTCGGTGTCGGTGTCCTGCAGCGTGGTCATCGGCTCACCCCGGTCGAGCCCGCCGGGGCCGCCTCGCGCCGGGCGAGGATCCGGTCGATCTGGTTCTGGCCGAGCGGCCGGTGCCCCAACTCGGCCTCGGTCGGGCGCATGCCGGCGATCAGGAGATCGAGATGCCGCTTCCACGCCTCGGGGGCGTTGGGGCCGGTGGTCTCGAGCACGCCCCGGATCGACCACAGGGCCAGGGAGATGTCGGTGCTGCGCAGGTCGAGGCGGATGCGGCCGTGCGCTTGCGCGTCGCAGAGCAGTTCGTCGATCAGATCGCGCGCCGTCTGCACCAGGTGGTGATCGGTGATCCACAACTTGGGCAGGCAGCCGAGATGCTCTGCCAGATACGCGCTCGATTCCCGCAGGAAATGCTCCAGCCCCGCCCCGTCGGGCCGCGTCGCCGCCTCCCGGGCCAGGGCGATCGTCGTCTCGAGGACCTCCGAGACCAGGGCCTCGACGAGGGCCTCCTTCGAGGGGAAGTGGCGGTAGAGCGTGCCCATGCCGAGGCCGGCCGCCCTGGCCACGTCGGCCACGCTGGCCTCCAGCCCCTTCTGTTCGAAGACCTGACCGGCCGCCACCAGCAGACGCTCCCGGTTCTTCAGGGCGTCGCTGCGCATGGGTCGGATCACGGTCGCTGCGGGCAGCCCGCTCCGCGCTTCCGCCGGGCTCGTATCCGGAGATTTCACTCCGCTTACCCTAGCGGTGGAACCGGAGTGTTCAGTCCACTTTCGGGCTACCAAGCGAGGCGGCCACTTCGCCCGGGGGTGCGGCTGTTCTCCCGGGTGGGGCTGTTCTCCCGGGTGCCGTTGGCGTGGGCCACCATGGGGGCATGGGCGAGGCGGAGCGGGATGCATTCGTCCGGGACCTGCCCAAAGCCGAGCTGCACGTGCACATTGAGGGGACGCTCGAGCCAGAGCTGGCCCTCGAGCTGGCGGCGCGCAACAAGGTCCGCCTGCCCTACACCGACGTGGATGCGCTCCGCCGCGCCTACCGCTTCGAGGACCTGCAGTCGTTCCTCGACATCTACTACGCCAACTGTGCCGTGCTCCGCACCGAGCGGGACTTCTACGACCTGACGCAGGCCTACCTGTCCAAGGCGGCGGGTCAGGGCGTGCGCCATGCCGAGATCTTCTTCGACCCGCAGACCCACACCCAGCGCGGTGTCGCCTTCGAGACCTGCTGCATGGGCATCAGCCGCGCTCTGTCCGACGGCGCGGCCGAGCTCGGGATCTCGTCGGGGCTCATCCTGTGCTTCCTGCGCGACCTCACCGAGGAGGCCGCGCTGCAGACCCTGCGGGAGGCACGGCCCTTTGCCGAGCACCTGCTGGCGGTCGGCCTCGACTCCGCCGAGGTCGGCAATCCTCCGGCCAAGTTCGCGCGCGTCTTCCGACAGGCCCGGGAGATGGGCCTGCCGGGGGTCGTGCACGCCGGCGAGGAAGGCCCGCCCGAGTACATCTGGCAGGCGCTCGACGTGCTGGAGGCGCGGCGGATCGATCACGGGGTGCGCTGCCTCGAGGACGACCGTCTCGTGGCGCGGTTGGCCGCCGAGCAGATTCCGCTGACCGTGTGTCCGTTCTCCAACGTGAAGCTGCGGGTCTTTCCCTCGTTGCGTCAGCACGACCTCCCGGCTCTCGTGCGGCGCGGCCTCCTGGTCACGATCAACTCGGACGACCCCGCCTATTTCGGGGGCTACGTCGCCGACAATCTCGAAGCCGTGGCCGACGCGTTCGATCTTTCGCGCCAGGAGCTCGCGGAGCTGGCGCGCAACTCCTTCCGGGCGGCATTCCTGCCCGACCCGGTCAAGGCCCGGTACCTCGACGAGGTCGACAACGACGTCTGAGGCGTACCGGCGAGCGTGAGCCGCTGCTCGCGCTCTCGCCTGCACGCCATGATGGTCCGGTGGCGACAGCGCGCATTGCCGGACTCGTGCTCACCCCCGGCGCCAGCGCCGGACGCGAGCAGTCCGGGCTCGTGGCCATCGACGCGGCGGTGACTGCTGCGGGTGTGGCGGTGGAGCGCGTCGAGTTCCCGGGGCGGGCGGCGGGGAAGCGCCGCACCGATCCGCCGGCCGTGTGTATCGAGACCGTGCGCGCCGCCACGGAGGCGCTGGCGGAGACGCTCTCCGTCCCGGCGGGGCGGATCGCCGTCGGCGGCCGTTCCTTCGGGGGACGGATGTGCTCCCTGGCCGTGGCGGAGGGACTCACCGCCGGCGCGCTGGTCCTGGTCAGCTACCCGCTCCACCCGCCGGGCCGTCCCGAACGCCTCCGCACGGAGCATTTTCCCGAGTTGCGCGTGCCGTGTCTCTTCGTCTCGGGCCGGCGCGACGCCTTCGCGACCCCCGCAGAGCTCGAGCGGGAGACCGCGGCCGTCCCGGGGCCGGTCACCCACACCTTTGTGGACGGCGACCATTCCTTGCGCCGGAGCGAGGGTGAGGTCGCCGAGATCGTCGCCGCCTGGCTGGCGGCGATCAGCCTCCGACGGTAGGGCGCGCCTTCTCGGCGCCGCCGCTCAAGCCGCCGGACCGGTCCGGAAGATCGGCCAGGCGATCTCGGTGCGCCACGCGGTGTCGTCGGGCGTGTCGAGGCGCCCGACCAGATAACGCTCCCGGACGGGCCCGTCGACGCCGAGGGCCCGGTCGGAGACGTACGTCGCCAGCGCCCCGTAGGCGCGGTCGACGTCGGCATGGGACCCGGCGTGCTCAATGGTGGCCAGCTCGACGGCGGGCAGGGTCAGCGCTTCGACGCGACCGATGGGACCGACCGCCTCGGCCGACGGCACGAAGACGGTGATGGCACCACGCTCCTCCGAGAAGAGGTCGTTGGCGATGACGGCGCCCGGAGGGCCGTTCGCCGCGACGCCCTGCGCGGCCAGGGTGGCGGTGAGCTCCCCGAGCGCGCCCTGAAACCACGGCCCCAGGGCGTCGAGGCTCACCGTCTCACTGATGGCCGCGGTCGCCAGCGCCGGCTCGCTCCGATGCGCAATCGGCGTGGGCGGGGGGCCCTGGAGCATCCCGCGCAGGGAGGCCACCGCCTCCTGGGTCTCGACCAGGTCCTGCTCCAACCGCGCCAGGTGCGCAGCGATGAGCTCGTTACGGGAGGCCACGTCGGGCGCCTCCAGCACGGCGCCGATCTGTTCGAGCGGCATGTCGAGATCGCGGAAGCGCCGGATCACCTGCGCCGTGGGGATCTGCCCGGTCGAATAGCGGCGATAGCTCGAGTCCGGATCGATCTCCGCCGGGATCAGCAGCCCGAGCCGGTGGTAGTAGCGGAGTGTCTTGACGCTGAGGTGGGTGGCGCGGGAGAAGTCGCCGATGGCCAGAGAAGTCGGCATACCCCAGTTTCGACTCTCCCCCCGGGGGAGAGTCAAGCAGAGGACGACGGCTTGACTCTCCCGCCCGAGGATGGCCCACGGTGGTCATGTCAGATACATCGAGAGAGGAGCCTTCCCCATGAGCACCACCGAGTTGACCGGCGTGATCGCCGGGCACATTGCCGCCGTGAACGCCTTCGACATCGACGCCATCGTCGCCACGTTCGCTCCAGATGCCTACGTGAACGACGCCCGTCGCGAAATCAACGGCATCGACGCCATCCGCGCCTGGGCGACCAAGGAGATGGTCGGCGACCACGTCACCATGGATGTGCGCGAGGTCGTCGATCACTACGGCGACACCATCGTGCGTGCCCGCTACGACGGCACCTACGACAAGATCAACCTGCCCGCTGAGCTTGTGATGTCGAACTACTTCAGCGTTCGTGACGACAAGATCGTGAGCCTGGCGGTCATCTTCAACCAGCCGTCGCCGTACGCCGCCCCGGCCTGATCGGCGCCCCGGAGCCGGTCGCGAGCGGGCCGTGGCCGGCTCCGACCGCGCGGTGTCTAGTCCGGTTGGCTGCCGACCGACACCGCGTCGGCACTGTGGAGGTGTGAGACGAGCTCGTCGCGGTCGGCCACTGTCTTGGCGTGCATGTGGTGGGGCCACCAGAAGTGGAAGCCCCGCAACGCAGCCAGCGTTGGCACAATTCTGGTCGCCAACACGTTGGAGGCCAGGAGCACGCCGAGCGCCACCGCGGCGCCGATCTCCTCCAGCAATTGGATTCCCGTCAGCAGCAGCGAGGCGAACGTCCCCGCCAGAATGATCCCGGCCGCCGTCACGGCCGGTGCCCCCTCGACGATGGCGATGCGGGCCGCTTCGTGGGACTCGACGCCCCCCTGGAACTCCTCACGCAGCCTCGTCGCCATCAGGATGTTGTAATCCGTGCCGACTGCGATCACGAAGATGTACCCGACGATCGGGATGGAGAAGTCGAGCCCGTCGTACCCCAAGCCCCTGATGAAGATGTACGCCACGACGCCGACGGTGGCGGCGTAGGTGAGAAGGATGCCGATGAGGAGGTAGGCGGCGCCCGCCAGGGCCCGCAGAAGGATCGCCAGCATCACCGCCACCACGAGCAGCGCCAGGAGTAGGACGTTGCGCGTATCGATCTGGAGGGCCGCCTTCACGTCGGTCAACGTCGCCGTCGGGCCTCCGGTCACGACGGTGGCTCCGGGGACGGCATCGACGATCGCGGCTCGGATGGGCCCCGCCATGTCCGCGATGGCCTGATTCGAGTACGGATCATCGGTCAGGAGGAACTGAACCAGTGCGCTGGTGTTCCCGGCCGCGTACTGCACCGGGAGCACCTGCGCCACACCTTCGGTGTGGGCGAGCTTGGACGCCAGCGCGTCGACCTCGGTGCCGTTGAGCGGCCGAGTGGCGCTGACGAAGATCTGGCTCGGCCCCAGGAACCCGGCAGGGAACGCCGAGGAGATCGTGTTGTAGGCCTCGGTCGACGGATTGTTCTGCGGCAGTTCGGCCAGCTGGTTGTACGTGACCTTGAGGCTCAGGACGCCAGAGGCGAGGACCAGCAGGACGACGACGCTCGAAAGGAGCACGATGCCGGGGCGCTTGGCCACCGCGGCGCCCATCCGCTCCGAGCGCGTCCGATGCTTGGGGTCGTGCGGCTTCGGCACCGAGGGCCAGAAGACGGTGACCCCGAACAGGCTGAGGATGGCCGGTACGAGCGTCAGCGCGGCCAGGAGCATGAGCCCGACGCCGATGATCAGCCCGGGCGCCAGGGACCGCAGCTGGCCGATGGACGCAACCAGCAGCGCAGCGAAGGCAAGCATGACGGTCACCGCCGCGGACGCAATGACTTCGCCGGCGCGGCACAGGGCGACCATGAGGCTCTCGTGCGGGTCCTGCCCCTTCCCCAATTGTTCCCGGTACCGGAAAAGCAGGAACACGATGTAATCCGTGCCGACGCCGAACATCACCACGATCAGCAGGGGCGCCAGCTCCGTCCCGACGGTGAACCCGAACCACTGAGCGAAGAACGCCGTCAGGGACTGGGCCATCTGGTGCACCAGGCCGACGACCAACAAGGGCAGGAAGGCGATGATGACGCTGTGGAACACCAACGCCAGCAGAATCAAGATCAGCAGGACGGTGGCGATCGAGATGATCTTCTCGGCCCGGTTGAACTCGCTGGCCTGATCTACCGAGATGGCGGCGTTCCCGGTGAGTTGGCCCCGTAGCCCCGAGTCGGCCAGGAACGCATCGGTATCCGATCGCAGCGTCGCGACCGCGGCGTTGGGGCCGTCGTCGCCCGGCTGTCCGGTCATGGCGACCTCGATGAGCTGAAGCTTCTGGTTCTTCGACAGGAACAGAGGCGACGTGGTGACGGAGCGCACCGACTGAATGTGGTCGCCATCGAGACTCTTTGCCAGCGCGTCGATCTTCTCGAGCTGGGGCATCGTCAGGGCGGAGTTGTCCGTGGCGTTGACGGCGATGATGCCGGAAGCCGAAGCGACCGACGGGAAGTCCTTCAGGGCGATGTTCTCCGCCTGCGTCGACTGGTACGACGCGGGCAGGCCATAGCCCGATGACGTGAAGCCGGTCAGCGACGGCGCCAGCGACACGAGCAGGGCGCCGAGGACGATCCAGCCGGCGATGATGTACCAGCGCCATGCCACCACGAGTTCGGCCAGCCTCCGGGTCACCGCACTCCTCCTCGCTCGTCTACGCCGGGGCCGCGCCGAGCACGACCCATCGTCGCCGCTCCGTTGCCGAAAGGCAACGATGCTGTTCGGTCAGATCATCGGGGTCGTCAGCAGCTCGTTCCGAAAGCAATCGTCTCGAGCAGGTCGGCCGTTGCCTCCGGGGCCGCCAGCATCATGTCGTGCCCGTACGGGAGCTCGTGGGTCTCCCAGCCTGCGGCGCGGGCCGCGTCGGCGAACCGCCCGAGGCTGGGCAGCGGGGGATCGGTGTGTGCCACATAGACCTTGCGCAGGCGTCCCAACGGGCCGGGATCGAACTCGATGGGCTCGATCTGACACCGGAACGGAAAGTCGGTCAACCGCGGGCCGACCCACGCGCGCAGTGCGGCGTCCTCGATGCCCCACTGTTCCAAGAAGGCGTCGGACGACGGCAGGAACCACCCGTCGCCCTCCTCGGCGACCTGGCGTCGATAGCGTTCGGCCACCTCGGACGGCTCGACATCGAGCAGGCTCTGGCCCGGCTCCGTGACGAAAGCGCCCAGATACACGACCGACGCCAGACGCTCTTCGGCGCGCTCGGCCAGCGCACCGGCCAGGATTCCGGCGTAGCTGTGGAGTACGAGGTGAACGTCGACGAGATCCTCGAACCACAGCAGGTCCTCCAGGTCCGTCACGTGTGTCTCGACGCTCAGGTCCGGGGACAGGCCGGACCGGCGATCACCTTGCCCGGTGAGGGTCGGCCGGTAGACGTCGTGCCCGCGCTGCGCCAAACGGCGTTGCACGCCCCGCCAGCACCAGCCGCCGTGCATCGCTCCGTGCACGAGTACGAATGTGGTCACCTCGCCTCTCCTCCCCGACGCGCATCTCGGACCCAGATTCTGGCGTCGTGGCTCAATGCGCGCGTCGAACCCTCGTAGCCCGCCGAGCGGAGAGCGAGTGGTCAGACCAGCGCGGCGCCCTCGGTCAGGGCGGTGCGGAGTGCCCGGAAGCCCGCCGCCGTCTGCTCCACGAAGATGTCGTCCCGGGCCGGATCGCCACGCTCGAGCCAGATGAGCGTCGTCTCGACCAGCCACCCGAAGAGGGCCTCGGAGTGCCAGGCGTCGAGGAGCTCGTCGCCCGTGTCGAGCTCGCTGAGCTGGCGCACCACCGACACCGAGACCGAGCGCAGCTCGGCGGCGTAGGCGGCGAACTGGGGTTCGCGTGCCGCGTGCCGCCACAGCAGCGTGAAGGCGGCGGGGTCCTGGCGGGCCACGGTCAAGAGTGTCCGGGGGCCGAGGCCGGCGTGCGTCGGCTGCGCCAGCTCGGCCCGGAGCTCCACGCCGAGGTTGTCGAAGACCTGCTGGAGAATCTCGCGATAGAGCTCCTCCTTCGACCCGAAGTGCCGGTAGACGATCAGTTTGGTGACGCCGCAGGCGGCGCCCACGTCATCCATGGAGGTGTCGGCGAATCCCGACGCGGCGAACGCCCTCGCCGCGCCGTGCAGGATCGACGTCCGGCGCTCGGCTCGTGGCAGCAGCTTGCTCTCGGTCTGTATACGCGTCAGTATATACCGAGGAGTTACAGCGGGGATGACCCGGAAGGGAGCAGCCATGGGCACGGCGCAGGTCGAGTTCACCGAGGAGGAGCTGCTGGCGGACCTCACGGTCGCCGAACCGCTCATCGCCGGCGGCGTCCGCTGCCACGGTGGGTTCGACGACGACGGCCGTTACCTCTCGCCCCGCACCAAGTTCCGACTGCCGGCCATCACCTCGTGGGGCGAGCAGAACAGCGAACGGTTCTCGACTGAGCTCATCGACGTGCCGCTCGAGTGGTGGGAGCGCTCGTTCCCGAATGTCGCGCAGGCACGCTTCCTGATTCAGGCAGGCGTCCCGGAGCCCCTGATGGCGACGTTGACCCGGATCGGGACCGTCGAAGGATTCGGTGCCAATATCCGCCTCCTGCAGCCGAGGGACTTGCAGCGCCATTTCGTCGAGGACGTCGGAGGGACGGCCATCGATCACCTCGGCCGCGGGTTGTTCGAGGCGCACGGCCGCGACGAGGCCGGGTGGGACGAAGAAGCGGGCCACAAGGACATGTGGTTCGCCGCCCGTGACATCGCCTTCGAGCGGTCCTGCGAAGAGCTCGACATCGAGGCGATGTTGGCCCGGATGGGATTCGGCTCGGGCCGTCCGGGTGCCGATGCGGCGCGCGTGCTCCCGGACGACATCGCTCCCGAGCTCGAGATGATGGTTTCGCTGATGGTCCGGGTCCTCTTCATTGAGATCTCCGCCTTTCACACCTTCGCCTGGGCGGAAGAGTGGATGTCGGACACCGACCTGGTCGCGGGCGACGGCGAGGCGGCCCGGCTGGTGGGCTTCATCAGAGCCGACGAGTCGCCGCACGTCGGCTACCTGCGCACCGCACTCACCGAAATGCGCGACCGGACGTGGCGTGGCGAAGGGGGGCGCACGTACGCCGGCACCGACATGATCGGACGCATCTGGGACCCGCTGCTCGCCCACAGCCTGGGTCCGGTGCGGGAAGAGGGCCGGCGCGCCGCCCTGGCCGAGGTGGAGTTCTGGTGCAACCAGCGGACCAACGGCGCCGACGTGCTGGCTGAGTTCCGGTCGCTCGGTCCCGCGTGAAGTTCGGGGTCTTCTACGAGCACCAGCTCCCGCGTCCCTGGGAGGAAGGCGCCGAGTACCGGCTCATGCAGGACGCCCTGGAGCAGATCGAGCTGGCCGACCGCCTCGGCTTCGATGTGGCGTGGGAGGTCGAGCATCACTTCTTGGAGGAATACAGCCACTCGTCGGCGCCCGAGGTCTTCCTGGGTGCCTGCAGCCAACGGACCAAGGACATCAGGCTCGGTCACGGGATCATTCAGACCGCGCCGGGCTACAACCACCCCGCCCGCACCGCCGAGCGCGTGGCCACGCTCGATCTCCTCTCGGGCGGACGGGTGGAGTTCGGTTCGGGGGAGTCCGGCTCGGAGGCCGAGTTGGGGGGTTTCCTCGTCGACCCGGCGACCAAGCGCGACGCCTGGCTCGAGGGGCTCGAGGTCACTCTGCGCTGCATGACCGAGACGCCGTTCACCGGCGTCGACGGTCGCTTCGTCCAGATGCCGCCGCGCAACGTCGTCCCGAAGCCCATGCAGCGGCCCCATCCTCCCTTGTGGGTGGCGTGCTCGCGTCGCGACACCATCCTGTTGGCGGCCGAGAAGGGGATCGGTGCGCTGACCTTCGCCTTCATCGATCCGGAGGAGGCGGAGAAGTGGGTGGCGGACTATGAGGAAACACTCGCGACGCGCTGCGTCCCGGTCGGCCTGGCGGTGAACCCCAACATCGCGTGCGTGACACAGATGATGTGCCACAGCGACGAGAAAGTGGCGCTCGATCGCGGCCTGGAAGGCGGGAACTTCTTCGGCTACTCGCTCGGGCACTACTACGTCTTCGGAGAGCACCGACCAGGGTCGACGGACGTCTGGGCCGAATACCTCGAGCGGCGTGGCGATCAGGGCTATTCGCCCGAGATCGAAACCGCGCTACGCCAGGAGCGCCTCGGTGCGCAGTTGGCCGCTGGCGAGCGCACCGGCCTGCGGGGCGCCACGGGTACGCCGCAGCAGGTGCGCGAGTACCTGCTGCGGTTCGAGCAGGCGGGCGTGGATCAGGTCATCTTCGTGTTGCAGGCCGGCAAGAACCGCCACGAGCACATCTGCGAGTCGCTCGAGCTGTTCGGCCGGGAGGTGCTCCCGGCCTTCAAGGAACGCGACGAGGCTCAGGTGCGGGCCAAGGCGGCGCGCCTCGAACCGGCGATTGACGCCGCGCTCGAGCGGCGGGCGGCTGAGCCAGAGCCGCCGGCCCTGCCGCCCGACTACTCGTTCCCGGCCATGCCGCGCCGCTGGGCCGACGAGACCGGGAGCGAAGAGATCCGGCAATGGCTGGAGCACTTTGCCGACGCCCGGGCCAAGGGCGTCCGGGACGAGGGCCTGGGGATCCTGGGCAACTGAGCGCTCTCCGGTGGGACTGCGTCGCCCGGTGACCGCCGGATGCCAGCTTCGTCCTGCCGACCGGAAGGGTGCGCGACCCGAACCTCTATGATACCCCCTAGGGGTATAAGGTAGAGCGAGATCGGAGACCAAATGCGCCCGGGTTACATAGACGGCAAGGACGCCCTGCAGAAGCGCCTTCGGAAGGTGGAGGGCCAGGTCAGAGGTCTCCAACGCATGGTCGAAGAGGACCGTTACTGCATCGACATCCTGGAACAGGTGTCCGCGGCCACCAAGGCCCTCCAGGCGGTCGCCCTGGGGCTGCTGGACGATCA
>Ga0302324_100002885_pt1 | contig 39069 bp, 46 predicted proteins | sample Palsa_T0_1_FD_201949 | JGI IMG/M metagenome (GOLD analysis project Ga0302324, IMG submission 201949) | Peat permafrost microbial communities from Stordalen Mire near Abisko, Sweden - Palsa_T0_1 | ecosystem: Environmental > Terrestrial > Soil > Palsa > Peat permafrost | place: Sweden: Abisko...
GGAAACTCGCTGCAGTCCGCTGCCGCGGCGCTTAAGGCCGCGGGCGCTGCGGTCGTCACAGGCCTATGCGTCGCACGGTGGCTGAGCTGGAAGCGGGACTCTGAAGCCTCGTTGCTCAAGAGGGTCACCGTCGGCGCTTTCGATCCGTTCGTCTGCATCGCGGGCACGCACAAGTGCAGGCTCACTCCGTCCTAGTACTGACCGGCGGCGATCCGATTGCGCACTCGAAGCGGTTCTTTGACTTGCCAGACCCCCGACCCGTTCGCCCGCCGTCGCGTAGCGCCGAGCGACACACCGACCCAAATTCCATCGCTGTGATTCGCTGTCGGTGCCGGACCATAGGGTGACGGTGCACGGGACCGGAACCAGCTGAGGAGACCACGATGGCGGATCGATCGTCGATCGAATGGACCGAGGCCACCTGGAACCCGGTCACCGGCTGTGACCGCGTCTCTGCCGGCTGCGACCACTGCTACGCGATGACTTTGGCCAAGCGGCTTAAGGCCATGGGTTCCGAGAAGTATCAGGCGGACGGAGACCCTCGTACTTCCGGCCCAGGCTTCGGCGTAACAGTGCACCCGCGGGCGTTGGGCGAACCGCTGCGATGGAAAACACCGCGGGTCGTGTTCGTGAACTCAATGTCCGACCTCTTCCACGCCAAGGTGCCGCTCGACTTCATCCGCGATGTGTTTGACGTCTGCCGCGACACCCCGCGGCACACTTACCAGGTGCTGACGAAGCGGAGCCTGCGGGTGCGCCGCATCGCTGACAAGCTGGACTGGCCGGACAATGTTTGGATGGGCGTCTCCGTCGAGAGCGCAGATGTACTAAGCCGCGTCGACCACATCCGCGAGGTACCGGCCGCGGTGAGGTTCCTGTCATGCGAGCCGTTGCTAGGACCGCTCGACGGTATCGACCTCACGGGCATCGGGTGGGTGATCGCCGGCGGCGAGTCCGGCCCGCGCTACCGGCCGATGGAGCTGTCCTGGGCGCGTGGGATCCGAGACGCCTGCAACAATGCCGACGTCCCGTTCTTCTTCAAGCAGTGGGGTGGCCGCACACCGAAGGCGTTCGGCCGTGAGCTCGACGGTCAGCTGTGGGACGAGATGCCCACCGCGGCAACCGGTTAATTGCCGTCGTTCCACCAGTCGCGTGATGTCGGATCCCACGTCGGTTCTGGTGTCCAGAGGACTTGCCCGAGAATGTCGCTCGGTTCCACCCTGAGTTCGCCGACGTCGAACAAGCCAATCATTCCCGCCGCCTCTGCGTCCTTTTCCGCCTTGGCTACCTGCGCCTGCCGCATCATTTCGGGCTCACGCTGCGCCGCTTTGTTGTATAGGTGCCGCATGATCTTGTCGCCGGCGTCGTGGTCGGTCGCGAACACCATGTCGAAGATCGTCATCTTGTTGGTCGACATGGTCATCGGGATCCGGTGGGTGTAGTGGTAGCCGAGGACCGTTTCGAGCTGGAACCGCATGAGGTTGACCATCTCCTGCCGGTACCCCTCCGCCTTGATCTTGCGCGCGTCGAGGGCACGCAGGATGCGGAGCCAGTCGTTACCCCCGTACAGGTTCGACACCCGCTGACAGAACTCCTCGGACCGGCGTGCCTCCCGGGCGATCATCGTGGGCGACACCAGCATCCACAGCTCGGTCTTCCACCCGCCCTTGTTCTGGCGGAACCTCGTGACCTTCTCGATCGTGCTCCAGTGAATCTCAGCGGCCTGCTGATCGAGGAACGCAAACGTCGGTGCCCACCGCAGCGGTTGAAGTTCCCGGAGCACTTCGTCGATCGTCGCGTTGCAGTCACCCTTGATCACCTTGTACCGGTTGTCACCGGGGAACCGCTGAGCCAACGCTGCGGAGAGCTTGTCGGCTCTCGCTCCCAGCTCCCCGAACCGGAGGACGGTGAACCCAGGGTCCGCCTTCAACGCCACGGTCGGTGAGCCATCGAACTCGATGTCGGTGTGGCGCTCGACATTGTCGGGCTGGCCGGCCATCAGGTCGAGATATATCCGATGCTCAGCCTTCTTCTGACTCGCCGCGTTGAACGCCGGCAAATAGTCGGCCAAGATCTGCAGCTTGTTGCGCGTCCAGTAGGACCACTTGCGCGCCACCTTTACCCCACCCCGCTCGCGCACACAGGCTTCAGCGCCTGCGTCTTCCCATCGAGGCAGATTAGCCGTCCGGGCCGACGACGTCGCGGAGGTTGGCATTGGCGACCGACGTGGCGATCCTGGCGCCGGCAGTCACGTTCACCGCCGCGGGTCGGCGGGGGTGAATAGGGTCGAGATGTGCCCCTGCAGTTCGTCGACTTGCGCCGCGGACCGACGGACAAGTACTCCTGGCTGCCGCCGTTCGACTGGACCGCCGCCTGCGAGAACGAGCATGCCTGTGGAAGGGCCATACCGGCAACGACCTGAACACCGAATTAATTGATTGAACGTGCGCCGCATCGCGGGGCGCGAGATGCCGTCGTGTCCGGCTTCAGCAGCGGGCGTGATGGCTATTCGATTACGGGCGAATCAGGTTGCCGCCCTGGCGATTTAGGTGGCCATCCCAGTAGGGTTCCAAGAACCTCTAGGCGTCCTGGGGCCTCGGAGCTGGTGCGAGTCAGCTCTCTGCCACTTGAGTGTGGGCCAATGACACGACACTCCGCGCGACCAACTTTGGCGGATGAGTGCGGCAATATCTGTTTTGTTAGGTCGCGCCGCTGAAGGAATTCGATTGTCCGAACTGCGATTCAACGCGGGCGTCCGACAGTACAGTCCCGGATCATGAACACGGTTGGGTCTTTCGATGACGACTTAAAGATTTCCGTCTTCGGTTCCCCGCGCACGCAATCGCGTCGTGACCTCGTTGTGTTGAGGGTGCACGGTGTGTCAGGAACGCCCCCAGAGAAACTCCTGGACTACCCGCGTGAAGTTATCGACTGCGTCTCCGGCGACCACCGCGCCGGGTTCTACCGCCGTCGCGCTGAAACATCCGCTGGCCCAGATGACGACTGCGCGAGCGACGTCGGAGTGCCCGGTCGTCACACGGAAGCTTTCTGCTGGGGAGGGTTGACCTCGGGCCCCGCGACGCGCGCGCTCTGGCTACTTTTCCTACCGTTCATCTTTATTAATGTGGCTCACTGGATGATGCCGCCCACTGACCATAAGCGTTGGGCGTCATGGTCTTTCCGCCTGCTGCGTCTGCTCGGTCTGAGCTTCACGGTGACGCTCCTGCTGACCCTGATATCGGTGCTGGTCGACATCGTTGGCTGGCAATGTGCGGGTATGGCTCAGTGCGCTAACCGTCTGGGGCCGTTAGCGTTTCTGTTCAGCTGGACGCCGGGGGCCCGCTTGGCGGTCACCGCGGTTGTGGTCATGGCGGTGGCGGCCGTGCTCCAACTGATGCAAAAGGCGAACCCCCGCATCGGGACGCCCCCTCCCGCGGCGGCAGAGGCCGAACCGAGTCGGTCGCCGCTGAGCCAGCCGCACTTTTGGAACGGGGACCGATCGGTGAACCGGCTACGCGACTGTCATCTCACGGTATGGTTCGCCGTCCCAGCAGCGACGGTGATCGCCGCGTCGATCCCATCGTCCGGCGGGCCCGTGCCACTAGCATCGATCATTCTGCTCTTCCTGAACGTCGTCTTCATCCTCGTCAGCGTCGTGCTTACGTGCTGTGATCGTGTGACCGCACGCGGTGGTGCCGGGCTGGCCAAGGACATGACCGACCACCCTGCTCAATGGTCGCGGTGGATGTGGCTGTCGTCATTGGCCGTCGGCGTCGTATCGCTAGGGTGGGTGCTGGTGAACGGCCCATGTGCCTCGACAGCCCACATGCCAGGTCCACTGCCCTATCTAGCGATCGTGACTGAACCAGTGATCGGCGTGCAGATGGTGCTGCTCCTGCTGCTTGTACTGACGACGCTCTTGTCTGCACGATCATCCGGAGAATGGCAGCCAGGCTACGAGTTCACGCTGAAAGGGCTCACCGCGCCTTGCATGGCGGTCCTTGCGTGGTGCATCTCAGGCGAAGCATCAGTCGCTGTGAGCTTTTGGGTAGCGCGGCTACTCGGTCAACCGGTCGAGTCGGCTCGTGCAGCCGACGCGTTCACGCGTAGTCAGGCGGACAGATTGCAGGCCGCGGCCCAGGACGTCGTCGCGCTTGCCGGCAGCAGGCCGCACGGGAGCGGAGAGGGCTTGTCTCCGAAGACATTGGGCGACTTAGCGGCGGGGGCCCATGGAGTCGCGCCGCTGCAATTACTCGACGCCGACTTCATCGCCTCGGCGGTCAACCTTGTCGCTGTCGTCTTCGCTGCGCTCATCGCGCTATGGATCGGCCTGCGTACTTGGCGCCGCGGAAGCTCGCCGGGCGCGCTAGAGAAAGTATCGGCTGACTACGTCGACGCGCCCGCGCCGACCAAGGACGGCGCGGCCTTATCCGAGTTCATAGCACCTCTCACGCCGAAGCAGCACAAGGCGATAAACCTGATGGCCGAGACACGTCTGCGGGCGATCGCATCGGCACGGGCGTGGTCGACGCTGGCCGACTCGGCTGCCGCCATGGTGGCAGCCGTCGTCGTGATCGCCGTTGCGGTGGTGTTGGCGTTCGTCGCAGCCAGTCTGGTGGTCGTGGGGCTCAGGCACGGCCAGCTCGATCTCACGTCGTGGTTTAGCGACCACGCAACATGGACGTTCCTTCTCGCGGTGGGTCAGGCGATGAGCGCGTTCGTCGCTGCGGTCGGTCTCGGGCTCGCCTACCGAGCGTTCCGCAGCAGCGAAACGCGACGGCTCGTCGCGATCTTATGGGACGTCGCGACCTTCTGGCCGCACGCTGCGCATCCGCTTGGCCCGCCGTCCTACGGCGAAAGTGCCGTCCCCGACCTGCGAGACCGAGCATCGCTGCTAGCCAGACGGTCAGGTGTCGTGATCGCCGCCCACAGTCAGGGAACCGTGCTCGCCGCAGCGGCGCTGCTGATGGATTCGGGCTCCGCGTCTACTGTGGAATCCGGTCACGTCGTCTCGTCGGACGTCGCGCGGCATAGCGGCCAGACCTGGCCTCCCGGTTCGCTCGCACTTCTGACGTTCGGGTCACCCCTTCGGCGTCTGTACGCACGAAACTTCCCGGCCTACTTCGGATTTCCCTGTCTCGACGAGCTGCACACCCGATTGTCGGTCCCGGCAAATCTGGGCATGCGATGGCACAACCTCTGGGCGTTGACCGACCCGATCGGGGGATGGATTTTCCCCGACGATCATGCGGGTGTGGTAACCGACATGCCCGACGAAGAAATGGTCGATGAGCGCCTGCTCGACGCCCAGGGCTTGGTCCCCGTTGAAGGAGAGGGTCGGTATCCGCCGATCTGCGGGCATTCGGGATTTTGGACCAGGTCTGAGTATCGACAGTCCGTGGACGAGTTGGAGAGCCGGGTCGCTGCGCCGGTGCCGATGGGAATTCCTGTGTCGCCGGTAATCCCAGCCAACGTGCAGGCTGACATCCCCGCACCAGTCGACATCGCCGAGCTCATTCCGTTGCGACTTCCAGGACCCGGAGAGTAGAACAGTCGGGCGCCAAGTCCCCGAAGCGAGAGAGATCTGAATGCTCACAAATGTATAAGGGCATCTTTCAGAGTCATGTCACTCTGGCTGTTGAATGGCCGCTCAATGTGTTGTGGTGCAAAACTATCGGGCTTTTGACGTTGCTGCGGCTGCCCAGGAACCGTGGAGGCCGCGCCGTTCTAGCGACGCTAGGCCGCAAAGACATCAGTGCGGATAAGCTCAAGGATCTATTGCAGGTAAAGCCGAAATGCACTGCAACTAAGCATCTTCGTGACGCATGAAGATTATGGTAGCGAGCAGGCGTTCGCTTGCAGATCCTCGAGGGGTTCGCTCGTCTGCGGCCAACGTCCTTCCAATTCGTCGTTGGCCGCCTCGACGTCGTCTCAAGGCAGTGGTTCAGCGTGCCGCCGACTACAACGCAGACCCTGCGCACCTGTTGTGAGCCTTCATCTGCAAGCGCAGTCGCCCAGCGTGTCGCTCGGTCGCCGAAGTTACTGCAGGTGCATCGCGCGACGACCGTCAGGGCGCGTCATCGAACGCCCACATCAGGGCATCGGCCAGACGTTGCTCGTATTCCTCGCGTGCGGGTGTGGGTTGACGCACGATCCACGATGGATGCGGGGCGAAGATTAGATCGGGTTGCTGTGCGACCGGCGAGTCGCGGGTAGGAGGTACGAACGGCCACGACAGGATCCGGCCCGACGGGTATTCCGAAGTGACCGCGGCGCGGGCATCTTTTCCCAGTGCGACGACGAGACGCGGGGCGACGATGGCCAGTTCATTGTGCAGGTACGGCCGGCAGTTGATGATCTCGTGCGGCTGGGACGGGCGGTTCCCGGGTGGGTGACAGTGCACGACGTTGGTGAGAAAGATGTCGGTCTTGGCGAGCCCGGCGATCTGCAGGCTGCGGTCGAGCACGCGTCCGCTGCCGCCGGTGAATGGTATCTGGGAGGCCATGCAGGGCCCGCAGAGGCTTTGTCCGATGATGACCACCGGCGATGACAGAGATCCGAAGCCTGGCGCGGCCTGTGTCACCGTGGGGATGTTCATGCCCTCGCACGCCAGGCAGGCTCTGATTTGGGCGGCCAGCGTGTTCATTCGGCGACGTCGGTTCTGTACGGGGTTCATATTCTTGTCTCCCGATCGCTCGTCGCGGCCGGCGAAAGGGGCAATTTCGTCACCGTTTTTCTTTATTTCGTTGCCGCAGTGGCGATCTCGATTTGAGAGATCACAGCGGCCAGGGCGGCAGCATCGTGCACGTCCACCGTTGCTGGCACGATGATCTTGGTGCCGCGATCCCACTGCTCAACGAAGGTGTCGAATGAAATGCGTAGCGCGTCAAACAGTTCGAAGTCGGCGGCGTCTTCACCTGTGCGACCTCGCTGCCTGACGCGTGATAGAAGCTGCTCTGGGCTCATCTGCCGGTAGACCAGCACGTCGGGGATGACGAAGTGGCCCTCGATAATTGTTGTGGTCGCCCGCAACAACTCGGCTTCTCGTGTCGGAATTCGACCAAGTGCCTCAAGCGCGCGAAGATACGCGCCGGTGTGCTCGAACGGCGTTCGGTCTTCGACGATCGCAGGCCCCGCTGTGGCGAGCATCTTCTGCAGTCGGGCATGTCGACCCGCCGAACGGGTGAGGAAGTGTAGTTGGCTGTGGAATCCCCACCGGCTGAAATCGCGGTAGGCGTCGGCGAAAAACCGGTTGTGGTCCTCTACGCTGCTGTCGAGAAAGCCCTCCCACCCCAGGCGACCGATCAGGACATCGGCCAGAGTGGAGGCACCGGCGGCGACCGCGCCAGTGACGACAACGTAAGGACGCTGATGCGGGGAGGCGAAAGAGTTCGGGTTCAACTTGCGAGGCGGTCGCGCCGGCTTTGAACGACGGCGGCGAGGTGGCCGTGCAGCTGTGCGCGCAGATCGGTGTCGTCGTCGAATCGCAAGAGGTGACCGCCGTTTTCGGTGATCAGGCCGGCGGCGAATCTGGACACGGCTTCCTCGGCGCGGGCGATACCAACGATTGTCATCCCCGCACCTGCGGCTAATGCTAGCTCCGCCCCGACGCCGGTGCTCGGGATACCGACATGGGCGACGATGACATCAGCGGTATTGAGGGCAGCGAGGTCATGCCGATAAACGTCGGCGGCCTCGATGTGGCCGGCCCGCTCGGGGTCGGTGTGCATGTGCGGTAGATAGGGCTGCAGCCCGGCATCGAGTGCCGTGGAGGCGACTTTTTCGTAGAGCTCGCGGGCCGCAAGCAGGTCCGGGGATGCACCGAGTGGCCCAGAAATGTACACGCGCATGGTTTCTCCTGTCAGTGATGCGGTTAGTGGCTTCGGCTCGGCCCGACTCACGATGCGCGGCTGCGACGGCTCAACATCCGAGGCGCGCGGTGGGCTGTCGAGGTGAGTTTTCGGTGCAGGACGAACACGTTGGCACCGTGTTCGTCGCGGACCGGTCGGCCGTGGTAGACCGGTAATTCGGTCTGGTCGCGACGATCGGGGTACAGCGCGGTCATGACATTGGTAAGCCGCCGCGGGCGGACATCGACGGATCCGCCGGCGGTGGCCAGGCCGGCATCGAGAGCCATTCCGACGACATCGGGGTCCAAACGCCGCCGCGAGATGCCGCGGGGAATATAAGCATCGCGGGTGTTGCGGCAGTAGGACTCCTGGATGCGCCAGTTGGCGCCGTTGCGGTGGCCCTGCCAGGCCCACACCGTCAAGGCGGTGTCGGGGGTGATCTCGGCGATGCGCCGAAGCAGCGCGCGATGCGAGGTCAAGTAAAGGTCGTATAGCCGCAGGTAGTCGCGAAGTGAGGCCAATGGGTAGATCGTGAGATGGCGGGTCAGTTCCTCAGCGGGCATGAGCAATTCGCTAGCCGCCAGGTCGCAGAGTCTTTCGACTCGTTGATGGTTCGCCGCGCTGTGCAGGTCGTCGAGCCAGGAGCGGTTTGACGCCAACTTCTCGTACAGCAGGATGTGGCCAACCTCATGGGCTTCGGTGAATCGGACTCGGCGCCAGGGCAGATCAGTGCGCCGATAGATGGTCCACCCGGTGCGTGCCGCAGAGAGCCGGCCGTGTGCACCACGCGCCGCCGGCGCATCGGCACGGGTGGCCGAGAGGATCTCGAGCATCGGAGTGAGCGCGAAGGGGGCGACTTGCTGCTCGGTTCGCTGTCGAAGATCGGTGCAGGCCCTGCGCATCGCGGTTTCGGCATCGGCGCATTCCCATGCCGCGGCGAAGGCCGCCAGGGACGCAGGTAGCCGCTGTTCGGGTGCTCTGTGTCGTAGCGCAGGCGCTGCGTCCTCACTGGATGCCCGCAACGGGATTTCGAGCCCGTGGAGCTCTGCGCGGCACTCGCCGAACGGGAGAAAGGGCTGGAAATCATCGCCCGTCATCGGCTCATCATTCCTGCTGAGCACCGCGCAGCACAACAGAGAGTTCGGTCGGACTTGGGCAGCGCACACATCACTTTAATTGATCAAGGGCGGCGCGGATGGTTTCGACCGGGAAGGAAAACCGGTCATCGCGAGTGCCGTCAGCAGGACTCTCCGAGCGAGCGGCCATCGCGGCACCACCCTCGGTGAGGATGTCGACGAGCTTGGGAAAGTCGGCGACCGGTAAAGCCTCGACATTTTCGTGATAGCTCACGACGGCCTGCAGGGCAGCCTTGGCGGTGGCTTCGTATTCCGCCTCGGCGGCGGCCGCCGCGACCGAGCTGATTCTCGGCAGGTCTTCGGCGATGTCGAACATCGCCTCCTGGTCGCCCTCAGCCGCCGGGGCCGGCCCCAGGTCAGGCATTGCCCTGGCAATACTCGCGCGTGTAGGCGCGCGTAGGTACTCAGGCAGTTGATCGAACACCTCGGCGACAAGGTCGGGGAGCTCGCGCTTAGCCGCGCCCCACGCCAGCAACACATTAAACAAGCCGAGCCAGTAGCTGTTGAGCCGCTCAGCGGCATCGGCACGGACGCTATCGATGTCAGCGGCGTTGTGGGCGTGGCGCAGCTGAGCCTCCAGCCGAGCTAGTTCGGTTGTCTGACCAATCGCGGTTGCGAGGTCTTGTTCGCGCATGTCTCCTGCACGTTCGGCGGCCGCCAGCCGGGTCTGGTCCGTGCCTGGCATCGGTGGCATCTCGACCGAGACGCCCGGGCCGTCCTCGACGACCTGGCGGGTTGCGCCCATCTCACCGGTGTCGTAGACGTGCATGGATCCGGCAAAATGGACGTACTCGCCGAAGGGAAGATCGAGTGTGGCCGCGATCGTCTCGCCCAGTAAGGAGAATTCGAAGAAGTTGTACGTCAGCAGGCGGAACGCGTTGTTGGATCGCATGATCGCGCACATAACGAGCTGTTCACCGCGGATGTGAAACAGCATCCCGAAGGTGCACGGGATGTCCCGCGACTCGCGGACCGCGTCTTCGGCTGCCCAGACCACTGCCGCGGCCTGCCGAGTGTGGTGGTCCCGGCGCAACCTGCCAATAACGCCGTGAATCTGGTCGAGGCCCGGGGCTGGGTCGAACAATCGTCTCCCGTAGCTGGAGCCGGGCACCGTCAGGCCGTTGTCGGTGTAGTCGCGCACCTTACTTTCGTAGTAGAGGATGTCGTGGAGCCGGTTCGAACCGGCCACCATCCAGACGAACCGGGCGACCGCACCAACGACATTGAGAGGGCGGGCCGGGTGCGCCGCGATGCGGGCTCGCGGGTTGGTCATACCGGTGCGGTAATGCAGCACCTCGTAGGACGGTTCTTTGGGGGGCACTGCCTCGATCCGGCTCCCGTCGAGGGCATCCGAAATCGTCTGGAAGAGCGCTTCATCCACCGTTGACGGTGACTCGATCCGCCGCGACGCCATCTGCCGTTCTGCTCCATTCATCGCCAAACCACCCAGGGAATTTTACAGGCTTCCGGTTGCTCGCGAGTGCAGCTTTTCGGCGCGCCAGCACAGTTAGACGGGCATTGATCTCGACGGCGCGGGCGAGCCTTCCATCCCTGCGTCGAGCGGAAACTTGCGTCACACAACGGTTTCGCGGGCTACGACTGCGTTCGGCAGTGGACGTCGGTGACGGTTCCGTCCGCTGGCCAGGGCAGCCCCCGCGAGTATGGCGCGGCTGGGCGCACCCACCCGGGCGGACAGGAGCTGCAGGGCGGGTGCGCATCGTTCGTCGCACCGTGGGTTAGCGGCGCTGTGTTGGTGAGGCTGAATGTATGGCGTACACGGCAGTGGCGTCAACCGGGGCTTGTAGCAAACTCTCAGTGACCGTGGATCGGTTTGTCAGCGTGTTAGCGCGCAGGGATGAGAGTGGACTGTGTCTGCGCTGAGGGTCGGGTGTGTGGTTGGCGGCTAGACCGAGAATTTCCGGCGTGGCGGCGTGTGGTTACGGAACGGTCCCGGTCTTTAGGGTTGATTCTTAATTAGGCACGTGTAAATCTTGAGCATCGCTACATAGTGGGGTTAAGTTAGCGGCACTGGCTGAGATGCCAAGGGACAACATAGATCTGCGGTTCCCTGCCGTGCCTTCGATCTGGTCACCGATGATGACCACCTTCTGAGACTGCGCTGTGTGTGACCGCGTGCGAACAAGGGAGTTCGTATGGATGGGAGCAATCGAGATGATGACGGGCAGCTGTGGGCGCGCGACTGGCTGGCATCGGAGTTCGTGGTCGAGCAGGTGCCGGTGGCGTCGCTGGTACGGGGTGACTCACCGCGGTTAGAGGGTGAGAGCAAAGCCCACGCCGCGGGGATGGTCGACGCCGCTGACATCCCGCCGATCATCGTGCACCGAGCGACGATGCGGGTCATTGACGGCATGCACCGGTTGAGAGCGGCCAGCCTGGGCCAGCAGGACATGATCGCGGTCCGGTTCTTCGACGGCACCGCCGAGGAAGCGTTCGTCCTTGGGGTCGCCGCTAACATCACCCACGGACTGAAGCTGACCCGCAAGGACCGCAAAGCCGCCGCCGCCCGCATCCTGGGCATGTATCCGACGTGGTCGGATCGCACGATCGCCGCCACCGCGGGGCTGTCGCATCCCACGGTCGCTGTGATTCGCCGGCGGTGTTCAACTGGTAAAACTTTCCAGTTGAACACTCGCCTGGGCCACGACGGCAAGGCCCGGCCGCTGACCTCCAACAGCGGGCGCCAAGCCGCCGCGGAGCTGATCCTCGCCGATCACAGCACGCCGCTGCGTGAGGTGGCACGCCAAGCGCACGTCTCGGTAGGCACCGCCCACGACGTGCAGACCCGACTCAAACACGGGGTGGACCCGTCGGTGCCCACCACCCGTGGAGCGGGCCTCGACTTCTCCCTGGCCCGGGCTCTGGCGGCCGTCAAGAAGCTGCGCGCCGACCCCGCGGTGTGGTCGCACCAGGACGGCAAAGCCATGCTGCAGCTCCTCTCGCACAGCCTGCAGGTCGCCCACCAGGTCCGATCAACGATCAAAAACGCACCCCAGCACTGCCTAGACACCATCGCCGAGGTCGCCGCAGCACTCGGCGACTATTGGAGCCGGCTGGCCCGCGACCTGCACCTGCAGGCCCACACCGAGACCAGCACAACACCATTGGATGAAAAGACCGAACTGACATGAACCACGACGGCCGACCCCAACACCCCGGACAAACCGCCCACCAAACCGGCGCCGTGGCGACCGCGATCAAAACGAAAGACGGGTTGCGCTGGCAAGTACGCCGTCACCACGACGGCCTGACCCGCACCACCGCATGTTTGGCCCACACCAGCCACTGGAGGCCCTCGTGACGCTGTTTTATCCCGACTGCAGCAACAACAACTGGGCCACCACCCAAGACGCCATCAACTTCCTGCAACAGCTTGTCCCCGAAGGCTTTAGCGGCATCTGCCACAACGTGTCTGAGGGCAGCTACTACGAAGACCCCTACTGGCCCGCCATCCAACAATGGTGCGCCGCCAACTACCTTCCGCTGATCGGCTATCACTACGTCACCACCGACGACGCGGCCGCCCAGGCCCGGACCTGGCTGGCCAACAACGGCGGACCCTCAGCGATGCTGGACTGGGAAACCAACAGCGGCGACCTCACCAACCTGGTCGCCGTCGTCGACGCCTTCAACACCGCCGGCATCACCATCCAACTCGGCTACTACCCCCAGTGGTACTGGAACCAACAAGGCGGCGGAGACCTCTCCGACCTCGCCAACGCCCTGGTGTCCTCGAGCTACCCCGACGGAACCGGCTACGCCTGGACCATCTACACCAACTCCGGCGGCGACACCGGACAGGGATGGTCGCCCTACGGCAACACCACCCCCACCGCATGGCAATACACCGATCGCGCCGACGTGGCTGGCCTGAACGTTGACTGCAACGCCTACCTCGGCACCGACCTCACCGTCTTATTCGGCGTGACGCCAGCGATCACCCCGCCGCCTCCAAACTCAGCGTGAGTACGTCCGCGTTGATGCGATGTTGACAACCCCTCCCCTATTGGGACGCGGCACATCGCTTCGCTCCGCCGGGGGAGGCAAGCAGTCGTTTCCCGGTGAGCGAGACAAGAACTGATCGACCTCAGATCTCGAGAAGCGAGACAACTTGTGGGGCACTTCAACTTCCTCCGCGGCGAAAAGCCTACTAAGAAGGGCCTGCTGACTTTGCGGGCCGTCCTTGTGCTCTTCTGCGCTTTAATCATTGGCACTCTGGCCGGAGGGTGACTTATCTTGGGACCAGGGAACCCGCCAAAGCCGTCCTCGCTGGCGGTGCGGCCTTCGCCGGTGCGGTGATCTGGTTCGACAAAATCATTGCGGCCTGAATGCCGTTCGGGTTCTTCTTTGGATTTGACCGTGGTGCGCGGCGCTAGTCGCGTGTTGTTGACGCGCTGCCCGGGTCGGCGTTAAAAGCCGTCAGCGCATCTAGCAGGGCTTGGCCGTTCGGGCTTCCCAGACCGGTGCGAGGGTCCCATCCCGCGCCGCCAGTGTAGACGCCGTTGTTGCCGTTGGTGAGGTCGTGGAAGCCGGGGCTGCCGATCTGGTAGAAGGCCTGGTGCGGGTCTCCCAGTCGGTTGCCGAGCAGTTGGTTGAGTCGTGCCACGAGAGCGGCCCACAGTGGCGCGACCGCGCTGGTGCCGCCAAGCACCTCATCGACGGGCCACATCAGGCACCCCACGGCCGGCGACACCGTCGGGCGCGGAAGGCACCGCGGCGGTGGCTGCCTCGGGTACCAGGAACTCAGAGCTGATTCCGCCGCCGGTGGCGCCCGCGCCGAGCGCGGTGTCGTTCCACACCGTTTCGCTGCTGATGGTGTCGCCGCCGGCGGTGATCAGCGTGGTACCGCCGCATGCCAGCGCATACGGGCTGGACGCCGGGAAGTCAATGTGGGTGCCGCCGTCGGAGGACCCGTTGTCGCCGGCGGCCACGGTCACCGTGACTCCGAGCAGGGCGGCGTCCTCAAGCGCGGTGTGCATGGCGGTCAGCGCCTGGCTGCTCCAGGCGTTCTCTGGGCCGCCCCAGCTGATCGAGATGACCGTGGGCCTGTGCGTAGTGTGGTGGGCTGCTCGGGAAATAGCTTCTTAGAAGCCCTGGTCGGTGTTGGGCGCGAAATACACCACGATGTCAGCGGCGGGCGCCAGTGCGCCGAGCACCTCGATGTCGAGCATCACCTCGTCATCGGCCAGACTGCCGGGAAAGTTGATGCCGCCGGCCACCGACACCGCGGTCACCGACGGCATCGTCAGCCTAGTGAGGTGAAGTAGGTCTGCAGGTCGCTGGTCCGGTAGCCGCCGCCGAGCTCGATGACGGCCACCGTTTGGCCGTCATCGTCCGCGGGCGGGAAGGCGTACAGCCCGCCGAGCTGGATCGGTGTGTAGTTGCGGCTGGGTTGCGCGTGGGGTTTGCAGGCGGGCGATGGGGCGCCGATCCAGGCCGAGCACCGCGATGGCGCCGTCGGGCAGACTCTGCGCACCAGCACACCCCAGGAATACTGGACCGCCTGCGTCGGGCTGATAGCGGCTCAGCTGCAGCCGAACGCGCGCTGCAGCCCGGCCCCAGTCCCGCGCAGGTGCAGCACCCGGCGGTGTGGCTGGCACCCGATCTCCTGCAGGCCATGGGCGCGGGCGAAACCGCGGAAGCGGGTGATGTCGGTCGGGTCGGCGCCGCAACGGTCAGGAAATTTCGGTGACTGACTGCAGGCGGTTGCGCCCACCCCGGCGCGGCCGGCGCCCCGCCGCGACGACGCAACACCACCGTGACCTCGATGGGTTCCTCACCCTCGTGTGGGCCCATATAGCGGGTCCTCCCCGGCGCCGACCGATCCCGCGCAACACCAAAACCACCGTTCGTCATCATGTGTCCTTTACAGTCAAAAAAAGGGCCTGTCTACCTACGCTGAATATTATTTTTCTGATAGTCCTTCATACGCTCCGGCCTGTCAACAGAACCTTTAACCGGCATTGAAAAATTTAACGCGGAATCTTGACCGATTTTCAAAGTGGAGCGAACCTTGGGATATGACAACTCCAACAACATTCGCAGGCGCTCAAGATTTGTTCAACACCACTATTAACACGTCCGTCACGACCGCTCAAGCGGCGGTAAATCTCGCCGCACCGGGCGCCGTGCAATCCGGCATTGACTTCGACGCACTAGGAACCGCCAGTCTCGACTTCCTACAGGTCGGGGCCGACGCCATCCTCGTGTTCACCAACGTTTTTGAAGCCCCAATTGACGAAGCATTAAATGTCGGCATCCTCGTAACCGGGATTGTCGACGCTGCCTTGGCAGGGTCGAAGTGACCGTCAGCAGTGTCTTGGCGCAAGTGCAGACACAAGACGCCGCGAATCTGACCTTGGTGAACACCGTTTTCACGGATGCGAAAAACCAGCCGGACTCTAATGTTCCAGCCGGCTTTGAAGCCCAACTTCTCGGCGGGCAAATACTGTTTCAGCAAGACATCAGCGCCTTCTTGACTTCTCTTCCGGCAACCGTGTCGGACGCGAACGAGTCGAATGCGATTTTGATTGCCACGCTTCAGAATCTGCTTCTCATCGAACAGGATCTGAATAACACCCTGTCCCAGATCGACACCAATGACAACTATGAGCAATCTATTGCTCTGACCGCTCTCAACGTTGTAGTGGTGGCCGATGACGCGCTTATCCTCACCGATGTCGCCGTCGCCGCCGTTTTCTATGCGGCATTCGCGCTGGAAGGCCTTACAGGAGACCTCGTCACCGTCAGCACCCCCGGCGCCTACTCCGTCACTGTCCCGTCTGGCGCGACATTTGTGGACCTGGTCCTGATCGGCGGCGGCGGTGGCGGCGGCGGTTACAACACCGTTGGCTCCGGCACCGGAGGTGCCGGTGGAGCAACCACGGCAACCCCCACCGGGGGTTCCATGTTGACCGCCGCGGGCGGCACCGGCGGCGCCAACGCCGGCAATGCTGCCGCCACCGCCGGTGTGGCACCGGCCAGCGAATCCTTCGACGGCCAGACTTACACCGGCGGCACCGGTGGCGCAGCGGGTCACAGCAGCGTCGGCGGCAACGGCACCGCCCCCGGCGCGGGCGGTGGAGGCGGCGCCTACGGCAGCACCGGCGGGGTCGGCGGCACCGCCGGCGTATGGGCCGCAGAAACCATCGCCATCACCGCCGGCATGACCACCATCACCGGCACCGTCGGCGCAGGTGGCACAGGCGGCACCTCACTCAGCACCGAAGTCGGCGGGACCGGCGGCACCGGAAAGGCGTTCTTCTACTTCTACAGCTGACCACCACACCAACAAACCCCAGGGTGGCTTACCCCGCACGCTGCGGGGTAAGTCACCCTATTTCGTGGCCCCGCCGACGATTTCGGCGCATGCGATGCCACGGCCTGGCGCCGACCTCAACCCAGGTGATGCTTCGCGAGCCGAACCACGCTCGCGGGCCTTGACGCTTCGTGTGAACCTAAGGGGTAGTTTATTTGAGCGCGCAGCTCCCGAGCTGAGTCCTAAATAACGCCGATCGGCACGGTTGACTAGCACAAACATGACAGCCCAACCCCAGCTTCGCGGCGTACATTGACGAGCGCTGTCGTCGTTACCAACTGCGTTGAAGAACACGTCCATGGCAAACGACATAAATCAATGAATGAAGGACCAGGGAACGTGCGCAACGTGCCGCCAGGCGATCACGCCGCCAACACCGCCACGACTGCCGTCGTGGGGGTGTTGCTCGCCTTATCCCTGGCGGGCGTGCCCATCCCTGCGGAAGCGGCACCCGGCTTTGTCGGCGTGTCGGGCGCACTGGCCTCGATCAGCTATCTCACCGGCGGTCATGATCCGGCACCCCCGCCGCCGCTCCCGGCAGACTGCCAGCCCGACTCCACAGACCCGACCTGCCAACCGCCCCCACCCCCGCCCCATCGTCGAGGCCCGTTCTTCATTTGCTGAGCGTTGTCGAATGTCGAATTCTGTTGCACCGGGCGACGCCGAAGCGCCCGCCCACGAGAACCAGTCGCGAGGCTGGCATTTTCTGACCCGGGTTGCGTTCCGCTTCTGCGTGGTCTACTTCGGGCTCTTCTGTCTGCTCTACGTGCAGATCACGTCAGTGTTCGCCGGGATTTTCGGCGCCGTGTTGCCGGCGGAGGCGGCCTCATGGCAGATGAGCGCGCTCAAGCCGGTGACCGAATGGGTCGGCCGCCACGTCTTGGGCGTCGACGCCGTCCTGCACGAGGATTCCCGCAGTGGCGATCAGACCGACATGTGGGTGTTCATGTTCACCGTGCTGTTCGTCGCGATCATTGCGACCGTGCTTTGGAGCGTCCTGGACCGGCAACGCAGCGACTACTCCCGCCTGCACGCGTGGTTTTTGGCGTTCCTCCGGATGTGTCTGGGCGGGCAGATGCTCTTATACGGGGCGATCAAAGTCATCCCCGTGCAGATGCCCGCCCCGCCGCTGACCGCGCTGCTGCGCCCCTACGGACAACTCAGCCCGACATGGGTGCTGTGGCTGCAGGTCGGCAGCTCCTACCCCTACGAAATCGCGCTCGGCCTCGTCGAAGTCGCCGCCGGAGTGCTGCTGTTTTGGCCCCGCACCGCGACCCTGGGCGCCCTGGTGGCCTTGGCCAGCGTGGCGGACGTGTTTCTGATCAACATGACCTTCGACGTGTCGGTGAAAATCCTGTCGTTTCAGCTACTCGGGCTCGCGCTGGTGCTCCTAGCTCCCCAAGCCAAGCGACTGGCCGCGATGCTGATCCTGGAAAAGCCGTCACCACCGGCCACCCAACCGGCGCTGTTCACCACCCGTCGCGCCATAAAGGCCGCGACCGCGGTCCAGGTCGGTTTGGGGGCCTGGATCCTCGCCGGGGCCATGCTCCTCAGCGGGCTCAATTGGTTTAACGACGGCGGCGGCCGACCCAAACCCGCGCTCTACGGCATCTGGACAGTGACCACGTTCACCCTCGACGGCGCGTCGCTACCGCCGCTGACCACCCAACCACGACGCTGGCAACGACTCATCATCGAGGACCCCGACACGCTGACCTACCAGCGGATGGACGGCGTACTCGTCACCACGCCCGCGGCCATTGACACGCACACGATCACCCTGTCCGATGCGTCGCTGTCGGCGACGCTCACCATCGACCGAACCGCCCCCGACCGGCTACACCTTTCCGGCCAACTCGACGGCCAGCCAGTGACCATGACGCTACGACGCCTCGACCTCGACCGCTTCCTCCTGCGGCGCAACAGCTTTCACTGGGTACAGGAATACCCAGACAACCCCTTGAGACTGTAGGGACTTTGTGATGGGGCAAATTGGTCATGGGACCCTTACCAGCCCCAACCCTCATCCACGGTGTATTTATCGGCCAGCTCGCCGTCGTAACGCACAGTGCTGAGGCACCGATTATGTCAATGAGAAACGAAATACGTTCAGGTGCGGGAAGAAACCCCTTCAGGGCAGGAGATCGCCGAACGCGCGAGGTAATCCGCTCGTCGTGGCTCTCACCCCACCCGGCCTCCGGGTCGAAGACCACCACCAAGTTCACCCGCACCAGCGTCACAACGTTTCCCAGTGCCACGGTCGGGTGGCTCCTCCATCCGGCCAGCGGCGACGATACCCGCGCGTAAACCAGCCATCCCGGAGCACTGGGGCGACAACCGCCGCGAAACCCGCCCCAACCAGCAGCCATTGGACGAGCGGGCCCCAGCGGCTGGCCGGGGTCAGCCTCGTTTCCAGACGTACCGGGCTGTCGAGGTAGGCGGGCTGGTCAAAGCCGGTGTGCGCCAGCTCGTGGCCGTCGGGTGCGATGACCGCACTGATCCCGATGGTGCCCGCCACGACCACGTAGCGGTCGTGCTCTACCGCGCGTGCCTTGGCGACCGCGAGTTGTTGAGAGCTCATCGTCGCATCGAAGGTGGCGTTGTTGGTGGGTACCGCCAGTAGCTGTGCGCCGGCCAGCACCGCGCGGCGCGGTGCCCGGTCGAACAGCACCTCCCAGCAGGTCGCGACTCCGACTCGGATACCTGCTGCGTGCACCACACCGTCGCCCTGCCCGGCGACGAAATGTCCTGCGTCGTGCGCGTGTTGGGACAGGTGCCGGAAGAAACCGGGCCAGGGCAGGTATTCGCCGAACGGCTGGATGATCGCTTTGTCGTGGCGCTCACCCCACCCGGTATGCGGGTCGAAGACCCCCACCGTGTTCATCCACGTCGGGTGCTCACGGGTCGAGCCGGGAGCTGCACGAATCATGCCCACCAGAATGGGCGCCCGGACCGCCAGAGCAGCAGTCGTAATCTGTTGTGCGGCATCGGCGTTGAACAGGGGGTCGATATCTGACGAGTTTTCCGGCCAAATAACCATCCCCGGTTGCTGGGCACGCCCATTCTGGACATCGTCAGCGAGTCGCAGGGTCTCGTGAACGTGGTAGTCAAGCACCGCCCGGCGCAGGGCGTTGAAGTCATACCCCAGCCGGGGGACGTTTCCCTGCACCGCGGCCACCGTGACAGCCGGCTCGTTGCCCGACCCCGCATCGGAGCCTCGGACCTGCGGCCAGACCACGTCGGTGGTCAACAGCACCAGGCAGACACAGACGCCGGGCATCAGCACCGCCCTGTGGCGGTGCGCCCCCGTGTCACCGTCGCGCAGGCAGCGCACGATCGCGGTCGTGATCGCCGTCGTGGTGCACCCCAGCAACACGATCGCCACCGATAACAGCGGAACCCCGCCGAGCGCGACCAGCGGCAGAAACGGGCCGGTGGTTTGACCGAAACCAACTTCCCCCCAGGGGAATCCGCCGAATGGCAAGCTTGACTTTGCCCACTCCTGGGTCCCCCACAGCGCCGCGAACCAGATCGGCCAACCCGGCACGCCACGCACCACGACGGCCAGCAGGCCGAACAGCCCCGGATACACCGCGCACACCACCGCCAACGTCAACCACGGCCACGCCCCGACGAAATCGCTGGTCCAAGCCAGCAGCGGCGTATAGAACGCCAGCCCGAACAGCACGCCATAACCCAGGCCACCGGACACCGTGATATCCGGGCGGTTTAGTACCCAGCCCAGCAACAGGAACGCGACAATAGCGGCCCACCACCAGTCCAGCACCGGAAAACTCGCGAACAACAGCAGACCGGCGACCAATGTCGTGCCGAGCGCGGCCGCCCGGTCGGCCGGCACGACACTCAGCCGCGCCAGCCGGTCGGTGACCACGACGGCCAGCCGGATCAGCTTTTGGTCGGTGGCCGGCACGGCACCGGGTACCGCTTCGGGTCCATCGCTGCCGCCGTGCTCGTCGGCGTGGGGCGGTGGTGTCGCGTCGCAACCATCCACGTCGCTACCCATCGAGCACCGCCCGTCCGTGCCCAGGACGCAGCATCGCAACTGTTTAGCTGAGCACGTCGTCAACCCTATCGTCGCCGATGGGCACGGTGAGGTCCGGCGCTCTCCAGCGGCCCCGGCAGGGTTGCGCCCAGCAGCCGCGCCACGGAGCCAGCCACCCGGCGCGCTTCGCAGCACCAACCGGACTTCGTGATTCCCAAGCGCACTGCCGCCTCCCCGGCCGGTTCGATCAGCCCGCGCGGGTGTCGCTTAGTTTCCGGCGCAACGCGGTCTGTCTCGAATCTAGAGAAACGAGACACCAGCCAGTGCATCGCTCCCCCACCCCATAGCAGCAGGTCGCGGTGTCTTAAATCTTGTCTCATACGGGCGTGTCTCGAATTCTCTCTGTCGGTGAGCAATGAGACAGTCATCGCTAAGGCGGCATACCCATGGGTATGCACGGGTTAGCAGCATCGGCCAGGACCTCGACGCACAGCTGGTGGCGCTGGCTGATGCCGGCGTTGAGCCGGCGCGCATCTTCACCGACAAGCTGTCTGGCTCGGCGATGACCGCTCGTCCTGGCCTGGCGGCGATGCTTGACTATGCCCGCGCCGGCGACACCATTGTCGTCGCCGCTGTTGACCGTCTCGGCCGCTCCGTTGCCGAAGTTACCCGCACCATTGCCGAGTTTGGCGAACGCCGAATCTTGTTGCGGGCCATACGTGAGGGCGTCGATACCGGTACGCCAACTGGTCGTGCTGTGGCCGCAATCATGGCGACACTTGCTGAGCTGGAGCTTGAGCTGGGGCGAGAGCGTCGCTCGGCGTCGCGGGAATCTCGCCGAGTGCGTCAACTGCCAGCTACCAAGCCCCTGAAACTGAACCTAGAACGTAGGGAACAACTTTGGCACTTGGCCGCGTCGGGCGAGCCGGTGTTCTGAGCTGACAGAAGCTTTCGGTATCGGCGGCGCAACTGCCTACCGATGTCTCTCTTGGAGCTACGGCGGTAATCGATCAGATTGTGTGCCAAACAGGTTATTGCAGTTAAATTTTCATAATTTTCCCGCAGTTGCCGCACTTGATGAGTCCGTGCTTCGTGACTCGGACGTTCACGAATGTGAATCGGCAGTACGGGCATGTGAGGGTGGATACGGATGTGGCCATGGCAGGCCCCCTTCTCGTAGTAGGTGGCTTAGTTGCCCGGGTTGGAAGTCACCCGCGTTCGGCGACGGTCGTGTTGGGCTGACGTGCGGCCGTGGCCGCCGTGACGTACCTCCCGGTGATCGCACTTCGGTGATGGGTCCCGCTGCCATGATTGGCGCCACGCTCGGTGACCGTAGTGCGCGGATTGCGCTGTGTGGTGGATGCGTTGACGTAGCGGCCGGTGACCGCGCTACGGCCATGTCCCTTCGCCATAGTTGTTTTCCTTCCAGTCGGTTGGCCCATTGGTAGAACCAGAACACTTTGGTTTACTACTGTCCACTTTAGTGTAACACGGACCGTCTACTTTGGTGTTCGATCGACTACTATGGTGACCGTGACAAGCGGATCTGTTGACATAGAGCTCGGTACGACGTTGCGTCAGCTCCGGGACTTCGCCGGAAAATCGCTGAAAGCTGTGGCCGAGCCGTCGAAGATCAGCAGCGCTTATCTGCAGAAGTTAGAGCGCGGCGAGGTCGCCAGTCCCTCTCCCAACATCTTGTACCGGTTAGCTCAAACGCTGGGGGCGGACTATCTGGAACTCATGCGACGTGCCGGCTATGTCGTGCCCGGTGAATCTGAAAGCGGTAGCACTCTGGCTCATGCGCTCAGTTCGAAAGATCTGACCGACGAAGAGGCGGAAGCGCTCATCACCTACCTCCAAATCATGCGCGAGCGCGAAAGGCGGGGCCATGCTTGAGGACTTAGACAGCGCCCACGACATCGAACAGTGCACAGACGCGCTGCTAAAAGCGGCCAACGCCTACGGCAGGTACCCGACACCCGTGGACGACATCGTGGCCGCGCGAGGTCTGCAGGAATCGCCGGAGTTCACGATAGACGAAGGAATCCTCGCGGCTATGCCTAAGAAAGCGCGAGACCTGGTGCGGCGCGCGGCTCGCGGCCTACGTGGTGCACTGGATCGCCGAGAGCGCATCGTCCACATCAGCGAGAACATCACTCACGAAGGACAAAAGCGGTTCGTCAAACTGCACGAAGCCAGTCACGACAACTTCCCATGGCAACAGCAGCTGATACACGCCGACAACGACGAAACGCTGAGTCGCACAACCAAAATCCTCTTCGAGAAAGAGGCCAACCAGGGAGCCGCTGAGCTGCTGTTTCAGCGCGGCGGCTTCGCCCACGACGCAAAAAGCCTGGCCATCGGCACCGCAGCCGTCGTCCACCTATCCCAACGCTACGGCTCATCGCTCCATGCAGCTTTCCGTCGCTTCGCCGAAACCCACAACGAAGCAGTTCAAGTGATTCGATTAAGCCCCTGCCCCAATGGCGATGGCAGTTACACCCGCTACGAACAGGTCAGATCCGCTAAATGGTCACAGCGCTTCGGGACCTCCGCGCTGTACCCGCGGCGCCTCCACCCAGCAGATCATCCGTTCCTGGCGGCTATCGACCACGCCCTCGAAGAGGCCCCACTTCTCGATCGCAACGGCTTACGCGTCGACGTGCAGATCGAAACTCTCAACACCGGGTACGGGCTCTTTGTGCTGCTCTGGACCAAGCCAGGTCGACGCCTGTTGCGCCCCATCGGAGTTCGGCTGGCCAGCTAAACCGCGGCAACCTCGCACAAAACTGTCCGACGCGCTCAGCGGTACCAGGCGCCAGTGGCACCCAACAAGATCCGAGCGATTGGCTGGCGGGCCGGCAGTCTTCGAAACCCTGGTTATTGGGACTGTGAAATGATCGGCAACAGGACCCTACCCCTGTGCTGGCGGTCATACCCAACGACCAGGCCCTTTGGAAGCGGCGGGGACGCTGGATCCTGACCGCCTGTCGAACCGCCCGCGACGGCGAACAGGTTGAGCGTCGCCATTCGGTTCACAGGATCTTGCGCGTCGAGCGAACTGCTGGGATCTCACCGCTCGGCATCGTCGCCACGCGGGATGAGGAGATACACGTGGTGAAAATCACCGGCGAGGACCGGTCGCCCACTGACGCGCCGCTGCTCCATGGCCCCGTCCTCATCACCAACATCAAGGCCGCGCATGATTCGTCGCGCCGTGAATTAACGACGCTATGTCGTGGAGGCTGACTGTATGGCGCGTCTCGGGGCGACGTCAATGGGGGCTGAGGACTGTTCGTAGCTAACTTCCAGCGATCGTGGATCGGATTGTCGCATGGACCAGCGCGTGGGTATGAGAGTGGGCTGTGCCCGTCCTGAGCGTCGGTTGTGTGTTCACGGCTAGACCGAGAATTTGTGGGCGTAGGTGGCTTGTGGTTACGGAACGACCCCGGTCTTTAGGGTTGATTGTTAATTAGGCACGCGTAGATCTTGAGTGAATCTAAATAATGCAGTTAACTTAACGGCACTGGCTGAGATGCCAAGGGACAACATAGATCTGCGGTTCCCTGCCGTGCCTTCGATCTGGTCACCGAAGATGACCACCTTCTGAGACTGCGTTGTGTGTGACCGCGTGCGGACAAGGGGGTTCGTGATGGATGAGGTCAGTCGGGATCATGACGGGCAGCTGTGGGCGCGTGACTGGCTGGCATCGGAGTCCGCCATCGTGCAGGTGCCGGTGGCGTCGCTGGTACGGGGTGACTCACCGCGGCTTAAAGGATTGAGCAAATCCCACGCCGCGCTGATGGTCGACGCCGCTGACATCCCGCCGATCATCGTGCACCAGCCAACAATGCGGGTCATTGACGGCATGCACCGGTTGACCGCGGCAACCCTGGGCCACCAGGACACCATCGCGGTCCGGTTCTTTGACGGCACCGCCGAGGAAGCATTCGTCCTTGGGGTCGCGGCCAACATCACCCACGGGCTCCTGCTGACGCCCAAGGACCGTAAAGCCGCCGCAGCGCGCATCCTGGGCATGTATCCGACGTGGGCGGACCGCGCGATCGCCGCCACCACAGGCCTGTCGCACCACACGGTGGCGGCCATCCGCCGCAAGTGTCTAACTGGGCAAATTGCCCAGTCGGACAGTCGGCTCGGCCGAGACGGCAAGACTCGGCCGCTCACCGCAGATGAGGGGCGTCGAGTCGCTGCGGAGTTGATTCTCGCTGACCAGAGCAAGTCGCTGCGTGAGATCGCCAAAGACGCGCACGTTTCGCGGAGCACCGTCCAAGATGTTCGGGCTCGACTTAAGCAGGGTGTCGACCCGTTGGTGGCCACAACCCATGCGGCAGGCCCCAACGTCCACCTGGCGCGAGGTGAAGCGGTACTGAAGCGGCTGGGGAACAACCCCGCGGTGCGGTCCCCCGAGAAGGGCAAATTCATGCTGCGACTGTTCGCGCACAGCCTGCAGATCGCCAACCAGGCCCAAGCAGCGAGCAGAAACGCACCTGAGCACTGCCTTGACACTGTCGCCGAGTTCGCATCAGCACTCGGTGATGCCTGGAGCCGTCTGGCCCAGGACCTACGCGCACGAGCCAAAGCTGGCTGAATTACACGGCTCTCACGCCAGTCAGGAAAGGCGGATACGAGATGAACAAGTACGGCCGGCCTATGCGCGCCGGACAGGTGATGCGCCAGGCCGGCGCGGTCGCGACCGCGGTCAAGACGAAGGACGGGCTGCGCTGGCAGGTGCGCCGCGAACGTGACGGCCTCATCCGGCTGACCGCATGTCTGGCGCACACCACCCACTGGGCACCGTCATGACGCTGTTTTATCCCGACTGCAGCAACAACAACGGGGCCAGCACCCAAGACGCCATCAACTTCTTGCAACAGCTTGTCCCGCAAGGCTTTAGCGGGATCTGCCACAAAGTCTCCGAAGGCAACTACTACGAAGACCCCTACTGGCCGGCCATCCAGCAGTGGTGCCAGCAGCACAATCTCCCCCTGATTGGCTACCACTACGTCACCGCCGACGACGCGGCGTCACAGGCCCGCACCTGGCTGGCCAACCAGGGCGGCAGCTTGGCGATGCTGGACTGGGAAGACAACAGCGGCGACCTGGCCAACCTGATCGCCGTCGTCGACGCCTTCAACACCGCCGGCATCACCGCACAACTGGGCTACTACGCGCAGTGGTACTGGAGCGAGCAGGACGGCGGAGACCTCGCGGGCCTCGCCAACGCCCTGGTCTCTTCGGCATACCCCGACGGCACCGGCTACGCCTCGGCGATCTATAGCAACGCCGGCGGTCAAGCCGGCCAGGGGTGGGCGCCTTACGGGAACGCCACCCCGGCCGCGTGGCAGTTCACCGACGACGCGAACATCGGGGCTGTCAGTGTCGGCTGCAACGCCTACCTCAGCACCGACATCTGGGTGCTGTTCGGCAGCGCGCCCACGACCACGCTAGACAGCAGCACCACAGCAGAGCTGAGCACAGCGCAATCGAATGCGACAACCGCGCAACGTCCGGGTAGCCGCCGCCGCACATTGACCAAACGGGGCCTGGCTTTAGCTTGTGTACGATGCAGAACCCGAAGACCGAAGCCCCTTCCGAACATGGCTACCGCCTTCGAGTTAGTGAGCTGGGCCCCAACGTATCGTGGGCAATTGACAGCAGTTTAAGCGCCGCGCTAAAGTCCGCTAGCTGACCGCATCGGGCAATTACTTTTGTGAGTGTTCATTTCTGCCCGGGCAACGCACGGCCCGAGTCGTGTATATGTCCGGGCCCCTGTGAAGTCGCAGGAATCCATCCCTGACGTAATCAACGACAGCATCGCAATCAGATTGTGCATGGCTAGCGTCGCGGCGTTAAATTTACCTAAAGTTGAAGTTCGGCAACGCGGGAGACTTAACGCGGTGCAAGAGTGGGGCAACCTTATGCCGTCCATACGACTCCGTTACTAAAACTGCACTCTCTACTGTGCACATTTTTGACCAGCCAAAACAATTGACATCGAATAGGCTGCGCAGGATTATGAGCTAATGACCACACCGAATTACCCGCAACTCGCAACAGTGCTACAACAACTTGCCAGCAATGCTCAATCTCTTTCCGAAAGCTTCCAGAGCGAAGGCACTGGAGGCACGCCCCAGCTTGTCACCGTCAGCGCCGCCGGCGCCTACTCTGTCGCTCTCCCGTCGGGTGCGACTTCGGTGGATTGTGTCCTTATCGGCGGCGGGGGCGGTGGGGGCGGCTACACCTCGACCGGGTCTGGCACCGCCGGGGGCAACACCACGGCATCCGTCACGGGCGCCTCCACACTGACAGCCGACGGCGGTGTGGGCGGTGCTAACAGCACCGACGGATTTGGCACCAGCCCCTCAACCGCGGACGGCGCATCGGCAGCCAACGAGACGTTCGACAGCCAAACGTATGGCGGCGGTGCAGGGGGCGCCGGCAGCTACACGGGCGCCGGCTTACCCGGAGCAGCGCCCGGCGGCGGCGGGGGCGGCGGCGGGGTGCTTGATGCCTACTGCGGCCGCGGCGGTGCTGCGGGCGTGTGGGCGACCGAAACGCTGACCATCTCCGAGCTGACCGGGCCGATCACCGGCACCGTCGGCGCCGGGGGCGCCGGAGGCCCCGCGTCCGAAGGCACCACCTCGACAGGCGGCAACGGCGCTAACGGCGCCGCTTACTTCTACTTCCACTGATCACCGCAGGAACAAAGGCAGTAGCAACAGCATTGCCGAGAAAAATCCCGGCGCTAGAGCCGCTTTCGATCGATTAGTTGACAATGCAAAGGAAATTGATGAAATGACTTCACCCGCCCCGCCCACTACGTCCGCCGAAGCTTATCAGGACGTGATTACGGCACTCGACGGCCTTGTCGCTGCTATCACCGCGGTACTCACAGATCCAGACTTTATTGCCTCGGCAGGAGATCTTGCCAGCGAGCTTGCTTCGGCCATTCCAGGCATAGTTGAAGATATTGTGGAGATCGCCGAATGCGGCGCAGACATTGCCCTCTTTGTGGCAGGATAGTAAGAGAGAGTCAACGTTATGACTGAGGAAGAATTCCTTATCGCAGTTTACGAATTAGCGGCGACAGTGCTTAATTCGCTTACCACTCTGGTGCAAGACCTCGGATCCTACGCGGGTCCCGCCCTAGAAGTGATCGCAGACCTTTTACTGGCCGCCGACATCACATTGCACTACGTCTCCGAAGGCGTGTGCGCGTTTGCGCCGTGACGCGAATTGACCGCATATGGGAACTACATAGAGTTCGACTCGGAGTAGATCCCGTCCACACGCCTGGAGCCTGGAGGCCCCGCCCTCTTGCCCGTACTCAAGCCGAGAGCGGTGCGAACCCCGCGCCCGGGCCGCCTTTGGCGTTGACATCGTCGACAACTCTGCTGAACTTGAGCAAGTGGGTGAAGTAAAACGGGGGGTTCCCTTGCAGGTCGCCTGGAACGTTCAGGCCCCCATAGACCAAGCCAATGAGCAGGCCGTCCGAAGTGACTGGGCCACCGTCATCGCCGGGCTGAAAGAGCCCAGTCATGGATATACGCGTGCCGCCACCGGGGAGCGAATGGATGTGACCGCAGAAGTTACCGGTGGCCGCGCCTTGCTTGCAGAGCGCTCCGCGGTCCGGGTCGGGTCCGACGCCGTTGATCGCGAAGCCGGCGAAGCTAGCGGTCGGGCTCACCTTGGCCGGATCAAACTTGATCACCCCGTAGTCCGTGCCGTCGCCGACAGCGGCGACAGTGCCGACGGGGCCGTTGTTAGCGCCTTCGGCGACGACCGGCGCGCCGGGTCCACCACAGTGACCGGCGGTGAACCCGACCAACTCGCCAGCGTGATCGTGGCCGATGGTGGTCAGGGTGCAGTAGCTTCCCTCGACGACGATGCCCGCACCGCCGCCGAGGACGACCTTGTCGTCAGCGACCGCCAGGCATGGTCGGCCCACCGCTGCGACCGTGACGGCAACCGCCACCACGGTCGCAGCGGCGAAACGTTGCCTGAGTGCCATGGCGGGCCGGTTTAGAACCCGATGGACGAAAGCACGTCGGCGAAAATGGAGGTGTCAAGACCCGATGCGAGATCGCCACCGGCTGAAATGGGGTCATTACCCGTCAACAGGTCGGCCAAGATGATCGTCACCGAGTTGAGGTCTGGTGCGAGTGCATCGAAGCTCGGCGTTATCAAACCAAGCAAAGCGGTGGATTCGGCCGTCGCCGATCCCGATGCGACCGCAGTCTCCAACGCCTGATCAGCGTTGAGCGCAGCTTCGCTGGCGCTGTACCACCCCTGGTCAACAATGCTAAACCAGGGATTCAGAAGATCCGCCAAAGCTCCGCCGTCGTACGACGAGAGAGAGCTTTCCGCCGAGTCGACGAATCCCAGCGTCTGCAACAAGGTGTCCTGCGTATCAATGGTGGAAGTGACCGACGCGAAGTCGCCGCTGGGAATGTCGCCCAGCAGTTGGTTGGCGTCGGTGTAGTTCGTGGTTGCTTCGCTCAACAAGGTGGCAGGGTCAGTGACGGCGGCGGTGGCCGCGCTGGCCGCAGCGTCGGTCCCGATGTTGGGGTCAAACGCGGCAAGGATGCTATCGCCGATCACGTTGAGCTCGGCCCCCCCGAGTCCGAAATCAGATTCCAGAACTGCCAGGTCCACGCTATTGAAGCCAGTGCTGCTGAGGTCACCGGCTTGGTCAGCGGTGACGAACGCTTGGTCGGCTGACAGCACGCTCTGGGCGGCGGTGACGAGTTGCTCGTCCGCGCCGGCCAGGAAAGTCTGATCGCTTGCGGACGCGAGGTCTTGCTGCGCCCCGATCTGTTCGAGGAAAGAATCTTGATTAGCGTCCTGCGCAAAGAGGAGGAAATCTGCTTGCTGCGTATTGAGGTCAGCAGTGGGCGCCGCGTCCAAGACCGCATTTGCTTGGTTGAGGTCGGTGACCGCTTGGCCTATCACATCGTCCGTGGTGTCGGCGCAGGCCGCCGGCGCGCCGGCCATCCCGACCATCGCCGCACTAACCACAGCACTGGCAGACATACCAATCGTGATGCCCCAGCGGCGACGCTGGTGTGCGGACCGGTTGCTTCTGCTCATCGCAACTCCAACTCCAATACTGCTTCGCGCCGACCCTTATCGTGGCCACAAGATTTACTGAGGTACGCTAAGTTATTGTTAAGGTTTAGGGGCGTCAAGTTATTTGCCGATCTCCCCAGTAAGTTCACAGCCAACCAAATCCGCCGCCGTGGCCCTCAGCGTTACCAGGCGCCAGTGGCACCCAACAAGATCCGAGCGATTGGCTGGCGGGCCGGCAGTCTTCGAAACCCTGGTTATTGGGACTGTGAAATGATCGGCAATAGGACCCTACCCCTGTGCTGGCGGTCATACCCAACGACCAGGCCCTTTGGAAGCGGCGGGGACGCTTGATCCTGACCGCCTGTCGAACCGCCAACCGCCGGAGCGTCCATAAGCCAACCAGCGCCCAATCTCCTGATTGGTGGATAATGATGGTTATCCATCGTTTATTGATAACCAGGATGGCCGCGCGGCTGTCCGACTCGAAGCGTTGTTGTAGATCTGGTTTTTTCGCGACTCCCGTTGGCGTGCAGTCGACGTCAACCAGGCACGCTGAGCGTCGGGCTTGACTCTTCGGGATCGGCGCACGCGGCGCTGCGTGGGCTTTCCGGTCGGCACACCGGGCCGGTTATTGCACATCTGGATGCCACCGGTGGGGCGACCTGATCGCTGCTATCAGTCGGAGCGGCCAGTGTTGGCGCGCCCGCGCAACGAGGCACACGGCAGAACTCGCGAGCGCAGAGACTAGTTACGAACGAAACCACCTCCCGGCGGCGCGCGGTCCAATGACTACAAGCCCGGTGGCCGCGGACACGGAACCGAACCGGCCCCGCCGCACATCTGAATAGGCATCAGGCCGCTTCGGTCTCCCCGCTCCGTCCAAACTGCACCGCGCTGGAAACTTTTCTGGCGTCAGGAAAGTTCTTCTCTGATGATGATCAAGGTTTATCAGGGCACGACAGACATGAGCCAGCAAATGGGCGCCGAGAGGGTGGCGCGCGAGGCGGCAGCCGAGGCCCCGCCGGACAGGCCTGATGTGTGGATCGCATGGGTGTTGGATCCGCCTGGCGGGGACGGTCACCCGTACACCAGCGTGCACTCCACCGAGGCAAGTGCACGCAAGCGATTAGAGGAGAAAGCCGAAGCCTGGGAAATTCCCGTCGAGCACCTGAACGCCGGCATCGCTGCTCACATCGTGCAAAGTTGATTCTGTTTGCCAGGATCGGTTGGTGTCCACCAAGTCGCTATGGGTGTTCGGCGTAGGCTCATATCATGGCCCAGCAGCGCAACATTACCGTCAAGACGGCGCGGGGGGTCGAGTCATTCACCGGTGGCGCCCAGCTGCACACGGCAAACGTGGGCGACGATTTCTACTTCGTCAGCATGCCCGATCCTTCGAGTCCGTCTGGCCGCAAAGTTGTTTGGCAGCAGCGCATTGAAAACAGCTGGCGCGAAGGTGTGGAAATTACAATCGAAGAATCCGACGGCCCCGCCGTATAGGGGATCATCTTAAGGCCAGATCATCGAGGTTTCGATCGCCCCAGTCCTCCGCGAACGCCACGACGTCGGGACTGTTGGCCAGAAACTCACGGTGGGCGGCACAGCGCCGGTGCATGTCGTCGGCGTCAACAGCTTCTTCGCTCCAGGCGTTCATGGTGACATGAGTTTCGGGTCATACCCCCTCAGCGTCAACATGCGACTCGGCATTGGGGCTATCTCTCCACCGACGCGTCTTTCTAGCTCGCCCCATGGTCCACCCGCGATCGAGCGAAGCCGATAATGACCAATTATGTTGGGGCGCTGCGGGCCGTCCCCTCCATGGCGACTGGTTCAATCCCATTATCGCGCATCACGTTTGAAGTGCAGGAACGGCCGGAAAGGGCCTGCTTTGCACCACATATGCACTCAGCCCTCCACACAGTGTCAGTGAGGAGAGCAAAACGATAACCGCAGCAACTAATCCCTCCCCCGGTTCGACCGACTCTCGCGACCTCCGCATCCGGCGGATCAAGGGCGCCGTGAGTCGCGTCCGACCCGAAGACATGACGGACGCCGAGCTGGTAGCGGCGATCGCCATCTTTGACCTCGCCAGCGCCCGCCTCTCCCCCAAGCCGACCTTGTGCGTCAAGATCAATCCGCGTGTCGGTGGATGCCGTTAGCGTCCTGCCCTAATCGAGGGAAGGGGCAACCAATGAGACAAATGCTGTTGGCTACGGTCGCGCTCGGCGGGATCCTCGCCGCGGCACCGGCGTTCGCCGTGCCCCGCTGCGGGTTTCAGGGTGATTGGGGCTGCGAGGGTCCGCCGCAATAGGACGGGCCTTTGTAGGACACTTGGTCGCACGGCTTGACGCAGGATCCGCAGCTCTGCTTGGGCGGCAAACACCGTCCAGCCGTGCGGCTTCTACGTCCCGAGCGGTGAGCCGAAAGCAAAATTCCGATGGGCGGAAACGGCGAGGAGCTGACAGCCGCCCACGCCCGCCCTGGCCGAAGTACTGTTCGAAGCCCACGCTGAAATCGACGAATGGGTCATTCGATGACTGTGCGGCTTGAAGGCCGAAAGTGCTCGCTGCTAAAAGCCATTTGGGAGTTTCTATGGGGCGAGTGGTGGTTCTGGTTCGGGCACCCGAACGGCGGCACGGTCATCTTCTGGCGCGCAGTCCAGATAAGCGTGTTCCCCGTGTACTTGCTGGGATTGTGGCTGCACTCATATCTCGGCGCAGAGTGCCCTCCGTGCCATTTCACGCGGACGGCACTTGAGCACGCGCTCGACACAACGTTGCCTTGGCTCGCAGCGACTTTCGGCGCAATATGGGCTGGGCTATATGCGAGGTTCGCCTCGCAGTGGACTTACCTCGCCGGCGAGTACAACCAGATCAGGCAGATGCTTGCCACCCAGTCAGCCAAGCCGACTGCCGAGAACGAAAAGCATGTCCAGAGGTGGCGAGCTGGTTTCGTTGAGGATGCGCTCGACCTGCACCTCGCGACCAAGCCGATGTTCAGACCGTTCATTAAGCGATTGCTCGACGACCCGAAGCACCAGGAGGTGCGGGATTGCTTCGATGAGGCGGTTGACGGCAAAGAACGCCGAGCGTGGCTGCAAAGGAAACTGCGATGAACCGGAGCGGCGCCGTCGAAGGCAACCGAGGACGAACCGCCCGCCGTGCCGTCGGTGCCACCGAGTACAACGGTCCGGTGACTGGTGATGCTCAGGTGATCGAGGCCTCTACGACTGGCCCGCGGAGGGTTTTCAGGCGTGTCTCTCCGCGGTTGCGGCGGGACGGACGGCGCCGCCAGCTCGGCGCCGCGCTGATCGCCGTCGCTGACGATGCCGACGGAACATTCCCGGGCTAGCCAGCGTCTGGGTGGCTGTTGACGAAGGCGTAGACGCTAGGCGGCATGTCCCACCACCGGCCGCCGTAGTTGTTGGCTGACTCGCGGATCGCTCTTTCATAGGTCGAGACGATCGCGGCGGCGATTTTGGAGTCGTCGATAGCTGGGAATAGCCGGCGTCGAAGGCCGGTGTCGGCGACGATCTTCTGTGCCATCGGCTTGGCGCGGTCCTCGTCGAACGCCGCCGAGGATGGGTAGGCGGCGCTGCGTCCGGTGCCCATAGCCGTGACGACGAAGCAGTAGGCGATGTCGAACTGGCATAGCGAGTTGAGGGCTGCGTCATCCTGATTGACATCGTCGCTGGTGACGTCGCCGTCAGGGAGGTCCGGGCGCATCGCGGGGTGTTCGACCATGAGTTCGCGAGCGGCAGAGAGCAGATAGCCACCCCGTGGATCGGTGGTAAGCCCAGCGCGAGATGCGTAGACCTGCGCAGCGCGTATCCACGATGAATAGACGTAGTCGGGCTCGTAAACGTTGCCGGGCACGGGGCGTAATGCCAGCGATCGCACGGTGTCCCATGCGCTTAGTCGTACGGCGAGGCCGCCCAGGACGTAGACCCGCTCGACGACCATCAGGCGCTTGCGGGTGGCGTCCTCCTCGACGCCGAGGGTCTTGTAGGCCTCGCACAGTTTGTCGATGGCCTCGTCCACCAGGTCAGGGCGTTCGAAGTGCAACGCCTGCGCGCAGAAGATGGTCCAGCGGTCGGCCGCGGCTCGAAATTCGAGCAGGCCGACAGCTTTGCCGGTCGAGCGAGACAGGCTACGAATGAACTGGCGTAGTCGGACGTCATTGCCGGTCTCTAGCAGTCGAATCGCGGTAACAGTGAACGTCGCTTCGTCCATGTCCATCAACAGAGGTACGCCGGCGTCGGAAGGTGTACTACTGCGACTATCGAGCACCTCGCGCAGCATCGTTAGGGCGGCATCGTTTGACTGGTCGCGGATCCCGCGGGCGTAGGCCGACAGCAGGTCAGTCCAATGGGCGTAGCGGATGGGAACGTTCTCGGCGCCCTCGCGAATGAAGATCTCACCCTTGCGGAAGACGGTGATCGTCTTCCCGTCGGAGCCTTGGTACTGGCCGTCTTTGTTGAAAGGTATGGGCAGTCCGTCGGGATTTCGGAGGTAGATCACCACGATCTCGTTGCCGGCGAGTTCGTGGATCTCGACGACGGCATGCACTGATGCTTCGACGTAGCCGCGGATAAGTGCGCCGAGACGAGAGCTGTCGAATCGGGTGCGGTCGGCGATCGTGCCCACGGGCATGCACGGATTACCGGCGTCGTCGACGCCGACCAGGATGTAGCCACCTTCGGGCCGGCTGGCCATCGTCACCGCGTCCTTGGTGAACTTCAATCTGTCGGCGGCGTCGGTGAGGTCGACTCGTGCTTTCAGGTCGAGGTGGGTCTGTTCGGGGTTGCCGAGTAGCTCTTTGAGCTTCTCACGGTCGGTTCGACCATCAGGAACGAGCATCTGGTCCGTCCCCCTCCCATCGGACCCGGTTGGTCGTACCTCACAAGTAAGTTATACGTTATTAGGGTGGCATCAAGGCAACGGTGACATCTGCGAGGGATCAATCAGCCGCGGCGCAGCCGAAAGCGGCGGCGTCGCTCGCCGACTTGAACCCGGCGTTGGCGGTCGAATGGCACCCGACACGAAACGGTCCGCTGAGCCCGGGCGCCATCACACCGGGCAGCAAACGGCACGTCTGGTGGCTATGCCCGAAATGCCAACATGCCTGGGAAGCGCGAGTTAACAGCCGAACCCGCGGGCACGGCTGCCCGAAGTGCGCGCGCCGGCTCAGCGGAAAAGGCCGGAGCGCACCGAGACCCGGTGAGTCGTTGGCCGAGAGATTTCCGACGTTTGCAGCCGAGTGGCATCCCAACCTGAACGGCGACCTGACGCCCTCCGATGTGGGTTACGCCAGCAACAAAAAGATATGGTGGCAGTGCCGCGCCCGCCACCATGAGTGGCAGCGGCAGGTGTGCGGCCGCACCCAACACGGCTCAGGATGCCCAGAATGCAACCGGAACGCGAAAGAAGTTCCTGGCCAAGGGAACTCGCTTGCTGAGCGGTGCCCTCCGATCGCAGCGGAGTGGCATCCCACTCTTAACGGCGACCTGACACCGGCAGATGTCAGCTTTTCCAAAAAGGCGAAAGCCTGGTGGCTGTGCGCTAACTGCCATAAGGCTTGGGAAGCCATCGTTGGAAACCGAGTTCGGTGGCCGGGCTGCCCGCACTGCGGCGTAAACGGGCGCAAGCGCGCCGCCAAAGGCGCATCCACCGCTAACGGCGACGGGCAGAAACCAGCAAGGAAGCGCCCGCCCCTCGCAAAGGTACTTTCGGGGCGTTCGTTCGCGGAGCGGTTCCCCGAGACAGCCGCTCAGTGGCATCCCGTCCTCAACCGCGACCTCAGGCCCGATCAGGTCGGGTACGCCAGCAACCGCAGAGCATGGTGGCTGTGCGCAACATGCGCGCACGAATGGTCAGCGATCATCAATAGCCGCGGGCAAGGTGCCGGATGTCCCGAGTGCAAGCGGCGAACAACAGGCCAGAAGAACGCTATGCCAAGAGCTGGCGGATCCCTGGCGGAGCGATTCCCTGAACTCGCAGCCGAGTGGCACACAGAGCGGAACTATTCCCTGACACCGGAACAGATTTCAGCAAAAAGTGCGCGGCGAGTTTGGTGGCGTTGCCGGACGTACTCCCATGAGTGGGAAGCGCCGATATTCAGCCGCGCCAACGGCAGCGGGTGCAAACAATGCGCCACAATCCTTGCCGCCTCGGTCAACAGCGTCCCGAAACCCGGCCAGTCGCTCGCCGAACGCGATCCCGAAATAGCTGCGCAATGGCATCCCACACATAACGGCTCAGTGACCGCATCCGACGTCACCGGGAGCAGCGGCAAATCGGCCTGGTGGCTATGCGAGCAAGGCCACTCCTGGCAGGCGATGATCAACAACCGGGTCAAAGCGCGGGGCTGTCCCCAATGCACCCTCTGGGGCACAAGCGTCGAAGAAATCCGGCTACGGCACGAACTACAGGCCGCCGGCGTACCGATCGACGCGGCACACGAAGTGATTCAAACCGCCGCAGGCAAACGGCTGCTGTGCGACATGATCTGCCCGGCATGGAAAGTCGTTATCGAATTCGACGGGAACTACTTCCACAGACAACCGGGCAGCCTCGAGAAGGACAAGCGCAAGACTCGGCTGCTCACTGAACTCGGGTGGACAGTTATCAGGGTCCGCGAAGCGATTCCCACAACCAGTGAGCACGACGTCGTGGTGCCCGCATTCTCGAGTGAACTGGTCAGAGCGAAAGCGACACTAGAAAAACTGCGCGCCCTCGGTTTCGAGGCGTCTCACTACGACCGCTACCTTACTGCTCAATCACCCTGGGCGACAAAGGAAGCTGACGCGGAAGTGAAACGGCCAATTAAGCATTCCCTCGCAACCGAGCGTCCAGACTTGGCGGCACAATGGGATGCCATCAAAAATGGCCCACTGACGCCCGCCAACGTCACAGTCGGCAGCGGACGAAAGGTGTGGTGGCTGTGTCCCAGCTCCAACCACAGTTGGGCGGCAGTTATCGCAAGCAGAACCCGCGGTCACGGCTGCCCCGAATGCGCCCGAACGCGACGAACGCGTGTCCGTTGACCGGAGCGGTCAGACGCGGTTAGTCACCTTGCTTGCTACTGCAAATGGACAGCTCCCTCAGCTGAATTTGGCGAAGAGTGAAGCAGGAGCAGGTACCGACTTGCCTGCGTCCCCGTCTGCACGTCGAACGAAGAGTAGAGCGGCGGTCGCAGCTGGTGATGGGCCCGCAGGAGCGGAAGTTTCCGGAATGCCTGGCCGGCGCGGAGGTCACCGACATCGACCTGGCCGAGGGAGAGATCCTCGTCGATGGTGAGCGTTTGCCGATGAGCGCGGCGACGAGATCACGGCTGATGTATCTGAGCTGCACAAACATCGCTCTCAACGCACCGCAACCGCTCGTCAGTGCGTACATCATTCTGCCCCGGCGGCTACCGATAAGCACGGCCTACGTCAGGTAGACGTTGCGGCGTCGATAGTCCCGTCAGGTAGACACACAGCGACGGCGACCTTGTTGGCTTTGGCGTAGTCGATGGTGTACCAAGTGCCGCTATGCGGCCGACGTGGGCCGTCTGGCGTGGCAATCAGCATGTCGCAAGCGTCGACGATGTCGCGGTTGCGGTCGTGGTACGGCTTGGCGCTCAATGCGTGGATTCCGCCCCTGGTCAGCAGCTTTGACAGCGGGACCATCAGCTTTTCGTCGGTGGGCGGATGCAGCCAGATCGTCGGCTGCCCTATGATCGACACGGCGCAGTCGTGGGCGGCGTAGTCACTACCAACGCAGCACCCGTGGTGTAGCGCGTCGGCGTCCCAGATGTGGCGCCGGATGAACCGCTTTTGTTCGTCGGTAGGTTCGTGCCGACTGCCGGTGAATCCAAGGATCATGCGGGCCTCTTTCTCTGCAGCGCCATCAAGGTGGTTCGCCAATTCGATCGAGTATTACGTTCTCTCCCAACCGATCTGCATCCAATTGTGATCGCCGGGTTTCTGTTGAGGCCTCAGCAGGAGTTGGCGATCAATGACGGGCCATACGCGGTCCGGGACTGGTTGAGCAGCGGCGGCGCTCTCGGCCCGGTGTTGCACCTCATTGACCTCAGTGAGTGGGCCAGCAGGTAGAGCGTCTGTGGCATCACCGCTCACGCCAGATACCTTCCGGTTCAGCGTCATTGGATAAAATCGCAAATCCGCTCACCCGATCGCTATATCGGAATGCGTCGCGCAATTTGATGATGACGGGGTCTAGCGTGCGTTTGTTGGCTTCGTGAACTGCCTCGGCGACGTCGGCGATGCGTCGGGCGAGCTCATCCATGTTGTCTCCAATCAGATTTCGGTGATCGAGATGACCCCCGAAGACTGGCGCCAGTGCTCGGTATGGTCAGGGTGGGTCGGGTCGTCGTACCAGAGCAGCGAACTGGATCCGACGCGTGGCCAACGCTCGACACGCGTGATCGCCATCGGTCGGTGGTCGAATGCGAACGCACCGGAGCGGCTTCGGGACCGTGGTCGTCGCGTGTAGGTCATGTGATCGAGATTCCATATGTGTTCGCTGCCTTGGGTTTTCACGATCCAGCTCCCGATCATTTCGGGGGTCAGTGCGTCGACGCGGCAACGGCCGTGGACGATCGGTGGCCGTGGCCGATATGGCTGCACGGTGATCGACGCAACTGGCTGTGGCAGCGACATCCCTGCAGCCAGGTCTCTGGCGGTCGCGACTGCTTCCTTGCGTGTTGTGGCGATCAGTTCAAAGTGGACCGATAGAAGTCCTGTGGCAAGGTCGTATCCCATGTCGCCGTCCAGATCGTCTGCGGCATTAACCAGTTGATCGTTAGTCACGTCCGAGACGGCCCAGACTGCGGTGGCCACCCATTTCATGAGTCATGCCCGAGATTGTTTATCGATGTCACGATCGACACGCTGGCTCCGATCTGCGCGGGCCTCACGTGGTGTTGGCACCTGCGGGCGGGGCGCGGGTGCTGTTGCACGTGCGTGTTGGCAGGTGGTTGTTGCCGTGTCATCGTTTGACTGTGGCGAGTGCGCGGTCATGGGCGGATCTGACCGGGAAGGTGAGCGCCTGCCGGCCGGCGATGGCGATGGACGCGCCGCTATCGTGTTGGGCGTCCATGAGTTGGCCGAAATTGTGTTCAAGCGCGCCGATATCGGGGCTGTCGAGTAAGTCCATCGCCGTGGTGATGGTGACGGCTGTTTGGAGTGCGGACGGTTGAAGCCGCGGGCGTTCTGCAGGTTCGCCGGCCAGTAGGTCGACAATCGGACTCGGCACGTGTCGATATAGCGCCGCGCACTGCTTTTTCGAGAGTACCCATCGTGCAAGAGTTTTGATGTCGTTGAGAATCTGCCGTGGATGCGGTTGTGGTGATGCGCCGTACACGCCCAGTGGGACGGGGCGTCCGGCCAGCAGTTCGATGATGTGGTGTTGTGCGCGCGAGACTGCGGCGGCGTCGCGAAGATCTGGCGTTTTCGCTGCGCTCAGGTCGGCTGCGCACAGCGACGAACTCCCTCTGGCAGCGGTCGGCCGGATTTGTGCGCAGCGGCCGGGCAACGGCATGCGACGTCGAGGATGTGGCCGTTGACGCTGCTGTCCCGAACATTCTGGACAAATGTCGGTGAGCAGGCACCGGTGCTGTATGCAGGCGAACGACCAGTTCAGCCGCCAG
>Ga0302324_100002888_pt1 | contig 39043 bp, 39 predicted proteins | sample Palsa_T0_1_FD_201949 | JGI IMG/M metagenome (GOLD analysis project Ga0302324, IMG submission 201949) | Peat permafrost microbial communities from Stordalen Mire near Abisko, Sweden - Palsa_T0_1 | ecosystem: Environmental > Terrestrial > Soil > Palsa > Peat permafrost | place: Sweden: Abisko...
GGCCAGATTGAACAGCCCCACGATCACCAGGACGATCTGTGTTAGGCGTTCTCTTTTCACATTGACCTCATTTGAGCGAATTTTGTTGCGAGCGCAGCAGCGGCTCACGCAGAGGATTCACAAACTAGCGCACAGGAAAGGAAAAAACAAAGTCAAAGCGGCAAGGGAAAAATTCAAACTGAGGCACTCCCAAACGGCTCCCGCAATGGCCCCGCCAAACGCCACGCGCTATAATGGCCGAATGTCCATGAGCACCCCGAGCACCCCATCGCACGCAGCAACCTACGCGGCGATGCACGCCACCACGGTCCTATGCGTGCGCAAAGAGAATAAGGTGGTGATGATCGCTGACGGGCAGGTCACCATGGGCGACCATGTGATGAAGCACACCGCGCGCAAGACCCGGCGACTGTACAACGACAGAGTCGTTGCCGGTTTCGCGGGATCGACGGCCGACGCAATTTCGCTGTTTGAACGATTCGAAGGCAAGCTGCAGGAACATTCCGGCAATCTGCCCAAAGCGGCAGTGGAGTTGGCCAAGGAGTGGCGCAAGGATCGCGCATTGCGTCACTTGGAAGCGTTGCTGATCGTCGCCGACGTAAAAGCTACATTTCTGCTGTCCGGGAACGGAGATGTGATTGAGCCCGATGACGGATTGTGCGCCATTGGATCTGGCAGCTCTTACGCTTTGGCCGCGGCGCGTGCGCTGGCCAAGCATTCCAAGCTGGGTATCAAGGAATTGGCGATGGAAGCGATGCGTATCGCCAGCGAAATCTGCATTTACACCAATACCAACTTTACGGTGGAAGAATTGTAAGAGAGGCCGACACTGGGGTTCTTGGCAACTCAGGTAAGATGGGAACTCGGCGTAATCTGACCAGTGATGAGAACGGAACCGGAATGACCAAGTCCGACAAGGAGATCGTCTTCATGCCCGGAGCAAACGGAGCGGCACCAGCAACCGATCCGGAAGTGCTTCCGGCGTTGGACGACATGACCCCGCGCGAAATCGTGGCCGAGTTGGACAAATATATCGTTGGACAGAACGCCGCCAAGCGAGCGGTGGCGGTGGCTTTGCGAAATCGCGTGCGCCGGCAAAAACTTCCGCCGGAAATCGCCGAAGATGTATTGCCAAAAAATATTCTGATGATCGGGCCGACCGGCGTCGGCAAGACGGAAATTGCTCGGCGGCTGGCGCGGCTGGCTGGATGCCCGTTTGTAAAAGTGGAAGCATCGAAATATACCGAAGTCGGATACGTGGGTCGCGACGTGGAGTCCATGGTGCGCGATCTGGTAGAAACCTCCATCGACATGGTGCGCGAGGAAAAACTGGATGAGGTTGCCGATCGCGCCGAACAAGCTGCCGAAGAGCGAGTACTCGATCTGCTCTTGCCGCCCTCACCGCCTCCCACCACCGGCATCTCCGAAGGGGATGCGGCTCAGCAACGCGAGCAATCGCAACGAACCCGTGAAAAGCTGCGCGCGCAACTCCGCGAAGGGAAATTGGACCAGCGCATGGTGGACATCGAGGTCCGCGAGCGGTCCATGCCCTCTTTCGAAATCATTTCGAATCAGGGCGTAGAGGAGATGGATGTAAACCTGAAGGACATGCTCTCGGGCATGTTTGGCCAGCAAAAGCGAAAGCGGAAGATGAGTGTCGCTGACGCCTTCGAATACCTGATCCAGGAAGAAGAGAACAAACTGCTGGATATGGACCAGATAACGCGCATGGCCGTCGAGCGGGCCGAGCAGATGGGCATCATCTTCATCGACGAGATCGACAAAGTGGCCGGCCGCGAATCCGGCCATGGTCCGGACGTTTCGCGTGAAGGCGTGCAGCGGGATATCCTTCCGATCATCGAAGGGACCACCGTCAACACTCGCTATGGAATGATTCGCACCGACCACATCTTATTCATTGCCGCCGGAGCGTTTCACGTAACCAAGCCATCCGACCTGATTCCCGAGCTCCAAGGGCGTTTGCCGATACGCGTAGAGCTGCAATCGCTGAAAGAAGAAGACTTCATCCGGATTCTGACCGAGCCGAAGAACGCGCTGATCAAACAGTACGTCGCGCTACTAGAGACCGAAGGATTGAAGTTGAATATCACCGAAGATGCCGTCGCCATGATCGCGAAATTTGCTACCAGTGTGAACGAACAGACGGAAAATATTGGGGCGCGCCGACTACACACCATCCTGGAAAAAGTGCTCGAGGAATTGTCTTTCGAAGCCTCCGACCTGAAGAAAAAAACGGTCAAGGTGGACGGGGCATACGTGACCAAGCAACTGGCCGACATTGTGAAGAACCAGGATCTCAGCCGATACATCCTGTAGACCGCTCCATGCCCAACCGCAACTCGCGGAATCGGTCAACGCGAACGATTCGAAATAGCCGATGGTCGACGGCTTTACTCTTCGCCGCTGGGTGTGTGGCCGGCTGCGGCGCTCCTGGTGAGCCTACCGCTCCCTCACCACCGGTTCCCGAAGCGATAAAGGATCTAAGTGCCCAGCAAGCTGGCCTAGGGGTACGTCTGCTTTTCAGCATGCCCGGAAGAACCATCCATGGCGATCGCATAACCGAACCGCCCGCGATCGAAATCTATCGCGGAATTCCAAAGGCGGACGGATCCATCGATGCGAAATCGTTGCGACCCGTTTATATGATTCCCGGGGCTCTGGTCAGCAAGTATCGCGTGAAAGATGGGATCGAATTCGTCGATCCCATCGCCCCAGAGCAAGTGCGGGCACCGAGCGGCTGGTCCTTGGCGTACGTCGTGAGGACTCGCTTATCCAAAAAACGTGCCTCAGCCGATTCGAATGCGGCCATGGTTCGCGTCGTTGCGGTCCCAGAAAAGATTGCCGAGCTGCGCGTAGAGGTGACCCAAGAAGCGGTGGTGGTCAACTGGGTGGCGCCAGCCCGAATTTCGACCGGTGATGCTATCGGTGCCATCTCGGAATACCGAGTGTACCGAGCAGAACTCGCTTCTGCCCAGCAAGCGGCTACCAAGGAACCCGATCAGGCCAACTTGAAATCCCCGCTGACTTTGCTGGGAGTCTCACCAACCCCGGGATACCACGATTCCGCATTCGAATTCGGTAAGACGTACCTATATACGGTCCGAACCGTCGCCGAAGTGAATGGTCAATCCGTCGAGTCGGGCGACTCTCTACCCGCGATCGTGACCCCGCAAGACACTTTTCCGCCCCAGGTACCTTCCGGGGTGGTGGCGGCGGTGGTCCCAGGCGCCGGCCCAACGCCGCCGGAGGTGGATTTGTCCTGGGCCATCAACGCGGAAGCGGATCTTGGCGGGTATCGTGTTTACAGAAGCGAGCAGGAAAGCGACCCGGGGCAGTTATCCACACCTGAGCTGTTGCTCTCCCCCGCGTATCGTGATACGTCTGTACAGACGGGTTATCGTTACTGGTATCGTGTCACCGCTGTCGACCGCGCAGGAAATGAAAGTGTCCCCAGCCCACCGGTAGCCGCCGATATCACGCAACCTTCTCCGTGACCTGGGGTTCGATTGCTAGTGGAACTTAGAAAGCCAGCACCTATACAGGCTCGCGCTCGCTCGTCAGAAGATGGTTTCGGCTATCTTCTTCACAACCCGGCGATGCGCAGCGGTTTGTTCACTGGGTTCGGGCTATCGGTGGTATTCGCGGTGTGGCTAGACATCGCGAATCGCATGCCGGACCTCGAGCGTTTCGCATTACAGCGTAACCTTGTGGCTGCGTCGGTTTTAGGTTTACTTGCGGCCATGCCAATTCTAAGGTTTCTGCGTTCGCCAGGAAATCTGCTTTCCGCGGGGTTGGTTGGATGGAGCTTGTTTGCGCTTTTTTATGGCGCGCTGTGTGTCCATTTCAAGGCGCTGAGTGAGCGCTGCGGCGCACTGCAACTATTCATGCTGGGAGCTTTGCTATATATGATCCTAGCAACCCTTTCGTGGCTCGGAACATGTATCTGGCGCGCCCGAGCCTCTCACCTGTCGCACGTATCCCATCCCCACCACCATGTAAGTTAGGCCAAGAATGCAATTCTGCCGTTTCCTTCCGCTAGATCTGTCCGCAGCAGCTTCTCCGTGCTATGGTTTGCTGGACGGCGAAAAAATCCACGAGCTTTCCGCGCCGCCTTGGTTCGAATGGGCGCAGGCGCCAAGCAATTGGCGGCAAGCGGAAGTTCGCTTCTTGCCTCCGGTGGAACCGAGCAAGATCGTTTGCGTCGGCAGAAACTACGCCGCCCACGCCGCGGAGCTTGGGAACGAAATGCCCAAAGAACCGCTGATTTTCCTGAAACCACCTTCGGCCATCATCGGCCCTGATGACCCCATCGTTTTGTCCAAATATTCCCAGCGCGTCGAGCACGAAGGGGAACTAGCATTGGTAATCGGCCGGCGTTGCTCGCATCTTGGGGACCACCAAGATCCGTTGGCTTTCGTCCTGGGGTACACTTGTCTCAACGACGTCACCGCCCGGGATTTGCAAAACAGCGACGTGCAATTTACTCGAGCCAAGGGCTTCGATAGCTTCTGCCCGATTGGGCCACATATCGAGACCGATATCGATCCCGCCAACGTTCTGGTGGAGACGTACGTGAATAATGATCGCCGCCAATCGGGCAGCACTACGCTGCTGGCTTATTCGTGCGCGTTCCTGGTGCGATGGATCTCTCGGATGATGACCCTGTATCCCGGCGACGTGATTTCTACCGGCACGCCGGCAGGTGTGGGGCCACTGGTGGCCGGCGACGTCGTGGAAGTGAAAATTCCTGGTATCGGAGTGTTGCGCAATCCGGTGCAAGCCGCCCAAGCCTAGTTGTATCTCTCCCATCCGGATTCGCTAAAATATGCATTCCTGAGGTTTCCCAGCGGAATGGCAGTTATGCTGTACGTCGAAGGATCGGGCTAGGAACTGGACGCTCCGGACACCAACCCCGGGGGAATGGTAGTGATGCTCACGGATGTGGTTTTGTTTTCGCACGCCCGGAATAGATGGAGTTCGCTCTCTTGAAGAACCTAATCACTGATTGGAAGCCGGTGCTGGCGATGTGCGGCGCGGCTCTGGTCGCGATTGCCATGATCGCCTATGCCTTTTTTCGGCCTGCTGAGCCTCCCGAGGCGGTGGAGCGGCGCCGTCGGCTGCACCTGAATCAGATTGGGCGTATTGCCGAAGGACAAGTGGTCGAGTTGGTCGAGCATCCGCCGGTAACGCCAGTCGGTAGCAAAGGACTATTCAAGCCCAGCGCACGCGTCGTGCCGGATCTGCGATCACGCCATCTGGTTTCTTACAGCTATGCCATTTCCGGGGTTACCTATCACACCGCGCAGGACATCACTGGCTTGGAGGGGCAAATTCGCTTTGATCGTCTGGTGGCCGGCCAACCGGCAAGCGTGAAATACGATCCCTCCAATCCGAGCGACTCCATTATGGTTGCCGACGACTGGTCCGGCCTTCGCTGATCCTTACCGTTTAGACCCAGGCATCAAGCCGTTCTGATTCACAAGAGGTTGCGCTATCCTGGCGATGCCGGGCAATGTGGGGAACGCGCGCTGCTGACCTCCAGATGAAAACAATTTTTGCTTCCATCTTTACCGTGGTGTTAATCGTGAGCATGACGTTGCTCGCGATGTATGTTCTGGTCCGCACCACTATGTATGTGACCGCCATCGCTTCGCCGCTTACCCGGGCGGTGGGCATCGTCACTGAATTACTTCTCGGGGTGTTCTTACTTCTGGGCACGGTTTGGCTGGCCACCCACCTGGCAGTCCGTATCTTCAAAAATGATGTGTCACCCCAGCCGGGAGGGCCGCTTGCCTGACCACAAACCGGTGTCCGCGGCCAAACCGCACCAAGACCGCATGACTGCGCTTCGACGCATCGATGCCGAGGCCGAAGCCGGTGGGGGCCGGGAGCGGCGGGAGCGCGAGCATCGCGCGGGAAAACTGACCGCGCGCGAGCGAATTGATCTGCTGCTGGATCCGGGAACGTTCGAAGAGCTGGACAAGTTCGTTCGCCACCGCTGTGTGGATTTCGGCATGCAAGAGCAACGCCCCGCGGGAGACGGGTTTGTAACCGGGTTTGGCCGCATCGACGGGCGCCTGGTATACGTGTTCGCCCAGGACTTCACCGTTTTTGGCGGGTCGCTTTCGGAAACCAACGCACAAAAAATCTGCAAGATCATGGACCTGGCGATGCGCGCGGGCGCGCCGGTGATAGGGCTGAATGATTCGGGCGGAGCACGCATTCAAGAAGGCGTAGCGTCGCTCGCGGGCTACGCGGATATTTTCCTGCGAAATACCCTGGCCAGCGGAGTGATTCCACAAATCAGCGCAATTATGGGGCCATGCGCCGGCGGGGCAGTTTATTCACCGGCAATCACTGATTTCATTTTTATGACCCGCGAAACTTCCTACATGTTCGTGACCGGTCCGGAGGTGATCAAGACGGTCACCCACGAAGAGGTTACTAAGCAAGAGCTGGGGGGCGCGATGACCCATAACGCCACCAGCGGCGTGGCCCACTTCGTCTCCACCGACGACACCGACTGCTTAGCGATGATTCGCGAGCTGCTCAGCTTTCTGCCCTCCAACAACGTCGATGACCCGCCGCGACGCCCGACAGCAGATCCGGCGGACCGCCGTGAGGAATCGCTAAACACCCTGGTCCCGGAAGATCCGCAGAAGCCCTATGACATCAAGGATGCGATTCATGCGGTGGTTGACGACGGATACTTTTTCGAAGTCCACGAGCACTTTGCGCTGAACATTGTGGTGGGGTTTGCCAGGCTGGACGGACGTCCAGTCGGATGGGTAGCGAACCAGCCCGCGGTTTTAGCGGGCGTTCTGGATATCAACGCGTCGCTGAAAGCAGCGCGATTCGTGAGGTTCTGCGATGCTTTCAACATTCCCATTATCACCTTCGAAGATGTGCCTGGGTTTTTGCCCGGAACCCAGCAGGAGTTCGGCGGGATTATCAAGCACGGAGCGAAATTGCTTTTCGCCTACGCCGAAGCGACCGTACCAAAAATCACGGTAATCACCCGAAAGGCTTACGGGGGTGCGTACTGCGTAATGGCTTCCAAACACATTCGAACCGACGCCAACTTTGCGTGGCCCAGCGCGGAAATCGCGGTGATGGGCGCCGAGGGCGCCGTCAATATCGTGTATAAACGGGAACTCGAAAAGGCTGATGACTCTAGTCGCGAAGCGTTGCGGCAGGAAAAAATCGCCGAGTTTCGCGATCGCTTTACCAATCCACTGGTCGCGGCCGAGCGCGGCTACATTGACGCGGTGATCGAGCCTTCCGGTACTCGCAGCAAACTGATTACCTCGCTGCGGGCACTGGAGAACAAGCGGGATACCAATCCGCGTAAGAAACATGGCAATATTCCACTTTAAGTGACCGCTTGGCTTTGGCCCCAAAGTACACCGGGCCGGGACCCCTTCTTTTGGCGCCCGGCTTTTGTGCCCTTGACGGCGGAACTCCCTTCAGCTTACTCTTCGGTTCCGGTTTCCCCTCGGTCGGTGCGTCCCCCCACCCGCAATCCTCACTATGGAGATGTGCGCAATGGCCACTGCAGTACGCGAGTTTTCTCTCGATCGTCACCTGTTCGAGCGCTTGAGATTTTGCGGCTTCCAACCGGAAAATCTCAACGACTTGATTTCCATTTTGGTCAGCTTGAAGAACAAGTATGGAATCGTTCCCTTTGCCATCGCCGGCGAAGGCCAGACCATTGCCTATGCCGTCAGAGCCCGCTACCTATTGGAATCGGTGACGCTAAGCAAGATCGTCAACGTGATCCTGGACACACCGCGTCTCAGCCATGTAGAAATCGTGCCTCGCGGCATTCCGGCTTCCACGCAATTCGAAGTCACGCTCACTCTCGGCTGAGGCTCTATCACCGTGCTCCGCGGTGAGTTGCGGTGCAGACAAATTAGACACGGATTGCCCTCACCATCCGGTTGAACAATAGGCCGCGTGATAAGATCCCGCTGCGCTTCAACCACCACTCATGTTCAAGAAAATTCTGATCGCCAATCGCGGTGAAATTGCGGTTCGCATTCTTCGCGCCTGTCGAGAACTCGGCATTCCCACCGTAAGCATTTTTAGCGAAGCGGACCGTACCTCCCTGCATGTGCGACTCGCCGACGAAGCCTACGCGATTGGTCCCTCCCCGTCGCGAGAAAGTTATCTGCGAATCGACAAAATCATTGAAGTCGCGCGGCGGTCTGGCTGCGACGCGGTTCATCCCGGATATGGATTCCTCGCGGAGAACTCGGCGCTGCCCCGGCGGTGTCTTGACGCCGGTCTGATTTTCATTGGGCCATCCGCAGAAGCCATGGAGGCCCTGGGCTCCAAGACCGCCGGGCGCCAGCTGGCGCGCAGATGCGAGGTGCCCAGCGTTCCCGGTGCCAACGATCCCATCGACAATCCCAACCAAGCGCAAGCATTGGCCCAGGCGATGGGATATCCGGCACTTTTGAAGGCGGTGGCTGGCGGTGGTGGAAAAGGAATGCGGGTGGTCTCGCATGAATCCGATTTCGCTGGCGCGTGGCGCGACGCTTCGTCCGAGGCTATGAACGCTTTCGGCGATGCCCGGTTGTACCTGGAAAAATATCTGGAAAAACCGCGGCACATCGAGATTCAAATTCTCGCCGACTCCCATGGCCGCGTGGTCTCACTGGGCGAGCGGGAGTGTTCGGTGCAGCGTCGTCATCAGAAAGTGATTGAGGAAGCACCTTCGCCCATCGTGACGCCGGACCTTCGGAAGAAAATGGGGGATGCAGCGGTACGCTTGGCGCGCGCCGCAGGTTACGTGAATGCCGGAACGGTGGAATTTCTGGTTGATGCTCAGCTGGACTTCTATTTTCTGGAGGTCAACACCCGTCTGCAGGTGGAGCATCCGGTGACCGAGCAGGTAACCGGATTGGACCTGGTGAAGTTGCAGATCGCCATCGCCGCGGGCCATCGCCTGCCCTTCGCGTGGGAGACCATCACACCGCGTGGAAATTCCATGGAAGTTCGCCTGTACGCCGAGGACCCTGAAAATAATTTCTTTCCCTCACCCGGAAGGATCATTTCACGGCAAGTCCCAGGCGGGCCGGGGATTCGGCTGGACGACGGGGTGTATGACGGCTGGACGGTGCCAAATGATTACGATCCGCTGTTGAGCAAATTGATCGCTTGGGGTAATAGCCGCGAGGAAACCATCGCTCGTCTCCGGCGCGCGCTGGAGGAATACACGGTGATTGGAATCAAGACGAACACCGCACTGTTTCGCCGCATTCTTACCGAGCCTGAGTTTTTGAAAGCGGAGATTCATACCAAGTGGCTTGATGAACTTCTCCAGCGGCCGCCGGCTAGTGCTGCGTCTGGGAAGCGCAATGGAGCGGAAGACGCTGCAGCGATTGCCGCCGCGATCTGGCAAATGGAAGCCAAGAAGTCCACCAGTGGCCCCGCCAATAGCTATGGCACCGCTCCGTCCAAATGGAAACAGGGCTTACTGAATGAAATATGAAGTACGCATTTCCGGTAAGACCCGCCGAGTTGAAATCGATCGCGACGTCGATCGTTGGAGGATATCCCTGGATGATTCTCCGGTGGATGCCGACGCCAGGGAACTTGCGCCGGGAACGTTCTCTATTTTGTTGAATGGCTGGGCTTACGAGGTCTACGTCACCCCGGGTTCTGACGGCACGCTGACGGTGCAAGCAGGTCACGACCAATGGAAAGTGGAAGTGATCGATCCACGTGCCTGGCAAGGACGCCGCCACGGAGCGGCCGACGCCGAAGGGCAGCAACAGATTTTGGCTCCGATGCCGGGGAAGGTCATTCGGATTCTTGTGCACCAGGGTGCCCAGGTCACCGCTGGGCAAGGCCTTCTGGTCGTCGAAGCGATGAAAATGCAAAACGAAATCCGTTCGCCGAAAAACGGAGTGGTGCAGCGGCTCGACGTCAAGGAAGGGCAAGCGGTCAATGCCGGGCAAGTGCTGGTTTGGATCGACTAACCGAGTTATTATTCCCTTGACACAGTAAGCGTACGCTGTCTTTAAGCGAGGCTACGCCATGAACACGATGGAAGTGATCTCCAAGTTTCGCACCGAAGCAGATTGCTTGGATTATCTAGAGGGCGTGCGCTGGCCTGGCGGCGTGTGCTGCCTCAAGTGCGGCGAGATGAACGTCTACAAGTTCGCTACCAACGCCACCACGCGCCGGCGCACTAATAAGAAGGGCGAGACTCGTACAGTGGTTGTCCCCTCACGTCGTCTGTATGAGTGCAAAAGCGCCAAGTGCGGCTACCAGTTCAGCGCAACCACTGGCACCATCTTCCACGATTCCCACCTGTCCCTAATCAAATGGTTCATGGCCGTGGGGCTGATTGTGGAAGCAAAAAAGGGTATGAGTGCGTTGCAAGTAGCGCGTCACCTGAATATGGAAAGCAGCTATAAGACGGTCTGGTATCTCTGCCACCGCATCCGCACGGCCATGAAAGACGGCGGCCTTCTTATTGGAATCGTGGAAGCGGACGAAACCTACCTGACGCCAAAGAAACCGCGCAAAGGCCCTCCCTACGTCAAAAAGGAAAGTCGCGATGTTGTTCTGGGCATGATCGAGTGCGGCGGCAAGCTTTGTCTCGTGCCAATGAAGGATTCCAAGATGGAGACGATCGAACTGATCATGGAAGAGCACATTAGCGAGGACGCCACACTGCAAACCGATGAAGCCGCCGTGTACACAATAATCGGCCAACGTCGCTTTCCGGGTCGGCATCGCACGATCAATCACAGCGTTAGCTACGGTGTGGGCGATGTACACACGAATACAGTCGAGAATGCGTTCTCGCTGCTCAAGCGCGGCGTGCACGGCGCGTTCCACAAAGTTTCGATAAAGCATCTGGGGCGCTACTGCGAGGAATTTTCGTTCAGGTTCAATCGGCGGAATTCTCAGAAGCAGCTATTCGATGCGTCTCTCAAGGGCTTAGTGAAGGAAACGGCGCTACCGCTTAAGGTTAACTGAAGTCTATGAGCAAAAAAGTCCTTGTGCTCGCATTTCTGGCCTGCGGTGTTTGTCCATTTGTGGCAGCGCAAAGCGACGCCCACCCACGCAACGGCGACTTCAATGACCTTAAGCCCAGTGAAATCATGACCGCAATCTTCAGCGAGTTTCTGGTGATTCCGTTTCCACAGGGATTCGTCGTGGCTTCCGAACGCACGCGATTAAGACCCTGATCGCTTCGGAATGAACGTCCCTTTGGTGCGTTTCCCGCTAGTCTTTATCTGCTTCATGGGAATCGGTGAAGTCTTGAGTAGCTGCGATAGCACAGCGTCAAACTCCCTTTTCTCGACGACGATTTTCTTCTTCATTTAGCCTCATGCGAACATAGGGTTTGGGCCCGGTAGGATTCGGACCTATAGAACGTTGGTAAGAGCGTTCACACGGATTATAAATCCGGCGCACTAAGCCTAGTTCTGCCACGGCAATTAGGGGGCACTAAGAGTTCGAGTTCCTTACTTTTCAGTTCCTTAGAAGGCCAGGTCGCACTGCAAAACTCCTTTATTTCCATACAGCTGGCGGATTCGAATCCAACCCGCATCTCCAATCCTGATGGGAATTGCTAAAATGTGGGTTGCTGGTTGAATCCTCCTTTGCGTCTACCGCAAGGGAATCGAGACCGCCACTGCTATCGGCGGCCTTACTAATTTCTGCGAAACTTACTTGCCCGCTTGCCGATCCCCGCTTCTACCAAAGTGATGTCTTTTTCGGCCGCCATTCTCTTCAACGCACTCGAAAGAGAAGGTCGCTTGATCTTTGTTGCAAAACTCGAATTAGTAGCCTGAATCTGTTTTTCCACATCCCTCAGCGTGAAGTCACCAGAAATGAATTGCAGCGCGGTCTTAATCGCCTCCTGAAGAGCGCCCTTTCCAATGGGGCTATCGTCCTCTTTAGCACCGTTCTTCGCGCCACCGGTCATCTTCCAGACCACTTCAATCGCTTCTAACTTGCGGCGATACTCAGCGGCAGCGTCTTCCTTTAAGCGCTCGTATTCTCGCTGATTCATGCGCGGCATTTTATGTCGCATCAGCGTTCCCGTCAAGCGGGGTTTAGCGACTGAGAGTGTTTGCGTTTGCAATACTAGATTCAATCTCAATGTGCAAAAATGATAGCGAATAAAAAGCGTAAATAGAATTGATTCTGGAGTATACTGGCGCGAATCAAGAGGCACAAGGGATGTGGCTGAAAGGCTGTGGCGGGAACTAACAGGCAGAAAAGTGCGGCCAGCGCCGCGGTGCGATTGCGAATGCGCCAACTGCGAACGGGGCGACCACTGCGGACGCTGGCCCGCATGTGAGCATCCACCCGATTACCCTAATTCTAGATCGAAATTTGAGCGGGAGTCTGTGGAAGACTAGCAGTCTTGTCTCTGCCCTTCTTGCGTTCTTCCTTCCCAACCCACTCTGCAAATAGCTGGCGATACTCTTGCTTCGTGTAAACGCCCTTGTGAATAAGCAAGGTATTCATGGCGTAAACCGTGGCCTTGAAGGCTTCATCTCGCGAAGCCAATTCCACGGCTTCTTCATAGGAGAACATAAATCACCTCGAAAGCTGAAATTTGAAGAGGGTTTAGAAACTGTAGAACTTCTCTAGACTTCTTCGTGTTTGTGGGCACGGCCCGCAGATCGTTAACATACCATTTGCAATTACAAACGCAAAGCCCTGTCACGGTTTACACCAGTTTACCTCCTTTTACTTTGTCAACGCAATAATCCCCGTAACCGATCTTACCGATTCGAACCGAACGCTCTAGAGTTAGGCGGAAAGACGAGAACGAAGTTGAGTTACTTGGTTGTTTTCGATGGGTCCGGCAACTTGCCAGCAGACTCAATCACCTGTTCAGCCAGATAATCCCGGACGCGTGCTTCGTCGCGTGCGATCGCCAAGTATGCCGAACGATACAGCTGTTCCTTGCGGTTCCGCAGCCCATCGCGAATCTGTTGCTGTACCTGCGGGTCCGAAATGCTGCGCTGGCCCGGAGATTGCCTGGAGATCAACTTAAGAATCCGGTACCCGTCTTTCAGGGCAAGCGGCAGACTTACCTGGCCGGGCTTCATGGACAGTACCGTCTTTTTTAGCATCGGGTCAGCTTGATTCAGGGCCGACTCCGGCACCGCGCCAAGATCACCGCCGGTAGCGGCCGAGTTCATATCTTCGGAATAGTCCATGGCCAGCTGGGCAAAATCGGCGCCGCTGTTCAAGCGGTCCACCAACATCTTCACTTTGCGCTGTGCTTCCGCTTCGTTGGTAGCATCGTCGTTCTTGCGATTACGAATCTGCGGCTCTTTGCGGGGGGTAACCACGATTTGCGCGATCCAATACTGCGGCTCGGCCACGTTGAACTGAGCTTTATTGGCGTTATAAAAATCGGTGACATCCTGATCGGTGATGGAAATCTTCGCCACCACTTCGCGGTTGAGCAATTTCTGAATGGACAGCTGCTGCCGCAGACTTCGCTTCAAGTCGTCTACCGAGACGTTGCGCTCTTTCAACTGCCGCTGAAATTCCTCTTCGGTAAAAGGACTCTTGAGCTCGGTGAATTTATCTTCCACTTCACCATCAGTCGCTTCCAGATTCAACTTCTTAGCGCGCTCCAAGAGAATTTCGTTGTTGATCAGCTCGTCCAGCACGTTCAGCTTCAGAGACAAAGCCTCTTCCTGGGACGGCTCCTGCCCTTCGGGATTTACTCTGGTGCGGTAGTATTTCTCGACTTCGTCGCGCTTGATTTCTTTGCCATTGACCAGTGCCCACACATCGGGAGAGTGCTGCACTTCCTGCTTGCAACCACCGAGGAGCCACACCAAGCCACAGAGCGCCACAGCGGCCCGCTTCACGTGGGGTGACCTCGTTTTGGAACCAGGTGCGGACAAGGCCAACAGCTCAGGCCGCTTTCTTGACGCGGCCGTCGCGGATGCACGCGGTGCAAACGCGCATTTGCTTACGAGCGCCATTGACCAGCGCGCGCACGTTCTTGAGGTTAGGATTCCAACGGCGCCGGCGCGTATTGTTCGCGTGGCTGATCACGTTGCCAAAATGCGGACCCTTGCCGCACAACTCACACTTCGCCATCTTTTCGTCCCACTTTGCTGTGAATTTTCTAAGTACTGAAACACCTAAGTGTAACAGACCTCAAGACTTCGAGAAAGGATTTGTACTTGCCGAGGGGGGTGGACGGCGCGACCCGCCGCAGAATTCTCACCGCACGGCTAGGTTGCTGGCTCATTTACGCCGGGAAGTGAGCACTCGCATGGCTGCCGGGAATGCGGTCAGGATTTGTCCAGGCCGCTGAATGCGGTCCCAGTAACGCGAAACCGCCGAAAGCAATCATTCACGCTGGTGTCCAGCGTTGAACTGGATTCGAGTTGCTGCAAAACCGGGGCGACGTTGCGCCGCGCAAAGATGTCCCCGGGCAACAACAACACTGGCGGACGGTTGATGGTCGCCAGCGCCGCACCAGTTACCATGTTGGTTGCCCCCAGACCGATGGAAGTCGTGCACACCAAAGTCCGCAGGCGGTTGCTCATCTTGGCAAATGCCGACGCGGTAGGAACCATGGCTTGCTCGTTGCGGCAGAGATAAAACGGGAAATCTTGATCCGGATGCAACGCCTGCCCGATGCCAGCAACGTTGCCGTGCCCAAAAATGCCGAAGCAGCCAGCGAAGAAGGACTGTTCCTGACCATCGGGTGAGCTGTATTGCGCTTTGAGGCATCGAATGATCGCTCGCGCGGTGGTAAGTCGAAGAGTCGTAAGGTGTGACCTGCCTCCGAAGGGGATCGAGTGCAATTACGTTTCCCGAGAAGTTTGCTGGCCGCCTAATCCGCTTCCACAACCACGGTAGGTGCTGCCGGCGGCGTAATCGAATCGGTATTGATAAAAGGCCATTCGTGCTTTCGCCACGCCAGCAGCAAGAAGGCGATGAACCCGAGTACGATCGTACCGAACGCGTAGGTCATAAACCGCCATCCCCCAGGTTGCAGGCCGGGGGTAACGAATACCGCAAGCCATCCGGCCAGCGCCAACAGGGCCGGCAACGGGTACAACCACATTCGAAAAGGTCGCGGCGCATCTGGCTGGTAGCGCCGGTAAATCAGCAGCCCTACGATTTGGGCCACAAACATGGACAGAATTCGCGCCAGCATCAGCGCGGTGATGATCTGCACCAGGTCAAAGAAGCACGCGACGATACACAACGATCCCATCAACAGCAGCGCCCGATGCGGGAATCGACGGGTGGGATGCAATTCGCCAAACCAGCGAAAGAAGGCGCCGTCCAGCGCCGCGGCATAAGGAATGCGCGAATATCCTAGTAACATCGCGTAGGTCGAGGCGAACGCGGTCACCTCGATCATCACGGTCATCAGCGCGGACGCCCAGTGTCCATGCAGTCTTTGCATGAATACCGAACCGATGGCGTTGAAAGCCATGGAATTGGGCTGGACCATCTCGCGCCACGGCACCACTCCGGTAAAACTAACCGAGCACAAGAAATCAATCGCGGTGACCACCAAGATGGAAATGATGACGCTGTAGGGAATCACCCGTTCCGGTCGCTTTACCTCTGCGCCCAAATAACAGACTTGGTAGTAGCCCAGAAAATTGAACATCACCAGCATGGTGCCGTTCCCTAAGCCGAGCAGAAACGGCAAGCCGATGTGCCAGGCGCCCGGAGGAAAATCGAACAGCAGCTTGGTATTCAGGTGACCCATTCCGGTAAAGATCACCCATCCGGTGGTCAGCAACATGCCGATCCACAACACCAGCATCAACCGCATGATGTCCTGAATCTTCCTATACAGCGCCCAAATAGCCGTCGCGGTAATCGCCGCAGCCAAAAGTTTTACGCCCCAGCGATAGGTGATCAATCGGGGCCACAGAAATCCGGTGTATTCCGCCATCCCAATGCTGCTGGTAGCAATCTCCAGCGTGCCACTAAACAAAAATTGCCAAACAAAAATCCACGCCATCATTCGGCCCCACCGGGCTCGACCAAAGCACTCGCGCAGAAAAATATAAGAGCCGCCGTCCGCCGGAATCGAAGCACCCAGTTCGGCGAAGACCAGACCATCCGAGATCGCCAGCACCGCGCCAACCGCCCATGCCATCAATGATTGCGGACCGCCCATGGTCGCAAGGATGGCCGGAACGGTAATGAACGGACCGGTGCCAACCATATTCGACATATTCAGGGAGATGGCATTCAGGAGGGTCACATTCCGAGGCATGCGGCCCTGCGGCGGGCCGGTGACTTCCACAACGCTAGACCCGCGCAGATCCAAACGATCACCTACCCCGGAAACTGCGGCAGGATACTTTAGTTTCGATGGCTCCGCCACTTCGGTAACCGCAAGCTCTCTTGAAGTTCCGGCCAGAAAATTCAGGTAGTAGACATCGTAGCCCGGACCTGCGACCACCGGATGATATCCATGAACTCGGTGGTTCGCGACGTCCTACTTCCCAATCCAGACCTCGCCTAACCGAGGTCTGCTGTTTGAGGCTGGCATCATACTGATAAACTGAATACCGCATGAAACGTTCCGGATTCGCGGATTTGCCTCTCCACGGTGGTCGCGTGCCTGCGTGGCTGGCCGATCGCATGACCGCGCTCGGGACCGCCATTTCCGAAAGCGTAATACGCCACTATGGTGTTTCTCAGCTGTTGTCGCGGCTCAGTGATCCCTGCTGGTTTCAAGCGCTGGGTTGTGTAATGGGCATGGATTGGCATTCGTCCGGCATCACTACATCGGTCCTAGGAGCATTGAAGCGGGGTCTGAATCCGCGCGCAAATGAACTGGGCATATACGTGTGCGGTGGACGCGGCAAGCATTCCAGAAAAACGCCTGAGGAATTGGCAGCGTATTCCGACGCCAAGGGCTTGCCTGGCGATCATCTAATTCGCGCCAGCCGATTGACCGCAAAGATCGATAACAACGCTATCGCCGATGGATTTCAGCTGTATCTTCACAGCTTCGCGGTCAGTTCGTCCGGCGAGTGGGCGGTCATCCAACAAGGGATGAATCCAACGCAGCACTTGGCACGGCGTTACCACTGGCATTCAGCGGCGGTTCGCGATTTTACCTGCCAGCCGCACACTGCGATCGTCGGTGAACATCAGGGCGAGATCATGAATCTGGTCGATCCAGCTGCGAAATCCGCACAAGATGCATTGCTAGATATTGCGCGAGAATCCCCAGAAACAACCTTGCGTGAAGTCGGAAAGTTGACCCTCGCCGCCCACCACGACGTACGTGTCGATGACCTCGACCAGAAACGGCTCGGATCGGTCTTGGCTCTGGCGTATCAGCGCGACTTCCGAGACTTCGCCTCGTTTCTACTCCTCGAAACATTAGGTCCGCGAACTTTACAGTCGCTCGCTCTTATCGCCGAAGTAATCCACGGTGCGCCCAGCCGTTTTTCCGATCCTGCGCGCTTCTCGTTCGCATTGGGAGGGAAGGACGGTCACCCGTTTCCAGTGCCTCTGAAGACCTACGATGAATCGCTGGCGGTCCTGCGCCGAGGGTTGGACGATGCCAGAGTTCCTGGCAACGAAAAGTCCGACGCCCTAAAGCGCTTGGACCGCTTCGCACGAACCATCGAAACCCAAAGCCAACCCCGTGCGGATTTCCAGGCCATCCTTGCTCACGAGCACGCCATCTCCCCTAGCGTTGGTGGTCGGACCGTTTTCAACGATGCCCGCGGCAAAAATCGCCTGGTCACCGCGAGGCAGGGCTCTCTGTTTTGAAGACGTGATTCCCCGGAAAATCAAACGCTGAGGCAGGGAAGAAAGAACCCATGACCATCGACCAGGATCTCGAACAAATCGCCTTGCAGGAAAGAACACTACAGTTCCAGCGCTTCGATTCGAAAGTTGCCTGGGAGCTAGGAACCGCATTCCAGGCCGTTGCTGATAAACGCCAACTCCCGGTGGTGATTGACATTCAACTCCACGGGTATCCTCTGTTTTCATACGCGATGCCCGGAACCACACCGGATAATTGGGATTGGATTCGTCGCAAGCGTAATGTGGTGATGCGTTATCACCGCAGTTCTTACGCCATCGGGTTGAAGCACCAGCGCGCGCAGACCAATTTTCACGCCGCAACCGGCCTGGATCTAAAGGACTACGCCACCCACGGCGGGGGTTTCCCCATTTTGCTTATAGGAGCCGGATGCGTCGGCACCATTGTCATCTCCGGTTTGCCGCAACGCGATGACCATATGCTAGTGGTTTCCGTACTTCAGAAATATCTGCTTCGCACCAACGAAAATCTGGAGCTCGACCCGCCCTGAACACCAGCGCCGCCGGAGGGTTCCGCAAAACCTCGTACACCGCGGTACAATGCGGCCGGAATCGGTCGAGGCCGGAGAGCATAAGAGCCAACCATGAAAAACGTCATGTTCTACTACAACGGCATCCAAGCCGAGGAAGAGCTGCATGATGATGAGGTAGTGGAGAAACTGGCAGAAGGTCAAGTGATGGAGCGCGCGGGCGAATATTGGACGATCCTAGAGATTCACCCAGTTCTTGTCGCTGGCGACGCGGAGCGAATTGATGTCGTGAAGGTATTTCTCACCAGGTCTAGGTGATCAATCGGCACAGATTCGCCGCATTTGTACGTGACGTTTACCGACGGATGCTCCTGTACCTCCAATCTTCGTTGGTGACCACATCCATCACCGTTCCCCGGTCGGCATCGGTCACTCGCACCTTGGCCAAAGGTGGCGGCTGATTTGGTAGTAAAGCTACAGAATCGCTCAGTTTTTAGAACGCTGGTGCACGTTTGTCAATTAATTTTATCGAAATTGATGTATTTTGTATTTTAATGACGCACCCGGAGCGTTTGTGACACAATCCGCCTGTTTTCCGGCCATCCATCTGGCGGAGTGATTTTTTGATGAGTCTTTTGGCGGAAGAACGCAGATTTCGCATCCGCGAGATTTTGTCTCGCGAAAGAACCGTCACTGTTTCGGAATTAATCCGCACTCTCGGGGTCACCGCTGCGACGGTTCGCCGCGACCTCGCTGGCCTGGAAAAGGAAGGGGTGTTGGTGCGTTCCCACGGCGGCGCGGTGTCACGTACCTCCAGCACAACTTTCCAGCCCGGTTACCAAACGTTGGGCCGCAGCCATCACGCCGAAAAACAAGCCATTGCCCGCGAAGCAGAGCACCTCATCCTCGATGGTGAAACTGTTTTCCTTGAGAGCAGCACCACCGTCTACGAACTGGCGCGCCGCTTGCTTCATCGCAACCGCCTCACGGTGATCACCAACTCCCCACCAATCGTTCATGAGTTTCAGCGCAGTCAGCATGTTTCGGTTATTTGTACCGGCGGCGAGTTACACAAGGACGTTTTCTATCTCTCGGGCGCATGGGCGCAGCGCGCGCTCTCGGAAATACGGGTGGATAAAGCCGTCCTGGGAGTCAGCGCCATCGATCCAGCCTATGGAATTTCCACCGCCGGCCAGGCCGAAGCGCAAATTAAAAAAATGATTCTCAAATCCGCGCGCGTGAGCATCGGCCTGGCGGACCACAGTAAATTCGGTAATCAGGGTTTCGCGTACGTAGGTCCAGTCACTGACCTCGACATCCTGGTCACTGATTCCACCACGGACGCCAAGTATTTGCGCCCGCTTCGCGAGGCCGGTGTGGAATTGATTCTCGCCGATGTGCGCGATCCGGGAGCGGAAAATGGAAGCGACCTCGGGAAGACCCGCGCGCGTTCCAGAAGGACGAAACATTAAACGGAGACCATGGGCCATACTCTCAAACGCCTTTTCCTGCCTACATCGATCGCCGGCATCGTGGTGATCGCTACTCTCTCGCTGCACCGCTCGGCGATTTTGCCGATATTGGCCGCCAGTGTTACCGAGCAATCCTCCAAGCCCGCGAACCAGCTCCAAGATTTTGCGGCCATAGATCCGATCGACACTCACGTTCACGCCTTCAAAAGCGAGCCCGCCTTCACCGAGATGATGGTGGGTTTGAAACTGCATGTCCTGGATATTTGTGTGGCCGACAGCCACCACATCTACGGCGAACTTCCCGTCGAGTTGGCGAACGCCATCCATTTTGTCCAAAACAGCGAAAATCACGCCAAGCTTTGCACTACGTTTAATCCCTTCGCCTTCGGGCAAAAGGATTTCGCCCCGGCCACGGTTCATTCACTTCGCCAAGCCTTTGCCAATGGGGCGATAGCCGTGAAAATCTGGAAGAACATCGGAATGGAGTTAAAAACCCCGGACGGAAAATACGTCATGCCCGACGACCCGGCGTTTCAGCCTATCTACCGCGAAATCGCTTCGGAACATAAAACCCTGGTCGCGCACCTCGCCGAGCCCACTTCCTGTTGGCAACCGCCGAATCCAGATAGCCCAGACTACGATTACTACAAAGAAAATCCGGAGTGGTATATGTACATGCATCCCGAGCGCCCCGGCAAGGAAGTGATCCTCGCCGCCCGAGATCATGTGCTCGCCGAAAACCCCACTCTTCGCGTCGTCGGCGCGCACCTCGGCAGCATGGAGACGGATGTCGATGAAATCGCTAAGCGATTCGATCGCTATCCAAATTTCGCAGTGGATACCGCGGCGAGAATGGAATACTTAATGATTCAGCCCCGGGAAAAAGTGCGCAACTTCCTGATCAAATACCAGGACCGAGTGCTCTATGCCACCGACCTTGAATTCCTCTCCGAGGAATCCATGACCGAGGCGCAAAACAGTTGGCAAGAAACCTACGCGCGAGATTGGACCTTCTTGGCCACCGACGAAACCCTAGAGTACCGCGGGCGAAAAATAGAGGGCCTGCATTTGCCCCCGCAAGTTTTGCGACGAATCTATCATGACAATGCCGTTCACTGGATTCCGGGAATCTCCCCAAAATAAAAGAATGGCATTACTGCAACGAAGAACCACCCGCTCGCTGCTAAGCAAGTCGTTGCACTTCGATTTGTGGAAGCAGCGCGCGTACCCTCACAAGTTCGATCCGGCCCGGTGCTGGGGCGAGGCAATTCGCCGCGCCGCAAGCGGCTGCGAGCCGAACGGCTTCTTCGCCGACCAGGCCTTGAAGCGCCGCGCTTGCAAATCCGGCCAAGGTCGCATCGCCGCAGCCGACCGTGGAAACAGCGTGCAAGCGAGGCGGCCGGGCTTGCCACGCCGGCCCGTTCCGCCCCTCGACCCAGATAAGGCCTTCTTCGCCCGCGGTAATCGCAACGCTCTCGGGGCCACGTTTGATGATTTCCTGCATCGCGGCCACGGTTTCTTCGACGCTCTTGAGCGATCGTCCCGCGAGATCCTCCGCCTCAGCACGATTGATCTTCACAAGATTTGCGTGCGCCGCAGCGCTTACCCGTAGAGGCGGTCCGCTGGTATCCACGAATGTTGGTACTCCCAGCGTTCGAACGATTTCGATGATCGAAACATAAAAATCGTCTCGGACTCCTGCCGGCAAACTTCCAGAAAGCACCAGCAACGCATCCTGGCACTGTTGCCGAATAGCCGACACCAACTCTCGCTGGGAATCTTCCGGGGGAGCGTTACCCGGCTCTAAAATTTCGGTGATCTTTCCAGTTGCATCGATAATCTCTAGGTTCACACGAGTGCTGGCGCTGCTGGGAATGGTAACAACGTGAATCCCCAAATCTTCCAGTTGACGACCGCATTCCTGGCCGATGGCCCCACCGAGAAACCCGATCCACGCTGCGGTGCCTCCCAGCGCGCGAATCGCCATGGCCACATGGGCAGCTTTGCCCCCGGCAAATCCTTGTGCACTCTTAGCCCGAATGACCTCACCGGCTATTAAAGACTCGACCCGCAAGCGCCGATCCATGGCGGGGTTGGCGCTGACGCAAACAATCTTTGACACCGCCATAAAGGGTTGCTCCTCGCTCACCTTTGTGCCAAGCTACCAGCCTTGAGACGCAAATAGTAACAAATAGTAAGAAATCGAAACCACGGTAAGAGCCATGCTGGCCGAAGAACGCCGTCGCAAGATTCTGGAATTGACCCAACGCAACGGCCGAGTGGTCGTCAAAGACCTAGCTCGACGTTTCGCCACCTCCCTGATTACCATCCGCAAAGACCTGGAGTCGCTGCACCAGCTGGGCCGCCTACAACGCGCTCACGGGGGCGCGCTGCCGATCGACGCTACCGCTCTGCGAGATCCCACCTTGGGTGAGAAGGAGCAATTGCATCAGCGGGAAAAAGTCAAAATCGCCGCAGCCGCCGCGCGCCTGGTCCGTCCCGGGCATGTGGTCATTCTCGATTCCGGCACCACCACCACGGCGGTAGCCCGCACCATCAAACATATTCGAGATCTGACCGTCATCACCAACGCCGTGAATATCGCCGCGGAGCTAGCGGGCACCAATGTCGAAGTTATTTTAACCGGCGGTGTGCTGCGCAGGAATTCATTCTCCCTGGTCGGACCTCTCGCCGAAGATTCCTTGCGTCACGTCACCGCGGATATTCTGTTCCTGGCTGTCGATGGTTTCGATATCGAATATGGCCTCACCACTCCCAATCTGCTAGAAGCTCGCGCCAACCGGGTCATGATGGAAAACGCCAAAACCACCGTGATCGTCTGCGATTCCAGTAAGTTTGGCAGGCGCAGTCTATCCTTTATTGCTCCCACCTCGGCCGTGCATCATGCCATCACCGACAAGAATATCTCCGCGCGCCACCTGCGGGGCTTGCGGGCAGCGCACATCAAAGTCGTCACCGTTTGAACGATTCTAACCAAGAGCGGGAGGATACCCAGTTGACGGAACTGAAGTCAGGAGTTGGCGCCCACACCATTTCCGAGATTCTCTCCGAGCCGGCCACATGGAAATCGTGCCTTCAGAGCATTCCCAATGGCACCAGGCTGCAATCTCTCAACCGGGCCTTCTCCTCCAAGGTCGAATGGGTGTTCGTCGGCTGCGGTTCGAGCTTCTATTTGGCGCAAAGTGCTGCTGCCAGCTGGACCATTTTGACCGGCGAGCGCGCCCGCGCGATTCCCGCATCCGAAATTCTGCTGTTTCCGGAATTGCTACCGGTGCCCTGCCAGCCGGTGTGTATCTCACGTTCCGGCCATACTTCTGAAGTGCTCCAGGTCATGGAATATCTGGAACACAAGCTCAATGTGCGATGCCACGCAATTACCTGCGCCACCGACACACCGCTTGAGAAAATGGCGACGCAATGCGTACGTTTGCCCACAGCCGATGAAAAGAGCACGGTGATGACCCGGTCGTTCACTTCCATGCTAACTGTGTTACAGGCCCTCGCGGCAGGACGCGGAGAACGCAGCGACGTTATTGATGGCCTTCGAAAAGTTCCCGATCAAGTCGCAGCCCATCTAAATCAAATGCAGTCGACCATCGATTCACTCGTCAAATCAAGGCAGTTTGCGGACTATGTGTTTCTCGGCCAGGGGCCCTTCTTTGGAATCGCTCAGGAATCGATGCTGAAAGTGATGGAAATGTCATGTTCCTACGCGCAGTCCTTTCATACCTTGGAATTCCGGCACGGCCCGAAGGCAATGGTTAGCCCAGAGACGTTAGTAACCTTTATAGTGAGCGAAAGCGGTCTTGACGCGGAGGTTGCCGTATTGGAGGAGATTAAGAACCTGGGCGGAACGACGCTGGTGGTCGCCAATCGGTGCAACGCGACGATTCGACGCTTTGCCGACTTCGTTGTCGAGCTGTCCTTGGATGTGCCCGAGATAGCACGGGTGGGCGCCAGCGTGATTGCCGGTCAACTACTGGGCTTCTACGCCGGAATCAAGAAAGGTCTAAATCCAGATGAGCCCAAAAATCTATCGCGCGTGGTCATGCTGGAGAGCGGCGGGTAAATCCAAATCATGTTTGCGCTGCGAGACTTTGTATTGGGATATCAGTCAGGCCTTTTTCTAGCCTAGCGAAACAGCTACTCTTTAGTCACTTCAATCAGCAGATTGTCCGCAAAGTTAGCTTTCAATTTTGGGTTCGGCGAGGTAACCCTGCCAAGATCCTTGCCGTTGATATAATCCTCGACGTGGTAGTTGCCTGGCGAGAGGCCGCGCAGTTCAATGTCGCCAGCCCAGCCTGCCGGCTCGGCATGATCCTTTTTTGACGCAGAAGAATGAGCGAAAAAGGAATAGTACATGGCTCCATCCTTGGCGATCGCATATCCTTCCGGCGCGTCGTAACCGTACACGTACAGATTCAGGAAAGTTCCGCGAGAGAGCATCTTTTGGTTATACAGACCTATCCATTTTTTCCAGTAGTCCTGTTTTTGCGTGGTGAGATATACGTCTCTTAGCTTGGGCCCATAGTCCGGCCAGGCAAATTTCGTACCGACCACTCCACCGGTGCCCAGGGTTGACGCAAAATCGGATCCGATGTCGCGTTCCTCCCCACTCGGATTTGCGATTCGAGTCAATTCCACATGATCTCCGTACACCGCCGCATTCGGACCGAGCAGCGCTTTGTACATCTTCACCCGCTGCCGGACTTGTGCAGATCCCACCGGATCGGCGGTAACCGCCTGGTCGATGTACCGAAGCCATGCAATGCTGGGAGGTGTGCCGCACGGACAGCTCTGGGTCACGCTCTCTGGCTTCAAGGCCCGAGTGGTCTCGAAAATCGTCTTATAAACTTCGCCCATGGCATAGACCGAATCATAAGGCGATTTATGATGATGCTTCGGGTTGTAGCAGGCCGGCACGCTATAAATATTGTCGAGCTTGTGCCCGTCGAAATCCCAGTCGTGAATGAACTTCTTGGTCAGCTGCTGGTAATACTCGCGGACCTCGGGTACTGCCGGGCATAAGGTGGCCAGATTCCGGGTCATGCGGGCCGGTTTGCCATCCTTGTCCAGCACCAACCAGTCGGGGTGCTGTTTCACAACGTCAGAGACGCCATAGGCATGCGACTCGTACCCCGGCCCACCATCTTCAACCGCAAGGGGCAGCCACCACAGCTGCACTTTGATCCCCTGCTGGTGAAACTGCTGGACCATCTTTTGAATTTCGTCGCCCGGAAAGGTGTCATTCCGCGGCTTCCAATCACCATAATTGTTAAACCAGCGGTCATCCAGTGTGGCCCAATGAATTCCTAACTCCTTCAATTTTGGAATGGTCCCCAGCATTTGTGCCGGGGTCACATTGGCGAGATAGCCCCAGCCGCACCAGCTCACCGCATAATCTTCATTGTTGCTCGTCGCTTTTTTTAGTCCCTCGCCGTCGATCACGTCGGAGTACATTCGCAGCGGTTCGTAGTAATCACCTGAATAAACCGCCACGAAGGTCTGCGGGGTGGCATACACATCGCCCGGTTGCAAGCTGCTGTTCGGCGACAGGTGCACGCTGGCAGCGACAGGTTCGCCATTTTGCGTCTGTACCGGAATCGAAAGCACTAGCGGAAGAATTTCCACGTGACCAACGGCTTCACCGACCAATTTTGTCCAGAACGCTTCCACCGGAATTCCCCCGCCGACCCGCCCTAGGTCCCCTTTCACTTCCACCGTCGAACCCATAAGGTTTTGCTGAAATAATTTCTCGGGAATCGGAAATATGTTCTCTTTTCCCCACTCGATGCTTGCGCCATTGAATGACCACATTTGATGGGGATTTGCAGCGGATTCCGCCTTAGCAGCGCTAAAGCGGTGCCGGTCCAGATCCATCGAATCGATTGTCACCGCGCTGGTTCCGGAGTTGCGAATGGACGCCGATACCAGCCCAACGTTTGGGTAGTCATCGTAAAGTTCTACGACCAGCGATTCCTGCAGACCGTTTGGCGAATTCTTTCCGGTCACTTCGATGCGTTTTCCTTTCGGACCAAGTCGCCCGCGCGGTTCAGAAACGTGAGGATGCTCAACATCAAAAACCACATCCGCCAAGCGGCTTCCTCCGGCCTGTACTAGAATGCCGGAAGCTGTTCCAGGATCGTCCAAAGAAAGCTTCTGGTTTCCTGCCACCAAGCTTGCGGCAACATATCCGGTTGGCAAAATCGCGAATTCCGCTTGGGGGGATGCGATCAGTGTTCCGGCTGGCGTCGCAGTGACGTGGATCTGCGACCTCTGCGGCTGAACAACTGGAGCGTTCGGCGAACTTTGCTTTCCGCATCCGATGACCACCAGGGCCACCCCCGCAGCAACCATAGTCCGAATCAACGGAAGCAAGTGCCCTTGCAGCTGAACACGGCCGGAATCCATCAGCAAAACCCCGCGACAAAAAAGAAACAAAAGGTTATATTTCGTAACCTAACGATACATGCGAAATATCTCACAAGGAAATGGATAAGCGAACTAAAATGTTTGGATCTCGAGGTGTGACGGTGGGCATTCGGTTTCGATCGTTTTGGCAGGAGAACAACCGTGCACTGTCTGGGGTGCTCGAGGCAGCTCGAAGGATTGCTAAGTACGACGCATGACATCATCCCTAAAGGCCGCAAAACAGAAAGGTTTGCAAGCCGTCGCAAACTCCCGCGGGGTCATTGCCGCCCTCGCGATTGACCAGCGTAGCGCGCTGCGGAACCTCTTCGCCCGGGCCATGGATGTCGAGCCGGCCGCCGTCTCCAGTGAGCGCTTGATTGGATTTAAGGAGGAGGTCAGTTCCATCCTGACCTCCTACGCCAGCGCCATCCTTCTCGATCCCGAGTATGGCTTGCCCGCTGCCGGCAAGCGGGCTGCTAGTGCGGGACTTTTGCTCGCGTACGAGCAAACCGGATATGACCAGAATGTTCCGGGCCGATTGCCGCGGCTCCTCGAGCATTGGTCCGCTCAACGGCTGGTCGGGGCCGGAGCCGATGCGGTCAAACTTCTTTTGTACTATTCCAACCACTCTGCGCCGCAAGTGAATGACCGCAAGTACGCGTTCGTGGAGAGAGTTGGTGCGGAGTGTGCCAGCTCGGGCGTTCCATTTTTCCTTGAACTGGTAAGTTACGCGGAGGGCCTGGACGACAAAGGGGTGGAGTTTGCCCGCGTAAAGCCACAAGTCGTTGCCGCCGGCATGGCGGAGTTCTCAAAGCCGCAGTACTGCGTGGATGTGCTGAAGGTTGGCATGCCCGTGAATCTCGCCTTTGTGGAAGGATCGCCGGCCGCCAGTGGAGGGCTTCTGCACACCCGCGCTGAGGCCAAGCAGCATTTCCAACGCGTGGCCGGATTTGCCAGTGTACCGTTTATTTATTTGTCCGAAGCCGTGAGCAATGCGACTTTTCTATTTGGCTTGCAACTCGCTGCGGAGTCAGGAGCGCGATTTTCTGGGGTGCTTTGTGGAAGGGCCACTTGGCAGGATGGTGTGGAGATTTTCGTGAGGCATGGCGCCAACGCGTTGCAGGATTGGTTAGGCGATCAGGGAACTCGTAACATCGAGAATGTCAATCAGTGCCTGGCCACAGCCACGCCATGGTTTGAAGTCAATATCGATTCGACGCAAAGCTGAGGTCGCAACTATCTACACGGATTGGATTCGCCGGAGCCAGCCAGATTTTCAGCCCGCACGCGGCTAGGTATCATCCCGAAATACCCACCTGCCCGGCGCATACTAACTTGATCAGTCGCTACTGGAGGATCTTTTGGCCAACTTGGACGTCAGCGTAATTGGTGAATTGAATCTCGACCTGATTTTCTATGGACTGCCGCCCACTCTGGTTCCCGAACGCGAACATCTTGCCAAAGATTTGAGCATAACCCTGGGAAGCTCTTCGGCCATCTTCGCGCACAATCTCGCGCTGCTAGGAAACCAGGTCGGCTTCAGTTCCTGTATTGGCGACGATCCTTTTGGTGAAATTTGTGTTCAGCGCCTCTCGGCCAGCGGCGTGGACGTTTCTCACGTCAGACGATTGAAGGGCAAGACGACCGGACTCAGTGTGATTCTTCCGCAGCGCCGCGACCGCCATATACTCACCTATCCGGGAACTATGTATGACCTGACCGAGAGGGACATCGATCTCAGTTATGTTTTCAGTGCCAAACATCTGCATGTGTCCTCCTATTTCTTGCAGAAAGGTATTCGGCCCCAGTTTGTGGAGATTTTTCGTAAGGCTAAAGCAGCGGGGCTCACCGTTTCGCTGGACTCTAACGACGATCCTGAGGACCGCTGGAGCTCCGACTTCCAGTTATTGTTCCGGCACCTTGATGTGTTTATCCCCAATGAGCGCGAGCTATGCAAATTAGCACAGACCGAAGACTTCGAAAAAGCTGCAGAATCGATCGCTAAAAAAGTTCCTTTGCTGGTGGTTAAGCGCGGACCACAAGGAGCCATCGCCCGAATGGGTAAGGAAAGATATGTTGCCTTTCCTCCCGTGGTTGACAACGTCGATCCGGTAGGAGCGGGCGACTCTTTCAACGCCGGCTTCATCCATCAGTTCATTCGCGGAGCAAAAGTGGAAGACTGCCTGAAATATGGAAATATCGGCGGTGCGCTTTCCGTTACTCGCGCGGGCGGCACCGAAGCGTTTCGAGATGGCGTTCATCGCGAAGCGTTCCTGCGGAAGCACGCCTCCCCCGGTAGCCTCTCGAGCATCGGCAACTCAAAAATCACCCGCTAATTTCCGCCGCTTCACAATCTAAGCACTCCGAGATTTGTATCTGCTCCCGAAGCGGAAACATCAGGCGTAAGAGCGATTCCTCATTTGCCAGCGTAGCTTGGCCTTTTCCGCCCTCGCTGCCGACAGCTCCTGGGTTTAGATTCCGTCGAGTCGCCTGTTTCTGAAATCTGAGTTGCCCTATCTACGAGTTTTACGGCGCAGCCAGCTGAACAACACGACATGAAGTCGGCTCTGGCCTCGGGTCGGTTTAGTCAGAGCACCGTACAAGACTATAATCGTGCTGAAAATGGAGTGGATAGGCCGGGCACCTTATCGGTTCTTTGCGACATGCGCTCCGGTGTCGCTTTGCAGCGGATACTTCGGACTCGTGCCTCTTCCCATCCGATCAGCTCGCCATAGAAGGCGGGCGAGCTCTCAGATTTATTCTATTGTTCCTGTTTCGCTGCGCGACGTGGAGGAAAGGAAATGGCGATCTACACGATCGACGAGTCACAACGCAAAGCTGCAAGAGTCGTAGGAGCTATGTACCTGTTCGGCTTTGTAGCAGTTTTTAATGAGGTTTATGTCCGGGGCCGTCTCATTATCGACAACAATGCTGCGGAAACAGCTCGGAATATCATCGCGCACGAAAGACTATTTCGCCTTGGCATCGCCATCGATCTGATTGAAATGGCTTCCATGGTAGTGCTACTCACCGGTCTTTACGTGATTCTCAAGGCGGTAAACCAAAACCTTGCCTTGCTTGCGGCGTTCTGGAGGTTGATGGAGGCGGTAATTTGTGTGGTTATGACCCTCAGCAGCTTTGACGTTCTGCGGGTCCTGAGCGGTGCCGATTACTTGCGGGTATTTGAAGCAGATCGATTGCAGGCTTTGGCGAGCATATACATTGGCGCGCACGGAGCCGGATACAACGTTGCCGAGATATTTTTGGGATTGGGGTCCACAGTTTTCGGCTATTTGTGGTTCAAGTCAGGATATATTCCCAGAGCATTGGCTGCCTGGGGGGTGTTTTCGTCCTTGCTGGTGGCGACATGTACTTTCGCTTCCATCATTTTCCCGCACTTCCAGGACCTATCTTTTCCTGGCTGCTACATGCCTATCGCTATTTTCGAACTAATAATGGGCTTTTGGCTTCTGTTTAAGGGATTGACGGCAGCGGTGGTAGCGAAGCCCGATAAAGCAAAGTGACTTTTTAAACCTGGATTAGCAGATCTCACACTCCCAGCTCAAGTCCGACGGCTAGGTCAGGTTTGGTCTCTCACATTTAATTGAGACTTGCTCGAGCAGATGCTGGCAAGGAACAGGTTAAGTCCCTGGCATCTTCCGATGGCCGGTTCTGAACTGACAACTGTTGGCCTTTTGAAGTGATTACTGACGAAATCCTTTTCCCGTCTTGGTCAGCGATTACACCTAAACGGTCTTGGTTGCATCGGTTTGCGAGACCTTGATCCAATAGCCGTCCCGGAGATGGATCTTGCCAGACTTGAACAAATAGACGGTAAGTTCGTTCCCAACCTCGAGGCCATCTCTAACCTCGCGAAACGCTTCTTCCACCGAAGCGAAAGACGCTGTGGCTAACTGGTTGAGGTGCCGGCCAAAGGTCAGGGTCATTGCTTCGCCCTCGATACGCATTTACGGTTTCTGCGACAAGTATCGGCGCGGCGGACGCTACTGGCAATACATCGCAAGTTCCCGTGCCTTAGTACTTTAGTTACACGGCCTTTTTAGCGCCCTAAAACGATCGGGTTCGCCCTAAGGTGAATCCGTAGCGCCAGAAGATGAGGACTGCTTCGTTGCTTGCTTTCTCAATCGGATCATTTCGCGGGCCATGTACAGAAGCAGTTTCCGGTCCTTTTCTTTAGCCTTCCTCAAAAAACCCCGAAGCCGGTGCAGGAAGCGTGCGTCCTTGCCGAAACTGCCCCACGCAAAGTTGCCAGAACCTTTCCGGTGTTGGAGCTTGAGCGGTTTGGGATCCTCCTCTCCGTCGTAGAAAAGCTGATAAACAGGAATTTCCAACGCCCGAGCCAGCTTCTCTATCGTCTGGATCGCTGGAACGATATGGCCGTTTTCGACTCGCGAAATGTAACAGCGAAGCAGGCCAGTCCTCTTTTCGATGTCGCCCTGCGAAAACTTCTTGTGCTTACGCAAATCAAGCAGGCGGTTCCCAATGAACACGATGAGCCTCCAACCGGATAGGAGAGAGAAATCTGTAACCCAAAACCGGGCTTTTAGTTGCCAACGGATGCCTAATGCCCGCCGTCCAGATGGACACTAAGCCAGCGAAGGATTCGCTTACAGACGTCTACTTGATTCTGGTACTGCCAGTAAGGAGGGGCATGATCTTCGCCGGTATATTTTGCGTATTCCGCTTCCTTGCCTAATCGGCGGAGCCCGAGAAAGACCTCGTCGCCGAGAAACGGAGCAACGCTGGTATCCTCGCTTCCGTGAATAATCAGTAAGGGAGTTTCCACTCTGTCAAAATAGAAGATTGGCGAGTTCTCGATATACCTAGCTCTGTGCTCCCAGAGGGTTCCCCCCATCGAAGGTCCTCCATGTTCCGCGATGGTTGCGAGGAAAGCCCCCCCGTCGGCCCCCATTTGTCCAGAAGCTCCGACCAAGTCTCCAAATCCATCGATGTCAATCGCGGCCTTAAATCGCTTGGTTTGCACCAGCAACGCCAGGGTACAAAACCCTCCGAAGCTGCGACCTATTAAGCCAAGACGCCCAGGATCAACGATATCCATATCAATCAGCCTGTTGACGCCGGGGAGTATGTCTTTTGTCAGATCCAACATCGGAGTGCCTATATGTAACGGAGCGTCCGGTAACAACACGGCGTATCCCCGCGTAGCCAGGATCTGGGCATTGAATGGCCCCTTGTCCGTTAGGCCAAAGGTGTTTACGTAGTCCGAGAGCGACAGACCTCCGTATACCCACACAATGAGAGGGAGCCGTCCTCCGTCGTATCCCGGCGGTAGCAGAAGTGCACCGTGTAGCCGCTCGCCGTCATCACTGAGCCAATCGACCAGCCGCGAAGCGCCCATTTCGTATTGATCAAATTGCGGATTCATAACGGTGAGCCGACGCCTTTTGCGAAAGTCGAGATCGGTCAACCATAGGTCCGAATCGTGTTGAGCATCTTCGGAATAATAGGCAATGAGTCGACCGTCGGGGCTACCCGCTGCAAATCGATCTTGAAGTCCGCAGGTATAGCACTGGTTCGATTCGAGCAACACCGTCGCTTGTTCGCTCCTTAAGTCGATCTTATAAAATCCGTCCTGCCGCCCTACCTTATCCCGTGCTATGACCACCGTGGACTCGCCCTGGTCTGGGATCCAGAGGCCATTGTCGGAATTTTCAAGAAGTGCGGTGATATTCCTGCTAGGAAGCTTCACTAATTGTTCCGATTTGCCGGTAGAAATCGAAGACCGCCACAGCGTCCCGTCGTCTACAAAGTAGAGCTGCGCACTGTCCGCATCCCACATGGGTGGTGTCGATCGGTGGGGCAAAGGAGCTGAACCCCGAACAAAATTGGTAATGTCTCGTGGCTTTCCTCCCCCCATGTCGACGACATAGCAGTCAAAGGACTTCTCCTCAGCGCCATAGGTGCGAAACCCGATCCGGCGGCCGTCAGGAGACCAGTTAAAGGATGCGCCGTCGAAACTGAATCGAATGCTCGAAGCAACGATGCTCTCTCTAGCTGTTTGTAGATTGATGACGACCAGATTAAACAAAGTTTGCTGAGAACCTGTCCGCTCGAAACTGGTGGGACTTGAATAGGCGACCCGTGATCCATCGCGCGATAAGGCATATTTTGCGATTCTGCGGTTGCTAACAACGGGTGAGATCTGTCCCGATGCGATATCTATCAGGATCAAGCTGTGCAGGTACTGATCGAGGGCCCATGGGTCGGATCTTGGCGCATCGGATGTGCCGGAACCGTAGGGAGAATGATAGAGGGTCACCGTGGATTCGGGCTCGCGATCGCAATCAGACCCTGAAGCAGTATCGTGACAACGGTCCTCAATAGGCTCGGCGGCGGGGAAGAACGACCGAACGGAAACCAGGATTCGCTGGCCGTCCGGGGTCCATTGCAGAGAATCGCCGTGAAGACTTTCGCCCGGAATCTCGCGTAGCCGGTCTTGGCTGGCTTCCCACAGCCACAAATGCACTTTGCCGTTTCCACCACGGTCGGAGAGGAATGCCAGGAATCGCCCGTCCGGTGACCACACCGGAAACCAATTGCTCCCGATCCCGGCGGTCACATTCTTGGTTTGGTTTGTCACCACATCGGTGACGTAGATCTGTGCGTCCGTGCCGTTCCAAGGAATGCCGCCACGAATTGATTTCTCGGTGTTCAGTCCTCTCTTGCGGTCTCTTATGAGATAGAAAAGCCGTTGGCTGTCCGGCGAAAACGCAATCGGGGCATATTCTCCAAAAACTCGTGCACTGAGCGCATCTTCAACCGCCAGGGCTCGCCGTTGCTGAGCTCGAAGAGCAACGGGATCGATGCCACTCATCCCTAGCGCATACACGACCGACATCCCGATGATAAAACCCGTCTTGTTCCGCATGTGTAGTCTTGAGAAGATCACTTCGATAACGGTGAGCAGATCTACCTTTTCAAGCCCAGGCAAACGATTCAACTGCTCCCTAGTCTAAGCAGTTGCCCAGGATCCGACGTTGAAGCCATGCCGCCTCAAAAGTTGAGCTTCAACGCTAGTTGAATCGAGCGCGGACCCCCAATTTGGTAAAGGGGGCTGAATGCTCCGCCGCCCAGATTTCCAGAATTCAAGCTTTCGCTCAGAAGTTGCGTCGAGATTCCGAAACCACTTGCCCCGAATTGATTGTATTGAGGCCCAAAGTTGGGGTGATTCAACACATTGAACATTTCGGCCCGAAGCTGCAGCTTAAAATTTTCGCGCAATCGGAAATCCCGATGAAGCGCGAAGTCCCATTGCGTTGCTCCAAAGGCCCGCAAAGCGTTTCTTCCGAACGTTCCCTGGCGAATCGGATTGCCAGTGCTGGGGTCAACGGGTGGATCTGCGAACGCGGCCGGATTGAATGCGGTGCCACCAGGATACTGTGCACCGTGCAAGTATAGAGGTTGCCCTGAAACCAGGTCGGGACGTACCTCGGCATACGCTCCATTAATTTCTGAGAAGTTTATGTCCGAGAGATTTACCGGAGGCGCAGAACGCGCTAGAACGAAACTCTGCATGGACCAATCGCCCATCAACGTCCGGACGAAAGCATGGGTTCGTCGTACCGGTATGGCGTAGGTCAGGCCGGCTGAGAATGCGTTCCGAATGTCAAAGTCCGAAGGGCCTCGATTCGCATTGGCTGCGGCCCCGGGGACCAAAACGTTTGCAGAATTCCCGAACTCTGACCCCGCCGAAGCGTCGTCGATGGAATGTGACCAAGTATAGGAGGCCAATACTTGAAGCCCGGCGGATAGCCGCCGCTGGAACTGAAGCTGAGCGGCGTTGTAGGCCGAGCTGGCCGCGTTCGTCACTAGGACGGCTTCGGCAAGATTGGGATTGGGTGAAAAGATGTCTGCGGTTTGTATCAGTCTTCTTCCCGCCGCACCTATGTAGGACGCCGTAACCGATTGTTGCGATCCCAATCCTTGTTCTAGAGCGACGTTCCACTGCAGGGTATAAGGCAGTTTAAGGTTGGGATCGAATGCTAACAGCGCCCCGGAACTCAAATCCGCAGGATTGATGGGCGGCGGCGATACCTCCGCAGGCGGCAATGGGAAGGCTCCACCAAAATTGTATTGGAATGCCCCAAACGGATAGCTCGCTCCGATCGCGTTGCCCATCTCGGAGGTAGCCAGGTCGTAGAAGACCCCAAATCCCCCTCGAAACACGGTCTGCCAATCGGCCCGTTGGGAAACCTGGTAGGCAACTCCCAATCTCGGAGCGAAATTGTCATAGGTGGTCCGAAACGGTGGGGTGCCGTCCGGAGCGAGAGCCAGGTTCGACAGATTGTTCAAGTCAAAACCGGTGACCGCCGGGAAACCAGGCGCGCTGCTTGAAGAAGGTGCGAAATCAACATCCCATCGAAGTCCATACGTCAAGGTCAGACGAGGAAGCAGGCGCCAGGTGTCTTGTGCGAACAGTCCGAGGTTTTGGAAATGGAACGAGGGACTTCGATTGGACTGCACATAACTGAAGTAGTCCTGTCCGCTTTCACTGGCGGTGACGGTCTGAAAGGCCACGTCCTGAAAATATTGGTAGGGGTCGAAAGATGGCGCTAGCCGGCGATAATCGATTCCGATTTTTACAGCGTGTGTTCCCCGCTGCGTTGAAAGATTGTCAACCAGGTTGGTCTGCCGCTGGGTGTTGCGGGCGTTGGTGCCGACGGACAAACGATACTGTTCACCGAGAGAAAAGATACCAAATACGAACTGACCATCTTGCCCGGTGAATGGGCTCGGAAATGGCACCGTCGTCAAAGGTGCAGCTCCGCCGAAAGTATCTAAGGTGAACCGACTGGAGGCGTCTGTCAGGCTGTAGTTGAAACGGAAATCGTTGGTGGCACCGGAAATGGTCCAGGTCGCTCCTACGGTGCCGGTCTGGATCGCGATTCGGCTGGGGGAAACCGTGCTCAAGGAGGCCCCATTGCCCCGCAGTGTGATTTCAGACGGGGAGTAGTTGTAGCGTCCGAATAATAAAAGTCGGTCGTTGATCCTGTGATCGATTCTGAGACTGTAAGCGTCCAGCGTTGCAGGATTGGAATAACTGGCGTTGAATTGCGCCGCCCCGGTGGTCGGATTGTCCGGGCCGTTTGGTAACGGATAGGCGTCTAGATAAGGCTGTATTGCAGCCGCCGCAGTCGTTCTTGCCACTAGGTCCGGAACCAGGGTCAGGGAGGTCTGCGGCAAGCGGAGGCGCAGTCCTTCGTAAGAAAAAAAGAAAAAAGTCTTTTCCTTCACGATCGGGCCGCTCAGTGTGCCTCCAAAATCGTTCTGACGTTCCTCCGGCTTCGGTATCGCCGGAGCTATGGAGGTGTTGAACCAGTTGTTGGCGTCAAAAACGTCATTTCGCAAATAATCAAAGGCTGTTCCGTGAAATTGGTTGGTGCCGGACCTGGTGACAATCGAGATCTGTCCGCCCGGTGTGCGGCCAAACTCCGGTGCGTAGGTCGAGGTTTGGATCCGAAATTCCTGCATCGCGTCGGTAGAGACTAGACTGTTGGTTCCGCCTAAAGCGCTGAAAGATCCCAAGGAGCCCGCTAAGCCATTGCCAGCGATCAGGTTCGAACTCATCCCGATATTGGCGCTGACCCCGTCTACCATCCAGTAGTTGGACGCCGCACGCTGACCATTGACACTGAATTGCCCACCGTCACTGGGACTGCTTGGCGCGAGAACCACTCCCGGGGTTAGTTCAATGAGCGATTGAAAGCTCCGTCCATTCATCGGGAGGTTCTCAGCAAACTGGCGGTCAACTACGGTGCTCACCGTAGCATCCGTAGTGTTAACGAGCGGAGCCCCTCCCTGAACGGTCACCACCACCGAGGTCGATCCGACCGGCAACGTGAAATTGATCGAAAGAATATCCTGAACGTTGAGGACGATATCTGGTTTGATTAGCGCCTTGAAACCCACCTTGGAGATTTGGAGACGATACAAACCAGGGGGCAGATTGGTTAGAACGTAAATTCCTTCTTGATTGCTTTTGGCTGCGAACTGAATGCCAGTCAGATCGCTTACGATCAGAACATCTGCTTCGACGATTGCTCTGCCGTCCTGATCCACGATGCGCCCGCTGACGGTGCCCGTAGGCGATTGTCCGTAGCACGACACAACCACAACGAATAAGAGGAGGAAAAGGGTAGTGAGCCGATACAGTGGCACGAAGGTTCTCCTAATAAGCGGACAGACCGCTCGTTGTCTGATCTGTAGGAGAGTCGAGCGTTCTGTACCACTCACCCGTACCGAAAAGCTCAGCCCGTTCTGGGAGGCAATCCAAAGACCTTATGGGTGGTTTGGGTGAATGCGCAGATACGCGAACAGCAGGGGTTTGCCACTGGGCCGCTCGCTGCCACCATTTGGTTCTACCGTAACAAACACCTCGTCGATTTGTTCGAGCGTCTTGGCATCCTCTGACTTCACAACCCAGCGCTTATTCGTGACGCTGTCTTCATAAAGAATTCCGAGGCTTAGCGCCTGGTCTTTGCTGGCTCCTCGACGCCCCCAGGCTTGGAACGAGCTCACATTTCTTAAACCAGCCTGCTGGTCAAGATCATATGCATAGAAAACCAGAGACTTGCCTCGGGTATAGAAGACTCTGCCGTACGGTTTATTGGTTTCCCCAGTCTTGGCAACGTCGTATACCTCGGCAATGTAAAGATCACGAGCGCTCATCAGATCGCGGATATCACGATCATGAGCCAGAAGCTCTTGCTGCCGGGCGATCGTCTTGTCGCGCTGTTCCAGTAAATCGTCCCGCTCGCGCACAATTCCCTGCTGCTGGGCCACGTCGTCCGTTCTATTTTGCAATTGCGTTGACAGTTCCGCTGCTTTGGCCTGCAAAGCATTGGCGCGATCCACTTGTTCAGCTCTTTCGCTTTCCTGCACCTCTAGCCGGCGTTGCAGTTGTTCCAACGCGGTTGTCAAGCCAGCTCGATCTGGTGGCTCTGCCGCTCGACCACCTTTCGTAGCCCCCAACGCCATGACCGGTTCGCCCGGGTGTGCGTTGTGCTCCGCGCGCTGCGTCACAATCTGTTGTTTCAATCCCGCAATGACTTTGTCACGTGCCGCGATTTCTTCGAGTAGGACCTGCCGGTCGTGCCCGGCATCGCTCAATTCGCTCTGCGCCAACTCCGCGTCTCCGCGCCGAGCTGGACCGTTCGCCACGGCTTCAAGTCCATGCTTCTCGCCGGAACGATATGCACTTATCGCTAGCGAAACAAACAGGAGAATCAGGGCGGCGTAGAGCATCCCGAATTGTCCCCAGCGGGAGGGCGAGGGTACATAGCCCGTTGGCGGGTATTCCGGCATTCTAGGTGTGGAGGTAGCGGATTCCCCAAATTGTTCGCGACGATCTTCGGACTTCAGTCGCTCGAAGAACCGCTGCTCGGCTTTGACTTCCGACCAGGAAGATTCACTCGGGGGCGTGGGTAGCGGTTGCACAGTTGCGAACTGTGGAATGACCGCCAAAGCGGTCGCCTGGTATTCATCGAAAACAGCTCTACAGGGAGGGCAGGTGCTTAGATGCTCGTCAAGCTTCTTCCGCTCGTCGTTGGTGAGTTCACCAGACACCGAGACCGCACAGAGCTCCAGAAATTCGTCATGCCTAGCCATGTATCCAAACGCCTTGGCTTATGGCAGCCACTTCACTTTCTACCATTAGTTACACAATCTTGCAATTCACTGTGCGAGATATGGCTACGAAGCTTTTCCATGCCTCGATAGAAATGGTGGCGTATGTTGCCCACGGACTGCCCCCGCTTTTTCGCTATTTCATATAAGGTATAGCCTTCAAAGAAATGAAGACGAAGGGTTTCCCACTGGTCCTCGCTCAGACAATCCAACATCTCACGAAGTTTGGTCCTGCCAATCACCCCCTCAAGCGAACGATCGTACTCCCCCAACGCTGGCGGCGCGACCGCATCCCAGTTACTGGCGTCGATCGTCAATGCGGAATAGTAATGACGGGCGGTAAGCTGCATTCGGCGCTGTAACGCCTGGTAGTAAATTGTTTGTACGATCCAAGAGTCGGCGGGTCCCTTGGCGCAGTCGTAGATGTGGCATTTCCGGTGGATATACAGAAAGACGTCTTGGACCAGATCCTCGGCTTCACTGTCATCGCGAAGAATCCGGCGACCGATTCTTAGCACGAGCCCCGCGTAACGGCGGAACAGAGTGCCCAGGGCCTCGCGATCGCCGGCACAAATCTTCGCTAGCAGGAGCTCATCAGAAAATACATTGGCTGCCTCCCTGACGTGCGCATTGAGGGGCCTTGTCGTTGTTGTTTCCGGTCCGCAGCCAAGCGCCGCCAGCCGCAAAGTCAGTGAACTGTCCATGAGATCCCGCCACCGCCAGACATCGCTGTACCCCCCTAAACTGAATGCCGCCTGGATGAGCTGTCCGTCCGCCGGGCTGAGTTGTGGACCCTGGAACGGATCTTGTGTTTCAACAACCGCTCCGTGGAACCCGCCGCTAGTAACTGCTGAAAGCTCCATTCCAGCAGTACTTCTCCCAAATTGCCGAGCGTGCGCTTGTCGCGAGCGGCGAACTCCTCCAGTCCCGTTCGCAAGTCACGGCGAACCCTCAGGCTCAACGGTGCTTTCCACTCGCCCATACGCAAGCCTTAATACTTCACGTAACGGCAGTAGACAACGTAAGCATTGAGTGCCCACATTGTGTGCCTACAATGTATGCAGAGCAGCCTGAGAGGCTCGTGAGTTCGATCGAACCGAACCGGGAAGAATCAAGAGGAATGAAAGGTCGATTGGATCTGGGCGGAGAGCG
>Ga0302324_100002890_pt1 | contig 39028 bp, 37 predicted proteins | sample Palsa_T0_1_FD_201949 | JGI IMG/M metagenome (GOLD analysis project Ga0302324, IMG submission 201949) | Peat permafrost microbial communities from Stordalen Mire near Abisko, Sweden - Palsa_T0_1 | ecosystem: Environmental > Terrestrial > Soil > Palsa > Peat permafrost | place: Sweden: Abisko...
CGATCAGGTAGGGCACGGTCGAAAACCGCGTGCTATAGATGAGACAGGAATTGCCGATCCGGGCGCCCCTGCGTCGAAGTTCCGCGATTCTCTGCTCGTTGGTCCGGGTCTCACGTAGTCGCAACAACCGCCATAACATGTGCTGACTCCTTGCGTCTCGCTAGCTCGCGTTGAAAGAATTTGTTCGACCACGCGTTGCGTTTAGTCGAGCCTGCTTCGCGGGTTTATTGCAGCGCCACCGGCTGGCAAAATCACGACGGTAAGACGGCGCCTTCGTAGCCCATATTAATCCCCGTTGCACGCCTCATGGCGCCTTCGAACACGGTCTCGTACCCGGCAAGCTGCCGCGGCCGGTCGAGCAGGGGCGCGATCGCTGTTCGGGTGCAGTCCCGCATGGCCGCGAGTTCCTCCCGGTGCGCACAGGCGAATTCGAGGGCTTCGCGCATTTGTCTGCAGGTGCGCAGCTCGAAGACGAAGCCATTCTCACCATGACGAATCAACTCCGGGATGCCGCCGACTCGTGCACCGATCACCGGCACGCGGTTGGCGCTGGCTTCGATCACCACGGTGGGGAGGCTATCGTGGTGTGTCGACGGGACGATGCACAGGTCGACATGGCGAAAGAATTCGGTTGAATCGACGTACCCCAGAAATTGGACCCGGGCGCCGGCGTACCGTTGCCGCAGGCGTGCAACGTAGCCCGCAGTGCCCACGCCGCCAACCCGAAGTACGGCGTCCAAGGGCGGTGACTTGGAGAAGGCCTGTAGCAGCAGCTCGATGCCCTTTGCAGGTACCAGACGGGCGAGAAAGCCGATGCAAAGAGGCAGGGAGATGGGACGTCTGGGCGCCGGGCCGGGATCCGGCAACGGAAATGCGGTCGGAATCAAGGCCGTCGCCACGCCGGCGAAGTATCCCGCGCGCAAGTGTTCGTCGAGCACGCTGCGGCTCAGCGTGACCACGGCGTCAATCTTCGCCGACGCACCGCGGTGGGCTTGGCGAAACAGGCGCGACAAGGGTCTGAGCATCGGGTTCTCGTAGGATGGGTGGCTGGGTGCGAGCAGGTACAGGTCGTTGAGCACGTGCACGACTGGCACACCCAGCGCGCGCGCCGCATCCCAGGCAGAGATGGAAAAGCCGGCGAGGTTTTGCGTGCATATGACGTCGGGTCGCATTCGCTTGATCACTTCCATGACCACTCGGCGCGCGGCATGATTGTAAACGTCGGCGGTGTGCCACAGCAGCCTGCCCAAGATTGGTTGTGCCTCAGCCGCATTCGGCCAATAGCGATTCGGGATGCCGGTACGGAAGATGGTCAAGCCTTGGTCGAACCGCTCGCTCAGTGGCCCGCTCGATGCCGTACACAGAACGCCTATATCGTGCCCGCGGTCGCGCAGGCCGTGGGCCAGATTGCGCAATGCGAGCTCCGCACCGCCGATGTTGTCCGGGTCGTAGAAAGTGCTGACAAAGAGAATCTTCATCGCACGACCGGCGCCGGATCCGAAGTCAGCATAAAGCGCGGGTCGGGTCCCAATTTGTCCCCTTCGCCCGCGCGAACAGCCTCGCGCAGGAGTGCGAACCGAGTACGGCGCGGTTCGCGGCGCGACAGAAACCACCATACGCTGAAATAGATCGCACGATGGAGACCATAGTGCCACCGATTCTTCGCCAGCCGATGCCAGTCGAACCACGCCTCGTTGCGCGCACCGTAATAAGCGCGGGCGCTGTCCGGTTCATCGAGCCAAGCGCGTAACAAACCGGGCCCTTCCAGCCAAGATGGCAGGAGATCGTCGATTACGGCATCACCGACGACAAAGAGCTTGCCGCCGTGGCGGACGATCCGGTCGGAGTATTCGGTGTCGTCGGCGTACAGCACAAAGCGCGGATCCGGAAACCCGACGCGCGCAATGAGGGCTCTCGGTAGCAGCAGCCCTCCGTAAGGCGCGATGGCAACGGCGCGGGTCTGCACGCGCGAGGACGGCGACGACTGGCGGCGCCGACACAGTCGTTGTATGAATGTGCGCAGGTGAAAGCCTAGGAAACTCGACGGTACGCGCGGGCCATTACGTAGCTGCGGGTCGTGGATATGAGCACGATAGCCGCATACCGCAATCGCACCAGGATCGTCGTCTTGCGACATCATTCTGTGTGCCGCCAGCAGTCGCTCGAGCGTGTTGGAAGCCGGTAGATTGTCGTCGTCGAGCAACCATACCCAATCGGCGCCGCAATCGATCGCTGCCTCGATGCCGGCCGCATAGGCGGGTGCCGATCCAACGTTGGTGGGCAGCCTGCAGAGGATTACCTTTTCGGCTAAGCCTTCGATTTCGCGCGCAAGACCCGGCGTAACGCCGTTTGCCACGATCACCCAACGCCCTACACGCGCGTCCGGAAGCAGGCATTTTGCGACTGTTTCAAGCGACGCGAAGCGACTGCCGTAGGTAACCGTAACGGCAACGACAACTGGCTCAATCATCGATTTTGTGACCCAGGGCTCGCCGATGGCGTCAGCTTGCGTCCGACACCCAGGAGTCGCGGCGGAGCCCCCAGCACGCGTGTGGTGAGCACAAGCATATTCTGGAGGAGAACCTCTCGCATCGCCTGCTCTGAGAAGCGGAAGTAGTCGCCGGGATAGTCGTGCACGAGCAAAGTCGCCGTCCCGGCGCCGAAGCCTTGCAAGGCCCGGGCAAGCGGCGCCAAAACACGAAACGAGTTGCCCATGCGCCCCGCTAGGCGGCGCATCCAGCTGCGCGCGCGCGTGTAGCCCGGCACGCCGATCAGCAACAGGCCGCCCGGCTATAGAACACGCTGCATTTCGGCAAGCGTGAGCCAAAACCTCGGATCATGTTCGAGTGTGGCGTTGGAAACGACGACGTCGAATTGGCCATCGGAGAATCGGCTCAAGTCGTTTCCATTGCCACGCAGGATAGCACCAGCAGGGATCGTGGCTTCATGCTCGATATTGATGCCAATGCGTGACTCGCAAGTGCGCAATGACGGGAGGTTGAGCAGCGTGTCCGGAGTCGACGTGGCGCCAATTTCGAGCACGCTCCCAGCGGCTCCGAACCGCCGGCACAAGGCGTCGAACTCGGCAAAGAGCGCCGGCGTCATCGCTCAGCGTTTGCGAAGGTAACCCAGCGACATCAAGAGTGGACGCGCCAACCGCTCAGCTCTCCAACGCTGCCATGGAAGGCGATGCCGAAATTTACCGATCGCTGTTAGCGCGACCTCTGAGCGCAGGCTTGCGATCGCGGTCGCGGCACTGGGCGCATCGATGAAAGAGAGAATACGCAGCGCCTCGACGTCGAAACGCAGACATAGATCTTCGTACCGCGTCTCCATATAGCGCTCCCGTAACATGGCACCGAAATGCCGACCTACGGTGACGCTATTGATCCAATGCTGGACGTTGTACGGCAACGGATCAATGCGGTAAGCGAGCTTGCTCATTCTGCCGAACCACAGGCCGTGCCAATAGCGCATGCCGGCAGCATCGGTATAAATTTTTTGCCAAAAGGTGTTGAAGGGTGGGACGTGATCGCTAAATGCGATGTCTCGACCGTCGCGTATAAGATGCAGATAGCGGGCTTTGGGAAAAAGATAGTCGACCAGGGGCAAGACATACGTCGTCTCAGAAAGCTTCCAGCCCCAACGCTGCGTCGGCCTTCCATCCAGATGCCGCCGACAGGCGCGCGTGATCAATGCGCAGAGTTCAACATCCGGGCTTTGGTTTCCGCGCCACAGCTGGTTGAAATCGGGGTAGTAATGCTCCACCACGTACTCAACCAGCTCCAGCATGTCCTCCGAATCGCCGGACTCGTTCTGATGCGCGCCCATGTATATACCGCTTGCGCGCACAAGTTCGGCAAGCAGCCTGCTGCCCGAATGCGATTTATTGAATATCACCACCGGTGGCGGCAAATTGCTCGTCCATTCACGCACTTCCGACAGCGAGGTCGGCGAAGCCGCGGAATTGGTTGAGAGGTCGCTAGGAGTCGTCATGCTGGAGTTCCGGGCCGGGCGCCGGGACGAACCCATGTGGTGCACCGAGCGACCCAATCTGGGGCGCAAAGCCCACGTTGGTCGATTATAGCTCCCGCGATGCGTAACACTCGCAGCGTCCAATGTCCGTCAACACCACCATGTGGCGGCGTCGAGAGCGGCAGCTTGGTGGACGTCGGGCGGCGGCGATCGCCGATTGAACTTGGACTCCATTTCACCGTCACACACGCAGGTATCCGCCAGAACGGCTGTCGCGAGGGAGCGTTCGGATTTGGCGGGGCGTGGACTGGCCCATTCCACTACCTCACGCTGAAGTCGTTACGTGCTGTGACCCGGGCCGGGTGACTGCAGCCACAGACTTTTCTTTGGTCCCGAAACGCCTTATGCTGATTGTCGCTTGTTGCCTGCTTCAACTCCGATGAGCGCCGGTGGCTATGCAGCCAGCGGACGGCCCGAGCCTAGAATCCAATGCGAGGAGTTACCGATGCCCGAGTCTAAAACTTTCGACCTACGTCGGCGTGAGTTGCTTGTGGCCGGCGGCGTGCTGGCTCTTGCGGCGGCGCTGCGCGCGACGCGCGCCATCGCGCAGGCGAGCGGGAGCGCTAAAATGCGCATCGGCGTCATCGGCTCAGGCCACATCGGCGGAACGATTGGCGGGCTGTGGGTCAAAGCCGGCCACCCGGTGCTGTTTTCTTCGCGCCACCCCGAAGAGCTCAAGGATCTGGTGGCCGGGCTCGGTCCGCTTGCCCGCGCCGGCACCGTGCCGGAGGCGATCGCGTTCGGTGATGTACTCTTTCTCGCCATACCTTATGGCGCGATGCCGCAGCTTGGCCAGGATTACGCCAGCGCGCTCAAGGGCAAAATCGTACTCGATGCCGGCAACGCCGTTTCCACGCGCGACGGTGCTATCGCCGACGAGGTCGAGCGCGACGGCATTGGCGCCGTCTCGCAGAAATACCTGCCGGGGACACACCTGGTGCGCGCCTTCAATACGATGTCCTACACGATCTTCGCGCGTGAGGCGAACCGACCCGATCCGAAGCTTGCCATTCCGATTGCTGGCGACGACCCGGAGGCGGTGAAGGTAGCGGCCGATCTGGTGCGCGACGCAGGATTTGAGCCGGTGGTCGTCGGCAAACTCGCCGACGCGCGCCGGTTCCAGCGTGGTGCTCCTGGCTACGGTCAAGCGGTTACTGCAGCCGAACTCAAGCAGAAACTGTCGCTAGCGCCGTGAACTCGCTGCGGCGCTGGTTGTGGCTGGCCGTGCCCGCAACGCCTGACGAGCGCGCGGCGGCGTTGTGGTCCTTTGCCTATTTCTTCACGCTTCTGGCGGGCTACTACGTGCTGCGGCCGTTGCGCGACCAGATGGGTATTGCGGGCGGAACGCGGAACCTGCCGTGGCTGTTTACCGCAACGTTCATTACGCTTCTCGTGGCCCAGCCGCTCTACGGTGCCCTGGTGGCGAGGCTGCCGCGGGCCCGATTCATTCCCATCGTCTATCATTTCTTCGCCGTCAACCTGGCGCTGTTCTGGCTCCTGTTGACCCTCGATTTCGAGACGGTCATCGTCGCCCGTGTCTTCTTCGTTTGGGTCAGCGTATTCAATCTGTTCGCAGTCGCCGTGTTCTGGTCGTTCATGGCCGACCTCTTCACCAGCGAGCAAGGCAAGCGGCTATTCGGCTTCATCGGCGCCGGCGGCACGGCAGGCGCGCTGCTGGGTCCGATTATCACCATCGGCCTTTCAGTGCCGCTCGGCCCCACCAACCTGTTGATCGCCGCGATCGTGTTTCTGGAGCTGGCGGTGTTCTGCGTCTATCGCCTCGAGCGCAGGGCGGATGCCGGGCACGGTCCGCATCCTGGCGAGCGGCGTGTCGGCGGCGGTGCCTTCGCGGCGTTTCTTGAGCTACCGCGCTCCCCCTATCTGCTCGGCGTCGCCATGTGGGTCAGCTTGCTGTCCTTTGGCGCGACGATTCTCTATCTTGCGCAGGCTAATATCGTCTCGGCAACTGTCCATGGCCCCGGCGAGCAGACGCGCTTGTTCGCAACCATCGACTTGGTGGTAGGCCTGCTGACGTTGGGGACGCAGGTTTTTGCCACGGGGCAGCTGCTGAAGCGATTCGGTACTGGCGTTGCGGCTGCCGCGTTGCCGGCTGTGTACATCGCCGGCTTCGCCGCACTGGCGCTCTCCCCGGGCCTTGCCGTCGTGGTCGTGGTCCAGGTGGTGCAGCGGTGGATGAACTTTGCGATCGCCAATCCGGCACGACAGGTGTTCTTCACCGTCGTCGCGCGCGCCGAGAAGTACAAGGCAAAGAACCTGATCGACGTGGTGGTCTACCGCGGCTCCGACGCGCTGTACAGCTGGGTATTCGATGCGTTGCAAGCGCTTGGTCTCAAGCTCGGGGCCATTGCGCTGTGTGCGCTGCCGGTGGTGGGCGGATGGTTGCTTCTGTCGACGGCGCTCGGACGAGCGCAGGAGCGCCGCGCGGCGCAGCTGGCAGCTGCGGCGGCCCAAGGAGACTGACGATGAGCCTGATCACACGCCGTGAGTTTATGGCGGTCGCTGGCGGACTTCTGGCAGGAACCGCCTTGGGGCAGGGCAGCGAAACGTCACCCATTACTCGACCGATCCCGAGTACGGGCGAGCGCCTGCCCGCGGTCGGCCTCGGCACAGCAAGCGTATTTGACCGGGACGACGAGCCAACGCGGCGTGCTGCGGCCGAAGTCATTCAGACGCTGGTCGGCGCCGGCGGAAGACTCATCGACACGGCTTCGTCCTATGGCGACTCGGAGATTGTCGTCGGCAACGTGGTCGCGGGCGCTGGCTTGCGCGACAAGATCTTCATCGCGACCAAGCTTGAGCAACCTGACGCCGGCGAGCTCAAACGCTCGCTGACGCGGCTTAGATCGTCAAAGGTCGATCTGTTGCAGCTTCACAACGTGCGTGATCCAAGCCAATCGTTGGCGCAATTCAAGGCTTGGAAAGCGCAAGGCCTGTGCCGCTACATCGGCATCACCTCCACATTCCACGGCGATTTTGGCGCGATCGCAAGCGTGCTTGAGCGCGAGAAGCCGGATTTCGTGCAGATCGACTATTCACTCGACGACCGCGAAGCGGAAAAACGCATCCTGCCTTTGGCGGCCACGGTCAAGGCGGGTGTGCTGACCGCCCTGCCGTTCGGGCGCGGCCGCCTGTTTCGCACGACTCACGGCAAGGAAATCCCGGACTGGGCGCAGGCATTTGCGGGTAGCTGGGCGCAGTTCTTTCTTAAGTATCTGCTCGCCGACGAACGGGTGACCGCGGTCATCCCGGGCACATCCAACGCGGTCCACATGGCAGACAATCTTGGCGCCATGCGCGGCCGCCTTCCCGATGCCGATCAGCGCAAGCGGATGGTCGCTTTTATCGACAGCTTGTAGCTACGGCTGCCGGTCAGCCCGCTGCGTCACGTCAGGTTCGTACGCGCGATCGCCAGTCGCCATGATTCGGCAATCTCAGCCAGCCGCTCTGGCGCGTCGACAATTAACGGCCGCGCTACCCGACGCACCAGGGCTTGTTGCTGCGGACGTGCTTCGAGGTACTCGACGGGTGATTGGCCATCGACGCGCGCGAGAAATAGGGCCGGTAGCAGGGAGGCCGCGCGCGCTTCGAGCAGATGACGCGGCTCGAAGCGTGCGTTATCGAAGTAGGCCGCGACGAAGGCAGCAAATGAATCGAACAGCGCGTCGGCACGGGCCGGTTGCACGAGGCATTTCAGTAAAAGGTGGTTAAGGCAGAAGGCTATATCGAACGCGGGGTCACCGTACCAGGCGCATTCGGCGTCAAGCAGCACCGGGCCTTGCGGTCCGCGCAAGATATTCTTGGGACTCACGTCGCCATGCACCAGCGCCAGGCGTGTGCTGCTCGTGCGCAGCGCCAACGCCTGCAGTCGGTCGGCGATATCGGGGTGTCGGCCAGCCGTGACGAGCAAATACGGCTGGAGTCGGAGCGCGTGGAAATTGGGCAGGGTATCAAAGCTTGCGGCCAGGTCTGCCCGGTGTGCGCTTGCACCGTGCAGCCGCGCGAGCAGCGTGGCGACCTCCGCGGCAAAGCTCGGTTCGACCAGGCCCCGAAGCAGCTGCTCCTTCCATACCGGATGCATCTCGGGCGCGAGAAAGCTCATTACGAACAGGCCTGCCGCCGGATCATGGGCCAGCGGACAAGGCACGGCCTGCGGCTGGTTCTCGGCGGCGAAGCGCAGCCACGCCCACTCGTAGGCATTGCGCGACACAGGCGCTTCCCAGTCCACCCCTACCTTGAGCTTGGGAAGAGCGCGCTTGACGCACAGGCTGCGGCCAGGGAGGTCAACGCGCCAGATCTCTGACGACACGCCTCCGGCCAGCGGGACCCAGTGCATTGCCTCGCCTGGGGCGGCGAGTCCGTGACGCTGCAGGATGTGTCCCAGGTCCGGATTCCGGGCATCCATCGCTTCCTCTCAGCGCCGGCCGGCGAGTGCGCCAATCCCGGCGAAGGCCGCCCCGCTTCGCTCCTCGATGCGCAGCAACTGGTTGTACTTCGCGACCGTGCTCGATGTTCGCAACGAGCCGATCTTGATTTGTCCAGCCGCTGTACCGACGGCGATGTCGGACATGAAAGCGTCCTCCGTTTCGCCGGACCGCGCGGAGACGATGGTCGCGTAGCCTGCCGCCTTCGCCTGCGCGATGACCTCGAGCGTTCCGCTAAGTGTGCCATTCTGGTTGGCCTTCACCAGCACCCCATTCCCAATGCCTTCGCGTATTCCGCGCGCAAGCCTCTGCGGGCTCGTCGCGAAAAGATCGTCCCCTACCAGCTGAACTCTGCCGCGGAGTCGCTCACCAAGTTCCTTCCAGCCTGCCCAGTCTTCCTCGTCGAGCCCGTCCTCGATCGATACAACCGGGAATTCGAGCAGCCAATCCTCTATCATCGATATCATCTCGGCGCGGCTGCACGTCCGACCTTCACGCGCGAGTCGGTAGCTGCCATCAGGCTGTCTGAGGGAGCTGGCTGCGACATCGATGGCGATCGCCATGTCCTCGCCGGGGCGCAGGCCCGCGTGCTCGATCGAGGCAACCATCATTTCCAGGGCAACCCGGCTGGTGGCCAATCCAGGGCCCAGGCCGCCCTCATCGGCGAGCAGCGTGGGCAAGCCGCGCGCTTGCGCGACCTCGGTCGCGGCCGAGCGGACGCGAGCTAGCAGGTGGATTGCTTCGTCTATCGACTGCGCACGCAGGGGCAGCGCGAGGAAATCCTGCAGGTCCATGCCTTGTCCCGCGTGTTTGCCGCCGCTCAGGATATTGGTCATGGGCAGCGGCAGCGTCGGCCGCGCCACCTGCGCCAGCTCGCCAATGCGCTCGTAGAACGCCTGGCCACGGGCGCCGGCCACGGCGCGACAGACGGCGATCGAGACGCCCAACGTGGCGTTGGCGCCGAGGCGACGCAATTGTGGCGTGCCGTCCAGTGCACGCAGCCGCGCGTCGATCGCGCTCTGCTCGCTTGCCTCGAGCTCGTGCAGCGAGTCGGCGATCTCGCCGTTGACGTTCGCCACCGCCTTCAGCACGCCCAGTCCGGCGTAGCGCGCCGGATCACCATCGCGCAGTTCATGGGCCTCGGCTCTACCCGTCGAAGCTCCCGAAGGGACGCTAGCCCGGCCGAAGCTGCCGTCGGCGAGGCTTACGTCGACCTCGACCGTCGGACGGCCGCGCGAGTCAAGGATCTGTCGCGCGTGGAGCGAGCGAATGCGTGTGTCCATCAGGCCAGTTGTGCTGCAGATGCCCGGTGCTCAGCCGCCATGGGCGACACGTGAATCGCTCGGAGCCTCGGCGCGCTCGTTCATGCCGTAGTCGCGAATCACGTGCGCAACTCGGAGCCGATAGTCGGCAAACATGACCTCCCGGCCCGCGCTCTGAATCCGCGGGTGAGGCTCCAGGTTGCGCCATTCCCGAACCAATACGAAAGGGAGACGATTTTTCCGGGGCTCGTGAGGCTTTCGATGCGCTCGATGGAAATAAACCCATCGATCCGGGTGAGCAGCGGTCGCAATGCGGCGGTGGCGTCAAGATACGCTTCTTGTTGACCTGGGCGCGGATGGACTTCAAAAATTACGGCAATCATGCGGCTTCCTGTGGCCTCGCAGCAACGTGAAGGGTCCCGTCGACTGCTTCCAGGAAGCTGCGCTCCTCGCGCAGGATGAGGCGATTTGTCCGGGCGAACTCAAAGTTCGTGCGCCCTTCAGGGTCGGATTTGAGCCGGGCGCGGTAGGCTTCGTAAGCCGCCAGGCTGTCGAATGAGATCAGAGCCCAAGCCACGTAATTGGTCCCCTCGTGCGGCAGAAAATAGCCGATTAGATTGCCGCCACAGCGTGGAATTATGCGCGTCCAGGTTTTGGCATACTGCTCGAAGGCGCTGCGCTGGAACGGATCGATCTCATAGCGGATCAAGCAGGTTACGGTCATCGTGGACTCTCCCGAAGCGGTTAGCACGCCGATAGCGCGCGCATCGTTGCTTGCAGCCCCCGGTGCGGGACTGCCGCAGGGAATCTGTCGGCGTGAAGACATTCCGGAAGCGGTTACGCACCGTCGCGTCTCCGGAAGCACAGACTCTTGCCAATACCATATCAGGCCATGCTACCATGATGGTTCGATATATATCGAACTATGGACGACGACCCGAACATCGTTCGCGTTGCTGCGCTTATCGGCGACCGCGCGCGGGCCGGCATTCTCACGGCGCTGATGGCGGGCGAGGCCCTGACTGCTACCGAACTTGCGGAGGCGGTTGCGGTGACCAAACAGACGATCAGTTCGCATCTCGCGAAACTCCTTGGCGCCCGTCTGGTCGCGGTCGAAATCCAGGGGCGGCATCGGTACTTTCGCCTCGCCGACTGCGACGTGGCGCAGCTTCTCGAGAGTCTCATGGGGGTGGCCTACCGCTCCGGATCGGTGCGCATCCGCCCGAGTCCTCGCGAGCCCGCTCTGCGCAAGGCGCGCGTGTGCTATGACCATCTTGCCGGCGAGCTGGGTGTGCTCGTATTTGACGGCCTCCAACGGCAACGGTTGTTACGCTTTGTCGGTGGCGATCTGCAGCTCACCGAGCAGGGCAGGCGATTCTGCCGCGATATCGGGCTCGATACCCAGGTTCTGGCTCAAGGTCGTCGCACGCTTTGCAGGGCATGTCTCGATTGGAGCGCCCGCCGCCATCATCTCGCAGGTGCGCTGGGCGCGGCGTTGCTAAACCGCTGCTTCGAGCACGGGTGGGCGCGACGTGCGAAAGGATCGCGGGCCGTTAGCTTTACGGCGGCGGGCGAAAGGTCGCTGCGGGAACAGTTTAGCCCGGCATGAGACACGAGGTTACGGTGCCGCGCTTGGCATGCAAACGGGCGGCAGCGCACGTTGCCTTCGTCCAAAGGCCTTCGAGAGAACCCGCGTGCAACTTGTAGCCTGCACGCACGAGTTCCACGCGGGCGAGACCCTCGACATACTGAACGAGGCCATCGTCAATTCAACCGCTCTCTATGACTACCAACCGCGCCGGCCGGAAAGCATGGCAGCTTGGTTCAGGGCCAAGGAAGTCGACCGCTATCCCGTTATCGGTGCCATTGCGGAGGATGGGCGTCTCATGGGTTTCGCTACCTATGGCGCGTTCCGAGCGTGGCCCGCCTACAAGTACTCGGTTGAGCATTCGGTCTACGTGCACAAGGATCACCGCGGAAAGGGAATCGGAATTGCGCTTATGGGGCAATTGATCGACACGGCAAGGAACCAGCAGTACCACATGCTAATCGGCGGCATCGATCGCGCGAATCGTGGCAGCATCGCGTTTCACGAGCGACTCGGCTTCTCCCACGCGGGAACAATCAGACATGCGGGATTCAAGTTCGGCCGTTGGCTTGATCTCGCGTTCTACCAGCTTATTCTCGAGACGCCCGATGCACCGGTCGATGGCTAGCCCGGCTGCGTAGCTCCTCGGTCCCGAAATCGTGGCGTCGTCGCGATGAGGTTAAGCCGGAACCTGACCGAGCACCGTGCAACGGCGCACAACGCGACGTTGCGTGGACGGATCATACGGTGTCGCGCGATGCATAAGGCAGCGGTTGTCCCATACGATTAGTTCGCCCGGTCTCCAGCGATGCTCGTAGGTGAGGTCCGGATGAATGGCTAGGGCGTTGATCTCTTCGATGAGCGCTCGCCCCTCCGCGTAGGGCATGCCGACGATATATTCCGCATGGTCGCCCAGATACAGGCACCGGCGTCCGGTGTCCGGGTGGGTACGCACGACCGGGTGGTCGACCGGCGGTGTTTCGAGCCGCTGCGCGTCGGTCATCGGATCTTCGCCGTGACGACGCGTGCGCGAGAAATCCAGGCTATGCACCGCACGCAAGTTGGCTACGCGTGCTTTCCAAGCGGCGTCGAGGCGCTCATAAGCCCCATACATGTCACAGAAATGCGTCTCACCACCGCTCTCGGCCACGACTTCGCCATAGATGATCGTCGCTTGACCGGTGACTCTGCGCCATGACCCATCCGTGTGCCATTCGAGCGTGCCCTTGTCCGGATGCCGACCGTTTGGATTGCCATTCTCATCGAGGTTTGAGAGTCGATACAGTTCCGGGTAACCGTCGGCGTGATATTGGTTCATCACGTGAATTTGGACTTCTCCAAACTGACGCGCGAATTTCACCTGGCGATCGGGCGGCAGCTCCTGTGGTGGGAATAACAGCACTTGGTAATGCAGCCACGCGCGATAGATCGCGCGGAACACTTCTTCGGAGACACCATCCGCGAGGCGTACGCCTGAAATCTCGGCGCCGAGATGCTCTGTCAGTGGCCGTGCAGCGAAGGGTAGTCGAAGGTCGACGGCGGAGTTCATGCTCGGCGATGGCAGGACGTTTGAACCCGGGAAGCTGCTTCAGATCGGTGGCGGGGGATCCGGTGCGCATCATTGATCAAACCGGCGCCGTTGACAAGTCGACCCTGCAGTCGCCGGTGACGGTCCGAACCCTCGCGCCGTTGCAATCCTGCGCGCATCATAGCGGCACGATCCAATCGCGTTTGGCGTTAATTCAATGCTAGCATCGCTGCGAGCCAAAGCGGAACAGGTTGCAACATGAATGCACTCGATTTCAATGGTCGCACCGCGGTGATTACTGGAGGCGCGGCTGGCATCGGGCTTGCGGTCGCCCGGCGGCTTGTCGCCAGCGGTGGCCGCGTCTGCCTGTGGGACCGCGATGCGTCCGCTCTCGAAAGAGCGCAAGCCGTGCTCGCCCGTGAGAGCCAGACGTGCGTCGTCGACGTCGCGGATCCTGCGACCGTCGCCAATGCCATGCAAGCGACCGCAAAGGCGTTTGGGGGCATCGATGCGCTCGTCTGCTCGGCCGGAATCACGGGCCCCAACACGACCACCTGGGAATATCCGGTCGATGCGTGGCGCCAGGTGATGAGCGTCAATGTCGACGGGGTCTTCCTGTGCAACCGCGCCATCGTGCCGATCATGGCTCAGCGGGACTATGGCCGCATCGTCAACGTCGCCTCGGTCGCTGGTAAAGAGGGAAATCCGAATGCGAGCGCCTACAGCGCGTCCAAGGCGGCGGTGATCGGTTTGACCAAGTCGCTGGGCAAGGAGCTCGCCAAGACCGGCATTCGCGTCAACTGCGTAACCCCAGCGGCAGTCAGGACGGCGATATTCGATCAGATGACGCCTGCCCATATCGATTTCATGCTGTCGAAGATCCCCATGGGACGTTTCGGCGAGGTGGAGGAAATCGCGGCGTTGATTGCATGGTTGTGCACCGAGGAATGCTCGTTTTCGACCGGCGCGACCTTCGATCTTTCGGGCGGCCGCGCGACTTATTGAGTTGGCAGCCGGATGCCCCCGCCGCGTTCTCGTTGTAGCGCGCAATGAGCGCAACCTGCAGCGATAACATTGGTGCGTGTCGGGCGTGATTACCGTGCCCTCGATCGAACTACGATCCCCCGCGCATAATGTCGCGTCGCTGCTTCTCCGCAGCGCGCGGCGCTTCCCAGCGCTCCCCGCGATCGCCGTCGGTGGCGCGGTGCGGCACAACTATGGCGCGCTCGCGGCGCGAGTGACGCGCCTTGCGGGTGCTTGTGTAGGTGCCGGGCTTCATGTCGGCGATCGCGTTGCGCTGGTGGCAAGCAACTGCGGCGAATACGTCGAGGCGCTTTTCGCGTGCTGGCAGGCTGGCCTGTGCGCAGTGCCAATCAACAGCAAGTTGCATCCGCTCGAGCTCGCATACGTCCTGCGGCATTCCGGTGCGCGCTGGGCGTTCGTCGATGGCGCGTGGGCCGCCGGCCTCAGCGCGATGGGAAGCGAGTGCGGCTCACTGCAACGCGTTGTCGAATTTGGCAGCGATGACTATGAGCGTCTCTTCACCGCGAGAGCCTGTGACACACCGATGGCGGTCGCTCCCAGCGACGCCGCTTGGCTGTTTTACACCAGCGGCACGACTGGGCGTCCGAAAGGCGCTGTGCTGGCACACGGCAACCTGTTAGCGATGAGCCTGTGCTTTCTGGCCGATGTCGAAACCGTTTCACCCGGTGATGCGCTACTGCATGCGGCGCCGCTGTCGCATGGCTCGGGACTCTACCTCTTGCCGCACGTCCTCAATGCCGCGGTCAACGTCGTGCCGGAGTCTGGCGGCTTTGATCCGGCCGAGATGGTCGCGCTGCTCGCGCGCTGGCCGAAGAGCTGTTTTTTTGCATCACCGACCATGGTCAAGCGACTCGTGGCTCATCCCGGCCTGCACGATGCAACGCTCGGGCAGCTGAAGAGTATTGTCTTTGGGGGCGCACCGATGTACGTCGAGGACCTCAGGGCGGCGTACGCGAAGCTTGGGCCGCGCCTCGCGCAGATCTATGGCCAGGGCGAATCGCCGATGACCATCACGGCTATGTCGCGCGCGTTGCTCGCCGATGCAATGGCGCGCGATGAAGCCGCTCGTTTGAGCTCGGTCGGCGTCGCGCAGACGGGCATCGAGATTCGCCTGGTCGATCCGCACGGCACGGAAATGCCTTTGGGCGAGAGCGGAGAAGTGTGCGTTCGCGGACCCACCGTGATGCAGGGTTACTGGGCCGATCCGCCAGCGACCTCGAACGCGCTGCTTGGCGGGTGGCTGCATACGGGCGACATCGGTTGCCTCGATGGCGATGGCTTCCTCACGCTCAAGGACCGCGCGAAGGACTTGATCATCAGTGGCGGCAGCAATATCTACCCGCGCGAAATCGAGGAGGTGCTGCAGACGCACCGCATGGTCGCCGAGGTCGCGGTCGTGGGACGCAGGCATCCGGACTGGGGCGAAGAGGTCGTCGCCTGCGTCGTCGCTCGTGCCGGGGCTGATGCGGCATCCCTCGAGAGCGAACTCGATGCGCTGTGCCTTGAGCATATCGCACGCTTCAAGCGGCCAAAGGCGTACATCTTCGTCGCCGAGCTGCCGAAAAACAATACCGGCAAAGTGCTTAAGACAGCGCTCCGGGAACGCGTCGCGAACGCTTCGCAGAGCCGATAGCTAGGAGCGCTGCAGAGGCAGCGATATCATCGCGGCGACCACCCCTGCGGCCGCCGCGCAGGCGAACGCGCCCCAGGGGCCGAAGGTCTCGAGGAGTTGGCCGCCGACCGCCATCCCGGCGCCTACGCCGCTGACGATGCACGTCGACATCCAGGTGAACGCTTCGGTGGCGTAGCGGGCCGGCGTGTACTGCGTGACCAGCAGCGAGAGGGCGGTGAGCGCGGGTGCAATCATGAGTCCGGCCACCAGGGCGAGCGGCGCCAGGGTCCAGGCGGACGCAGCCAGCGCATGGGCGGCGTACGGAATCGCCAGCAGCAACAGCAGCCGCGGCAATTGCCGTTCGAGCGGCAGCTTGAAGTGCATGCCGCCATAGGCGATGCCTCCGAGCGCGCTGCCGACGGAGCAGATCGCGAGCAAAGCACCGCCCAACGCGGGTATCCCGACCCGCGCGGCAAAGCCAGGATATCCCACCTCGAGCATGCCGAAGGAGAAGGTAAGCGCGGTGCTCGTGGCGTAGACGATAAGTAGCCTCGGTTCGGTCAGTGGGCCGAGCAGGTGATGCCCTTCGGCAGGCGAACGTTTCCAGTAACGTGGCGCGCCGCACGCGAAAAACAGCGGCGCAGCGCTCGCGGCCACGAGCCACGTGATGCCGAAGGCCAGTGTCGGTGTTCCGAAGAGCAGCACCAGCCCGACCAGCGCCGGCCCGAGGGTAAAGTTGATCTCGATTAGGACCGAGTCGACTGCATAGGCTGTGCGCCGCTCATCCGGCTGCTCGAAACGATGCCTCCACAACGTGCGCATCAGCACCGAGATTGGCGGCGAGAAAGCGCCGGCGATTGCCGCCAGCGGCGCGATTACCGCCAGCGACAGATGCAGTGGCGCCGCGAACAGCAGCAGCCCGAGCGCAATGGGCTGGACCGTTCCGGTGACGATCAGGATCCCGATGGGCCCGTAGCGGTCCGCAAGGCGACCTTCGACCGGCGCGCTTGCCGCCATGGCGACAAAATACGTTCCGACGATGCCGCCCGCAACCGCGAAGGACCCGGACAGTTCGCGCAGGTGCATCAAGAGGGCCAACGACATCATCCCGACGGGCATGCGTGCGACGAGCGCCGTGGCCAGCAGGCGCGACGCCCCAGGGAGACGGAAGAATGTCGCGTAATGCGTTAGGAGTCCACGCATGGCTGCCGAGTTGGGGTTGGCGGCTTGTGTACATCATTCGGCAGCGGCATTGCGCTTCCGAAATACGAGGCTCAGGTTATTTGCCGGCATGGCAACGGTATCGGCGAGAGCGAATCCAGTGTCACTTCCCACCGCCGCGAGCGCTTCGACATCGCGCAGCCCCCATTCGGGATCGCGCGCTCGAAGATCGGCGTCGAATCGCGCGTTGCTCGGTGACGTGTGGTCGCCTCCGCGGCGAAAGGGGCCGTACAGATACAGGAGGCCCTCGTGCGGGAGAACCTGGCGCGCGCCTTCGAACAGCGCCTGCGCTGCCGCCCATGGCGCAATGTGGACCATGTTAATGCAGACGATGGCGTCGGCGGCGGCGATTGGCCAAGGCTGTTGCCGCACGTCAAGCATGATCGGTACATTGACGTTCGCGAGGTTCTCGAGGGCAGTCCATAGCGAGATCGAGCGTCGGAATTCGGGGTCCGGATCGCTTGGCTGCCAGGAAAGCTGCGGAAGAGACTTGGCGAAATGGGCAACGTGCTGCCCCGTTCCGCTGGCGATTTCCAGCACCAAGCCGCTTGGCGGGAGTTCGCGTTGGAGCACCTCGAGTATCGGCGCTTGGTTGCGATCCGCAGCCGCGGCAAGCAACCGGCCGTCGGGTAGGCTCTCGCCGATTTGCCAGCCACGCACAGCGCTACCGCATCACTTCAGACATCTTCGAGGGGCAGGTTGAGGTCCCGGACCCGGACCAGATTGCCGGCGCGACTCTCGTATTCGCCGGAGAGGATCACGTCTTCACTGTCAATGCGAAGTTCCTCCACCAGTTCGGTCAGCCTGTCGATATCACCGCGTGAGCCGATCACCGCACAGCGCAGAAGGCGCGGTTCCACTACGGCATCTCGCTCGTCGACTGCGTCTTCGAGCAGGCCAATCGCCGTGTTTCGGTCCATGTCCCGGAAGTGCCGGTTGATCCAAGCTACGACGTCATCTGGAACGGGCATGAATTCAGATTCCTGGGCTCGGTATGCGCGGCACAACGCGATTGCTCGAGAGCTCCGCTGCGGCCCGCTTGACGAGATGATAAGCCAACGCCGAAGTCTCCGTCGCTCGCCTGTGCGGGACGCGCCAGCGCCTCCTGGCGCCCGCTCTGGCCATCCGGAATTGCACAGCCCTGACGGCGTGAGCGGCGCTACCTGCGGTCGGCATCGCAACAGGTGTCAGGCGTGCGCCGGACGGCGATAGATCGCCGCGACGATCAATCCGAGAATTACCAGGAGTATCCCGTCAAAAATGATCTGCTTGACCACGACGATGCCTGGCATCGGCTGCACGACGAAGTAAATCATGTAGGTCGGGACAATTGTCAGCAGGGCGACCGCGATGCCGAAGCGAACGCCCTGCGGCAGCCACGGCTTGTCGTGGACCCCCTGCGTGTAGATCCATACGAAGGCCCCTGCCAAGATCACGTGAGCGAGGATCATCAACGGAAAGTATTGGCTCGCGTCCGCTTCCGGGCGGAAGAGGTTGGGCAGTTGCATGTAATCATCGTGTAACAGCACTCCGTGAACAACGAAGCTGCCGATAAACCAGACGATAAAGACACCGATCCACGCAAACAGGAATCTTTTATTCATGGCGCCTCCCTTGGCTATCCAGTTATTGAATCGTCATGCTTCTCGGATAGAGCATAGCGATCGTAACCCGTCACAGGGACATTTTGCTAGCTATGCGGCGGATTCTACGTCGGCCGGTCGGAGGATGCTGCAACAGCATCGCAGCAGGCTATTCCAGCCCCTCCGGATGCTCCTTCACGCGATCGCCCGCACCACGCCGCCATCGACGCGCAGCGCGGCCCCCGTCGTCGCCGACGCCCGCGTGCTGCAGATGTAGGCGATCATCGCCGCGACCTCGTCGGGGGTGGTGAAGCGGCGGATTATCGACGAAGGTCGGGCGGTGGTGAAAAATTCCTGTTCGACCGTGGCGGCATCCGAGCCACGCTCCACCGCCATCCGGGCGACGAATTCACCCACCCCTTCGGAGGCGGTCGGTCCGGGAAGCACGCTGTTCACCGTGACACCGGTGCCGGCGAGGGTCTCGGCGAGGCCGCGCGAGACCGCCAATTGCGCGGTTTTCGTCATGCCATAGTGGATCATTTCGGTCGGAATTTGAAGCGCCGATTCGCTCGAGACAAAGACAATGCGTCCCCAATTGCGCGAGCGCATGCCCGCGACGTAATGGCGCGAGAGGCGGATACCGCTGAGTACGTTGGTCTCGAAGAAGCGGATCCAGTCTGCATCGGGAATCTGATCGAACGCTTTGGGCTCAAAAATACCCAGGTTGTTCACCAGCACGTCGACGTCCGGCAGTCGACGAATCAGCGCCTGGCAGCCGTCGCCGGTGCTAAGGTCGGCGGCCACGCCATCGACCGTCGCTCCGGGTAAATCGTCGCGCAGTCGGCCCAGCGCGTCGTCGACACGTGCCTCGGTGCGCCCGTTCAGCGTAACCTTCGCCCCCTCGATGGCCAGCGCACGCGCCGCTGCGAACCCGATGCCGGCCGTCGAGCCCGTCACGAGCGCCCGCTTGCCCTTCAGTCCAAAATCCATAGGTGCCTCGACTATCGACCGAAGATTCGCGCCAGAAGTGCCGCTACTGCCGAGCGCCTTTTCGGCCGCATCTTGGGATCGAGTTCATAGTAATGGCGATGTTCGTAACACCAACTCCACGTCTCGCCACGTTCCAAGGGCGCAATCAGGGGATGACCGGTCGTCTGGAAATGTCCGAGCGCATGCCTGTGCTCCGAATCCTCGCAGCATCCGACATGGCCGCAGGTCAGGCAAACGCGCAGCTCGGTCCAGCTTGCCCCTATCGCGAGGCACTCTTCGCAGCCGCTCGCGCGTGGCGTCACCGGCTGCAGGTCGCTGTAATGTTCACAATGCTCGGTCATGACTGCTCGTGTGGTGATCGAATCCGTCAAACTGTTTCAGACGCCAAGCTGCGCCGATTCGAGCAATGACTTACTCGACGAAGCGCTCTGCAGGTTCGACAGCGCTATTCATCGAGTGCGAACTAATACATCACTCTCACATTTTCCGGATCCAACCACGCGCGCAGTTGCGCCAGCAGCGGCTCATCGAGATTGACGCGCCACGCCTCGGGGAGCTCGATCTGCCCGCCCGCGGAGTGGTTCCGGTAGTCGATGATGATCGGGCATTGGCCGCTCTTGAAGGGCTCGAGCAGGGTCAGCAGCCGATCGGCCGATCCCGAGCCGTTGCAGCATAGCTTCAGGCCACGCGCGAACCTGCGGCGCGCCGCGGGCAGGTCGTAGAGAGCGTCGGCGATAATGCGCAGGCCTTGCATCTGGCCATCTTCGTTCATGCGCTGCTGGACGCGAACTTCGGCCACGAGCAGCACGTCCTCGCGCAACAGGTGGCGGTGGGTGTCGAAGGTCTCGTTGTAGATGACGACCTCCGTCAGGTCCTTGCCGTCATCAAGCGTAACAAAGGCCATTTTGCCGCGGCGTGAAGTCTGGGTGCGCAGTGTCGTGACGATTCCCGCGATGCGCACGGGCGCCGACGTAGGCTTGATTGCGCCGAGCGGGACATGCACAAGCGATGAGAGCTCAGTCGCGCATTCGTTGTAGGGATGCCCGGAAAGATAGAAACCGAGGCTCGCCTTCTCATTCGTCAATCGCTCGGCGTCGGTCCATTCACGCGCTTCGATAAGCTGCGGCCGTGCCGCTGCCGGTTCGTCACCCTGCTCGAAAAGCGAAACTTGCGAGACGGACCGTTCAGCCCTCTCCGCATCGTCAAGCGCGGCGCCGACCGAGGCGAGCAGGCTGGAGCGCCGCTGGTCGATCGCATCGAATGCACCGGCACGGATCAGCGCTTCGATCGCGCGCCGGTTGACGGCGCGCTTGTCGACGCGACGGCAGAACTCGAACAGGTCCAGAAACGGGCCCGCCTCCCGCGCCGCGACGATCGCCTCAACGGCGCTTTGCCCGGTTCCCTTGATGCCGCCGAGGCCATAGCGGATGTTCTTGTCATCGACCGGCTCGAAGCGATAGTTCGATGCGTCTACGTCCGGTGGCAGCACGTTGAGCCCACAGGCCTTCGCCTCGTCGCGGAAGTGACGAACTTTATCGGTATCGTCCATCATCAGCGACAGATTGGCCGCGATGAACGCCGCGGGATGATGTGCCTTGAAGTATGCAGTCTGATATGCGATCAGCGCATAGGCGGCGGCGTGCGACTTGTTGAAGCCGTAGCCGGCGAATTTCTCCATCAGGTCGAACAATTGTGTCGCGCGCGCCTTCGACAGTCCATTTTTCTCCGCTCCGTCGATGAAGACGAAACGGTGTTTGGCCATCTCTTCGGGCAGCTTCTTGCCCATCGCTTTTCGCAGTAGGTCGGCGGCGCCCAGCGTGTAGCCGCCGATAACCTGCGCGATCTGCATAACCTGTTCCTGATACACCATCACGCCGTAGGTTGGCGCGAGGATCGGCTCGAGGCGCGAATCGTAGTAGTCGATGCGCTCGACGCCCTGCTTGCGGCGGACGTAATCAGGGATGAGTTCCATCGGTCCCGGGCGAAACAGCGCGACCAGCGCAACGATATCGTCAAAGCGCTTCGCCGGCGCCTGCAACAGCAGTTCGCGCATGCCACGGGATTCAAACTGGAACACGCCCACGGTGTTGCCGCTCTTGAAAATATCGAAGGCATCCTTGTCATCCAGCGGCAACAGCTCCAGCGTCAGCGTTGACTCCGGGTCGAGCCTCTTCACGTACCGCAGGGTCCAATCCAGTATGGTGAGCGTAGTCAAGCCCAGAAAGTCGAACTTCACCAGGCCGACATGCTCGACGTCATCCTTGTCGAACTGCGACACCGGCGCATCGGTGCCGGCCTGCGTGTAAAGAGGACAGAAATCGGTGAGTTTTCCCGGAGCAATCAGGACGCCGCCCGCGTGCATGCCGACATTGCGCGGCAGACCTTCAAGCTGCTCGGCGAGCGCCAGCAGTTCGCGCACTTCCTCTTCTGCCGCTTCGCGCTCGTTCAACTGCGGCTCGACGTCGCGGGCATAGACAACGTTGACGCCCGCGTCGCGAGGCGGGCGTCGCTTCAGCGTCACCGTGCGCCCAGGCTGGAACGGGATTAGTTTGGCGATGCCGTCGCAGAAGCTGTACGGCAGATCGAGCACCCGACCGACGTCGCGCACGACCGCACGGGCCTGCAGCGTGCCGAAGGTTGCAATCTGGGAGACCGATTCGGCGCCATACTTCTTCTTCACGTATTCGATGACTCGGTCGCGGCCATCCTGACAGAAGTCGATGTCGAAATCGGGCATCGACACCCGTTCGGGATTGAGGAAACGCTCGAAAAGCAGTGCATAGCGCAGCGGATCGAGATCGGTAATGCCGAGGGCATACGCAACCAGCGACCCCGCGCCAGAGCCGCGCCCCGGGCCGACCGGGACGCCGTTGTGCTTTGCCCAATTGATGAAGTCGGCAACGATGAGGAAGTAGCCGGCGTAGCCCATCTGGATGATCGTCCTGGCCTCGAATTCAAGGCGCGCGACATACTCGGGACGCTTCGCGTCGCGCTCGGCAGGATCGGCATACAGAAGCGCGAGCCGCCGTTCCAGCCCGGCGGTTGCTTCGTTCTTCAGATGCTGCTCGATGGTCAAGCCAGGAGGTATCGGGAAGTCGGGCAGGTAGTTCTTGCCCAGCGGGATCGCGAGGTTGCAGCGCTGGGCGATGGCCACGCTGTTGGCCAGGGCCGCCGGCAGGTCGGCATAACGGCTCGCCATTTCTTCCTGCGAGGTGAAGTACTGGTCGGCGGTAAATCGCTTCGGGCGGCGGGCGTCGGCCAGCGTATGGCCTTCCGCGATGCACACGCGTGCCTCGTGCGCCCGGAACTCATCGCGTCGCAGGAATTGCACCGGGTGGGTGGCAACGACCGGAAGATCGAGTTCGGTGGCGAGGCGAACCGTTGATGCGGTCAAGGCATCGTCGTCGACATGGCCCGCTCGCTGCACTTCAAGATAGTAGCGGTCGGGGAAAAGCCTGGCCCAGGCCGTCGCGGCCCTTGCCGCCCCTTCCGGGTTGCCCTGGCCGAGGCAATCGCCGACCTCGCCGCCACGGAAGCCGGAGAGCGCAATCAGGCCACCCGTGCCTTCCGCGAACCATTCGCGCTTCATCTCCGCGCGGCCGCGATACTGGTTGCTGCGATACGCACGCGTCAACCAGTCGGTAAGTTTCAGATAGCCGTCGCGTGACTGGCAGAGCAGCAGCAGACGATACGGGGCATCGCGTTCGGTGTCGTGCGTGATCCACACGTCGCATCCGATAATGGGCTTGATTCCGGCCTTGCGCGCGGCAGTGTAGAACTTGACCATGCCGAAGACGTTCGACAAGTCCGTGAGGGCCAACGCTGGCATTCGGTCGGCCACCGCGGCGGCCACGGCGGCGTCGATGCGCACCATGCCGTCAACGATCGAGTATTCGCTGTGCAGGCGCAGATGAATGAAGCCGCACAGCGACTCGTCACTCGCTCGCATGGGCCTGATCAAGCGTGAAGACGGTGCGGACAACGTCGTCGCTATCGAGCCGCCCGACCGCTCTGCCACGACGGCGGAATCGGGTCGAAGGTCGAGCGCGCTCATAGGGTACAATTTTACTCGTTTTGTCGCGTGGTTTTTCTGCCGAATATCCAACCATTTCGTTGGGCTTAAGCCATGATTTGTGCACGTTCGGTTCGGTGCTGGTTCATGTCATTGATATTGCTCGCGTCCGGTTGCGCGACGGTTGGCCCCGCGACAACGCCCTACGGAACGGCAACACCGTCCCAGCCGCAAGGTAATCCGAATCCGCCGTCGAACGTCAACCTGCAGGGCTTCCCGCTGGAATATCGACAGGGCTACGCAGATGGTTGTGCCAGCGCTTCAAGTAATGGCGAGCGCAAGGACGCGGGGCGCTTCAAGAGCGACGGGCAATATCGCACCGGTTGGGTCGACGGCCAGGCACTGTGCAAGAAACCGTAGTGCAGATGAAGCCGTCGGCGTCGCACACCTATCCCATACGCGGCCTTGCCTACAACGTCCGCACCTGGGGCAACGCGCGCGCCCCTAGGCTGTTCATGCTGCATGGTTGGATGGACGTCGGTGCGTCGTTTCAGTTTCTTATCGACGCGCTGCGTCGCGACTGGCACATCATCGCTCCCGACTGGCGCGGCTTCGGACTGTCCGAATGGTCCGCCGACGGCTACTGGTTCGTCGATTATCTCGCCGATCTCGACGTGCTTCTCGACATTTTCGCGCCGGACGAACCGGCGCGACTCGTCGGCCACAGCTTAGGCGGCAACGTCGTGATGCTCTATGCGGGCGTAAGGCCGCGGCGCGTGGCGCGTGTCGTGTCGCTGGAGGGCTTCGGCCTTCCCGCGGAATCTCCCGACGCTGCTCCCGGCAAAATGGCCAATTGGCTCGACGCGCTCAAACATCCACCCAGCTTCCGTCCGTATAACAATCTCGCCGCGGTGGCCGATCAACTGCAAAGAAACAATCCCCGACTGTCTCGTGACAAGGCTGAATTTCTCGCCGCGCACTGGGCGCGGACACTAGCGGATGGAAGCGCAACGCTGAACTCGGATCCTCGGCACAAGCTGCCATTTCCCACCGTCTACCGGATGGAAGAGGTGGTGGCGATCTGGCAGCAGATCAGCGCGCCGGTGTTGTGGGTCGCGGCGACGGAATCGTTCATTCCGCAATGGCTAGACACTCACCCGGAGGGCGAGGCGGCTACCGATTCGTTGGACGGCATCCGCGCGCGAGTCAGCCAGGTGCCGGGTGGCAAGCTGCTCACCGTCGATCACGCCGGGCACATGCTCCATCTTGACCAGCCGGAAGCCGTTGCCGCGCTGATCGAGCCGTTTCTCGCCTTGTAATGGAGCACCTCTTTGGCATTGCTTCGAAGCGAGCCGCGTACGGAGCGCTGGTGTTTCTCACGTTAATCTGGGGCATGAACTGGATCGTGATGAAGATCGGGTTGCAATACGTGCATCCGGTTAGCTACAACATCGAGCGCACGCTCGTCGCGATTGCGCTGTTGTTCGCGGTGCTGCTCTGGCAGCGACGTCCGCTCAGGCCGGAATCGTGGATAGCGGTTATCGTCACCGGACTGTTCCAGACGACAATCAACTTCGGCGCGACGACGATGGCGCTTGCCGCCGGCGGCGCCGGGCGCACGGCGGTGCTCGTATTCACTATGCCGTTCTGGACAATGCTCATCGCGTGGCCGGTGTTGCACGAGCGCGTGCACGGGAGCCAATGGTTCGCGTTCGGTTGTGCCCTCGTCGGTCTGATACTGGTGGTCGAGCCGTGGAGCTGGCAGGGGGAACTGGAGCCCAAGCTGTGGGCCGCACTGTCGGGATTCGGGTGGGCTGCCGGTTCGGTGTCGATCAAGTATTTCCAACGCCACCGGCGCCTCGACATGCTCAACCTGATCGCGTGGCAGATGGTTGCCGGAATCCTTCCCATCTGCCTGTTCGCGCTGGTTTATCCGTTGCCGCCCACGCAGTGGAACGGCATATACATTTCTGCGTTGCTCTACTCGGGCGTCATTGCGACGGGCATTGGCTTCATTCTTTGGACTGCGATCCTTGGCTGGCTGCCGGCGGGCACTGCGGCGCTCAACATGTTCGCCATTCCGGTGCTGGCGCTCGTCTCGTCGATGCTCGTATTCGGGGAGCAGCTGACGATGGCGGAGTGGCTCGGCATCGCCTTGATCGGCGTTGGGCTGGCGACGGTTTCAGTGCGTGCATGGCTCGCCAGCAGGCGGGGCGACGATGTAATCGAGGCGCCGGCAATCGAGGGCGGGTAGAACAGCGCGTGCTTGTTTGCGTCGAGCTGCTCGTCGGCCTTACATGGCCAAGCTCCATGCGTCGAGAACGGTCGTCCCGGGATTTCTGGCCTAGTGCCGTTGCGGGGGTTGCAGCAGATCGTCTTCCAGCGCGCGCTCGATTGCCGCTTGGGCGGGCAGGGGCGGCGCGAGATGCAAGTCGCGCTCGGCAGCCTCGATCGCCAGCAGAATGGCGTTTCCGTCCATCTCTTTCTCGACGTCGCTGCGGGCCGCAGCCCACGCTTCCCTGACGGCACGCTCTTCGATGACGTCGGAATCGAGGGAGTCGAGCAGGGTGTCGATCGTCGACGGGTCGATCGCCGCGGTGTTCGTCCGGCTCGCGGTCGCGCCGCCGCCAAAGCGTGACGACGGTGCGGACCTACGTCCGGCGCTGTCAGCACCTCGCTGACTCGTTGTCGCCCCGGCACGCGACTGGGTGTGCGGCACCGTACCGGGCGATACGGAAAGTTCGGTGAACGATCGGGTGTCGACGTAGGAGGGACTGCGCGTCCATTGCGGAATCTCCGGCGTCGACTGACGCCGATGCAGCAGCAACGCGAAGAGCGCAATCATGCCCGCCACGGCGATCCCTGCGACGACAAGGTACCAGCCGCTGTTGCCGCTGTTGCCGCTGGCTGGCGCAGGCTGAACACGCGGCGGGAGGGGCGCGACCGGCCGCACCAGCTCGGGCGTCGCTGCCACTGGACGCAGCGCCAGCGGCGCAACGAGTCCGATCCTGGTGGCGTGTTCGCCTACCGGGAGCTCGGGTGCCGTTGCGGCCGGAGCGGAACTGCGCGCGGCGAATCCTGACGCCTGCACCACTTGGGTCGGCGCGGGCACAGGGCTCGCCGGAGCGTGCGCGACCTGAGTCGGCGCAGGCGGAGGGCTCGCCGCACTGCGCCGTTGCGCGGCGGCGGCCTGCGACGCGGGTCGATCCTGTCTGGGTTCGCTCGTCGTTGCCTGTTTAGCCGTCGCAGCTGCGGAGACGCCCGATTCCGGGGGGTCCAGCAGCAGAACATAGGTGCGTCGCGTCAAACCGTCGCATCCTGACTGAATGCTGAAGCGAAAAACCGGCTCGTTGATCGCATTCGCGGTTGTCACCACAAGCCTTGGCGCCGCCGCCGCGCGTTCAAGACTGACGCGCGCCGTCACACTTGATGTCGAGCCCTCGCCGCCCGCAGCCACAACCTGGAAGCAGCCTGGCTGCAGCGATTCGCCGGGCCGCGCGCTAATCGGAATGACGACGCGCAGGGGTGATCCCAGCGACGATTGTGCGCTGGCGCCGCCCAGCATCATGCCGTGCGCCGCAGAGGACGCAATCAGGATCGCAACCAGCAACGCGCTCATGGCAGCGAGGAAAAGGCGCCACGGTGCGTGGATGGATGCGGCGGCTCTCGATCGGCCTGTGTGCTCGGATGCGTGCATTCCCTAAATCGCCTTGTATCCGGCCCCCCGGCCGGTATCGGTCGAGTAAAAGCAACTTCCATGCCTCGCTTCGTGGCATGCAACGGCCCGGCGTGCGTTAAGCTTGCTCTCGAGACTGACCGTGTTACGCCGGCTGGTCTTTTCGAGCGCTTTTCGGGATAGGCCTATCCACAGCGCGTTTGGCGTCGAAATCGCCGCTTTTGCCATGAGACCGACTGCGCTGTTTGCCATCGCGACCCTCATTTGGGGCTCGACCTGGCTCGCGATCACGTTCCAACTCGGTGCCGTTGCGCCGGAGGCATCGGTAGCCTACCGCTTCGCCCTCGCGGCGTTGCTGCTCGCGACGTGGTGCGTGGCAACCGGCCGGTCGCTGCGATTTCCCTTGCGCCAGCACCTTTGGTTTGCCGTCCAGGGTGTCTTGCTTTTCGGGCTCAACTACCTGTTCGTCTACGAGGCTGAACTGTGCATCGCGTCGGGATTGGTCGCGCTGCTTTTCTCGCTCGTCGTCTTTCTTAACCTGGTCGGCGTGCGAATCTTCTTCGCCACACCGATCAACCACCGGATACTGGCCGGGGCGATACTCGGCGTAACCGGGGTTACGCTGCTTTTCTGGCACGAGTTGGGCGACGGCCATGGCGACACGCTGCGCGGCATTGCTTTCGCCACAGGCGGGACCGTGTTCGCCGCGGGAGGGAACATGATCGCGGTGCGCAATCAGCGCCGCGGCATCCCGTTGCTGCCTGGCGTAGCGTGGGGCATGGCCTATGGGGCTCTCGCCATCGCCCTCGTCGCTGCGAGCGAAGGCGTTACGTGGATGTTTGATACACGGTGGCCTTACATCGTGTCGCTGCTCTACCTCGCGGCGTTCGGCTCGGTGATCGCGTTCAGCTGCTATCTCACCCTGCTGGGACGGATCGGGGCCGCGCGCGCGGGTTACGTGGGGGTCGCCGTGCCCGTCGTGGCGCTGGTGCTGTCCACCGTCTTCGAGCGCTATCAGTGGACGGTGCTGTCGCTTTGCGGTGCGGCGCTGTGCGTGATTGGCAACGTGCTGGTTCTCATGCCGCAGCCAAAAGCGAAGCGCGCCGAAGCAATTACCTGACGCGGTGTACCCGTCCGGCGCGCCCCTGGGCGGCTCAGGACGCGGTCGCCCTGCGGGGCGACCGAATTCTATGGCGTGGGAGGGTCGAATCCTTCGAGGTTGGCGATTCAGTCTTCGCTTGCACCCTGAACGACGTCGACGTTGTCTATCAGGCGCGTCGTTCCCAGCATGGCAGCTCCGAGCACGATCAGCAGGTTCGGATGATCGTAGCCTTCCGGATGCGGAACACGTAACGCAAGGCCATGACGAATCGCGATGTAATCGACCTTCCATCCGTGCCGCGAGAGGTCGGCGCGAGCCGCTGCCTCCAGGTTCGCATAGTCGTGGCGACCGGCGAGAATCTGGTCGGCTACCGACGATAGCGTTCGGTAGAGGCGCGGCGCCTCGACGCGTTCTTGCGGCGAAAGATAGCTGTTGCGCGAAGCCAGGGCGAGCCCGTCCTCGGCGCGGACGGTCTCCGCGGGCACGATACGGATCGGCAGGTTGAATTGCTGCACCATGCCGCGAACTATTTTGAGCTGTTGCCGATCCTTCTTGCCGAACACCGCAACATCGGGGCGCACGAGGTTAAACAGCTTCAGTACCGCGGTACAAACGCCGTGAAAGAATCCCGGGCGCGAAGCACCTTCCAGCTCCTCGGCCAGTGACGGCGGCGTAACGCGGTATACCTGCGGTGTCGGATACATCTCCTGGTCCTGCGGGGCGAACAACACATCAACGCCTTCACGTCGCAAGGCTTCGCAATCAGCTTCGAAGGTGCGCGGATAGCGGTCGAAGTCTTCATCCGGGCCGAATTGCAGGCGGTTGACGAAGATGCTGGCCACGACCGCGTTGCCCTGCTCCCGGGCAATGCGCATGAGCTGCAGATGTCCCTGATGCAAATTGCCCATCGTCGGCACGAACGCAACCGTTCCGACATCGGTGAGTTTCAGGTGGAGTTCTGCGGAGGTGCTTACGATATGCATCGGTCAGACACTGTGCTCGGGTCCGGGATATTTACCGTCCTTGACCGCCTTGACGTACGCCGCGACGGCGGCCTCGATGCTCTCGGCGCCGGCCATGAAATTGCGTACGAACCGCGCCGGCTTGCCCGGGTAGATACCGAGCATATCGTACAAGACGAGCACTTGGCCGCTGCAACCCGGTCCGGCGCCAATGCCTATGGTGGGCAAGGTGGTCGCGGCAGTAAGCGCAGTGGCGAGCGCAGCAGGGACCATTTCCAGCACCAGCAACTCGGCTCCGGCGAGGGCGAGGGCACGCGTATCTTCGTGCAGCGCTTGTGCCGAGGCGTCGGTCTTGCCCTGGACCTTGTAGCCGCCAAGCCGATGTAGCGATTGCGGTTGCAGGCCGAGATGGCCGCACACGGGAATGCCGCGGGCAACCAGAAACGCGACGCTCGGTGCAACCCAGGCACCGCCTTCGAGTTTGACCATTTCCGCGCCTGCGGCCATGAGGCGCGCGGCGCTGGCGTAAGCCTGTTCCGGACTTGCCTGGTAACTACCGAACGGCAGATCGGCGATGACAAGTGCCGTGCGGGCGCGCGCAGCCACGCAGCGGGTGTGATAGACCATTTCGTCCAGCGTAACCGGCAGCGTCGTGGCATGCCCCTCGATGACCATGCCCAGCGAGTCGCCGACAAGCATTGCGTCGACTCCCGCGCTATCGAGCACGGCGGCGAAGCTCGCGTCATAGCAGGTAAGCATGGCGATTTTTTCGCCTTGGCGCGCCATCGCCGTAAGACCGGGAACGGTACGCTTTGCCGTCGTGGCTGTCATTGTGCCCCCAAGTTGAAGAACTCCCGTCGGCCGCGCATGCCTTCGACGCGTGAAAGCAAAAGCTCAAAATGATCGGGCTGGTCGACGAAATTGAGCCGTTCGCTGTTGACGATGAGCAGAGGTGCGTCCTCGTATTGATAAAAATACCGGCTATAGGCGTCGGCCAACCGCGCGAGGTAGTGCTCCGGGATGCTGCGCTCATAGTCCACGCCGCGCTTGTGCACGCGCTCGATCAGGGTGTTTACCGGGGCCTGAAGGTAGATGACGAGGTCCGGCGTTGGCGTCTGTGGCTTCAGGTGTGTGTATACCTTGTCATAGAGCGCGAACTCATCGTCACTCAGGTTGAGGCGCGCAAAGAGCGGATCCTTGTCGAAAAGGAAATCCGCGACCGTGGGGCGTCGAAACAGGTCGAGTTGCGTCAGGCCGCGGACCTGATCGACGCGCTGAAACAGGAAATTGAGCTGCGTCGGCAGAGCGAAGCGGGGCATATCGGCGTAGAACCGAGCGAGAAACGGATTCTCCTCGGGCGCCTCGAGCAGTGCGTCGGCGTCGAGGTAGGACGCGAGGACACGGGCGAGGCTCGTCTTCCCCGCGCCAATCGGGCCCTCGACAACGACGTAGCGGCATTTGCTGAAATCCATGTCCCGGCGTGACGCTAGCGCCAGAATGCGCTTCGCGTGCGCACGATGCGCTGATCGCGCGCGCGACGCAGCCAAAGCCGCGCTGGGCCGCGACCCGGAATGGTTGCCGCCGGCGCGATGTCGAGCAGCGGGCGCAACACGAAGGCGCGCTCGTGCATGCGCGGATGCGGCACGGTCAGGCGTGCCAATGCCAGCCGGCGGCGGCCGAACAGCAGCAGGTCGAGATCGAGCACGCGCGCGGCGTTGCGCCGCGCGCCGCCTCGGCGCCGGCGGCCGTGGCGACGCTCGATCGCGCGCAGCTGATGCAGCATGGCCCGGGGCGCAAGCGCGGTGCGCAGCGCGGCGACGGCGTTGATGTAGTCCGGTTGCGCTTCCGGAGCGTCCACTGGCGCCGTCAGGTAGTTGCGCGACGCGGCGACCAGCTCAGAGCGCGGCAAGCGCGCGAGCTGCCTCAGCGCGCGCGCCAAACGGCGGCGCGGATGGCCGAGATTGCTGCCGAGTCCGACGTAGGCAAAGCTCTTCATCGCCCGATAGCCGACCTAATGCTCCAAAGGCGTCGGTGGGTCCGCAGCGCCGGGTCCGGCCTCTTTGCGCTTGCGCCCACGGGAGCGACGGCGCTTGGGCGGCGCTTCGTCCGGGCGCAGCAGGCGCTCGCGCTCGGCGCTGTCGGCAAGCTGGAAGCGCTCCCACCAATCAGCGAGTTCGACCGGAATTTCGCCGCTATGGCCGCGCAGCCAGAGAAAATCGTAGGCGGCGCGGAAGCGCGGATGCTCGAGCAAGCGAAATGGCCGTTGTCCCGCGCGCTGTTCAAAGCGCGGCTGCAGCGCCCAGATCTCCTTGATCGTCGCCTCGAAGCGACGCGGTATGGCGAGCCGTTCCGCCTGCTGCTCCAGCACCCGGTCCATCGCCGCGAACAGCGCCGGGATCGGCCGCTCGCCCTTGGCCTTGGCCGCATTCCAGCTCGCCAACACCTCGTGCCAGAGGAGCGTGGCGAAGAGAAACGCCGGTGTCACCGGCTTGCCGGTCCGGACCCGCTCATCGGTGTTGGCGAATGCGAGCTCGATGAAGCGCGAGCCCTGTGGCTGCTCGAGGATCACATCGAGCAAGGGGAGCACGCCGTGATGCAAACCGTGTTGGCGCAGACTCTTAAGCGATTCGACGGCATGGCCGGACAACAGCAGTTTCTCCATCTCGTCGAACAACCGCGACGGAGGAACGTTGTTGATCAGGGGCGCCAGCGTCGGAATCGGCGCCGCGGTCTTTTTCTCGATGGCGATGTCCAGTTTCGCCGCAAGCCGCACTGCGCGCAGCATGCGCACCGGATCCTCGCGGTAGCGGGTCGCCGGGTCGCCGATCAGGCGCAGCTTTCTTGTTTTGACGTCGTGCATTCCGCCGACGTAGTCCCACACGCTCTCCGTCGCAGGGTCGAAATACAGCGCATTCACAGTGAAATCGCGGCGCACGGCGTCGTCCGCCTGCTCCCCGAAAACGTTGTCGTGCAGCAGGCGGCCGTGTTCGTCGGCGGCCTCGCCAGTCTGGCGGCCCCGAAACGTCGAGACCTCGATGGTTTCCGGACCGGCGAGGACATGCACAAGCCGAAACCGCCGGCCGATGATGAAGGCGCGGCGAAACAGCGGTTTCACCTGTTCGGGCGTGGCGTCGGTGGCGATGTCGAAGTCCTTCGGGACGATGCCGAGCAGCAGGTCGCGTACCGCGCCGCCGACGATGAAGGCCTTGAATCCGGCCTGCTGCAGCTTGCGCGTTACCTCGGTCGCCCCGCGCGAGAGCTGGCTGCGCCGGACCGGGTGGGCGTCGGGTCCGAACACGCGCGGCTCTGTGGCGGGCCTGCCGGGAATCAAGCGCGCGAGCAGGCGGCGGATCACGATACGTGGCTAAGAATATGCGGCAAGCGAGACGCGATCCGGGCGGTTGCCCTCATCAGTGAGGAACCCACGGCACAGTGCATAGGTTCGGACCGGGCCCGAATGATAGCACGTCGATGGCGAGCTCGCCGGGCCGTGTCGCTGCGGCCAACCCAGCGACTTTGGGGGCGCCTTTGCATGGCGGGAAGAGAGCGAATCAAGGATAATTTGCGCTTGGCAGTTCGCGCCAGAGGAGATTCGATTCATGCCCGACTTTCAGCACGTGACGGTCCCCGCCGGGGGCCAGAAGATCACCGTCAACAAGGACTTCAGCATCAATGTGAGCGAACAGCCGATCATTCCCTTCATCGAGGGGGACGGCACGGGTGTGGACATCACGCCGGTCATGATACGGGTCGTCGACGCGGCCGTGGCAAAGGCCTACGGCGGCAAGCGCAAAATTCACTGGATGGAGATTTATGCCGGCGAGAAGGCGACTCAGGTATACGGGGCAGACGTATGGCTGCCCGATGAGACACTGGCGATCGTCAAGGATTACGTAATTTCGATCAAGGGGCCGCTGACAACCCCGGTGGGCGGTGGCATTCGCAGCCTAAATGTGGCGCTGCGGCAGCAGCTCGACCTGTACGTCTGCCTGCGGCCGGTGCGCTACTTCGCCGGTGTTCCGAGCCCGGTCAAGGCGCCCGAGAAGACCAATATGGTGATCTTTCGCGAGAATTCGGAAGACATCTACGCCGGCATCGAATGGGCGGCGGAGTCGGATGGCGCCAAGCGGGTGATCGATTTCCTGCTCAAGGAAATGAGCGTGAAGAAGATCCGCTTCCCGGCCACCTCGGGCATCGGCATCAAGCCGGTCTCGCGGGAAGGCACGGAGCGCCTGGTGCGTAAGGCGATCCAATACACGATCGACAACGATCGGAAGTCGCTGACGCTGGTGCACAAGGGCAACATCATGAAATTCACCGAAGGCGCGTTCCGCGACTGGGGTTATGCCCTGGCGCAGCGAGAGTTCGGCGCGCAGCCGATCGATGGCGGGCCCTGGCACAAGTTCAAGAACCCGAAATCGGGGCACGACATCGTGGTCAAGGACGCGATCGCCGACGCGTTCCTGCAACAAATCCTGCTGCGGCCGGAGGAATACGATGTCATCGCCACGCTCAATCTCAATGGCGACTACATCTCCGACGCGCTGGCAGCCCAGGTGGGCGGAATCGGGATTGCCCCCGGCGCCAACATGTCGGACAGCGTGGCAATGTTCGAGGCCACGCACGGCACCGCCCCTAAGTATGCCGGGAAGGACTACGTGAATCCGGGTTCGGAAATCCTGTCGGCCGAGATGATGCTCGTGCACATGGGCTGGAAGGAAGCCGCCCAGCTCATCGTCAGCAGCCTGGAACAGGCGATTGCCGACAAGGTCGTGACTTACGACTTTGCCCGCTTGATGCCCGGCGCGCAGCAGGTGTCGTGCTCTGGTTTCGGCCGGGCGATGATCGAAAGGATGTAGCGCGGCTGCGACGGCCGGTTACGGGGTGAGCGCGGTCGCCTCGCGCGGGCCTCATTCCGTGGCCGGAGCGCGGTGATGCGCACCCGGGGCGCCGGCGTTCGGCGGTTGGCGGCCGAGACGGGCAACGCGCGCCTCGGCGGCATTGCAACGGGCGGGCGCAAGGCGGCGCGCAACAAAAAACCCGCCGGGTGGCGGGTTTTTGCTGCCATGGTCGCCCGGCCGAGCCAGGCGACGGGGCGGAATTCAGGCGGCCTGAATGTTCGAGGCCTGCTTTCCCTTGGGTCCCTGGGTGACTTCGAAACTCACCTTCTGACCTTCCTTCAGCGATTTGAATCCGTTCATCTGGATCGCCGAGAAATGCGCGAACAGATCTTCACCGCCGTCGTCGGGCGTGATGAAGCCGTAGCCCTTCGCGTCATTGAACCACTTCACCGTGCCTGTTGCCATAAGCCTACTTCCTTACAAGAATGAGGGATGGTGTTTGGAGAGCAAGTACTATCTACGGCAAGCGCAACGGTACGCCGTGCAGCGGCAGACCGGGACAGCAGAGACTCATGGGCCAAACGCAAGTTTTTTACGCGCTTTGCGACAGTGAAGTCAAGTCCCGGACGAAAATTGCGTGTTCCCCTTGAAAAATCTGTTGCAATCATCAAACATTAGAACATTGGACGGCGGGTTTGCGGCGCGGCATGGCGATCCAGCACCAGGACGGGAGTGTTCTCGAGGTTGAAAAGACCCGCCTCAAGCCGCCGCCGCTGTACAAGGTCATCCTTCTCAATGATGACTACACGCCGATGGACTTTGTGGTCGTGGTGTTGCAGACTGTGTTTGCGATGAGCCGCGAGAAGGCGACTCAGGTTATGCTGCAGGTTCATCGCGAGGGCATGGGAGTATGTGGAACGTATACGCGGGAGGTCGCGGCGGCAAAGGTCGATCAGGTGGTGAACATCGCCCGCAAGTATCAGCATCCACTCCAGTGCACCATGGAGGAGACTTAGGCGTTAGGAGGCTTTAACAGCAGCAACGCGGCAGCGACGCCCGTTCGGCGCTGGCACCGCGATCAAGGACGATCATGATTGCGCAGGAATTGGAAGTCTCCCTCCACATGGCTTTTGTCGAAGCGCGGCAAAAGCAGCACGAGTTCATCACCGTCGAACACCTTCTTCTGGCGATGCTCGACAACCCGTCTGCCGCCGAGGTGCTCAAGGCGTGCGGCGTCGACCTGGAAGAGCTGCGCGGCGTCCTGACCGATTTCATCAACGAGCACACGCCCCGGCTATCGCCCCATTCGGACGCCGATACCCAGCCGACACAGGGTTTCCAGCGGGTGATCCAGCGCGCGATCCTGCACGTGCAATCCTCGGGCAAGAAGGAAGTGACCGGTGCCAACGTGCTGGTCGCGATCTTCGGGGAGAAGGAATCACATGCCGTCTATTTTCTCAACCAGCGCGGCGTGACGCGGCTCGACGTTGTCAACTACATCGCTCACGGCATCACCAAGAACTCGCAGAAAAAGGACGAGAAGCAGGAGTCGGCCAAAGACGAGGGCGACGGCGAGCAGCAGCCGGCCGGGGCCCTGGACGCCTACACCGTGAATCTCAACCAGATGGCCAAGAACGGCAAGATCGACCCGTTGATCGGCCGCGAGCTGGAGCTCGAGCGGGTGATCCAGGTATTGTGCCGTCGGCGCAAGAACAACCCCCTCCTGGTCGGTGAGGCGGGCGTGGGCAAGACTGCCATCGCGGAAGGCTTGGCGCGCCGCGTTAACGATGGCGAAGTGCCCGAACTGCTGCGGGAATTCACCGTCTATTCGCTCGATATGGGTGCGCTGCTTGCGGGCACGAAGTACCGCGGCGACTTCGAGCAGCGGCTCAAGGCGGTGCTCAAGCAGTTGACCGAAAACCCGAAGACGATCCTGTTCATCGACGAGATCCACACCATCATCGGCGCCGGCGCGGCGTCCGGGGGCACGCTGGACGCGTCGAACCTGCTCAAGCCCGCGCTCAATACCGGTGCACTGAAGTGCATCGGCGCGACGACCTACAACGAATACCGCGTCATCTTCGAAAAGGATCACGCGCTGTCACGGCGCTTCCAGAAGATAGACGTGCCCGAGCCTTCGATCGCGGAGACCATCGAGATCCTCAAGGGGCTCAAGACCCGTTTCGAGCAGCATCACGGCGTGAAATACGCGCCGGCGGCACTGACCACGGCGGCCGAACTCTCCGCGCGCTTTATCAACGACCGCCACCTGCCGGACAAGGCAATCGATGTGATCGACGAGGCCGGTGCGGCGCAGAAGATCCTGCCCAAATCGAAGCAGAAGAAGATCATCAGCAAGACCGAGATCGAGGAAATCGTCGCCAAGATTGCGCGCATACCGGCGAGGAGCGTCACCTCCGACGACCGGAACGCGTTGCGGACGCTCGATCGCGACTTGAAGAACGTCGTATTCGGCCAGAATCAGGCGATCGACGCGCTGGTAGCCGCCATTCGGATGGCGCGTTCGGGATTGGGCAATCCGCGGAAGCCGATTGGCAATTTCCTGTTCAGCGGACCGACGGGTGTGGGCAAGACGGAGGTCGCGCGTCAGCTGGCGTACTGTCTCGGCGTCGAGTTGATCCGCTTCGACATGTCCGAATACATGGAGCGACACGCGGTGTCGCGGCTCATCGGCGCCCCGCCCGGCTACATTGGGTTCGACCAGGGTGGCCAGCTCACCGAGGCGATTACCAAGCACCCCTACAGCGTGGTGCTGCTCGATGAGATCGAGAAAGCACACCCTGACATCTTCAGCATTCTGCTCCAGGTGATGGACCACGGGACGCTGACCGACAACAACGGGCGCAAGGCAGATTTCCGCAACGTGATCGTCATCATGACGACCAACGCGGGTGCGGAAATGCTCTCACGCAACGCGATCGGGTTCACCGACAGCAAGCAGACGGGCGACGAGCTCGAATCGATCAAGCGTATGTTTACGCCGGAATTCCGCAACCGACTCGACGCGACGATCTCCTTCGCTGCGCTCGATCATGACGTCATCCTGCGCGTGGTCGACAAGTTCCTGCTCGAGCTGGAGAACCAGTTGCACGAGAAGAAGGTCGAGCCGTCGTTCACCCAGGCGCTGAAGGAGTATCTGGCGCGCAAGGGTTTCGATCCGCAAATGGGTGCGCGGCCGATGGCGCGACTCATCCAGGACACAATTCGCAAGGCGCTCGCCGACGAATTGCTTTTCGGCCGCTTGGTCAATGGCGGGAAGGTTACGATCGATGTCGGCGAGGACGACAAGATCAAGCTGGTCTTCGAGGAAGCCAAAGAGGCTGAGCCGGTAGCGTAAGCGCCCGCTCAGGGCACGGTATGACGGCGGGGGCCTCATCGGCCCCCGTTTTTATTGCCGGCGCGGTCACATCCAATGGTGCAAGTGGGTGCTTACCTGATCGGATGCCTTGCCGCATCGAGCGCGCCCGCAAGCGCACAGCGATTGGCCGCGTGTCGCGCTTCCGCGCGCCGCCAAGCGGACGAAACTACGCCGAGGCGCCGTCCTGGCGCAGTGCAGCAAGTGCGTTGCAACACTAGCCGGCCTCGGCGGCAGCGATTTCGCCTCCGAAGCGCACTTTTTTTATTTAAATGATTGATATAAAACAATCTATTTTTGTATTGCGGCGCCGTAAAAAGGCTTGTCACCCTGTCTCAACTTTGCTACCGTCAACCTACTGACGCAATCGCCACCGTAGACGATGGAGTAGGCATGAACTACGACCTGGAAGCCGCAAGACTGAAGAAAGACTGGGCAGAAAACCCGCGTTGGAAGGGCATCCGTCGCGGCTACAGTGCCGAAGACGTGGTGCGACTGCGGGGGTCGGTCCATGTCGAGCACACGCTCGCGCGCCGGGGTGCCGAGAAACTGTGGAAGTCGGTCAACGACGAGCCGTTCGTCAACGCGCTCGGGGCGATGACCGGCAACCAGGCCATGCAGCAGGTCAAGGCCGGCCTGAAGGCCATCTATCTCTCCGGTTGGCAAATCGCCGCCGACGGCAACGTTGCCGGCGAGATGTATCCGGACCAGTCGCTCTATCCGGTCAACTCGGTGCCGGAAGTCGTCAGGCGCATCAACAACACGTTCATGCGTGCCGACCAGATTCAGCATATGGAAGGCAACGGCGAGATCGACTACTTCGCGCCGATCGTCGCCGATGCCGAGGCGGGTTTCGGCGGCGTGCTCAACGCCTTCGAACTGATGAAAGCGATGATCGAGGCGGGCGCGGCCGGCGTGCATTTCGAGGATCAGCTCGCGTCAGTGAAAAAGTGCGGACACATGGGCGGCAAGGTACTCGTGCCGACGCGCGAAGCGGTCGAAAAACTCGTTGCCGCGCGGCTGGCCGCGGACTGTATGGGCGTGCCGACGGTCATTCTGGCGCGCACCGATGCCGAGGCGGCCGATCTGGTCACCTCCGATATCGACGCCAACGACCGACCGTTCTGCACCGGCGAGCGCACGGTCGAGGGTTTCTACCGGACGCGTAACGGCCTTGAACAGGCCGTGTCGCGCGGGCTGGCGTACGCGCCCTATTCGGATCTGCTGTGGTGCGAGACCGGCAAGCCCGATCTGGACTTCGCCAAGGTGTTCGCCGACGCGATCCACAACCAGTACCCGGACAAGATGTTGGCGTACAACTGTTCGCCGTCATTCAACTGGAAGAAAAATCTCGACGATGCAACGGTCGCCAAATTCCAGCGCGAGCTCGGTGCGATGGGGTACAAGTTTCAGTTCATTACCCTGGCCGGATTCCATAGTCTCAACTACTCGATGTTCAACCTGGCGCACGGCTACGCGCGCAATCAGATGACCGCGTTCGTCGAGTTGCAGGAGGCGGAATTCGCTGCGGTTGCGAAGGGCTTTACCGCCATCAAGCATCAGCGTGAGGTTGGTACCAGCTATTTCGATGCCGTGACGCAAACCGTCCAGGGCGGACAATCGTCGACGACCGCGCTCAAGGGATCGACGGAGGACGAGCAATTCTTTGAAAAGCCGAAAGCGGAGCTCTCGGTCGCCAACGCTTAAGGCGGAAATTCCGGTCGTGACCGCGGCGCGGCGCCCTGAGGGCGCCG
>Ga0302324_100002891_pt1 | contig 39016 bp, 30 predicted proteins | sample Palsa_T0_1_FD_201949 | JGI IMG/M metagenome (GOLD analysis project Ga0302324, IMG submission 201949) | Peat permafrost microbial communities from Stordalen Mire near Abisko, Sweden - Palsa_T0_1 | ecosystem: Environmental > Terrestrial > Soil > Palsa > Peat permafrost | place: Sweden: Abisko...
AAATGCTGCATACTCGATTCATGGCGGAAGTCTCCGTTCGGTAGATTTGGTTCGGGCTGAACCCAAGTCCACCGTATCAGAGCTTCCGCCTGAATTCGCGAAATCCTAATTTGGACAGCAGTGGTTGGCAACCTGCGGGCCGATTGTTAATCGGCCCACTTTGCGCCGATTCCCAATCGGCGCGCAGGATACCATCCTGCCCCACACGCAGACGTTCACTTCACTTCGTAGCCCACGAACTCCTCCAGCATCACGTTGCCTTTGTACTCCATCTCCTGGTGGATGCCGATTTTCGATGTGTAGTAGGCATGCGCGGTGGCGTGCTTCAATTCGCGAAAAAAGACTTCCACGGGAGTCTTGGGATTCATTTCGTTCTTGGCCATGCGGGTGAGCACGGCGATGCGCTGCTCCGGACCGGCGTCCATAAAGGCGTGGCCGTGCATTTCCCTGGATAGCCCATCCACCAGTTTCAAACCGTCGCGCCAATCGTCCCGCTCCTTGGCCTCGAACGCTTCGGCGACGCGCGCATCGATATACGCCGCCACTTGCGCGGCGCGTGCGCCCGGCGAGTGGTCGTCGGATGGAATGATCAGCTCGGTCAATTCATCCAGCAGGGCAAACTCGTCGGGCGTGAAAAACTTGGGCGCATCGGTGACGGCGAATGCCGCCGGAGCCGCCAGCGCGGCGCCCGCGCCGAACCGGATCAAATCCCGGCGATTGATTTCGTAAGACATCAGACATTCCCCTTTTTCAGCTCTTCGGCCAGGTGATCGCAGGAGCGCCAGCATAGCGACATGATCGTCCACGTCGGATTCTGGCACGACGCGCTCACGTGCGTGCTGCCATCCACCACCAGCAGGTTCTTCACGTCGTGCGATTGCTGAAACTGATTCACTACCGATTTCTTCGGATCCGTGCCCATGCGCGCGGTGCCCAGTTCGTGGATCGAGTACCCTTCGGTGAGGATCTCGCGGCTCACACTGAGCACTTCGATGCCGGCGGCCTCAAACATCTCGCGCGCCGAATCGGCCATGTCCTTGGCCATCTTCTTTTCGTTGTCGCCGAACTGGATGTGGAAGCGCAGCACGGGCACGCCCCACCGGTCCTTGACCTCCGGATCGATTTTCACGTAGTTCTCATAGCGCGGCAGCACCTCGCCGAATCCGCCCATGCCGATGAACGCGCCCGCATAATCGCGCACCGTTTTCTTGTAGGCGGAGCCGAAGCCGGGCGTGCCATAGGCATTATCGGGGAACATGCCGGTTCCGCTGCCGCCTTCGAATCCGTAGCCGCGCAGGAACTTCGGGTTGCGATCCGTCAGGTTGCGGAAGCGCGCCAGATAGAAGGAGCCGGGCCGCCCGTCGTCCAGCGTGCGCGGCTTTCCGACCAGCTCTTTGTCCAGACCGTAGACGCCTGGCCCCATCAGGTGTTCGCAGAAATTGTGGCCCACATGGCCGCTGGAGTTGCCGATGCCGTTCGGATAGAGGCTCGATTTCGAAAGCAGCATCAGCCGCGCGGATTCCAGCGTGGATGCGCCCAGCAGCACCGCGCGGCCCTTGGCCGCGTAGGTCTTACCCGTGTCCGTGTCGATGAAAGAGACGCCGCTGGCCTTGCCGGTGTCCTTATCGACCGTGACTTCGTAGACCGTCGCATTGGTACGCAGCGTCAGGTTGCCGGTCTCGAGCGCGGGATAAATCAGTCCGGTGGGCGAATCGAAGGCCGCGTGGATATCGCACCCGCCCACGCGCCGGTCGCAGGCGCCGCGCCCGTAACAACGGCTGCGGTACTTATTGTGCTTGAGCCCGTCGGTGGTCACGCCGGCGCGATAGGGAGTGACCACGCGCCCCATCTTCAGCATGCTCTCGCGGAGTTTGACTTCCGCGGGATTCAGGCGCACGGCGCGCTGGAAGAGGCTGTCGGGCAGATAAGGCAGGTTTTCCTTGTGGCCGGAAATGCCGAGGTACAGATCGACTTTGTCGTAGTAGGGCGAGATGTCCGCATAGGAAATGGGCCAGTCTTCGCCGTAGCCGTCGCGCGAGGCGGCCTTGAAATCGTAATCCGACAGGCGCAGCGCCAGGCGTCCCCAGATGTTGGTCTTGCCGCCCAGGCAGCGCGCGCGCACCCAGGCGTACTTCGTACCGGTGTAGGGATTGTCCTTCTCGTCGACTACGATGTCCTTGGCATAATCCGATCCGGTGCCGTCCTCGACGTAGGAATAAACGTGCTTGTAGGGCGATCCCTTGGCGTAGGGCGGTTGGCGGATGGTGTATTCGCGGCCCGATAACGCGCGCGAATCGGGCGGCATGTCGCCGCGGCGGGGATGGTCGTAAGGCCACTCCATCGAGCGCAGCTCCTGGTTGATGTTGAGCTTCTTGCCGGCCTCCAGGAGCAGAACCTGCATGCCGTGCGAGGTCAGCACATGGGCGGCCATGCCGCCGGCTGCGCCGGAGCCTACTACGATGGCGTCGTAAGTTTTATTGAGATCGGCTTCGTCGGATTTGTCCTCGGCTAGGAACATAAAGTATGCAACCATCGTAAAACATGGCGCACCGGCCTGGGATAGAAGCCCGCCTTTAAGGCAATTGACGCGATCATCCGAAGTGGCATAGGATGAAATCGCGGCCAGTGCCGATTTATGATCGTTGATCTTCCACCTCAAATCGAGCGCATCGTCCAAGATGCAGTTTTGTCCGGCCAGTTCCGAACCGCCGAGGACGTGGTCGCCGAAGCTTTGTCCTCCTGGCAGGAGCGGCAAAAGGCGGATCCCGAGTCGGCTGAGAAACACCGCCAGCAGGCAATCGAGAGCCTCAGGACATTCGGCCAACAGCACGGGCTCTCGCTTGGCGGGATGACGATCGGGGAACTGCGCAATGAGGCGCGGCCTTGAGCGGAATTGTCGTGGATGCCTCCGTGACCCTTTCCTGGTGTTTCCCCGACGAGCAAACGCCGCTATCGATCAACGTGCTCGACCGGCTCAAGGCCGGAGAGCAGATGGTGGTGCCGGCGTTCTGGGCTCTTGAGGTACTAAACTCGTTGCTGCTGGGCGAACGGAGAGCGCGAATTTTGCCGGACCAAACGCGGGCTTTTCTTCAAGCCCTCCGCGCATTGCGAGCGATCTTCGATTACGCGTCGTTGGAACAGGTCTGTGGGCCCATCCAAGCAATCTGCCGAGATCGTCGCGTTACGCCCTACGATGCACTCTATATCGAGCTTGCTGAGCGGCGGGGCTGCCCGCTCGCCACACTCGATCAGTCTCAGAAGGATGCTGCCGCGTCGGTAGGCGTAGAATGCCTATGAAGCAGGTCGGGGCAGTTCCGCCGTCTCCCGCGCATCCCCGTGCTACATTGTAGAGTCTAAAACTCAGATGCGAAATGTACTGATTATAGGGTCCGGCTGCGCCGGAAACACGGCGGCGGTGTATGCCGCGCGCGCCAATTTAAAGCCCCTGGTAGTCTCCGGAAAACATGCCGGCGGGCAATTGTCGATGACCACCCTGGTCGAGAATTTTCCCGGCTTTCCGGAAGGCGTCAACGGCCCCGAGTTGGTGGAGAACATCAAGAAACAGGCCGAGAATTTCGGCGCGGAATACATCCACGGCGACGTCATGGACGCCGACTTTTCAGGCCACCCCTTCCGCATCGACGTGGAAGGCGAGTGGATCGAGACCCGCACCGTGATCGTCGCCTCGGGCGCTTCCGCGCGGTGGCTGGACCTGGAGAACGAGCAGAAGCTCATCGGCCATGGCGTCAGCTCCTGCGCCACCTGCGACGGCTTTTTCTACCGCGGCAAGAAGATCATGGTGGTGGGCGGCGGCGATTCCGCCATGGAGGAAGCCAACTTCCTCACGCGCTTCGGCTCCGAAGTGGCGCTGGTCCACCGGCGCGACCAGTTCCGGGCATCCAAGATCATGCTCGATCGCGTGCAACATAATCCGAAAATCAAGCTCCTCACCAACACCGTGGTGGAAGATGTTTTCGACGCCAGCCAGCACCAGGTCACCGGCGTGCGATTGAAGAACATCGCCACCGGCGCGGTGTGGGAGCAGGATGTGGCCGGCTTTTTCGTGGCCATCGGACACATCCCCAACACCGCTGTATTCAAGGGGCAGATCGACACGGACCCCGACGGTTACATCGTTTCCAAAGGCGGCGCCAAGACCAATATTCCAGGCGTGTTTCATGCCGGCGACGTGCAGGATCGCGTCTACCGGCAGGCCGTCACGGCGTCGGGCGCGGGTTGCATGGCGGCCATGGAAGTGGAGCGCTATCTGGAAGCGGAGGGACATTGATGATCGAACGATTGAGTCCGCCGGGCATCCCGGCGCCGCGCGGGCCGTATTCGCCGGCCGTGCGCGCGGGCGATTTCATTTTTGTGTCGGGGCAGGTGCCGGTGGACCCGGCCACCAACCAGGTCGAGCTGGGCGATATCCGCCACGAGACGCGCCTGGTGCTCACGAACATCCAGCGCATCCTGCAAGGCTGTGGCGCGGATATGCGCGACGTGGTGAAGTGCTCCGTGTTTCTGGCCGATGGCAAGGATTTCGGCGCCATGAACGAGGTCTACGCCGAATTCTTTGGCGTCGACAAACCGGCGCGCACCACGGTGGCGTGCCAGTTTGCGATGCCTGGGCTGAAGGTGGAGATCGACTGCATCGCGTACAAGCCAGTGCAGAAGTGAGTCAGTTGCTTGTGGGGCAGGTTGCCAACCTGCGGGCCGATTGTTAATCGGCCCAGCGTGGCGCCAATACCCCATTCGACAGATCTGTTAGTGTAATGGATAGACTCTCTCAAGCACCGACCCGACTGGTTGGGCTTAAGAAAGGAGATAGCAATGAGACGCTGCCTATCGTTGTTGACGCTCGTCATGGCGATGCCTGGAATGTCGCATGCTCAAGGCACCCCCATGCCGATACCTATAGGGAATCCGGGTTTTGAAGCCGACGTTTTGGATTGCATCCCTTCAGAGTTCTGTTATAACGCTGCCGTGCCCGGCTGGTTGCCTAACTGGTTTAACGGCGCAAACTCAGGCACGATTAAGCCTGGGGCGGCTGAGTACCCCGGCGGCGTTCCGGGTGGAGTCAATGTCGCCTTTCTCGGTGGGCCCTCCGCGGTTGGCGGGATATATCAAACGGTGAGTGCCACTCTTCAAGCCAATACCATCTATACATTACATATGAGCATCGGGCATCGGGCCGACGAGAGTTTTACGGGATACGTGGCGTCGCTGCTGGCGGGAGGCGTCGAGGTCGCTTCCGACGATAGCCTAAGTCCGGCTCCAGGCACTTTTTCGGAAGAGACGATCACATACAAGACCGGAGCGACGCCAATCCTGCTCGGGCAGTTGCTATCCATTTCCGTACGAAGCATCGGGACGGGGCAAGTAGATGTGGATAATGTGTCCTTGACCGCGCTAAGTCAATAGCGTTGGCAATCAACGCAACTTTGGGACACTACCGTAATCGGGCTTCACTGCCAGGTCTGCCGTATACTGACCGCCGTTCAGCTTGATCTCCTCTGTCGCGATGTCGGCCAGACGTACACTGCCGTGGGGTACCTACACGCGGCGCAGGAATTAGATTCCTGGTGCGCGTGATTTTCATTGGACTACGGATGCGCCGGATCACGCCCGCCGCACCTCCCATCGCAACGGCGCTCCGGGCGTGCTCTTGCCTCGCAACTCGATCCCGCCATCCACCCGCCGGGTAGTGCGCACGCTGCCTCCGTTAACCGCCGCCTTCGTCAGCCGGCGTGCCTCGCCATCCGGCAACTTTAGAAGGATGCGCCACTCGCCCGCCTTCGATGGCGCATACCAACCCTTATAACCAGTCGGCCCTTTCACCATCCCCACCAGCGGCGAATCGAAGCGGTAAGATTGCAACGGCAGGCGAGGCGCCAGATTCAAACCCGCTTCCGTGAATTCGAGACCCAGCAGCTTGGCCGCCGAATACAGCGTGCAGGCGTGCGAATGCAAATTCCCGATGGGAAAATCCGTATAGCGCAGAAAACCGCTGTTGACGGTTTCGCCGGGATGCCTGCTCACAGTGGAATTGAGCGTGTCGGGGCCGCTCCAGGTGTTGTACCAGATGTCCGGATACACTTCGGCATGCCGCGCCAGCGTGTTCTTCTTCCACTCGTCCCAGGCCATTTCCCCGTTCGCCTGCGCCAGCGCCCAAACCAACGTGGCGTTCAGCGAAGGCCAAATCCCGCCGCTGATCGATGTGCCCGGCTCCGCCATGGCTTGCGATGCGATGTCGGGACTCTTATTCATTTGCATGGCGCCGATCGGAGAATCGCGCCGCAGCAACTCATCCATGGTGGCGATCAGTTCCCGGGTTTGCTGCGCATCAGTCACTCCGCCGAGAATGCCCCACGGCTGCGGCTCGAGCCATAGACCTTTCTCGCCCAACCATCCCACGGTGGGGCCGAGCCAGGCCCGCCGCAGCCATTTGCCGGTCCACTGGGCGCGCGCCGCTTTGCGGTTTTCCTCGGCGCGCCGCCGGACGTGCGCGATCGGCGCGGCGCCCTCGCCCGCATACGTCAGCATGCGCGCGTAATAGTCGAACACCCAGGCCGCCATGCAGGAGTTCAGGACGCTCTCGCCCTGCGCCACCGTCTCCTTCATGCTGCGCTGCCCCCAGAACATGACCAGCGCGTCGTTCCAATCGTCGTTGAGCATGCGCATCACGCCATGCTCGCCCACGCCCACATCTTCAATCAGATGCCTGTAACAGCGCGCCAGCAGCTTGCGCACCGTCTCCTTACCCGCCGCCGGGCCTCTCAGCGGCCAGGTGGGGATCTCTTCGTCGAGGAAGGCCGTGTCGCGCGTGGCCAGCACATACTCGCTCGCCGCCCACAGCAGCCATAGCGGCATGTCGCTGGAATTATCCGAGGTCGTCGGCATGATCGTGCCGTGCCCCACGATGCCATACGGGATAGAGCCGTTCGGACGAACCTCTTTCAGCGTGTAGCGCAGAATCTCCTTGACGATTTGCGGATCGCTGAACAGAAACGGCAGCGCGTGTTGCAGCGGGTCGCGCGCGGCGCCCTGAAATCCCATCGAATATTGATAGATGCCGCCTTGCGACAGGATGTGCTCGCCGAAGAAATCGTCGTAGGTGAGGCTGCTCCGCAGGTAGTAATAATGCCAGGCCGTCTCCCGCTTCACCCACGGCTCAGCCTTCGTTTCGAAGCGCAGGCCTTTGTCCTTCCACTGCCGGCTCGAATCGCGCCACACGCCCGCGGCCGCGCTCCGGTATTTCTTAACGAGCGCCTCGACTTCGGTCCCGTGGGGAAGATAGCCATAAAGAAAATAGAGGGTGCGTTGTTCGCCCGGCGCCAGCGCGATCCGGCGCTCCAGGATCATTCCGCTTTCGGGCCCTGTCGTGCTAAGGCTGCCGTCGAGCCCGCCCGCGAGTCCGCTGGGCTGCCCCGCGCCTCCGGCGCCAAAGAAACTCTTGGCGTCCGTGGTAAAGCCGTCGGCGGGCGCATCCAACGAAACCAGAAACGTGGCCGGTGGATCGAGATCGTCGAAGGAAGCTTCCGGCGCAGGCTCCTCGATAGGTCCCAGAAACGGATTGGCGCGCGTCGCCAGGTCCGTCTTCATGCGCTGAAACAGTTCCTCCTCCTTGGGATCGCGGCCCATGAACTGCTTGCTCTCCAGCAGGCCGGCATTCGATCCCACCGCGCGAAAGCGATGCATGAAGCGATCGCCGAATTTGCGCCGCAGTTCTACCGCGGTGCCGCCCCCGCCGGCTTGCTCGATGAAGGCGCGGAAGGAAAATTGATAGACCTGGCATCCCCAAAACTCGATCCAGCGCAGGTTCGCGCGCGACTGCCCATTATTGGCGATGGTCACCTGGGAAATCAGCACCGGATCGTCGCCGAAGGGCGCCACAATCGCCTGGTCGATGGAGTAATCGCCGCCGGCGACTTTCTTGCGAAAGTATCCTACGCCGAAAACGCGATCAAAGCTCGGCGCGCCGCCCGTATAAAACGTGCTCAGCGTTTCCGTCCCATCGGTCAGGTAGCCGATGCCCCCGCCGAATTGGCTTCGTTCGGGCGAATACTCGTTGAGAAACTTGGGCGCCCCTTCATCCTGCCGCACCTGGACGTGGCCGTAGTTGGAGACGATGGCGATCAGCCGGTCGTTGCCCACCTGGTGTACGTGATCGGTGGATGACAAAAAACCGGGGCCGACCTGCGTGACCGCCTTTGGGTCGCGCGTCTGGTCGCAGGTGTAGCGAAAAGCGGGAAGGCCGAATTCATCCTCGATCCATTCGCCGAAGGAGCCCGAGCCGTAAGGCTTCTGGCCGGGCGCGGCTTTCACCGGCAACCACGAAGATGCGAGAGCGGCGACGAATTCTCTGCGGTCAATGGGCACCTGTCTAGCGTAACGCAGGCACCCCGCGTGCCGCGTCCCCACTCATGGCGACGCCTCCCCCCTCCGGTGCCTCATCCAAAATCGCCCGCATCCGCGCCAGAAAATGCGCCTCCGAAAACTGTTTCGCCCACCCCTGCAACTCGCGCGGGCGAACCTGCGCCTCCACGCGCTCGAAGCGGTCCAACGCCTCGGCCAGCCGCGCTTCATCCGGCTCGTCGAAAAAGACACCGCCGAGCGGATCGGCCGTGGGCACGCTCTCCAAAACTCCGCCTCGGCCCAAAGCCACCACGGCCTTGCCACTGGCCAGAGCCTCCACCGGGGCCATCCCGAAATCCTCCTCGCCAGGCACGACCAGCGCGCGCGAGCGAGCCAGCAAATCGCGCAACTGCTCGTCCGGGACGCGACCGCAAAACTCAATACCCGGGCCAGCCATGCGTTTCAGCTGCTTGAACTCCGGCCCATCACCCACTACGCGCAAACGCCGGCCCAGTGCCGCAAACGCGCGCACGGCCACATCCACGCGCTTGTACGCCACCAACTCGGAGACCACCAAGTAATAATCTTCCGGCTCGCGCCAATAGAAGCTCTCCACGGCTACCGGCGGGTGCACCACGCGCGCATCCCGCCGCCAGGCTTTTTGGATGCGGCGGCGGACATTGCCGCTGTTGGCGATGAATTCGTCCACGCGCGCGGCGGAGGCCAGGTCCCAAAGCCGCAGATAGTTGCTCACCGGCGCGAACAAGGCTCGCTGCCACGCCGGGAGCCACTCCTTGGCATACGCGGGATACAGTTCCCAGATGTAACGCATCGGTGTATGGCAGTAACAGATGTGTCGCGTAGAGGAGGACGTAAGTACGCCTTTGGCGGGGCCCGATTCGCTGCTAATCACCAGATCGTAGCCGCGCAAATCGAACTGTTCGAGAGCCAGCGGCATCAACGGCAGCAGTTGGCGGTAGTGCCGGCGCAGCGGGTTCAGGAAAGACGCCGTCACGTTGTGCCGCCGGATTTCGGCGCTGACCGCGCACGGATTGTAGAATAGTGTAAAAATATCGGCGGCCGGCAAAAGCCGGCAGAGTGACTCCAGCACTTTCTCGCCACCCCGCCAGTTCAACAGCCAATAATGTACGATCGCGGCTCGCATCCACATTCAGCATAACCGCTGCGGCCGCGAGCGGCGCGTTTTGGCGCATGTTTTTACTCTTCTTACTTATGTGCGCATGTTATTAGTCAAAGTAGATGTCCGGAACCAATGCCGTCGAGACAGGAATCCACGACCCGCTACTGTATCGTGCGCCGCTGCCCTATGCAGGCCGCTATTATCCATACGGATTCCCCGTGGATATCGCAACCGATATGCGCGAGGTCCTGGATGCCGCCCACCAGAGCTTTGGCGCTTACGCGCCCGTGTTCGACCGGCCGCCCCTGCGTGTGCACGTGATGGTCGGCCCAGGGAACAGCGGGCTGCCGCCTGCGCCGGTACTGCGCGGCCAGCGCAATCTGATTGTGTGGGTGTCGGACCAGGAGAACTTCGCGGTCATCGACCGGCGGGAGCGTTTTGGGTATTCCTGTGTGACGCGCGCTACAGTGTCGGACCGGGTCTTCTTTCGCTGGCATTTTCTGGACGCATTAGTTTACATGTTGCTGGAGCTAAACTATATCACCTCTCTGCACGCCGCATGTGTCGCGTGGGAGGGCGCCGGCGTATTGCTCTACGGCGAGTCGGGGATGGGCAAGAGTACGCTGTCCTACGCTTGCGCGCGGCGGGGCTGGACGTATATCTCGGACGATTCCAGCAGCGTTGTGTGGGACGGCGGCCGCACCGTGATTGGCGAGCCGCATCGTTTCCGGTTTCGCGCGGAGGCGCCGGACTTGTTTCCGGAGCTGCGCGGCCGCACCGTGGGCCGCCAATTGGATAGCAAGCCAACCATCGAAGTGCTCGCGGCCGATCTGCCGATTCGCACGGCTGCGGAATGCCGTGTGGAGCACATTGCGTTCCTGGACCGCCACCCGGTTATCTGTGCCGGCCTGACGCGGATCGGAAAAGAAGAGACCCGGAAACGTTTGCGGCAAGACATGCCCGTGTTCGATCCGGAGTTGGATGCGCGGCGCACGGAGGTGGTCGAGTCCATTGCCGAAGCGCCTGCCTTTATATTGCGCTACGCCAATTGTGAGGAAGCCGCGCGCTTGCTCGATCAAATCGTGCGTGCAGGAGAGCAGGCATGATCGTGTATGGAGGGCGGGCAATCTTGCCCGCAGCCGCCTTTCAGGCGGCTCGCCGGCTGCAAGCCGGCTACATTGTCCTCTTGATCGCGCTGCTGCCCCCTAACGCCTCCGCCCAGGTAGCCTCGGCCAGCATACTAGGCACAGCAATGGACGAATCTTCCGCCGTAGCTCCGGGCGTAACCGTCTCGGCGCGCGAAGAGAGCACCGGATTTACCCGCACCACGGTGACGAATTCCGAGGGCGGCTATGCCATCGAGGCGCTACTGCCCGGCTCATACACCGTCACTGCTATGAAGCAGGGCTTTCGCGCTACCACCGCCGAACACGTGCAGTTGACCGTGAGCCAGAAAGCTCTCCTCGACCTGAGGCTGTACATCGGCGAGGGGCGCGAAAGCGTCACCGCCACTGCCACGGTGTCGCCCGTACAGACGAATGAGGCGTCAATCGGCTATTTGTTCGACTCCCGGACGGTGGAGGAATTGCCCCTCGATACACGCAATATCGTAGCTCTGGTGACGCTCGGGCCAGGCGCCATTCCGCGCCAGTTGGGCGGCTTCACGCACGACGTCGTCAACGACGTGCAGCAAGGTTCGCGCGGCTCGGTGGCCTTCAATCCGCCGATCGACGGAAGCCGCTCGACCATGAACGCCTTCGCGCTCGATGGCGCTTACGATACCGATCGCAACACGTTCGCCATCGCGGTCTATCCGCCGCTGGAATCGGTCGAGGAGTTGCGCGTGCAGACTTCTGGCGCGGCCGCGGAATTTCCGCAAGCAGGCGGCGGCTCTATCGATGTGGTCACGAAATCCGGCACCCGGCAATTCCACGGCAGCGCGTTCGAATATCTGCAAAACGGTGCGACCGACGCGCGCAACTATTTCGACGATCCCACGCTGGCCGCGCCCGTCGTGCAACAGAATCAGTTCGGCGGGTCGCTGGGCGGCCCCATGCCCATCGCAAACACGTTCTTCTTCGCCACCTATGAAGGGCTCCGGTCCAACATCGGCAGTCCGGTGCAAAGCCTCGTCCCGCCCGCCCAGTTGCGCAGCGGCAACTTCACCGGCCAGGACATCGTCTACGATCCGCTGACGCTGGATGCATCCGGCGCGCGCGTGCCATTTCCCGGCGATACGATTCCCGCAACGCGCATCGATCCCATCGCCGCCAACTTCCTCGCCCAATACGAGCCGCTGCCGAACCTGAATAATGGCGACGGCAACAACTACGTGGACCAGACACCCAACACCAACCGGAACGATGCCTTTTCCACCCGTATCGACCATCAGTTCGGCAATCAGAGCCAGTTGAGCGCCCGGTACACCTACAACGGTGAGCAGAATATCATCGCGGGATCGTTCCCGCTGCGCCCGACCGATGAGAGAGTGCGCGCGCAGCAAGCGGCCTTGAGTTACACGTACTCAGGCGCGTCATTGCTGAACGAGGCGCGCTTTTCTTTTACCAGGATGAGCATGTACGACACGCCGGAGAGCGCATTCCAAACTAATGTGATCCAGCAACTGGGAGTCGAAGGACTCACCAGCAATCCGGCAAATTACGGACTGCCTTACTTCCAGTTGGCCGATTACTCGCTGGTGACCGACGATCCCACGTTGCCGCAAGTGCAACGCGACAACTTCTGGAATCTCTCCGACAGCGTTTCCTGGACGCGCGGCGGGCACACCATCAAGACCGGCTTCGATTGGATCCATTACCAGTTGAATTACCAGCAGAACGAGATGGCGCGCGGATCCTACACCTACACCGGGGCGTTCACCAGCGCCGGCGGCACGCCCGGTCCGACCGGCGACGCGCTGGCGGATTTCCTGTTGGGATTCCCCCAGAACACCAGCCGCGACGAGGGCAACACCCAGGCGTATCTGCGGCAGAACAGCTTTGGCGGTTTCGTGCAGGACGATTGGCGGGTCACTCCGCGGCTCACGCTGAACCTCGGCCTGCGCTACGAGTATGTGACCCCGTACACGGAAACGCGCGGGGACCTGCTGAACCTGGTGTATACGCCCGGGCCCAATCCGCCGCCGCCCCAACTGGTGCGGGAGAGCCAGGCCGTGAGTGCGGACAATCGAAACATCGCGCCGCGCGTGGGACTGGCCTGGCGGCTTCCGCACCTCCCGTTCTCCAAGGGCGAAACCGTTTTCCGCGCGGGATACGGCATCTATTACAGCCCCGAAATCGCCGTCGAGATCTACGATCTGGTGCTCAACGGAATATTGGTTCAGAACAACGTCACCAACGGAAGCCAGGCGCCCATCCTGACCACCCGCAACGGATTCCCGCAGACCGCCTCCACCGGATTCCCGACTTACTTCGGCATCGATCCCCACGCCCCCACGCCCTACGTGCAGCAGTGGAACGCCGGCTTCCAGCACGAGTTCGCGGGCGGCATCCTTGGTGAAGTATCGTATGTGGGAAGCAAGGGCACGCACCTCGGACGCTTCCGGCAATTCAATACGCCCTTGCAGACCGAAACCGGCGCGGATCTCTCCCCGCGGCAAGGCGAACTGCAGTCGCTGCGCACGTGGCCCAGCTTGGGAGAAATCGTCCAGCGCCAGCACATCGCCAATTCTTCCTATAACGCCCTGCAAGTCAAAGCCGAGAAGCGCCTGACCGGGCACGTGTCGCTGCTAGCCAGTTTCGTATGGTCGAAATCCATCGATGACGCCGACACCGTGATTCCGGGGTTCTACGATAGCGTGGGCGCGCAGGACGAAAACAACCTGGGGCTGGAGCGCGCTCTGTCGTCCTTCAATGTGGGGCGCCGCATCAGCGGCGGCTACGTGATCGGCTTGCCGGCGGTGCGCGCTTTCGGGCCGGTGCTGCGCAACTGGCAATTGACCGGAGACGTGACGTTGCAGGACGGCATGCCCATGAATGTCTTCTATTATGCCTTCGATCCCGCCAACACCGGATTGCCCAACCGGCCCAATATCGTGCCCGGTGTCCCTTTGACTTTGCCGCGCAGCCAGCGCACCACCAACGAATTCTTTAATACCGCCGCGTTCACCGCGCCCGCGCCTTATACATTCGGCGATGCCGGACGCAACCTCGTGAATGGCCCGGGCAACAACATCTTCGACATGGCCCTGCACCGCAGCTTTAAGATCCGCGAGCGGGGCGCGCTGGAGTTCCGCGCCGAAGCTTTCAATTTATTCAATCATCCGAATTGGGGAGTGCCGGGAACCTACGCCGATTTTGGACCGCCTTTGTTTGGGGGCATCCTGGGCGTCGGCAACCCGCGCCAACTGCAGTTCGCAGTTCGGTACGATTTCTAAGTGACTCCCCGGGTTCCGCGCGCGGTGTCGGCGGTGATGGCGTCGCTGCAAGTGGCAGCTTGTCAACTCCCAGGTCTTGATCCCGATCTGCCCTGGGACGAAGTGCTGGATTTCTGCGACCGCTCCTCACTGACGCTCGTCCTCGGCGCAGTGGCGGGTGACGCCCTGCCTGGTTGGGTCCGCAAACGCATCGCGCAAAACCTGGCAGAGAACACGGAGCGTCTGGAACGTGCCCGCGCTCTGCAAAATCAAGTGAGCGAGTGGCTCACCGCCGCCGGCATCCAGCACATCTTCCTGAAGGGCACGACACAATCGCCTCACTTTGTTTCGGACCCACGCCTGCGGCCGCAGTACGATCTGGACCTGTTCTGCCCCCCGGCAGACGCGCATCGCGCCTGGAATCTGATCGTTGAAAAAGGCTACGAGCCGATAGAAAAGCCCGGCGCGCACCCCACCGACCATCTGCCGGCCCTGGTCCGCAAAACCGGATGGGAGTGGCGCGGCGGGAGTCATTTCGATCCGGAAATCCCCCTCGCGATTGAAGTACATACCCAGTTTTGGGACGAGCGCACGGAGCGGCTGCGCGCGCCGGGCGTGGACGAATTCTGGACGCGGCGCAACGGGCACGCCCTGGACACTCCCGACGCACTGGCATACTCCGCGCTGCACTTGCTGCGGCACCTGTTGCGCGGCAGCGCGCGTGCATGCAATGTCTACGAGATCGCCTGGTTCCTAGAGCGCCATTCGGGCGAAGCGCAATTCTGGAATCGCTGGCGCGAACTGCATGCGCCGGAATTGCGGCGGCTGGAAGCCATCGCGTTTCAGTTGGCGCGCGCGTGGTTCGGTTGCGCGCTGGGTCCGGTGGCGGAAGCGGAAGTGTCCTGGCTGCCCGCGCCGGCTGGGGAGTGGTTCGAGGCGTTCGCCTTCTCGCCGCTCGAATCCCAATTTCATCCCAACAAAGATGAGTTGTGGCTGCACCTGGCGCTGCTCGATTCCGCGCGCGATAAACTGGCGGTGGTGCGGCGGCGGTTGTTGCCGCAACTTCCCGGTCCGGTGGATGCCGTCTGCATCCCGCAGCGGCAATTCTCGCTCGGCCGCCGCATGCTCAAGTACGCCCGGACCGCCCGATTTCTCGCCGGAAGAGCCGTGTTTCATGCCCGCGCGTTTGCCGCTCTGTTCCAAAGCGGCGTCCGATGGCGGATGCGCTCCAGCGGCTTGAGCGGCGGTTACTGGCTTTTTCTGGGCGCCAGTTCGTTCTTTGTGCTGGGGATGTTCATCTACGTGCTGCTCTACAACCTGTACCTGCTCGACCTGGGATACCGCGAGGATTTTGTGGGGCAGGTATCGAGCGCATCCACGGCGGGCATGGTGGCCGCCATTTTGCCCGCCGCGGCCCTGGCGCGCCGTTGGGGATTGGGCAAGTTGTTGTTCGCGTCCTTCGCTGCGGTGGGCGCGATTTCGGCTGTGCGCGTGTTGGCCTCGAGCCGTGCGCCGCTGCTGGCGCTGGCCTGCTTGAGCGGAGCGGCGTTTTCGCTGTACGCGGTTTCGCTCGCGCCCGCCATCGCGCGGCTCACCAGCGAGAAGGCGCGCGCCATGGGCTTTAGCTTCTCGACGTCCAGTTCCATCGCGCTAGGGATCTTCGGCAACTGGTTGGGTGGACATCTGCCTGGCTGGCTGGGAGGCAAACGGCCCGCCATGCTCGCGGGATGCGCGTTAGTGGCGCTGGCGCTGTGGCCCTCCGCGCGGCTGCGAATCGGCCCTGCGCCTGCGGAAGGCGCCAAGCTCTATCCGCGCAACCGTTTTGTGGTGCGCTTCCTGATCGTGTGGGCCATCTGGAACCTGGCGACAGGATCGTTCAATCCGTTCTTCACCACTTTCTTCGCGCGCTTGCATACCCCGGTGCAGCGCATCGGGCTGATCATGTCCGGCTCGCAACTGTCGCAGGTGGTGGCGCTCATGCTGGCGCCGCTGGTGCTGCGGAAAATGGGCCTGGTGAGCGGCACGGCCGCCATGCTGATGGCCACCGCGTTGGCGCTGGGCGGCCTGGCCGCGGGTCCCACGGGCTGGGCCGCGGCGGCCGTATTCATGGCTTACACGTCCTGCCAGTGGATGTCCGACCCCGGCGTCAACACGCTGTTGATGGATCGCGTGCGCGAACAGGAGCGCACCGGCGCCGCCGCCCTGATGATGCTGGTCTCGTTCGCGGGGCAGTTGGTGGCCTCGCTGGCAGGCGGGGCGGCCATCGCCAGGTTCGGATACTCCGCGATGCTGGCCTGCGCAGCCGGGTTGGCGGCGGTTGCGGCCGTGGCGTTCCGGACCCTGCCGGCGGGGCACGCGGGGGCGGCGGTTGGCGCTGCGCAGCCGGCGCGACTGCAAGCGCCGGTGACGGATGCAGCTCGGGAGTGAAAGAGGGCTGGTCGGCGTTGGTATTAACTGAGGCCGGAAAGCGACCTCGGATCGACCCCAAAATATGGACGATTCGAGGGGAACCGCCTTCGAAGGCTACCCCGACGGCGGAAGTTCTCCCATCGGGATTTAAGCCGTCTCCACGGGGCCAAGGATCGCGTAATTCGTGTCGCTGAAGCACTACCTCCCTAACAGCGTGGCTAGACTCGGTAGCCAAAGAACCGGAGACCTGCGTCAGAATTGTTATTCCTGATAGGGTATCGTTCGGGGTAGTACCATCCGAGCAACTCTTGCACGCTGGATGTGCCGAAGAAGCGCAGCGCTTTGCTACACGCGTGCATGCGCTCCTCTTCGCTTCCATGACCGTGCACAAGCTTTTTCCAGGCCGCACGGATCTTCTCGACTATGTTGTTGTTTGGGTTGAGGAACTTATACTTGATAAGCTGGAGGGCGTTCATGCAATTGAGGCAGTCAACCACCTGTTTCACTTCGCTTGCGGTCAATTCGTCGATGTGGTCCTTTTCGAGGAGCTTTTTAACCGTGGCCGCGCGGCGTTCGCGCCAACGTTGGTCGCCGGCGCTCCGCGCCCACTTGCCGAAGAGCGGTGCCCACTTCTCAATCTCGGTTTGTCTTTCGATTTTATCGAGCTTGCGAGGCTCTCGCTTGGAATAGAATTCGAAAGAGGGTTTGCCTTCCGCCTCATGGAAGAGATAGTTCAGAAAGGCGTCGGTTTCCAGGAACAGTGGCGCGTCTGGCCACAGTCGCTGCACGCCAGCGTACGCGGCCGCGAACTCGTTGTAATGCTTGAGGAATCGCTGGTAGCTAGCAAAGCCGCCCTCTGCGCCTCCAGGTGCCTCAAATAGTGCGCCGTCGGGCTTCGGCGGTAATGGCCACAAAACCGGAAGTCCCGCCCCCTCTCTTTCGGGGCTGAAATCGCTTGGCTTCTCGATCTCTAATTGCTCGATGCTCTCCGGCGTGAGTTCCTGCGCCAGTGTTTCCCACCACGTCTTGAACAAACTGATCGTGTCGGTCGCTTCAGGGCCCCCCAGAAGAACGGCGATCTCGCGTCGCTTCGTGAAACCTGTTTCCGTCAGGTTTGCGGAGGCGACAATGGCTTGATCATCAATGATATAGATCTTGGCGTGGACGCCTGCCAACGTCTTGACCAAGCCCCGGTTTAACAGGTGAAGGAGGGTGCCACGGTGAACATTGCCCGCGTCTGACACGTCAGTAATGACCTGTAGGGTCACTGTGCTCCCGAGCCACCACGTACCGCCTAGGAGGGCGCTGACTGCGGGCCAGCGGCCGATATACGGAGAGACGATCCAGATTCGTTCGGTAGCTTGCTCCGACAGCTTCCTGAGTGTCATGGCCAAGCCGGCCCCGTGCAGAGTATTCACTCGCGCGCCCATTTGCGCTCTAGTTTTCGTATTCATGCCAATCCTCGAAGATCCTGGACTTTAGGGTACCTCATAGGATTCTACGCCCTTTTGATCGGCTGAAGCCATTTTGAATCCGCAACCCGCGGACCGGGCGGAGAGCAGGCCGTGCCGAACCCGACGACCTCCACGCCCTTGGGGCGAATTGCCCGAATACGAACCCAGAAATATCCGTATTCATCGGCGGCCCATATGGTGTGACGCATCCAGTGCCGATATGATCGAGCCCTCGCCGCCGTCTCAATCGCCTCGATCATCTCCGGCCAGGGGCACGGCGGTTGGCGCTGCGCAACCGGGGCTGATGCAAGACCCGGTGATGGATAGCGCTCGGGAGCCGCGAACCTCTTAAGCCCTTGCGGCCAACCCACGGGGCGCGAATAACGCGAAGAGCAGCAGACCTATTTCCAATCCCGCGAGGACATAGAAGACGAATCTCGCCTTGGGCCACAGGAATCTTGGAAGCTGGTCGGCGAGTTTGTCTCCTATCGTTTGGTTCAGCCTGATTGGAGCGCTGTCGGCTTGCGGGCCCTTCTGCCAACGCGCCGACAACCAGCTTCCCCGGATATTCGCGAATAATAGCGCCAGAAAGATGACCCGCATGACTGAAAAGCCGGCGCCGGCGTATCGCTGCAGCACCAAAGCGCTGAGCAGGTACGCGGAGAACGCGGCAATCGCGGCGGCTCGGCTTCGCTCCCGGACGCCGATTCCGGCGAGGAAATAAAACACGCCCTCAAACGCGCCATCGCCTATAGAGCCTGTGAACACGCTGAAAATGACCGTCACCACCGCAACGGCGGAACAGATCCAGAAGCCCTGAGTCGTGATGTAGTCGAAGTCGTCGTCATTGCGGATCGTTGGCCAGAACAACGCCCGCCAGCGGCTTTCCGTTCGAGGCGTGGAGTCGGACAAGCCCAGCGTCTGCATATGGCCAACGATTTTAGCACCCAGGAGGAGCAGGGGCGCGCGGGGCAACGCCATGCGCTGCCATCGTATCGATCATCGCCGCCCGATACCGCTCCAGGCTGAATTCCGTGTGCGCCTTCGCGCGGGCCTTCGCGGCCATTTCGCGCCGGCGGGCCGGCGCCTCCAGCGCGTCGAGCATGGCGAAGGCCAGCGCCTTCGGCGAACGCTCTTCCACCAGGAAGCCGGTGACGCCATGCTCCACGATTTCGGGAATGCCGCCCGAGGCAAAGGCCATCACGGGCACGCCCGCGGCGAAACCCTCCAGGATCACGCGCGGCGTCGCATCGATGGACGCGGACGGAACCACCAGAAGGTCCAGCGTGGCCAGCATGCCCTCCACATCCTCCGTCCAGCCGGCGAATTCCACGGGCAGGCCTTCGGCCAGCGCCTCCAGTTCCGCGCAGTATCGCATGGCCGCCGGGTTGGAAAACAGCGGCGCGCCACAGATGAGAAACCGGCATTGCGGCGCCACGTTGTGCAGAATGCGCGCCGCGCGCAGAAAATCCGCTTGCCCCTTTTCCGGCGATATGCGGCCGATCGCGCCGATGCGGAATTCCCCGCCGTCACTTGGCCGGCTGGGGAGCGGCATCCGCCGCACGCCGTTAAACACCACCCGGATGCCGCAATCTCCACAGTAGGGCAGCAGCGGCGTTGCCACGAAGCGGCAGGAGGCCACTATCGCCGCGCTGAGCGCGGCTAGCGACCGCCCCGCCAGTCGCAGCGCCGGCCCGCCCAGCAGGCTGTGAGAGTGAAACAGCACCCGCGGACCCCTGTGCGCGGCATTAGCCACAGCCAGGGCCGCCGCCGGCAACAGGCGCGGGCCGTTCACGTAAATCAGATCCGGCCGATAGCGCCTGGCCAGCCCGCGAATCTCGCCCGCCAGCCGCGGCGCATCCGCCAGAAAGCGCGCCATGTCCGCCAGCGTCTTCCTGCCGGAGGAGTACGGCCCGCACCGGATGGGGTCCACCGTGGCGTGCAGTGCGATCGCCCGCTCCGCGAGTTGGCCGCCGGCGGGCGCGGCCACGTGTATGCTCCAGCCGCGCTCGGCCATGGCGGGAATCAGATCCAACAGACAACGCTGCGCGCCCCCTAACTCGCCGAACTGGTCAAGACACAGAATCTTCATGGCGCACCGCGACTGCCAGTACCCAGAAGTATAGCGGTAACACCCGCCAGTAAGTCAGCAAGTCGCCTGTGCACATCTGCGCCATCTGGCCCGCCCAAAACGCCAAAATCCAACCGCCGAAAAAGCGGCGCTGTGGATCCGCCGACGCCGACGCGCGCCGCGCCGATCGCAGGATCTGCAGGCTGAGCCACAGCATCGCGCCCAAACCCACGATGCCGGTTTCCGCCAGCAGGCTGAGGTACATATTATCCGTGGTCACCGTACGCCCCAGGTAGTCCGAGTAGGGCAGCGTCTTGTATCCCACGCCGAACAGCGCGTGCCACGGATGCTGCGCCAGGAATCCGAGCACCGCGCGCCAGCTTGCCACGCGCCCGGAGAGCAGTCCTTCGGTTTCCGAGAAAAGGTATTCGACGGAGGTTGAGACGCGCATCCAGTAAGCGCCCGCGAACGCGCCGGCGAATGACGGCAGCAGTGCGCGCAGCGCCAGCCCGCCGGCCAGCGCGGCGCCCGCCAGCGCCAGGAAGAATCTGCTCAACCGGATGCGGCTCCGGTTGAAATAGATCAGCACCGAGAGGGCCACCAAAGCATTCAGCAAAGAGCCGCGCGAGTAGGAGAGCACTAGGGCCGCGGCGAACACCATCCCGCCCAGCAGCAGCCCGCGGCGCGAAACCGGAGCTTCCCGGCGCGGCGCCAGCAGCGCTGCCGCGATCATCGTCAGGAAGAACGCGCAAAAGTTGCCCAGCGTGCTGGCTTCGTAAAACAGGCCCTGCGCCCGCCGGTAGACCCCGGACTGCAGCCAGACGAACTGCGCGCCAAATCCCGCCGGGGCGGGGAACTGGAAATAGAAATCCACGCAGGCGAACAACGCGGAAGCCACCGCCATCCAGTAAAGCGCGCGCGTCTGCGCCAAGGCGTCTTGCGGTTCGCGTGCGCCTGGGCCGTAAGCTGCGTAAAAAAACACGTAAACGGAAATGCCGAACAGCAGCACCCGCATCAGGCTCCCCAGCCCCACGCCCGCTCCCGAATAAAGCATAGCTTCCGCCGCGCTGCCCAGCAGGATCAGGAAGAATATTCCGAACGCGCGATTCAACGGCGCGTCCGGCGCGCGCCACTCGCCATTCAACACGCCGAACGCGCCCGCCAACAGGCCCAGCATGGCGAAAATCACCGCGGGATGCGGCCCGGAATTGCCCAAGCCCAGGGGCAGCGGAGGCAGCAGCAGCGCCGCGGCGAAGAACAGCGTCAGCCAACGGTCGCGCCGCAGGATCGCCCAGTAAGCCAACGGTATGGCCGCCAGGGGCGCAGCCAGCGCCAGTGCCACAGCCGGTTTCGGCGCCAGCGCGATGGCCGCTGCATAAGCGCCCGCCAGCGCCGGCGCGGCCCACCGCCACGGACGCAGCGCAGCTCGTTCAAGCATCGGTGGTCCCGGTGGGGCGCAGCCTTGCGGCCGCCCGCCCGGCCTGCCCCACCGCGCGCTGGGTCCGGTAGCTCAGCTCCAACGTCAAATAGACGACCGGCACAATCAGCCCCAGCAACAGCGCCGCCAGCACGTGCAGCGGGATATTGGGGGCCGATGGCTGCTCGGGCACAATGCCCGGATCGACGATCTTCAGCCGCTCGCTGCGATAACCGCGATCCGAGCGCACCTGGCTGAGCCGCGTCTCGATAGTCGTGTAGGCCTCGTGGCTGGCCGTTCGTTCGGCGTCCACGCGGTCGCGTTCGGCCATGCGCCGCGCCAGCAGCTCTTCCTTGGCGGTCAGGTCCCGCTCCATTTGCGCAATTTGCTTGCGCAGAGTATCGGCGCGCGCCCGGCTGGCGGCGGCTTCGCTCGCCTGGCCTTCCGAAGCATCCGCCTCGGCGCGCAGCAGTTCGCGCTCCAGGCTGCTCTTCAAGTCGCTGCCGCTCTCGATCTCCTGTTGCAACCGCTCGACGGGCTGTTGCGCGTTCGTGCGCGTCCACGCGGCTGCGCTCCGGTCCAGGCGCGCTTTCGCCTCCGCCTCCTGCTTCTCGATGGCTTGCGATAGATCCTGGTCGGCTTCCTGATCCACCGAGCGGCTCAGCTTGACGGTCTCCTCGCCCAGATACTGGGCCAGCGCTTGCGCCGCCTTCGGATCGGGCAGCGTGGCCTGAATCTCCAGAATTTTGGTATCCCGGACCATCCCGGCTTTCAGAATTCCGGCTTTGAGCGACTCGATCGTGCGTCCCGGGAATCGCTGCCGCAACTGAAACCGGTCCAGCGCGCGCAGGAACAGACTGTCGCTGGCCGCGAAATGTTCATAAGTCTTAAGCGACTCCAGGTAAATGGGACTTACTCCCAAGGCGCTGCGGATATCGGTGCCCGCGGGTGGCTCGATCAGGATACGGCAAGTGGCTGTATATAGCTTGGAACGCGTCAGAGTCACAATCAATGCCAGAGTCACAGCAATCGCGCAAGATGCCACGATGAATCGCCAGCGCGACCCCAGGAAGCTTAGATAGCAATAAGTGTTAACAGAATCAGACGTGCCTGTGAGCATGCTTGTGAGATAGTGTAGCTTATATGACCCTGCTGCTGGCCGTCGTCATAGTGTTAATTCCGCTGGCGATCGCTCCGGGATGTGTTTTTTACTTCGATGTTACACCTAAGATCGCGCTGTTACTGTTTGGAACCGCCGCGGCGGCCGTCTGGTGGACCGCGGTGGGCAGCGCGGCCGGGTTCTACCGGGCTTCACGCGCCGCGCGCTGGTTTCTCCTGTCGGTCTGCGGCATGGCTCTATCGCTGGTCCTCTCCACGCTGGTATCGGTGAATCCGGCGTTATCCCTAGGCGGAAGCAACTGGCGCGATTGGGGCCTGGTAGCGCAGCTCGCGGCGCTCGGGTTCGCGTACCTGGTAGCCGCATCCTGCGCCGGACAACCCGGCCGGTTGCGCGTGCTGTTGCGCGGCGTTGCGGTTAGCGGGCTGATTGTGGCCCTTTACGGAATTGCGCAGTATTTCGGCTGGGATCCGCTGCTGGACGCGCGCGGTTACCACGTGGGCGAAGGTATCTGGGCGATAGTGCGGCCGCCTTCTACGCTGGGTCATGCGGATTACTCCGCCAACTGGCTGCTGTTCGTGGTGTTCGCCGGCGTAGCGCTGGCTGTCTTGGAACAGCGGACTCCTTGGAACGTGCTCGGGTGGGCGGCCGCGGCGGCCGGCTCCGTTGCCATCGTCCTAAGCGGCGCGCGCGCGGCCATGCTCGGCCTGGCGGCAGGCGCAGCTTTTCTCACCATAACTCACCTGGACCGGTGGAGATGGTGGGGCAGGCGCTTTCGCCTGCCGTTCTTAGCCCTGGCCATCGCCGCGGCCGCCGCCCTCTTCTACCTCTCTCCGCCCGGCGGGAAACTGCGGGCCCGCGTCCACTGGGTGCGCCAGGATCCCGCCGGCGGAGCGCGCCTGCTGCTCTGGCGCGACAGCTTGCGCATGGCTGCCGCGCGCTGGCCTGCGGGCTACGGGCCGGAGACCTTCGTCGCCGCCTTCGCGCGCCATCAATCGGCGGACCTCAGCCGCGCCTATCCGGACTTCTATCACGAATCGCCGCACAACATCTTTCTCGATGCGCTGGTGTCACAGGGTGTGGCCGGGCCGCTGCTGCTGCTGTCGCTCGCCGCCAGCGGATTCGCAGCCGCCATCATGCATCCGCCGGGTGCGCGCCGGAATCCAACCGCCGGCGCGCTCGCGGCTGGGCTCGCGGCGATGACCGTCAGCGAACAATTCACCTGTTTCACGATGCCCACCGCGCTGGCCTACTACGTCGCCATCGCTATGCTGGTATCCCTCAGCGTCCCTGTGGCCCTGCCGCCGTTGCCGGTTGGCCGCCGCTGGCTGCGCGTGGCCATCGCCGCGCCCTGCGCTGCGCTACTGCTGTTTTTCGGCGTGCGCTTGTGGATCGCCGATAGCCTGCTCGCCGCGGTGCGGCGCGATCTGGACGCCGGCCGGGTAGGCGATGCCGTCAACCACTATGCCGCATATCGGAACTGGCGCTGGCCCGGCCCCGGCGCGGACCTGTGGTACTCGCGGCGATTGGCGCAGATTGCCGGCAGCCACGCCGCACAGGCCGTTCGCGCGCAAGCCTTGCAGCAGGGTAGCGTGGCCGCCCAGCGCGCTACGCAAACTACTGAAGCCACATTTAACGCTTATTACAACCTGGCTGAATTCTACGCGCTGCGGAACGATTTCCCGCGCACCGAACAGAGCCTGCGGGCCGCCATCTTCTCCGCGCCCAACTGGTTCAAGGCGCATTGGATGCTCGCCCGGGTTCTGCAGGCTGCGTCGCGCCTGAAAGAGGCGGAAACGGAGGCCGCCACCGCCGTGACGCTCGACGGCGGTAAACATCCGGAAGTTACCAATACGATGTTACAAATTCGCTCCGCGATCGCCGCCGCGCCGGCAGAACCGCCGCACAAGTAAACTCTTTCCTGGAAGCTTGGTTAGGGTAAGTGGATCTACTAAAATCGAAGCGGAGGGGAATGATGCGGTCGGTCGGGTTGGCCCTTGGGATGTTACTTTGCGTGTCTCTCGCGCACGCGCAACCTGCGGTGGGCGCGGGCGGCGTGGTGAATTCCGGCAGTTACTCGGCGCAAGGCGTGGCGCCCGGTTCCCTGGTATCCATCTTTGGCACCGATATGGCCGCCTCGACATCCTCCGGAGACACCATCCCGCTATCTACCACGTTGAGCGATGTGATGTCCGTAACCTTTAACGACATTCCCGCGGGACTGTATTTTGTATCTGCCGGACAGATTAATGCGCAGCTCCCGTTTAACGTGCTCCCGTCGGGCCAGACCAGCGGCACGGTGAACATCGTGGTCACTCGCGGCAACGGAACGTCGGCTCCGCAGAGTGTCAACGTGGTCCCCGCGTCGCCCGGCATTTTCACTACAACCGCGAACGGGCTGGGTCAGGCTTTTGCGTACGACAACACCACCGGGGACCTCGCCGCGCCGGCCGGAACGGCCATTGGAGGTTTCACCGTGGCCCCCATCTCGATCTCGTCGGGGCATGCCTTGATCATCGCGTGCACCGGACTTGGCTCCGTGACTCCATCGATCGATAACTACGTGGCCGCGTCCGATGGCGTCTTCCGCAATACGAACCTGACGCCAGTGGTAACGATCGGCGGTGTCAAGGCGCAGTTCGTCTATTCGGTGCTCTCCCCGCAATACGTCAGCGAGTATCAGATCGGCGTCGTGCCGGCCGCCGGCACACCTACGGGAAACGCGGTGTCCTTACAGATCCAAATCGGCGGCGTGACCACCACGGACAAAGTCACCATCGCGGTATCCCCGTGACTAGGTGGGATAGGCCTCTGGCCTGTCCTTCAGCAATACGAAGAAGGACAGGCCAGGAGGCCTGTCCCACCTAAGTGAACAGTCTTGCGCCTAAGCCAGGCTTCGCCCCGCCAGCTTTTCCAAAATCGCAATGGGCGCCCGCTCCGGCACGGCTAGCGCATCCCGCGGCACGATCAGCGTTTGCTCCATGGCGTATTGGCCGGATTCCACGGCATGCGGGACCACGTCCGTGAAAGCCATCCAGGCCGCGCCGGGCTGGAACTCCAGCCGGTATTTCGGGCAGCCCGCCTGGAATTCCGCGTTGCTCTTCAGATAGTCGTGAAATGCCAGCATGAATTCGTCGTAGTCCGATCGGTCCGCCAGCGGCAAACCCAAGCGGCGCAGCACCGCCTTGGCCAGCCGCCCGTGGCGCTCGATGTGTCCCAGGCCGGCTGCCGCGGCGTAGCGCGCGGCCTGGCTTTCAAACGGGTCCGACGTCCACCACACGCGCGGCCGCGCGGGATGCAGGTTCCAAAAACTGCGCAGAATCAGGCCGCCGTGAGTGGGCCGCGTAGGAAAAGCGTCCGTATGCAGCAGATCGTTGCGTTTGTTGAAGGGCAGCTTTCTTCCGGCTTCCTCAATGGGCCGGAAGCTGGCATAATCCAAGCTCCAGCGCCGGCCGTATCGCGGCAAAAGGCGGGCGGCGCACTCCACCGCCGCTTCCGAGTACCGCCGCAGAATCGCATGCAGCCGCTCCCGCATAGGCGCCGCCGTCTTGTCCAACCCCGACACTTTGTCCCGCTGTGGTTTGTAAGAGATGTTCTTGTGATGGCCGCCGCTTTGCCGGATGCCCTGAATCAGCTCGCGGTCTTCCGCGCTCAGATTCAGCGGCGCGTCCGCCAAAACCAGAACGTTGCCGGTTTCCAGAACCTCGTAGGGATCGATCCCCGGCGCGAGTTGGATGGCTTGCATAGCGGACCTCGCAGCCATCTTAGCATCGACTCGGCAGGCGGAAGCGCCTGCCCCACCCATTACCAGGCGTTCCGGCCGTTCCAGATTTCGGGCAGGGTCCACCACAGGATCTGAAAATAGAGTTTGAGCGAACGGTTGCGCGCCAACGCCAGATCCAGGTCGCGGCGCTGCTCATAAGTCAGCCGGCTCCGCCCCATGGTCTGCCACAGGCCGGAGAGGCCCGGCTTCACTTCCAGCACTTGGGCCGCGTGCCTGCGATAGTGCAGCTTCCACTCGGAGTCGGTGATCGGCCGCGGACCCACTAGCGACATTTCGCCCCGCACCACGTGCCAAAGCTGCGGCAATTCGTCGATCGAATGCCGCCTGCAGAAACGCGCGAAGGGGCTGCAAATGCGCTGGTCCCGGACTCCCTTATCTCGCGGACCAGTCTCGTCCACGATGTATTCCACCAGCGCGAACCGTCCCGCGGGCCGCGCGCCGCGCCGCCACATGGTGCGGAACTTCAGCACCCAAAGCGGACGGCCTCGGATGCCCAACCGGCGATGCGCGATCAACGGAGACGTACGCGAAAGCGCGCCGGTTAAGATTCCCACCGTCAGCATAACGGGCGCCAGCGTCACCAGCCCGCACAGCGCGGCCATGCGTTCCAGCGCGCCGAGCAACCGCGCCACTGGTGGGGCAGGCGCTTCCGCCTGCCTTCCTTCGCGCCAAAGACAAATCGTCACCAGTCGATTATGTCTCCCTCGGCGCCCGCCAGTCGTGCGCAATTCGTAAATAGTTTGTGAAATTAAAGGCCGGGCTTCAGCGGCAGCGTGCCCTTGGATCCCGCCCGCCCAGCCCGCTCCCGCAAGCGTTGCGCGCGCCGCCGCAAATCGCCAGAGTCCCCCAGCGCCAAAGCGTTATTCGTCATCTCGAGCGCCATGGCATAATTGCGCTCGCGATGCTCGTAATAGATCGCCAGTTCCCGCAATGCGCGACCCCGGAAAGCATTTCGCGACGCGGCCAAGTCGGTGAACATCGCCAGCGCCGCATCCGGCCGGCCCAGCCGTTTCTCCAGCGTGCCGATATCCCAAAGGGTGCGGAACAGCAGATCGTCCGGCAACCCCAGGTCCACCGCGCGCCGCAACAGCCGCAGGGCCTCCGCATGCCGTCCGGCTTGCAGCACCCAGCGCGCCAGGCCGATCATATCCGCGCCATGCCGGAAAGCGGTCTCCTCCGGCGCGCGAAAGGCGAACGGCACAATCGCCGTCAGGCACGCCAGCGACAGAATGTCGATGGCATTGTGATGGAAAACCGGCACCAGCCGGAAGGCCTGTTGCGTGCGCAGATACTCGAAGTAGTAATAGGGAATCATCTCGCCGGGCAGGTCGCCCTCGCGCTCTACTCCCAAAATCCGGTTCTCCAGTTCCACCAGCCGGCAACTCTCGAGGCGCAGTTTCCACAAACGCCGCGCGCCGAACAGCAGATCCAAGTGCGTCAGCCGTTCGAACGGATGCCGCGCCCGCGCCATGCGGAAGCGCGTCTCCAGCAGCGGCTGATCGTAGGTCTTGCCGTTGTAAGTGATCAGCACATCGAACTGCGCCAGGTGCTCGGAAAGCCGCCGCAGCAGGGAGGCCTCTTCGCCGTAGTCGCGCATGAAGAACTGCCGCAGCCGGAAGCCCGCCGGCTCGATGTTGCCGACTCCGATCAGAAAAGCGTACGTGCCGGTACCGCCCGCCAGGCCCGTGGTCTCGGTATCCAGGAAAGCCCACTTCGCCGGATGCGAAGAGGCGATCGCGCCCTCGGAGAGCGAATCCAGCAGGTCCGCCGGCAGCTCGTGCAGATTCGAGATATCCATGCTCCCATGCCGCCGATGCCGCTCGAACAGCTTCTCGGTTTCGAAGTGCTCGCCGCACGCCGTGTGCACCACCTCGCCGCTGATAAGCTCCTCGACGAAGTAGCGCGCCGGCCGCAGATCCTGCCATGCCGTTGCAGATTGTGGGACAGGCTTTAGCCTGTCAACCCCAACCCACTTCTTGTCGATGCGCGCGATGCGCCGCCGCAGTATCGCGAGCTGTTCCTGGATATCCTCCACTGTTCGCCTTTTATTTGCCTATCATAGACCCAATCGGCAGGCGGTTCAAGGTACCATAGCCGTTGCATCGTGAAAAGCACGCGCCTCTTCTTCCTGACGCTGTTCGCGCTGGTTCTGGCGGCGCGCCTGTGCCATCTCGATATCCTGTGGGCCGAAGAGACCCTGCCGTTGGCCGCCGCGGCCCAAATGGCGCACGGCAAGGTCCTTTACCGCGACATCTGGTTCGACAAGCCGCCGCTGCTGGCCTGGATTTATCAGGCTTGTCCGCAGTGGGGCGCGCGCGACGGTTTTCCGCTGCGCCTGGCCGGAGCGCTTTACGTGCTGCTGGCCTGCTGGATCGCCTGGCGCTTCGCGCGCGACCTGTGGGACGGCCGGGAGGCGCTCTGGGCCGCGGGCCTGTTGGCGTTCTACCTGGTCTTCGATATCCCCTCCGCGGTGACGCCGCTGGCCGCCGATCTGCTGATGCTGGCGCCGCACCTGGCGGCGGTCTGGCTGGCTTGGCGCGGCCGCGCCTTTCGGAGCGGTGTGCTCGCCGGGATCGCTTTCCTGATCAATTCCAAGGCCGTCTTCGTGCTGGCCGCCTGCGCTCTCTGGAACCTGCGCGCGATGCCCTTGCTGCTGGCGGGGTTTGCAATTCCCAACGCGCTCGCGCTGGCTCTGCTTTGGAGCCAGGGCGCACTGGGCGCGTATTACGAACAGGTATGGAAATGGGGCCGCATCTACGCGGCGGACACGTTCGTCGCGAATCCATGGACCAACGGCTTGCTGCGCACCGCGCACTGGCTGGGCTTTCACGCCGCCATCGTCATCGGCGCGCTCTGGTTCTGGTGGCGCGACCCCAAGCAGGATCGCGCCCGCTGGGCCGCCTGGGCCGTCATCTCGCTCGCCGCCGTAGCCGCGGGTTGGCGCTTTTTTCCGCGTTATTATTTTCAGCTTCTGCCGTTGGCCGTACTGGCCGGCGCGCGCGGACTTGCGATGCTGGGCCGCCGCCGCGCGCTGGCCGTGGCCGCGCTGCTGCTGGTCCCGCTGGTGCGCTTCGGCCCACGCTATGCGCTGCTGGCGCGCGACCTCATCGCAGGCCAACAGTCTCACTGGGTGGATGCCGCAATGGACCGGGACAGCCGTCAGGCCGCGCGGCTCGCGCGCCAATGGAGCGCACCCGGCGACACCCTTTTCGTGTGGGGCTTTCGTCCCGAGCTATACGTTTATACCGGACTTCCCGCCGCCACGCGCTATCTCGATTCCCAACCGCTGACCGGCGTGCCCGCCGACCGCCATCTCACCCAGTCGCAGCCAGTGGAGAGCGAGTCCACTCAAGCGCGCCGCGCCGAACTCGCGGCCACGCATCCCACATTTATTATGGACGGCCTGGGTCCGCTTAATCCGCGTCTGGCGATCGGGGCATATACCGATCTGCGCCCTTGGCTCACGAACTATCAAGAAGTGGCGCGAACCAGTTTAACCATAGTATACGAAAGGAAAGGCGGGGGCGCGAATAGCGCCCACTGGCGATCAAGCCGGCCTTGATGCTGGCAACTGATAGTAGCCAGGAGCGCACTCTCAACGCACATTTTCCGTTTTCCCTTAGATTTCCGTACTCTTTAGCTCCTTATAGTTTATTGTTTCACTTAAATTGTCGTCCTTATTCCCGATAATTTCTGCATGGCCTATTGACGGCGCGACCAGACGGTGCTGTTGTTAACGCGAAAAGCCTGAAATTACCGTGCGTAAAGTGGCGTGCTGCCGTTTCGGACCGAGCCTGCCGGGCGGGCCGCTGCCTCTTGAAAGGAGCCCGGTCTTGAGAGCCATCAATCTGATTTGCAGCGTGGCGCTGGCGGCATCGGCCCTGTTCGCGCAGCCGGCCACAGTTGGTATCTCCAACAACACGTCCACCGGGACCACCACATACCTGTTGAGCTGCCTCGACGCAAGCGGGAATGCCGTGACCTGCGGCCTCGGCGCGACGGGAGTGGTTGGCGTCTGCGTCACCTCTTGTGGGACGTCCGGCACGGCCCTAATCGCGGTCGCGGGCGGCACTGGATGCACCTTCGACGCCGCCACCACAGCGGGTCACTACGTTATCCCATCCTCCTCCACGGCCGGAGACTGCACGGATGCGGGCGCGAACTACCCAAGCGCCGGGTCCAACCTGGTGGGCCGGGTCGAAACCTCGGGCGGCGGCGGCCTCACCCAAATGGTGATCATCCCGCCGGAGCTCCGTCCAGGTATCCCGGTGGGCACGCAGTACGGGGCGGCGTACGCCGCCGACAGCTCGGCCGGCGACCTGTTGTTCACCGGCGCCGGCGCTACTGGCACGGTCCTCGTCGGCGCATCAAGCGCAGCGCCCTCCTTCTCGTCCAACGTCAGCGTATCCGGCTACCTTCAGGTAACCGGGACCCCTCCCGGCTGCCTGCACCTCGAAAGCAGCACCAACGACTCCGAAATATGCGCAAGCGCCAGCACCGGCAACTGGACCCTGACCTTGCCCACCTCAGCGGGGACCGCGGGCTATCCGCTGGTGACCGATGGCAGCGGGAACGCCTCCTGGTCCACGCTCGGCAACTCCGCGCTGGCGAACTCATCGCTAACAGTCGCCGCCGGCACCAGCCTCAGCGGCGGCGGCTCCGTAGCGCTGGGAGGCTCAACGACGCTAAGCCTCGCGAGCGCGTTGGGCGCCAACCTCGACTTGGCGACCTACAACCTTGCGGTCGGCATCCCAAACCAAACGTCGGTCGGCACCAGTCTGAACAGGCTGGCCAAGCTGACCGGGTCGGCACCGTCCGCCGCCGTAATCACGACCACCGCGGATACCAGCGGCATAGTCGGAGTCGTGGTTGCCGGCAACGGGACATCCGGAAGCGCCCAGATTGCCCAACTCGGGCTGGCCTCGTGTGTTTTCGACGCGACCACGACCGCGGGGCACTACGTCCAGAACTCGACAATTACGAACGGCGACTGCACCGACGCTGGCTCGAGTTACCCTCTCAGCGGCCAGGTTCTCGGCCGTGTCCTCAGCGACAACACGGGTGGAGGGACATACCAGATGATTGTGTTTCCCGGCGGCGCAATCGGCTCTCTTGGAGCCACATCCGTCACGACCAATGGGGTAGCCTATGGCGCCACCTCGAGCAGCGTGGCGTTCACGCCGTCCGTGAACAACGGGGTGCTCGTCACTTCCAGCAGCGGCGTACCCTCCATCTCCACATCCTCGGCGCTCGCGGTCTTCGGCGCCAACCAGGACGGAAGCACATTAGGGAGCGGCGTGACCACCTATTTCACGCTCGGCAGTCCGGCAGGCGCGAGCGCAACGGAGCCGCTCCGCAGGATGATCGTGCCAGTGGCGGGCACGCTGAGAGACTTCTACGTGGTCACGACAGCCAGCCAGCCAAGCGGCACGGGGAACACCCTTGTCTTCACGATCCTCAAGAACGGGAGCGCTACGTCCATGGTCGTGACCGTGGCCGCTGGGGCCGCCGCCGGAAAGTTCTCCGACACCACGGACACGGTAACGCTGGCCGCTGGCGACGAAATCTCAGTTCAGGCCAAGAACAACGCTTCGACCACCAGCGCCGCTATTGCGGACATGTCCGTTCTGCTTACTCCATAACGGGGAGACTAGATCGCGATGACTACAACACGCCGCTACTCACCAGAGACCCAAGCCTCGCCAGGGGCCCGAAGCCGGAGATGCGGAGCCGCCAAGCTGGTCCGCATCGCCGCGATGTTTCTGCTGCCGGGCGCTGCCGCTTTTTCCCAGACGTCCGAACCCACCTACATAAGCGACCTGACCACCGCGATAGCCGGCGTCTTCTCCGGCAATATTACCCTCGCCGGCACCACCCTCCCACGGGTGAAATTCGCTGCTCACGAACTGCCCGCAGAGGCCGCCTACATACAGACCTTTACCGCGATCAACCCAACCAATTGCCCCCCGCTGCTCTCAGGTTGGACTAGCTGCCCCCTCAAGGAATACGCGGACGGTCTCGTCAATATGGGGGTTGACCGGATCAACATCAATATCTGGATCGAGCCCTACGTTAACGGAGACACCACGAGACAGGGGTACTACACCAACTTGGTAAACTACATTCATTCTCAGACGTGCAACGGCCACACTTGCGAAGTTGAGCTGGACCCGGCGGACCTCAACCTTTCGGAGTTGAGCCCTGCATGCTCGGTCACCACTATGAACCAATACCAGACCTGTCTCACGACCACCAGCGCTATGATTACCATGGCGACGAATGCGGGGTACACGCAGCAGCCGGATTATTTCACGATCGCCCACGAATGCAGCACCATGAACGGCAGGTTTCTGTGGAATGGAGTTAGTCAAGGAACGGCCTCGGACTGGAGAACCTTCGTGGACCTGTACGCGGGGCAGCTTAGCACCAACGGGTACACCGGCAAGGTGGGCGCCGGAGGATGCCTTTACTGGGAGGACGGAACCACCATGGTGGGCGGCAATGTGGTTCCCAATTTCTGCGGTGACAGCATGTACGGCTTTAACCTCGACACCGCCAACCTTCAGTACATTACCTACGATGTGTACAACGCCGACAGTATAGCGGGGCCGACGACGTACGCCGCGAATATGACGACCCTAGCGAGCGGAAACTACGTCGGCGAAATCGCCGCAAGCAGGGCTAACTTCGCGGATGTGCGCATCGAGGAGAGCCAGAGCCCGCCTTTCGTGTACCCAGTTGGCTTGGCCAACTTCGCCGAAACAGAGCCCAATACGACTCAGGACGGCTACCGAGGCTGCGGCTGGAATGACTGGAACACCTATGGGACAGATAGGCAATGGCTCGACATGATCTTCAAGTTCGCTTCCGCACAGAAGATGACGTCAGCCGCAATTTTCTACTCGTTCCCCTTCTTCACCTATGCCACCGCGGCGGTAGACCCACATGATGACTGCAATCCGACCCACCCGTACCCCTCCTACGTCCTCAACGGCTTTCTGGGCTCGACCAGCCCGACCGGGACGTACTTCAAGTCCTTGTCACAAAATTGGCCTAGCGTTATCGCCACCGGCAGCGTAAAACTTACAGGCAAGGTCAAGCTCCAGTGACTCTACTGGAGGGTAACAGCCTGCGAGGCCCGGGCGGTGTTTGCCCCGTAGCTCAGGCTCACGACAACCGTCGCGGGCCCGGGCGACGCCTGCGGCGGAACCACCATCCCAGTGTCCATCAGGTATCCGAAGCCGGCTTCGATGCCTACCCCTCCATCGTGGCTAGGTTCGCCGACCACGACTCCGTTCTGGACGAACGCGACCGTAATTTCGATCGGCCCGGTATATGAGGCGTCCTGGAACAGCCACGTTATATATGTGTCGCCATTGAGCGGCAGCACGGCGCTCGGAAACGGAATGGAGGCATAGCCTGGGGTGGGGTCGGGGCACCCCACGTCTCCGCACACACACGAATTCACGGTGAAACCGCCCGCAGCGACCGTCACGCTAACTACCTGCATGCCGGGCGCCGGAGCGTCGGGGGCTACCAATCCGAAAAGTGGGTTGGCCGACACGCTAAATTCCTGCGAAGCCCGGGTGATCGTTCCCGCGTATTCGAGGTTCACAACCACCATAGCCGGGCCCGCCGCCGCCTGAGCCGGAAGGACCGTCGCGAAATGCACGACGTACCCCTCGCCCGCCGCGATGGTCGGGCTGGAATGGGAACGGGAAGGCTCCCCGAGAACCGCGCCGTTCTGCATGAACGCCACGGTCATTTCGATAGGCCCGTTGTATGAGAGATCCTGGAACATCCAGGTCACCACCGCGTCGCTGCCAGCCGGAAGCCCGGCGGACGGAAACGGAATGGACGCGTATCCCCAGGTTGGGTCGGGGCACTCGCGCGTCCCGCCGAGACACGGATTAACGGTGACTGAACTGGCCGCCGCGATGGTCGCGCTGACCATCTGAACGCCTGGAGCGCGGCGTCGGCGGCGGTCGAGTTGGAAAGCGTAATCGCTTCCATCTGAAAGGTGTCTTCCGCGGCGCGGACGGGGAGATAGCCGAGCAGCGCCACCGCGATCGCGGCGCACAAGCATCGAGTCTTCATTGTCAAAGCTCCTGTTTCTTAAACTTTGCCGGACGCCGCCACGACCGGAACCTCCCGGCTCCAACGCAGCCGCATCCTCCAATTAGGGTAAAAACTTACTTGACAAATCACGCGATCTCCGATACAATTTGATTATGGAACCGGAACTCAATACCCTTCAAGAAGCCATCGAGCACTTCTCGAATCCGAACAACTGCCGGGAGTATGTTGTGGCCCGCCGCTGGCCCAACGGCGTCGAGTGCCCGCGCTGCGGTTCCAAGAACGTCACGTTCCTTGCGAAGTACGACCGCTGGCAGTGCAGCGCCCGCCACGATAATCGCCAGTTCACTGCCAAGACGGGGACCATCTTTGAGGATTCCCCGCTCCCCCTGTCGAAATGGCTCATGGCGATGTGGCAGGTCGTGAACTGCAAAAACGGAGTTTCGTCCTATGAAGTTCACCGGGCCATCGGGATCACTCAGAAGTCCGCTTGGTTCATGGATCATCGCATTCGTCACGCCTTGACCCTTGGGACCATCAACAAGCTGTCTGGCCAGATCGAAGCTGATGAGACTTTCATCGGCGGCAAGGCTCGCAATATGCACAAAGATCGCCGGGAGCGCGTCATCACTGGAACTGGAGGGAAGGACAAGACGGCGGTTATGGGAATCTTGGAGCGCGGCCCGAAGTCCATCGGTAGCAAGGTGCGGGTTAAGGTGGTTGATAACACGAAGAAAAAGACGTTGCAATCCGAGATACGGGAACACGTTCTGGCAGGCTCCGCGCTGTTTACGGACGCGCTTCAGTCCTACAACGGTCTGGACGAATTTCAGCACGAAGTAGTTGACCATGCGGTTGAGTACGTCCGGGACGAAGTCCATACGAATGGGATGGAAAACTTTTGGTCGCTCCTGAAGCGTGGGCTGAAAGGTACTTACGTTTCGGTTGAACCGTTTCATCTGTTCCGCTATCTCGATGAGCAAGTATTTCGTTTCAATCACCGCAAGATGAACGACGGTGAGCGGTTTGATTTGGCCGTGCGCGCCGCCATTGGAAAGCGGCTCACTTGGGATCAATTGACCGGCAAGGTTGAGCCTGCCAGTCAAGTTGACTAAAAAAGAGAGGTTGCGACAAGGGCGCGGTAAACGGTAACGGTGAAATGTCAGCATCTCTTGATCTGTTATGTACTAAGCTAGAACGGGCCAAGAAACACATCCGTGATCTGCAACCCGAGTGGACATCCTTTTTCAAGAGCGGCGGTTACGTGATTCTTCCAAAGGATGATCCTGACAAAGGAGAGCGCAGCTATTATCTCTCCATAGCTGAAGACATTCCGCCCGTTATCGCTTTGACCGTCGGAGACGCGCTTCACAATCTTCGTAGCGCGTTGGACCATCTGGCCTACCATTTGGTGCGGATTGGAACAAGCGGCCTCGGACCGTTCAAGCACGTATACTTCCCTATTTCCGAGTCTGCCAAGAAATACGAAACCGAGAGTCCCGGAAAGATAAAGGGAATGCGGCAGGCCGCTAAAGATGCCATAGGCGCTATCGAACCATACCGAGGTGGTATGGGGCACACTCTCTGGCAACTCCATGAGCTTAACATTGTCGATAAGCATCGGCTCATCCTGACAGTTTACGGAGAATTGTTGAGCCACCGAATGTTGCCATGGCAGCGGGCTCAAATGATCGACGCTTACCTCGGTAGTCATCCCGGAGGAATGCCGCCGGATCTGAGTGACGTTCACATCATGCCCAGCGGTGGGACCCGTCGCCTGAAGCAAGGCGACATACTCCTGACTGTTCCCGCATCGGAATTGGAGGAGTATATGAATTTCGTGATCGACATATCGTTCGGAGAACCGGAGATCCTTGGGGGAAATTCTGTCATTCACACGCTGGATAGCATGGCGAAGACCGTCGAGACCATCCTTGTTCAATTTGACAGGCTGGGGCTGTTGATCTGATTGCGTTTGTTCTGATGACGTGGTCATAGGCCGATTCCTCCCGAAACCTGATAGAATGCGCCATGCCCAAAAAGAGCAGATCCCAGATCGCCAAGATCGCTTGGGAAAACGTAGAAGAGTGGAACATTTCCACGGTCATGGCAGACCTGCCGCAATCGATTGAGATTGGCAGGCGCAACACGAAACAAGCCCTGAAAATCAAAATATGGAGCGGGGCCGACCACGTTGGAACGCTCTCTATCGGCCAGGGCGGCGTGCAGTGGAGTTACCGAAACAAGAGGTATCCACTTCGCAAGTGGCAAGATTTCGCAGAGAGGATGACGTAACGCCGGTAGAGCGGTATGATGGGGCTGTATGCGATTCCCGCAGCCCGCAGACATCCCAGATGGCGGCAGTCCCGCCGAACGCCTAGACTTGGCATTCCGCAAGATCCTGACCGTGCCCAAGGCGGCGCTAGTCAAGGACGAGACGCGCGAAAAGCGGCAACGCGAAAAGAAGCGGGCCGCTAAACAACCGAACTGACGAGCGGCCCGGCCTGCCACGCCGCACTCATGGTACCGCGCGGCATGTGATTTGGCAAGTAAGTTTTTGCCCCAATTAGCTGAGGACACTATATCATAGGCTGGCCGGTTACGAGCAGGTTTCCCGGCGTCCCGGCGTAAATGGGTACTGGCGAACCGAAGGCAGTACCGGTATTTACCTCACAGAGTCCGCGGAGTGAGCGATGCCCACAGATCCGCAATCGCTCATCCATCAACGCCAAAGCCAACGCCGGCTTCCGACTCCTGACCTCTGTCTATCTAGTTACCCGTCAACGACCGCCTACAGCGCTTCCCCAACCACGGCGCTGGCTGGGGGTTTCACGCCAGATTGCCGTCGGCGCGCTGTGGTTCTGGTGGCGCGATCCCAAGCAGGATCGCACCCGCTGGGCCGCCTGGGCCGTCATCTCGTTCGCCGCCGTGGCCGCGGGTTGGCGCTTCTTCCCGCGCTACTATTTCCAGCTTCTGCCGTTGGCCGTACTGGCCGGCGCCCGCGGATTCGCGCTGCTGGGCCGCCGCCGCGCGCTGGCCGTGGCCGCGCTGCTGCTGGTCCCGCTGATACGCTTCGGCCCGCGCTATGCGCTGCTGGCGCGCGACCTGATCGCCGGCCAACCGTCTCACTGGGTGGATGCCGCAATGGACCGGGACAGCCGCCAGGCCGCGCGGCTCGCGCGCCAATGGAGCGCACCGGGCGACACCCTTTTCGTGTGGGGCTTTCGTCCCGAGCTATATGTCTATACGGGACTTCCCGCCGCCACGCGCTATCTCGATTCCCAACCGCTGACCGGAGTGCCCGCCGATCGCCATCTCACCGACTCGCAGCCGGTGGAGAGCGAAGCCACTAGCGCGCGTCGCGCCGAACTAACAGGCACGCATCCGACTTTTATCATGGACGGCCTAGGTTCGCTCAATCCGCGCCTGGCGATCGGAGCATATGCGGATCTGCGCCCATGGCTCGCCAACTATCAAGAGGTGGCCCGGACGGATTTGACCATAACTTACAGGCTCAAGTGATGGCCTCTGACTCCTGGTTGAAACTGCGGGAAACGCTAAGCCCCAGTGAGCCTACTGGATGGTGAATGTCTGTGAGGCCCGAGTAACTGTCCCCGCGTAGCTGATGCTTACGACTACCATGGCCGGCCCCGGCGACGCCTGCGGTGGAACACCTTGGCCGAACGGCAGCAGGGCTGCGGAGCCGGCTTCGATGCCGACGCCTCCGTCGTGGAATGGCAGCCCGACCACAGCCCCGTTTTGGACAAACGCCACCGTCAACTCGACGAATCCGGTGTATGATAGATCTTGTAGCATCCAGGTTACGGTTATGCCGCCGTCGACCGGTACCACGGCGGCCGGAAACGGAATGGACGCATAGCCAGGGGTCGGGTCGGGGCACCCCGGTTCCCCGCCAATGCAGGGATCAACGGTGACCGAACTATCAGCAGCGATGGTCACGCTGACCATCTGAGCGGCCGGCGCAGAATCATCGGCGGCGGCCACGGTAAGCTCCTGCGAAGCTCGCGTGATGCCTGCCCCGTAGGTGACGCTCACGAGCACCGTGGCTGGCCCAGCCAATGCCAGCGGCGGCACCACTGTCGCGAAATGGACCAGGTACCCGTCACCAGCCACAACACTCGGGTTGGAATGGGAACGCGAAGGCTCCCCGACAACGACCCCGTTCTGCATAAACGCTATGGTCATTTCGATAGGCCCGTTATAGGAGAGATCCCGGAACATCCAGGTCACTACGACGTCGCCGCCAGCCGGAAGTACGGCCGCCGGAAACGGAATGGATGCATATCCAATTGTTGGATTGGGGCACCCGCGCGTTCCGCCGAGACAAGGATTAACGGTGATCGCACTGGCCGCTGCGATGGTCGCGCTGACCATCTGAACGGCCGGCAGCGAGGCGTCGCCGGCGGTCGAGTTGGAAAGCGTAATCGCTTCCATGTGAAAGGTGTCCTCCGCGGCGCGGAGGGGGAGATAGGCGAGCAGCGCCGCTGCCATCGCGGCGCATAGGCGTCGAGTCTTCATTGTCAAAGCTCCTGTTTCTTAAACTTTGCCGGATGCCGCTGATTGGAACCTCCCCGTTCCATCGCGACCACATCCTCCGACTGGCTGACGAGACTGTATCATACCTCGGCCGGTTACGAGCCGATTTTCCGCCTCTCCGGGAATAAACGGGTACTAGGAGTCCGTCCGAGAAATCTTGTTCACTGCGGAGGCAAACCGTTGGTGCCGATCTGGCCCGCAGTGAGTTGACGTTTGAATAACGCTGCGACTAAGCCGCGGAGGGCCCGGATCATTGCGAT
>Ga0302324_100002894_pt1 | contig 38975 bp, 25 predicted proteins | sample Palsa_T0_1_FD_201949 | JGI IMG/M metagenome (GOLD analysis project Ga0302324, IMG submission 201949) | Peat permafrost microbial communities from Stordalen Mire near Abisko, Sweden - Palsa_T0_1 | ecosystem: Environmental > Terrestrial > Soil > Palsa > Peat permafrost | place: Sweden: Abisko...
TCTGATTACGAGCCGGTACCGGCGAAGACGACGCTGATGGTGCGTGCAATGATTTGCAGGTCGAGCCATAGGCTCCAGTTCTCAATGTAGGCCATGTCGAGAGAGATGTAACTGTCGAACGATGGGTCCTGGCGTGCCTGGACTTGCCATAGCCCGGTGATGCCAGGGGAAACGTCGAGGCGGCGGAGATGGTTGAGCTTGTATTCCTTGACTTCGCTGGCCAGGGGCGGACGCGGTCCGACGATGCTCATGTCGCCAAAGAAGACATTCAGGAACTGGGGCAGCTCATCGAGCGAGTATTTGCGCAGTGAGCGGCCCAGCCTGGTGATTCGCGGGTCATTGCTGATCTTGAACAGCACACCGTCGCGCTCATTCATGTGGAGCACATCCGCACGGCGCTTTTCCGCATCGCGGACCATGGTGCGGAACTTGATGCAGCGGAAGAGGATGCCCTTCTTGCCGATGCGGTCCGAACAATAGAAGACGGGACCGTGAGAATCGAGCTTGATCGCGATGGCAACGGCCAACAGGAGAGGTGAAAGGATCAAAAGTGTCATACCCGAGATCGCCACGTCGAGCAGGCGCTTAAGCACCAACTGGAATTCGGGCAGGTGGCCGCGGTGCAGTGGAATGGTTGGAAATTGGCCGATGTATTCAATGGGGCTGTTCCAGGCCATCCCGTCATACAAGTCGGGAACTACACGAAGGTCGACACCATTCGCTCGCGCCTTCATGAGCACATTTTGCACAATCCCGCGTTCACAGGGCGCGGCGAAGAAAATCTCATCGACAAACAGCTTGCGCGTGTCCTGAAAAAGCGTATCGAGCGTGCCGACTACGTCTCTTGAAACTGCTGAGGAACCGCTGTTTGAATCAGGAGAAGCAATGAACCCTTTGAAGGTGTAGCCGAGATGCTGGAGATTGTCGAGGTGATGGCGGAGAGCGTTCGCTTCCGCGCCGGTTCCGACGATCAGCACGTTGCGTGTACCGACTCCCCGTTCAAAATTGCGATAGAGGAGAATTCGGTAGATGAACCGCCGCAGGCTGAGCGAGACGATGACAAGGCCTGCCGTGATGAGTACGATGCTGCGGGGAATGTCTTCCGCGTGAACCAGGTAAAGCGTCCCGGTGAGGAGCAGGCTTGAAGTCAGGCAAGCCTGCAGACTGAGGCGCTGTTCGTGGAGAAAATTGTTCAGCCGCTTGGGAGTATATAGGTGAAGTCGACGGCTGGTCACGATCAGCGAAATAGCGAATCCGCAAAGAAGAGCCAGCAGAATGCTCTTGGAGCGGCCGTGAATCAGAGTTCCATGCCAGAAGCCTTTGGCGCCCGCCAAGGGACCGGTGTGCATTTCGTACATCGTGGCCAATGTAGCCGAGCCGAGGATGGTGATGCCATCAAGCACCATCCAGAAGCGCGCGGTACCCAAGGAGCCCTGGCCTGCGCCTTTCGGCGAATCCTGAACCCCGTGGGAAGGGGACGCAGAAATTGAGAGTCCGGCAGAGAACCCGTCCATTGAGTTTTTTCCTTCGATGCTGCGAGAACAGAACTCAGAAAAGTTCGCCAATTCAAGGCCGGCGGACCGATTGCTCAGTTGACTACGGAAGGGAATGAGCAGTCCGCCGGCTTCTTTACGTTCGTCATCCGATTTGGCAATTCAATGCTGGAACGAGTTGAAGTTCGGAATCAGGCACGGACTGTGTCGCCCGGTGATTTCTTGCGCAGCCGTTGCCGCTCGCCTCGGTCTTTCTTGAGCCATGTGCGCTGGCATTCGGGACATCTCCACGGAAACAAGCCGAAGAGAGGGTAGATCTTCGTTTGAAAATATCCCTTCCTCTTTCTGCGGCATATTCTCTCGCTTTTGCAATTTGGACACTGCATGATTGTCCTCTCGCCCCCTTCCCTGATGTTTCCGCTCAACGGAGCAGTAATTGAATCATAATCGGCGGGATTCGCCGACGGATCGAATTTCACCGGCGTCCGGCCCAGTCATGCTCAAGCGGTGTACAAATCCACGCAGGCCTCAAACATCCCGTCCGGACCAAATCCCTCGCCGAGAAAGACTCGCTGCAGAGGGCCGAAGCCGAGGACGATGGCGATAAGCGTAAAGATCACCGTCTTCGAACTTGTGCAGCGCAGTTCGCCATTCTTCATCCAGGGCTCAAGATAGTGGGCGATGATCTCGATTAGCTCGCCCAGATGGAGACGGACAAGCGGCCCTAAGTCCTCGTTCAGTTCCAGAGCACTGTATTGCAGTAACCGGAGCATTTCCGGCTTTTGTTTCAGGGTCTTGGCAATGAGCTCGAATGTAAGAGCCAAGGCCGTCCTTCCATCGCGAGCCTCGGCGATTCGGGCGAGCAGATCGCCGCGCAGATGCACTTCCTGGAGTCCGGACTTGAGAACCGCAAGGTATAGATCGTGCTTCCGTGGGTAGTGCCGAAAAATGGTGACTTCATTGACCTGTGCGGCAGCGGCGATCTCCCGCGTGCTGACCCCATTGTAGCCATATCGAGAAAAGAGAACCGTTGCCGTGGCGAGTATGCGCTCGCCTGCACTGCGGCCGGCGGGTGATTTAGTTTCAGGCATTTGTATGCTCCGCCGGATTACCGTGGGAAGTCTTGCAAACACTAAGCTAAGGCGAAGCCGCCTGGTGTCAGCGGCTCCAATTCGTTGCCGTCAACTTCGACGGACACACTCTGCATAATAAGATCCATCGTGAGCACGACTCGAAGACTGTTCTTGATTCGTACTACAATTCCGGCCAGCCCGGCCAGAGGTCCGGATTGGATCCGTGCCCGCTGCCCAACGCTCAGAAGCGGATGGGGTTCCGCATTGCGCAAATGCAACCCGGCTCGCAGTGCCTCGATCTCGGTTTCCGGCAACGGAGCAGGCTCGCGGCCCGTGCCCCCTACGATGGTCAGCACGCCCGGCACTTCAAGTACACGCACTCTTTCGGCGCGCTTGATGCATGCGAAGATATAACCCGGAAAAAGCGGGAGATCGAGCGTTACCTTCGAGCCGTCGCTCCATTTTCGCTGCGACCGGTAGAGGGGCAGGTAGTGCTCGACTCCTCGCTGAGCCATGTGCTGCTTGACACGTTTTTCGTGGCGCGGCGTCGTGTAAACCGCGAACCACCGAGCTGCGCGATGCGTTTCGGGTGCGTTACCGATCAATGGTTCATTCGGTTCGACAAGCGCAATTCTGTGATCAAGACCGGACAAGGCTTCGCCATCCTCGCTTGGGTCGGGAATCCCTTTCCCTTCCACAGATCAAGTTGAAAAACCAATCAACTGGTTGATATGTAGGGAACGCCCATGCAAGCAAGTACTGTCGTGCCGCACGGGAGAACCGTTTCACTTCTGAACGTTGAAGTCTGCTTGGTTTTCACCTTAACACACGGCATGAGGAGGAATCCAGCGTCCCCGCCGCGCTTTTTTCGTTTTTTTGTCCCTCTGTCTGCCTCTCGGGCACCCAGGCGCAACTTCTCGTTACCTTAGGTGTTCATTTTCGATGGGACTAAAAGGTTTTTGCGTGACCAGACCGATTCGGTTGGGTGACAATCACTCTAAACGCCGAGACAAGTCCTTCATGACCGCTCCAGGGTAAAGATGGGCCAACTGGGGAGCAGTTTTTTTGAAGCGGCATTCGGTTGCGACAGGATGAATCCGAGCCCTGCATCTAAACATTTGACGTCTTTTGGGTTGGCCGGATTCCTCAAGGCATTCGGAGCCGCCAACGCGCTGAAACAATTGTCGTCTTGGTATCTTTTTCTAGGAGAATGATCGAATGGTTTTGAAGCGAATTTTTGCCTTCCGAACGAAGTCTGCTCTCGCCGCTCTGCTGCTCACCCTTGCCTTTCCGCTTTTCGGTCAGGTTATTCCCAGCGCCACCGCAGCAGGGCGCCCGTTTTCTGCGGGTGGAGGCTTTTCCAATTACGATGTCGACTGGGCACATGGCCGCATGGACGGGGCCACGATATGGATCGACTGGCATGGGGAACTGGGACCGGCGTTTCTGCATGGTCTCGGCATCGAAGCCGAAGCCCGGGACATCCGCTTCGGTGGTTCGTCGAGCCAGCCCACCAACCTCCGCTATGACACGGCCGGCGGCGGGTTGATTTACTCTTACCGGCGTTATCGAAATTTCCGCCCGTATGTGAAGGCCATCGTCTCCCAGGGCAGCCTTGATTTTCAAATAGGCGATCCGTACTATACCCACGACACGCGGATCGTATACGCCCCTGGCGGCGGGGTGGATTACCGCATTTTCGGTCACGTCTGGGCGCGCGCAGACTACGAATATCAGGTCTGGCCGGACCTTTTCCGGAAGCAAAACGCCTTGGACCCCCAGGGCTTTACCGTCGGCGCCCTCTACAATTTCGGGAGTTTCCGGCGGCATTGATAGTCCGGACGGGCGACGCTCTGCGCTGCGGGGCTTCGCAGGCCCAATGGCCATCTGCTGCGCCGCAATGTCACCAGTTCGCCACCGTGGTGGTCCGCGCCACTCCGTCAGGGAACTGCGTTCTCGAGCGCTAAAAAACTCCTGCCTCGTGCTTGCTTTGCGGTTTCCAAATTATACTGACTTCAACGACCCAGGAATATCCTCATCTGGGCAGATCCAACCACTTCAATCCAATGGGTGATTCCTTGTTGAATCGACGATCTTCCCAAGCCTTAATCCCTGTCTGGCGCCATCCTCGTTGCTTCCCTTGCAAGATTCCGATGTTCGGCACCGCGATTCTCACCGTGCTCATCCTTCTGCTGTCGCAAGCTGCACATTCCCAGGACACGGCCGCAACCGAGGCGCCACAGGACAAGACGGCGTCTGCCAAGCCGCCGGTGGAGAGCGAGCTCATCGTAGAGGGCCTGGTTTCCTACGGCAATTACAAGATCTTTGCGTCCGGCTACGACGACAAGCTCTTTACCGCTGGTCTGGAGTACGACCGCCATTCATGGGGTTACTTTCTGAAGGCACGAATGGACTACGTGGCGGAGGTCCTGCCGTTTGTGCTCTTGAACAAACCGCTCTGCACGGATCAATGGGGCAATCCATGTCGACCGAGGGGCCAGAGCAAGCTTGTCCGTGAGTACATTCCCGGCATAGGGATTTCCCCGATCGGATTCCGATGCCAGTGGCGGAGCAACCGGGCCATCAAGCCCTACCTCGAGGCCAAAGGCGGCATCCTCGGCTTCACCAAGAAGGCGCCGGCTGTCCAGGCGACCTACGAGAATTTCAGCTTGCAGTCTGCGATGGGCGTACAAGTCAGGATGAACGATCGATGGGGATTGCGCCTGGGCTTGTTCAGCGACTTTCATTTTTCCAATTCCTTCATCGTGCCAGCCAACCCAGGCCTCGACGTCATGAACGCGAATCTGGGGCTAAGCTACCATTTTGGACAGCAGGCTCATTAGAGATCCCTCACCAGAATGCCCGCACCAGAATGATGGAGTGCGGCTGCCTGAGGGTTTCACTGGGTCAGCCCGTTTGCTCCAGGGTGCTGGGCTCGAGTGCCATGGGCTGGCCGCGCCGGCTGGCTGGCGGCGGTAAACGTATAGTCGACCGACTTCCAGGTTCCGCTGAAATCTGAAAACAGGCGGAGGTAGAGCATCTCGCCGTTGGTGGGCAGGTCTGTGCGCGTCACGGACGTGGCAACGATGGGGCCGGACACATATAAATTGTGCGATCCGTTGCCGGTCGATCCGATCCAGACGTCATAGGCGGTTGCTCCCGAGCCGAACGACCATGTGAACGTCTGGCCGGGACCGGGGAGAATGGCGTACGGCCTCGGTGACGTAAGCACAGCCTGTGCGACCGAGGTGAAGGTGGCGTCGCTGTATCCTACGGTTCCGTTGAAATAGGTAAAGAGCCGGGCATAAATCGTTTCGCCGTCGGGCGGCAGGGGCACGGTAACGGAGTGAGACGTTACGGGGCCCGAGGCATACAGATTGCTTGAGCCGCCTTGAAGCGACGGCTCAAAAGTCGAATCTCCGGTGGTCAGATAAAAGACCCCGACGCGGCCGATCAGATAGGCGATATAGCCCTGCGAGTAGTCGACCCCTTCCAGTTCCGCAGGCTGGGTTGTCCTGTAGATATAGTTGCCGCCCACCACCGTGGCCGGGTCGCGCACTCTGCCGTCCCAGTCAGCCAGCCAGACATATCCGGCAGTCGCTAACTGGCCGGGATTCGGCTCGTCCGACGTGATCGCAAACTGCTGTTTGGCGGCATTCCAGCTCACCCCCTGGATTTCGGGAATCTGGGCGGAGAGCGGGATCGTCCCCAGCAAGGTTCCCGGCGCGGAGAGACTGAATGCCCACAGTTCCGTGGGGTCGCAGTAGTCGCCCACTACCAGGACGCCGTTGCCGCCGTCCGCGCTCGGCACCACCGTAACCGTGCCCGCCTCGCCGATGCCGGAGCGGGAGATGTCGAACCATCCAACTCCCTCCGCAGCGCTGGATAAAGCTCCGGTCGAAGCAGAAAAAAGCGCCAGCGTCTGGTGCGTATCGTAGCCGCAACTGCCTACCTCTTCGACAGGCGCGTAAAGGATTCCGCGGTAGTAATCGACATCGCCAACGTGATCCACCCCCCCGGGAAGCAGGTTCCACACACAGGCCGCGCCGGGACACTCGCCGGTGGTCCACCGCTGAGTCCCGGCTCTGTCGTACATCGCGATCTGTCCGTCGGTGCTGAGATACGTGTTGTCCGCTGCGTCGATGGCGATGCCCTGTGCAAATGTGTACCAACTCTCGTTGTAGGGCGCCACCGTGAGCTGCGGATCGTCGATGCCCTCGGGCGTGCTTGAAAGCCACAGGTCATACCACGTGGCGCCGTTTGCACCGGTCCACGTAAACGTGACCTCGGGGCCGACACGATCGCTGCCCGGCGGAGGAGACGTGACGGCTGCAGGAATGTGCTGAGCGATCGCGCGGCTGAAAAAAAACATCGGGAAAACAACGAACGCAACCATGACGCGGCCCAGACGCGACCTCAAAAGGCGGCTTGTTGACATAAATCCGGGGATTCTAATTGTGTTTACCCTCGCGCATTTGTCAGGGCAGCGGCTCGCCTCCAGGTAATGACTCTCCGCCGGATTCCATTTTAGGTCGGGTGAAGGGGGGCCGTCCAACCGATCCGGCCGCCTGATCCTCGGCTGCGGAAACTCCGACTGTGAGCCGGTCCAATGGGGATCGCGCCCGGCTTTTCTCATTCGGATGCATGTATTGCGCATCCAAAGTCCTTCCGGCCCCGTGAAGCTGGCACTGGGCCAGGAGCCAGTGACACGGGCCTGAATGGCAGGTATACCTGGGATCTTGAGGAAATTTTAATTCCCTTTCGGCCGCCGGAGCTGCGACCTACCACGTAAGTTTTCTTTGCGATTGAGCACCCGGGGCAGCCCTGAATATGAGCACCGCGGGCCGGTTACCAAGTGGCTTCCCGGCGGCGCAACAGGCGTGTTTTCAACGTGAAATCCGGCTCCGGATGGGGTATCGTCAAGCCAACCTATGGGTCGCCGGGGAGGTCCAGGCGCAGCGTTCCACTGCGCCGCGATCAGGGCCTCGTACGTTCCCGCATACCAAGAAAGTGGTAGGAAGGTAACCTTGCTAGTGTTATTGATCTGCCAACAGTACGAAAGTTAGGATGCGGGATGAGGATACCAACCGCGTTCAGGCGCGAAGGCTCAGTTGCCGCGGAATGAGCGGCAGGCTGAGGCTTCGTAGTCTTTATCGAGATCGGGCGCGGGCGGACCATGGGTGGAACATGACGGATCGCAAAACGCAAAGTGATTCCAGCGAGACTCCTGAAGATGTGGCGACCCTTTATTCGTGGGCTAACCTGCATGGGGCCAAATACCGGGATTTCTCAGCCTCGCGGGCACAATCGCGCGAGACGGCACGCCAGCGGGTGCAGCAGGTAGTGGCCGAGGAGCGCGAACGGACCCGCCTGCATGCCGAGGCCGCTCGTGCCGCGGAAGCTGCTCGTGCGGCCGAGGACGAGCGCCAGGCCGAGATTGCCGCCCAGCAGGCCGCGCAAAAGGCCGCCCCGCAGAACACGTGGCAGCCACCCGCGCCCGAGCGCCATATAGCGCCTCCTGGCGCATCCGCAGTGCCTCCCTCTGCGCCGCAATACCCCGGCCAGGGCCAGGTGCCGGCCGGTTCGACCGGTTTTGCGCCCTACCAGCCCTATCGCGCGCCTGAAGCTGCTCCGCAGGAGACCTACAACCAGCCGCGCACCGGCTGGCCGCAGGGCGAAGCGCGTGAAAATTTTACCCGTCCGGCGTGGCTGGCTTCTGCCCGTCCTGAGCTTCCCGCGCAGCCTCTGCCCCAGGCGCCCGAAGACACGCTGCAAGGCTCGCGCGACCGTCTTACATCCCGCTGGTATGCCCTGAAGGGCGTGTTTGAGGGTACCCAGGCGCCCGCTGAGGTTGCGCCTGCTCCAACCACATCGCGCGCTCCCGTGCTGGCTGTGTTTTCACTGGCCGGCGGCGTGGGCAAGACCAGTATGGTGGCCACGCTGGGCCGCGCACTGTCTGCCCGCGGCGAGCGCGTACTGCTGGTGGATACGGCTGCCTACGGCCTGCTCCCGTTCTTCTTCGGCGCACGCGATCAGCGTCCCGGGATGCTGCGCACTTTTTCGCCGCCCACCGCGAGCGGCGATGCTCCCATTCAAATGGTCACCATCGACCCGGAATCGCTGGGCGTCGAAACGGCCACGCCTGAAATCCTCACCCAGGAAGTCACGCGCTATTCGCGCGGCGCCAACCGCGTGCTCATCGACCTGGCCACAGCTTCCGGCTCCACCACGCGCCGCGTCATTCGCATGGCGCCGCTGGTGCTGGTGCCCATCATTCCCGACATGAGCTCGGTGGTCAGTGTCGGCTCCATCGATTCGTTCTTCCTGCACAACTCCAACGCGGCCGGCAAGCAGGTCGTACCGTATTATGTCCTTAACCAGTTCGACTACTCGCTTCCCCTCCACCTCGACGTGCGCGAAGTGCTACGCGAGCAGCTCGGCGACCGCCTGCTGCCCTTTGTACTACGCCGTTCCCCATCGGTCAGCGAAGCACTGGCCGAGGGAATGACCGTCATGGACTACGCCCCCAATTCCACCGTAGCGGAAGACTTCGGCAGCCTGGCCGGGTGGATCAAAAGCATTGCTGCGCCCGTGAGCCAAGGCTACCGCGGCGTGCGCTGGAGTGAACGATGACAGCATCTGGACTGTGGCAGGATATTGGAGCAGGCGACAATATCCTGACCAGGCTGCTTCGCGTAATTATCTTGTGTGCGGCGGCCGTCGCCTTTTATTTCTTTGCGGTGCTTCCCCTCACGTGGCCGCAGCAGGCCGTGGCCGGGCTGCTCACTCTGCTTCTGGGCCTGGCCCTGGCGCGAAGCTCCGACTCGTATCTCGTCACCCTCACGCTGATGGTGATGTCGTCGTTCTGCACCTTCCGCTACGGCTACTGGCGCATCCTGACCACGGTGCGGTACTTCAATGACCCCGGCACCCACTGGGGCGCCCTGGATGCTTTCTTCATCCTCAGCCTGCTGCTGGCCGAGGTGTATGCCTTCTTCATTCTCTTTCTGGGCTACTTTCAGACCATCTGGCCGCTGCGCCGCGCCCCAGTGGCGCTGCCCGACTCGCCCGAGGACTGGCCGCACATCGACGTACTGATTCCCACCTACAACGAGCCGCTTGAGGTGGTGCGCTACACCGCGCTCGGCGCGCTCAACATGGACTGGCCCGCCGACAAGATGCATGTCTATATCCTGGACGACGGCAGGCGCAAGGAATTTGAGCAGTTCGCCTTCGAGGCGGGCATCGGCTACAAGATCCGCGATGACAACAAGCATGCCAAGGCCGGCAACATCAACACCGCGCTCAAGAGCATGGACTCGCCCTTCGTGGCCATCTTCGACTGCGACCACGTGCCTACGCGCAGCTTCCTGCAGATGACCATGGGCTGGTTTCTGCGCGATCAGCGGCTGGCCATGCTGCAGACGCCGCATCACTTCTATTCGCCCGATCCGTTCGAGCGTAACCTGGGCCAGTTCCGCGTCATCCCCAATGAGGGCGAGCTCTTCTACGGCATCGTGCAGGACGGCAACGACTTCTGGAATGCGACGTTCTTCTGCGGCTCCTGCGCCGTGCTGCGCCGCGAGGCTCTGGACGAGATCGGCGGCATCGCCGTCGAGACGGTTACCGAAGACGCGCATACCTCGCTGCGCATGCAGATGCAGGGCTGGGGCACCGCCTACATCAACATTCCTCAGGCCGCCGGCCTCGCCACGGAGCGGCTCTCCGCCCATGTAGGCCAGCGCATCCGCTGGGCGCGCGGCATGGTGCAGATCCTGCGCATCGACAACCCGCTCTTCGCTCCCGGACTCAGATTCGCGCAGCGCCTCTGCTACTTCAACGCGATGTGCCACTTCCTTTACGCGGTGCCGCGCCTCATCTTCCTCTCGGCGCCGTTGATCTACCTGATTCTGTCGCACACCAACGTACCCGGCTACTGGGCTGCCATCCTGGCCTACGCGCTGCCTCACTTGATCCTTTCCAACCTCACCAACTCGCGCATCCAGGGCGAGCACCGGCACTCTTTCTGGAATGAAATTTACGAGACCGTGCTGTCGCCCTACATCCTGCTGCCCACCATGATGGCCCTCATCAATCCCAAGCTGGGCAAGTTCAACGTCACGGCCAAGGGCGGCGTGGTCAAGCAGACGTTCTTCGACACCAAGATCGCGCAGCCATTCCTGATCCTGCTGGTGTTCAACATCATCGGGCTCATCATGGCCATTCCGCGCTTCCTCTACCTCGATCGCGACCGGCCCGGCACAGTCTTTATGAACGTGCTCTGGTGCTGCTTCAACATCATCATCCTGGGCGTCTGCACCGCCGTGGCGCGCGAGATGAAACAGCTGCGCACCACCGTGCGCATCAACATCGTCACGCCCATCATGGCGCGGCTGGCCGATGGACGCATGATTCCGGGCGAGACCATCGACATGTCGTCGGGCGGCTCCAGCATCCGGTTCAATGAGCCGATTACGGCCGATCCCGGTTCCGAAGTTCGCCTTGCTTTTCCATTGCCTGCGGTTGCAACCGACCTGCCAGCAATCCTGGTGGGATGCGAGGGAAATGTGATGCGCGTGCGTTTTGAAGAACTGAGTATTGCGGAACAGGAAGTGCTGACCATGGTGCTATATTCCCGAGCGGATTCGTGGCTGGGATGGGGCGAAGCTCGCGAGAGCGACAATGTGCTGCGCAGCATGGGGCGGATCTTCCAGATCTCCATGCATGGGCTGGCCTCCACCTTCCAGAGCCTTTTCACCGGCAAGGACGGCAAGCCGAAGAAGTCGACGTCGCTGTCTGTAGCACGCACTTCGGTGCTTCTGCTGCTGGCCGCGCTGCTCACCGGCGGCGCTCATCGCCTTGCGGGCCAGCAAGCCACCGTCAACCCCGGACAGACCTCGCTGCCCGGCCAGGCTGCCATTATCAATCCTGGCCAGCAGATGGACCAGACGCCCAACATCGAAAACGTAGCGCCGGCGCCTCCGGGCCAGTTCCGCGACGTGTTTACCTTTGCCGAGGCGGGCGCCTCGCAGATCGAGCTGCACGGCATCGACTCCAGCCACAACATCTATTTCACGCTACCGCAAACGCACGTGGCCAAGACGGCCACCATCCACGTCCACTACGCGTTTTCGCCCAGCCTGCTGCCGCAGCTGAGCCACATCAAGCTCATCCTGAACGGCACACTGTTCGCCACCATCCAGCCCATGCCGGGGCAGAACGGCGGCTCGGCCAGCCAGGACTCCGAGGCCCAGTTTTCCATTCCTCCCGAGCTGCTGGTGCACAACAACACGCTGACCATGCAGTTCATCGGCCACTACACGCTGGTGTGCGAAGACCCGTCCAACACCACGCTATGGTCACGCGTGCACTCGAACACTTGGCTCGACATCGACGGCCAGTTGCTCTCACTGGCCGACGATCTCAAGCAACTGCCCATGCCGTTGCTTGACCCCGCCGTGATTCAGCCCCTCAGCATTCCCGTAGTGTTTGCAAGCACTCCGTCGCTCAAAGCGATCCAGGCCGCAGGCATCGTCACCAGCTACTTCGGCGTGATCTCCGAGAGCCGCCCGGTGCGCTTCCCGGTGCATCTCGGGTCGCTGCCTACCGGTAACGTCATCGTGATCTCGGACAATCCCGCCGACCTGCCGGCCAGCATGAATCTCTCCGGCGTCAATGGACCCACCGTGGCCATGCGCACGAACCCCAGCGACCCCTATAGCAAGATGCTGATCGTGGCCGGCGGCAACTCCGACCAGTTGCTGATCGCCGCACAAGCCGTGGCGCTGAACTCCGACCTGCTGCAGGGGCCGGTGGTCACCATCGACAACCTCAAGCTGCCCGGCAAGCGCGCCTCCGACGATGCGCCGCGCTGGGCAGCGACCGACCAGCACATCGAGCTGTGGGACTACGCCACCGCCGACCAGCTCCAGGGCGACGGTTCGTCTCCGCTCAACGTCTATTTCCGCATTCCACCGGACATCTACTACGCCAGCGAACGGCCCAACGCCACGCTCAAGCTGGTCTACCGCTACAACTCGATTCCCATCGGCCCGATCTCCAGCATGCAGGTGCGCGTGAACAACGCATTTCTCGGGTCCGTACCGCTGCTGCCGGGACAGGAAGTCTCGAAAAAAATGGAAACCGACGTGCCGATCCCGGTGGTGAACCTGCGGCCGTTCTCCAACTCCCTCTCGTTCGACTTCACGTTCCAGTTGCTCAAGAAGGGGAACTGCCAGGATACGACGCCCATCAACATGCAGGGCGCCATCCTGCGCGACTCCTACATCGACCTCAAGGGCTATCCGCACTCTGCGCCGTTGCCCAATCTTGAGGTCTTCGCCAACGCCGGGTTCCCGTTCACGCGCTACGCCGATCTGAGCGAAACCACCGTAATCCTGCCGCCCACGCCCACGCAGCAGGAGATTGAGACATTCGTCACGCTGATGGGCCACTTTGGCCGCCAGACAGGGTATCCCGCGCTGCGCGTAACCGTGGCCGGGCCTGATGCGCTTCACTCAGGCGCCACCAGCGACTTCCTCGTCATCGGCACCGGCGACGACCAGCCGGCGTTTGACACGCTGGCCAACAACCTTCCCGTCGCCATCCGCAGCGGGCAGATCCAGGTGCACGACACGGCGGGCTTCTTTCCGCGGCTGCATCGCGCGTGGTGGAAGATCGAGAGCAACGAACACACCGAAAGCGGCGACCTGACCGCATCGGGCACGCCCGACACGGTGATCGAGGGCATCAAGTCGCCTTATGGCCTGGGCAGCAACAGCGTGGTCGCCATTCACATGAAGGATGCGAATGCCTTTGAGCCCTTCATGGCCACGTTCCTCAAGGTGCAGCAGGCCAGCGACGTCTCGGGCTCGGTGGCGGTGCTGCATGGCACCCAGTTCCAGTCCTTCAACATCGGTGCGAAGAAATATTCGGTGGGCGAGCTGCCGCCGTGGACGCGGGTCACGCTGTGGTTCATGGAGTATCCGTGGCTGGCTGCGATCATCGTGCTGCTGATGGCGTTCCTGTTTGCCATCTGGGCACGGCAATGGCTGCGCCGCAGAGCCCGCGCGCGCCTCCGCATGGTGGAAGACTAAGCCGTTCCATCAACCACAGAAATGGGTGCCCTGCCCAGAGGGCGCCCATCCCGCTTTTGGGACCTGGGATTCCACAGAACCCGTCCATTCAATTCACAAATCGGCCGCGCCGAGTCACAAGACCCATTCACGCGGAGAAATTACCCCGCAAATACGGATGTTTCACCGCTCCGCCCTGTGGAAATGCTCTGAAAATCTGGTCCATTAGATCGAGCAAATCCGTGCTATATGATGAGGTGGTTCGGGATACACTTCCATCAACGACCGCGGTCCGGCACTGCATCCTCGCCTGGGGAAAGATGCGGCAAGCCGGTTGTGCGACCCAATCTTCCCCGGTTTGGAGAAATGACGCAATGCGCCTCCCGACATACCGGCTTTGGAAGCGCGCATTGATGTTGCTCTTCATTCCCATGCTCAGCGCTACGGGCGGCTGCCGCCAGGGCCCGTGGAGCCTGTGGCAGGCCTACTCGCTCAAATTCATCGACAATCAGGGCCGCGTCATCGACCCGCAGGGAGACGCGCGGACCACCTCCGAAGGCCAGTGCTACGCGCTGTTCTTCGCGCTCGTGTCGAATGACCGCGGCCGCTTCGACCAGGTGCTCAACTGGACGCGCAACAATCTCGCTCAGGGCGATCTCGACAAACATCTGCCCTCGTGGCTGTGGGGCAGGAACAAGAACGGCGAGTGGAAGACCATCGACGCGAACTCGGCGTCGGACTCCGATGTTTGGCTGGCTTACACGCTCTATGAGGCCGGCCGTCTGTGGAAGCAGCCCGTCTACACACAGACCAGCCGCCAGGTGATGGCGCAGATCGCGCACACCGAGGTTGCTGACCTGCCGGGCTTTGGCACCATGCTGCTGCCCGGCCCCAGCGGCTTTCAGCACGGCGATACATCGACGCTCAATCCCAGCTACCTGCCGCTGTTCATCTTCAATCGCCTCGCCGGCGTGGATCGTTCAGGCCCGTGGCAAAGGATCGCTGCCAACATTCCGCGGCTGATCGAAGAGAGCTCGCGCAAGGGCTTCGCGATGGATTGGGTCAACTACGTGCCCGGCGGCGGCTTTTATCCCGCGCCCGAGCATCCCGGCGATTCGGACGCCAAAGACTCCGCAGGCCCGGGCGGCAGCTACGACGCCATCCGCGTTTACATGTGGGCGGGCATGTTGGGCAGCGGGCCGGCGCGCGCCGCCGTGCTCAATTCGCTGCCATCCATGAGCGTTTATCTCGCCAGCCACGATGCGCCGCCGGAGAAAATCAGCGACCAGGGCGCGCCCAATGGAAAAGATGGTAGTGTTGGATTCTCGGCTGCATTGATTCCTTATCTGAAGTGCCTGCCCGGCAGCGAAAAAGCTGCGTCCCAGCAATTAGGGCGGGTTAATGCACAGAAAGATGCGGCCACTGGATTGTATGGAAGAGAATTAACCTATTACGATCAGAACCTCGCCTTATTTGCGACCGGATTCCTGGATGGCAGATTCAGGTTTGGACCGGGGGGAGAACTGAAAGTGGAATGGACACGTTCATGAGGGTAGCCTGCAGGGCTGGGAAAGAGAGTTGCATCGTCGTGGGCTGCCTGCTGCTGGCGCTGGGCGCGGGCGTGGCCCAGAAGAAGCCCGCCACCGGCACCTCCGACGACGCGCGCAGGATCCTCGTCGACAAGGCGCACGCCGTGGAGTCGCGCGGCCGCCCCGACATGGCCATCCAGTTGTGGCAGCAGATTCTGCTCTCGGACCCCAACAACGCCGAGGCCCTGGCCGGCGAGGCGCGCGACTACAAGCTCATCGGCAACACCGCCAAGTCCGACGACGCGCTGGAGCGCCTGCGCCGCATCAATCCCAACGACCCCAATATCGCCAAGATTCAAAACCTGAGCAGCACCAATGTGCAGAGCGATCAGCTTCGCCAGGCCGGCGATCTGGCTCGCCAGGGCAAGAACGACCAGGCCATGCGCATCTATCGCGACCTGTACGGTGATCGTCCGCCCGACGGCGACATCGCGCTGGCCTACTACGAAACTCTTTACGGCGCCACAGGCGGCAAGCAGCAGGCCATCGAGGCAATGCGCGCCCTGGCCAAGCGCAATCCCGGCGATACGCGCTTCGCCATTCAGCTGGGCACCATGCTCACCTACGATCCGCACACGCGCGCCGAGGGCATCCGCATCCTGAGCGGTTTCCCCAACGATTCGAACGCCGAGACCGCGCGGCGACAGGCGCTGATCTGGGACTCGGCCAATCCCGCCTCGGCCGCCGAGCTGCGCGATTATCTCAAGCAGCATCCGCAAGACACCGAGATCGCCGGCCACTTGAAAGAAGATCAGACCAAGCTGGCTCAGATGCACGCCGTCGGTCCGCCGCGCAATCCCGAGGAGGCCGCCGCCTACGCCGCCCTCAACGCGCACAAGCTGGACGAGGCGCAGGCGCGCTTCACCGAGCTGCTGCAGAAAGAGCCGAACAACGGCCGCGCCGCTGCCGGCATGGGCTTCCTGCGCATGCAGCAGGGCAACTTCGGCGGCGCCATCAGTTTCCTCACCCAGGCCGAGCAGAATGGATTCAAGCAGCGCACCGTGGACGACGCGCTTGCTACATCGCGCTTCTGGTTCACCATGGGCGAGGCTTCCACCGCATTCGATGCCAATCAGTACGACGTGGCAGAGCAGAAGTATCGCGCCGCGCTGGCCATGCGTCCCAAGAGCCCCGACGCGCTCAACGGGCTGGCCGGCCTGCTGATCAAGCAGCAGCAGTTCGAGGCCGCCGCAGGGGTTTATCAGCAGATCCTGAAGATTGAGCCAAAAAATGCCGACGCCTGGCGCGGACTCTTCCTGTGCTACGCGCGCGACAATCAGAATCAAAAGGCTCTGGCCCTGATGGCGCACTTTCCGCCGCCGGTGAAGGCCGCGCTGGCCAAGGATCCCGACTACCTGCGTACGCTGGCCTCAATCTACCAGGCCATGGACCGCGGCGTGGATGCCGAGCGCACCCTGGCACAGGCGTTGGCGCTGCCGTTCCCCGACAACGGCGCCACGCTCAAGGCCGACACGCGCCTGCAATTCGCCGGCATTCTCATGCAGGCCAACCGCTTCGATCAGGCCGCCGAGCTCTACACGCAGGTGCTGAACGACGATCCCAGCAACATCCAGGCGTGGATGGGCCTGGTGAGCGCGCATCACAATCTCAATCAGGACGCGCAGGCCATTGCCGACTTGCAGAAGATGCCGCCGGCCACCTATGAGGCCTCGCTGGCCGATCCTGGCTTCCTGCAAATGCTGGGGTCGATCTATCAGCAGGCCAACCAGTTTGAAATTGCGCAGGGCTTGCTCGAGCGCTCCATCAAGATTCAGACCGCGGCCGGCAACCAGCCCTCCATCGCACTCGAGTTGCAGCTGGCCGCCATCTACATGCAGCGCAACAACACCGCGCAGGCCTATGAGATATATCGCCAGGTGATCGCTGCGCATCCTGACCGCGCCGACGCGTGGAAGGGCCTGGTGACCACTCTCCAGGCCACCAACCGCACCACTGAGGCCATCCAGGAGATTGCGCAGATTCCGGCTCCGGTGCGCCAGCAGCTTGAGGCCGACATCGACTTTCAGCAGACCGAGGCTGAACTTTACGCTTCCGCCGGCGACAATGCGCACGCCATCGAATACATGAACAAGGTGGAATCGCATTACGCCGCGCTCAAGCAGCTGCCGCCGTCCAACGTCGAGATCCAGAACGCGTGGCTGCTCTATAACACCAAAAACGATCGCGCGCTTTACCCGGCGCTGCTGCGCCTGGGCTCGCGCACCGATCTCACCGCCGCGCAGCGCGAGACGGTGCAGACCATCTGGGCCGACTGGAGCGTGCGCCGCGCCGGCACGGCCATAGCCAACGGCAACATCCAGCGCGGTGTCGACATTCTCTCGGCCGCGGCCGCCGCGTTCCCTGACAATCTTGCTGTGCGCAAGGCCGTTGCGGGCGGCTATCTCTCCGCCGGGCACGCCAAGGAATCGCTGGCCATCTTCAAACAGATTCCCATGCAGGACGCTACCGCGGCCGACTTCCAGGGCGCCATTGGCGCGGCGCTCACCGCCAACGACATGACCCAGGCTGAGGCGTGGCTGCGACAGGCGCTGGACCGCTATCCAACCGATCCCGCCATCCTGTCGCTGGCCGCACGCTACGAGCAGGCCCGCGGCAACGATCAGCGCGCCGCCGACTACTATCGCGCCTCGCTGGCCGCCATGCCGCAGATGTCGCCTACCGACAAGCTGGCACATGAGCTGGCCTATCCCGACCAGGAGAAGGGCAACCTCCGTGCCACCACTCCGGCCGATTTGCAGCGCCTGCTCGATCCCAACTACGAGCCGTTCCCAAAGACCGCCAAGCTGCCCCCGCTGCCCGCCTACGGCCCCGATCCCTACTCGGGCACCGCGCCCATCGTCATTGCGCAGCCGCTCAGCGCCGCGCCGCAACCCGGCGCGCAGTTCGGCGTGCCCACCACAACTGTGGTGCCGCTGAATACCACGCCGACTGTTTCGAGCACCACCACGACCACGACCGCAACTACTCCCCACATGCATCGCGCCACATCGCGGCCCCATACCACCACGCAGCAGGGCGCCGCATCGAGCACAACCGGCGCCAAGCCTGCAGCGGGCAAGCCATCGGCCGGCAAGACCACGCATCCAGCCAGGTCTTCGAGCTCCTCGACATCCTCGTCGACAGGCTACTCCGGCAAGATGAATCTGCCGCCGTCGGAGCAGACCATCGACTCCACCGAGCCCGTCTATCCGCAGCCCGCCCCGGCGCAGCCGCCTGCCCAGCAGCCACAAACGCACGACGGCTCGTGGACTCCTGAAGCCAGCAACGCGCCGCACTCGGCTGCGGACCCGGCCGCCGGTCTGCGCATCGCCTCCCAGCCCATGGACCCGGGCGTGGCGCACATCCAGGCCCTGTTTGCCGAGCAGACTGACGCGCAGCTCACGCAGGGCTCGGCCAACTCCATCCATGCCATCGGCAACGCGCCGGTGCAGGTGGCCGCTCATCCCGCCGCCACGCCCGCCGGCGATGGCCACTACACCAACGTGCAGTACACGCCTTCCGCGCAGGAGGCGGCTTCCGGCGCCTACTCTGCGCCCAAGCAGCAGGGCCAGATCCAGCCCCAGAATCAGAGCCAGCCGCAGCAACCGGGCCAGATTCAGCCGCAGCAGCCGGCCGGGCAGCAGTGCGCCGTGAATCAGCTCCAGTGCGTGCCCGCGACGCAGCCCGTGAAGAAACACCGCCGCCACAAAGCTGCGGAGACTCAGGCGCAGCAGCAACCCGCACAGGGCCAGACTGTGCCCACGCTTGTCACTGCTCCCGGAACCGAGCAGGCGCCGCAGCAGCCCAGCGTCACCGACGTGCAGCCTGTAACACCGCCAGCCACTACGACCACCAACACGGGCCTTACCGACGAGCAGCTTGAAGACCGCAATCTGCCGCCGCTGCGCGGTCCCTGGGTCAAGGTGCAACGCGAGCAGCGCACCACCAGCCCCCGCGAAGAGGCCGAGGCGCAACTGCAAGGCATCGAGAGCGGTTACAGCCCATGGCTGGGCGGCGCGGCCATTCTCAACTACCGCACCGGTGCGCTCGGCTACGATCACCTCGCGGCGTTTGAGGCGCCCATTGAGGCATCGCTGCCGCTGGGCTACAACGCGCGCATCACCTTTATCGCCAAGCCGGTATTCCTCGACTCCGGCCAGGCCGACGGCACTAGCACCATCAATGTGCTCGAGGCCACGTCGACCGGCACACAGCTTGCGCTCACCACCATCCCGCAGCCGCTCGGCACCGAGACGGCCACTGACACCAATCCGCCGCCGCAACAGAACGCAGCCGGCGTGGGCGGCGAGGTGCAACTTGCCTTCCCGCATCTGGCCATCGCCGGCGGCTATACTCCTGCCGGCTTTCTGATCGGCAACTTCACCGCACGCGCCAACTGGCGTCCGGCCAATGGCCCCATCACGTTCACATTTAACCGCGATTCCATCACCGATTCGCAGCTCTCTTACGCTGGACTGCGCGACCCCGCCGGCAACACGCTGGGCAACGCCGGCGCCATCTGGGGCGGCGTCATCGCCAACGAGGGCCAGATTCGGTTCTCACGTGGCGACGCACAGTCGGGCTACTACTTTGGCGCGGGCGGGCAATACATCCAGGGCACAAACGTCGAATCCAACTACCGCTTCGACGGCAGTGGCGGTGCCTACTGGCGGGTGTGGACCGCGCCCGAATACGGGACGCTGAGCATCGGCGCCAACTTCTTTGCCATGCACTACGACAACAACCAGCTAGCCTATACATACGGCATGGGCGGCTACTTCAGCCCCAGCGCCTACGTGCTGGCCAACGTGCCATTCACCTGGAACGGCAACTACGGCACGCGCTGGCACTACAACGTCATGGGCGGCTTCGGCGTGCAGGGATTCCAGGAAAACAAGGCCAAGCTCTTCCCGCTGGTGGGCCAGGACGCCGAAGAGACCGCGCTGGGCAGCCCTTACCTGCCCGACAAGACCAGCGTGGGTCCCAACTACGACTTCCGCACCCAGGCCGCCTACGCCATCAGCCCGCACTGGTTCGCCGGTGGCTTTTTCTCCGCCAACAACGCCCGCGACTACACAGGCGTCTCGGTCGGCTTCTACATCCGCTTCCTGTTCCGCGCGCAACCGTCCACGGTGGCCGGCCCCACGGGCCTCTTCCCGAGCCAGGGATTGCGCCCGTTCCGAGTTCCGTAGAAGCCGGGCCGTTATCGTTCCATAAGCTAACGGCGCGGCTCAGGCCGCGCCGTTCTATTTGGATATCCAAGAATATGGGTGCCCCAGGTCCCGCGTTTGGGACCTGGGATACCTCAGCAGCCCATCCAACGACCGTTCCAACTACCCGTTCTGGTCGTTCTGATCCGGATGGATCGTCCGGTAACTGGCATTGCCCCTCGACCACACCAGCAGCAGCAGATCCTTCCCATCCGCGTTCTGGTGCACTTCGTTCACAAACTGGCTGGCAGACTGTGCCGGCTTGCGGTTGACCTCGATAATCACGTCGCCGGGCTGAATCCCCGCGTCTTCCGCCGCCGAGCCCGGCCGCACCTGCTCCACGATTACGCCGTGAACGTCGTCAGGCACATTGGCCTGCTGCCGCGACTCTGCGCTGAGGTCGGCCACGGCGAGGCCGAGCTTGCCCTTCTGCTGGCCGCTCTGCCCGTCGTTTTCCGCCTCCTGCTTGCCATTGGCATGGAATTCGCCGACCGTGATGTTCAGCGTCTCCGGCTTGCCGTCGCGCACCACGCCAAGCGCAATCTTCGTGCCCGGCGTCATCTCGCTCACGGCCACCTGCAGCGCGCCGCTGTTGACAATCTTTTCGCTGTTCAGCTTGGCGATCACGTCGCCCGTCTTCACGCCGCCGCGGCTGGCTGGCGAGTCAGGCGTCACCTGCGCCACGATCGCGCCGGAGGCCTCCTGCAGGTTGAAGAAGTGTGCGTTGGCAGGCGTCACGTCGTTCATGCTGATGCCCAGGTAGCCGTGCTCCACCTTGCCATGCTGGATGATCTGGTCCGCCGTTGCGTGCACGATCTGCGACGGAATCGCAAAGCCCGCGCCGGCAAATGAGCCGCTGTTCGAAATGATGAACGTGTTGATGCCCACCAGCTCGCCATGCGCGTCCACCAGCGGTCCGCCGCTGTTGCCCGGATTGATAGCCGCATCGGTCTGGATGTAGCCGCCCGGCTTGCGCGCGTCGTCGGAGTAGGGGTTAGGCCGATCGACGGCGCTCACAATCCCGCGCGTGACCGAAAATTGAAAATAGCCGAACGGGCTGCCAAAGGCCAGCACCGTCTGTCCCGGCATCAGCTTCGTTGAGTCGCCCCACACCACCGTGGGCAGGTTGCTGGCGTCCACCTTGAGCACGGCCAGGTCGGTCAGCTTGTCCACGCCGACGACCTTGGCGTTCAGCACGCGGCGGTCGTTGAGCGTCACCTTGATCTGCATGGCGCCATCGACCACGTGATCGTTGGTCACAATGTAGCCATCGGGCGAGATGATGATGCCGCTGCCCACCCCGTGCTCAATCTGCTGCTGCTGCTGGCGGGGCGTGCGGAACATAGGCCCGAAGAACTGCTGCAGGCCGGGAGGCAGGTTTTGCATCTGGCCTTGCCCGCCAGGGCCTTGCTGCCCGCCCGGTCCCTGCATCTGGCCGTCTTCGCCCTCAGTCTCCATCTCGCCATTGCCGCGCGATGTGACCGCCACGTTGACCACTGCGGGAGTCACACGCGAGGCCACAGCTTCCATGGCCTGGTCGAGCGAGGTGAGCGCGGAGATGCTGTTATCGTCCATCGGCACCGCCCCTCCGGAAGCGGCATGGACATTGCCGTGGCCGACGAAAAAGGCCCCGCCCAGCAGGAAGGCTCCCACCACGGCTGCGGGCACGGCAGCCTTCCTGGCCTTTGCTGCTACCTCTTTTGCTTTTGCAACTAATTGATTAGTTGATGCTGACATGAGAATTCCTCCGGTTGTTGATGGTTCGGTTAGATTTGAACGATGAGCCAGCCGTTGGCGAACTGCACGGCGGCAAAAGATGGCCTGTTGAGCTTGTCCACCGCGATCACCACGCGCGGCGCGGGTTGGTCGCTGTCCCAGTCAGTCAGCACCACCCATGCCCGCGGGTTCGGCGCCGCCGGCGGTTTCGTGGCGTGCTTTCTGGCGGCGATGCGCTGGATCCTTGGCGCGGGCGATGCCTGCCCCGCGCTTTGGTTCGGGGCCTGCGGCATGACGGCCTTGACCAGCTGCAGCCGCGGGCCGGCAACATCGCTGCGCAGGCTGACCGGCTCCAGATCGGATGCCGCAACCGCATGGGCGTGTGCGGTCGCCGCCGCCATAGGAGCAAAGCTCACCAACTGCGGCGTATGCGCAAGGCTGAATCCAGACACCAGCACCACCGCGCTCAGGCCGCTGGTCAATGCCATCGCGGTCCGGCGGCCCAGTGAATTCATCGGGCGGCTGAGAATGCGATGCACGCGGCGCACCAGCTCCGGCCGCCGCTCCCATGCCCCCAGCGCCAGCGTCAGCCCGCGATGCAGCAGCGTGTATTCGGCCAGCCGCGCCAGGCACAGCGCGTAGGCCTTGCGGCCGCGGCAGCAGCTCAATACGCGGTCGTCGCAGGCCAATTCGCGCTCCTGGCAGAGCCGCCGCTCCACCCACAGCAGCGCCGGGTTCAGCGGGAATATCACCAGCCCGATCTTCTGCACCAGGTTAGTCCAGTCGTCGCCGCGGTTCAGATGCTCCATCTCATGCACCACTACCTGGGCGATCTCTTCCGCAGACAAGCTCTTCATCAGCGCGGGCGGGAACAGGATGCGCGGCCTGAAGAATCCCAACACGCTGGGCCGTTCCACTTCAGCCGAGGTGCAGAGCTCGGCGCGGCGGCTGCGGGTGCTCAGCAGCGCCTGCACGGCAGGGCCGGCATCCACGGGTGTCGCGCGGTCCGCCATCCGGTGCAGCCGCACCGCGCTCACCGCCAACTGCGCTGCCTTCCCCAGCGACAGCAGGGCCCAAACCGCAGCTACAGCAAGGCTCCAGCGCGGGTCAAGATGGACCGGATGCACCGAAGAGACCCGCGCCAGGCCCGCGCCCGCCCAGGGGCGCGAAAGGGCAGGCAAGGCATGCAGCACCATCAGCACCAGAAACACGTTGAGCCACACAATCGACCGCGCCGCCGCGCTCAGCCGCGGCATCATGCGCAGGCACAAAGCCACGGCAGCCGCCAGCATCGCGCCCTGCCACACGGCCGCAAACAGCGCGCCTGCCGCACCGGCAGAGAGCCAGGCAAAATTATGCAGAAGAGGCTCCATCACTGTTCCCCTCCAGCAGCTTTCGGCTGCATCGCATCCGCACCCAGATCCAAATCCTCATCCGGCGCCTGCGCGATGGCTTCCTTCAGCCGCTTCAGCTCATCGGGACTGATCTCATCGTCGCCCAGCAGAGACAAGAGCAGCCGCTCGCGCGAGTTGCCAAAGAATCGCTGCAGCACGTGGCGCACCTCGCTGCGGCTGGCCTCGGCCTCGTCAATGTTCGAGGTGAAGAGGAACGCGCGGCCTTCCTGGCGATGGCTCACATAGCCCTTGTCCTCAAGAATGCGGATGGTGGTGAGCACGGACGTATAGGCCAGCGGCGCCTCGGCCGAGGTGGCCGCCACCAGGTCGGAGACGGCCGATTCGCCGCGCTCCCACAGCACCCGCATGAGTCTCAGCTCGGCCTGCGTCAGCGTGATGGATGGTTTGGGAGGCATTGCGTCTCAACCATTCAGACGTTTAACTAATAAATTAGTTGCTAAAGTTTTTCAAGCCGAATTCACGCCACCAATCGTCGCCGCCCATTACCCTGCAATCACCCCTTCTCGCATCGATGTGGAAAACTCGCCCGTTTTGGCGCAGAATAGATGCAGACAAACCGATTGAGCAAAACAAGAGGAAAGCTTGACCCCGACGCAGGTTGAAATCCCCAAATGGACCGCCGCCCAGTTTGAGCGGCTGGTGCTTGAGAGCAAACCCCGAGTTGCCGTCTTCGATTGCGATGGAACGCTGTGGAGCGGCGACGCCGGTTACGGCTTCATGGAGTGGACGCTGGAGCAGGGCCTGGTTTCCCGCTCCACCAGCGACTGGATCGACACCCGCCATCGCGCCTACCAGCAGGGCAAGGTGAGCGAACTGGCCATCTGCGGCGAGATGGTGCAGATTTACGCCGGCCTGCGCGAACACGAGCTGCGCGCCGCCGCCGCCCAATATGTGGCCGAATTCGTCCGCGACCGCATCTTTGCCGAGCTGAGCGCGCTCATCGCCACGCTCAGCAAGGCGGGTGTGGAGCTATGGGCCGTCAGCTCTACCAATAAATGGGTCATTGCCGAGGGCGTGCGCGCCTTCGGCATCCCCGAGGAGCGCATCCTGGCCGCCGAGGTCAAAGTGGTCGACGGCCTTATCACCAGCCAGATCGCCGACGTCCCTACCGACGAGGGCAAGGCCGCATCATTGCGGCGCGTTGGCCTCGACCGGCCTGACGCGGTCTTTGGCAATTCCATCCACGATCTGGCGATGCTTGAAATCGCCCGCAATCCGTTCCCGGTGAACCCCTCGCCGGCGTTGCTCGTAGCCGCACAAAGGAAGGGATGGGGCTACTTCCGGCCGGGCGCCGCGGAGGGCGTGGAAGCCGCCGTGGCCGGCGAATAGAGCATCGCTTCGAGCAGTTCCAATGGGGGTGCCCTTCAGCAATATGTGGGTGCCCTACCTTCGGCGCGCACTTGTTCTTGCGCCTAAGGTGGGATATTTACAACTACAGTTCTTTTAACTACAGTCCTTTCTCGCTCTTTCGTTTCTTACGGGCTTTTGCTCCAGCAAACGAACTGCACACAACGGCGCAAAGGCGCTGTCTCCCCAACGCTTAGTCCCCACAACCGCCGCGTGCGTCTAAACTAATGCTGTGGATGAAGTTCAACAGAGTCCCAACCCGAAGCCGCCTGGCCCGGCCCTGCGCTTTGTAGCGGCGGCCCTTATGGTGCGCGGCGGCGAAGTGCTGATCGCGCAGCGCCGCGCAGACCAGCCCATGGCGCTGCAGTGGGAGTTTCCCGGCGGCAAGATCGAGGCCGGCGAAAGCCCCGAGCAGGCCCTGGCACGCGAACTGAGCGAGGAGCTTGGCATCGAGGCCACTGTCGGCCCCCGCGTCACGCGCATCCGCCACAACTATCGCCACGGTGGCGCTGTCGATCTGCAGTTCTTTGCAGTTCACGAGTTTTCCGGCGAATTGCAGAACCGCATCTTCAACCAGCTGCGCTGGGTAAAGCTCGAAGACCTGCCCGAGTACGATTTCCTGGCCGCCGACCGGGGTCTGATTCGCGACCTGGCCGCTGGCAAGCTGCTGTGAGTCAGGTCATGCTCTTCTCTTGATAGTTCCGAGCTGATAGGTCCAAGGACACATTGCGGGCACAATGAGCCGGGCTTCAGCCCCTCCGGTTTAGCCATTGGCGGCAGCACGCCTCAGGGCCTGAAGACCGCGTCTGTTGCAGCCAGCCTTTGTCGGGGTTGAAACCCCGACCTACCAGACAGGAACTCAAAAGCTCAGCTTTCGCTTGGGAAACCACGTCAGCTGAATGTTGGTCGTGCCCACCGTCTGCAGGCCGGGGAGGTACATCGGCTCCTTGTAGCGTTCGTAGGTAAACATGCCGTTGACCTCGAACTCCTTGCCCAGCCGCTTCACCACCTGGAAGCTGATATCGTTGATCGTCGATCCATACTCAGCGGTCCCGTTGTGAAGGAAATCCTTGGCCGCCTTCTGATTGCGCACGCTCACCTGGAACCACTCGTTGCCGCTGATGTGATATGTGATCCAGCCTTGGCCGCCCTTGGCCTCGCGTCCCATCCAGTCCCCGAACATCTGACCGCGATTGGTGTAGCCCTGCTTCTGGATGATTTCGAAGTACTGGAAAATGCCGCCGGGGGCGTTCACATTGGAGGAGTCGGTGTTGGAGGCTTCGGCGCGCACGTCGAGCCGCGGTACGCCCGGCACATGGGAAAGATAGAGGCCAGGGCGGTAGGCGGAACGCCTGGGAGCAGAGATGGGCGACACGTCGTCGTGCGCCTCTGAATCCGTATAGAGCGTCAGCCAGTTGCGCACGAAGGGCAGCCGGTATGAGAAATCGAATGCGCCGAAGCGCGCGCCGGGATCGTTAGGACCGTCTTTTTGCGCGGACGGGGGCGATGCCAGGCTGAAGAAGCTTCGCAGGAAGGAGTGCAGGTCCACCGCTCCGTGGCCCTGTCCAGCCCAGATCACGGTCCGCTCGAAGCCAAATTCAAGGTTCTCCGTCGGCCGGAAGCTGAGTTTTTCGATGTGGGTCCACGGATCGCCCGGATTGGTGACGTTGGCCACCGGCTCGACTCCCTTGATATAGGGGATATAGTTGTGGCCGCGCAGCGGACCGATCAGAAATTCATAGCGGAACGGCCCCGTAACCCTCGACAGCAGCGGAATGTGCAGCGGCTCGATTCGGTTGATGCGGAAGGAGTAGATGTTGTCGGCGTTGTTGGAGTAGGCCATGCCGGCGCCCAGCGCCGGTCCCAGCCAGTCGTCCTGCTTGCCAAAGGAGATTTCATGATTGAAAAAGTGCGCCGAAACATACGCTTCCAACACATGGCCATTGGTGACTGAAGCGATCGGGCCCAGCGGGATGGTCGATTGCGAGTAATAGGGGCTGGTGCCCGGAACGGGAAGAGAGCGGTCGTTTTGAGCGAGTGTCTCTGCCAAAGGCAGCGAGTAACCCGCCGCCGAGGGCGCATGGCTGAACTCGCCGCGCGCATAGATCATGAACCGTCCCGCGCCCGCATAGCCGCTGGCGCCCGTGTAGTTATTGAACCCACCCGCATATGGCCGTCCGTAGTCGTTGATCACCGTCGATCCAAGGTGATAGCTGTCGCGCAGCGGTGTGCCGGTCATGTCGCGAGCCACCGTGTACACCGACTCCACGCGCGAGTTGCCCTCGTGCTCGAGGCAGGGCCCCACCATGTCCAGATGCACCTCGTGCGTGAGCGCCTCGTAGAGTTCCTCGGCCTGGTCGGTCGCAGGGCCCGGATCGGCATCTTCGATGCGCCCGCCCGCCTCGTCCAGCATGTTGCTCAGGCTGGCGCGCGTATAGGGGCGCATGTTCAGGAACACGTCATCGATAAAGCCCATGCCATAGAGACGAAGCACCGCAGGATAGACCCAGCTGTCCACAGGAATATAAGGGGAATCCAGCAAAGATGGCATGCACACCGGCTGCGGACGGCTGGCATCGCGGCCCAACTGCCCGGCGCCCTCGGGCGCAGCAGCCGGCTCGGCGGCAAGCGAGCTTGCGGCCATCGACAGAAATGACGCCAATACCGTTGCACATAGGAATGCCGAAGCAAGGGGCCGGCGGCTGCGCTCATTCATACCGTTACTTTATCATTCGGGCCGATGGGCGCGTGCGCGCCAGACCTGAGCCGCAAAGTGCCCCAGGGAGATCCCATCACTAGCTTTTATGGACGACTTCGAACGAATACCCGTCCGGGTCAAATACATCCGCAGCGTAGTATCCCGGATAGTATTCCACTCGTGCCCGCGGTGAAATATTGTCCCTCGCACCAGCCGATATTGCCGCTCTGTAAAATTCATCGACCTTGCCATTGTTTTCGGCCATGAACCCCCAATGAATGGACGCTGGATCGGGGCTCCCCTGCTTGATCCAGAAAAATGCCCTCTGGCCATCCCCAAATCCCCATAGATCGGGATGATCGCCTTCGCCCTTGTATGGCATGAAGAACTTGATATTGAGAGGCTTCAAAGCCGCCTCATAGAATGCCAACGAACGTTCGACATTGCTGACAGTAAGAATCATGTGGTCGAGCATAGTTCTCCCTCTGAAATCGCAAAAGCTTCAATGGCCTTTTCACCATTGGGTGCCGCATGGATCGCAAGGCGATGCGCGGCGCAACGGGCGAACTGGCATCGCATCGATAATTCAATGACATCGTGGCCGCATCAACAATCTTGTCCACCGAAAGAAGATAAAACCTCTCCGGCAGTGCGGAGAAGGGAATCGCCGGCCCGTTGGGAGCGGTGACCCGCATGATCGGAGCGTCAAGGCAGTCAAGCACCTCCTCGGCCGCACTGGGCGAGATCTCCGCGCCGATGCCCAGTGCTTCGGCGTCCGATTCCTCCGCTCCAATTCACGGCCGGGGATGCTCAACGAAAGCGAATCATCGCGCTTCTACGCCGTCGGGGTGCGGCGACTCTCAGCAATCTCAATGGCCGTGTCCAGTTCTTTGCTGAACCTGTCAACAATCTTGCGATTCATCTCCGCGCTGAAAATCCCCTTGCGCGTCAAATATTTCTCCATGTTCAGAATCGGATCGTTCGTATCCGCGCGGTCCGCCTGCTTCGAATTGCGGCGCCCGGAAAGGCTGGCCCGCGAATGGCCGTACCAGCGAGAAGTCCTGCACTCGATCAGCGTTGGGCCGCCGCCTCGCCGCGCGCGCACAATCGACTCTTGAGCCACGCGATACACAGCCACCACATCGCTGCCATCGACCGTGATCCCGGGAATGCCGCAGGCCTGAGCCTTGTCGGTGATCGCTTCCACGTGCCGCCGCAGCCTGGGCGCCGCTGGCTCTGCCCGAGTGCTGGCCTGGCTCACATACACGATAGGCAAGCGGTGCTCACCGGCAAAGTTGAGCGCGTCGTGCCAAACGCCGAGCTGAAGCGATCCGTTACCCGAAAACGCCACGGCGATCTTGCCGTTCTTCGTCATCTTGTTAGCCAGCGCTACGCCGGTTGCAATATTCAGCTGCGCGGCTACGGTTGATGAAGGCATGACGAGCTTGCGCGTCACGGAGCCGCCGCGCGGCGAGCAGCCCTTGACCGGACTCGCGGCGCGCGCAAGGAGTTGCTGAAACATCTCGCTCAGCGGCGCGCACTTGATGAAGTTGACAATGAAATCGCGAGGCGAAGGGCCCACGGTATCACCCGGCTCAAGGTCGATGGTCACGCCGACCGGCGTCGCCTCCTGGCCCACTGCCGCATCGTAATTGCCGTTAAACTTTCGCTGCCTGAAGAGCACGCGCACCCGCTCCTCCAGCATGCGGCATTTCACCATGGTGGAGTAAAGCTGCAGCAGCTTTTCATTGGAGATCAGCGAGAAGGCAGGTTTGCCATCGGCCACCGCCGTGTTGCCTTTGGTCGTCATCGTACGGTCACACCAATGCTGCGATTGTAAACGGCCCACTGGTTGGATGGGGGATGGAAGTCAGGTCGAATAGTCCGCATTGATGTGCACGTATGCGGTGGTCAGGTCGGTGGTCCAGAAGACGCATGAGCCCTCGCCTTGGTGAAGGTCGATGCGGATGGAAAACTCCGGCTGCTTGAGGTAGTCATGCGCCGCGAGCTCGTCAAACTCGGCCGCGCGGCCTCCGTCGCGGCAGATGCGCAGCGCGCCAAACCAGATGTCGATGCGCTGAGGGTCAATGGCCGCGCCCGAGTAGCCGAGGGCCGCCACCAGCCTGCCCCAGTTGGGATCGCTGCCGGCCCAGGCCGTCTTCACTAGCGCCGAATGCGCGATGGCTTTGGCCGCGCGCGCGGCATCGGCATCGCTGGATGCGCCCTCGATGCGCAACTCCACCACATGCGTCACGCCTTCACCGTCGGCGACAATCTGCCGGGCCAGTGAGATGCACACCTGGGTCAGTGCGGCGGCAAACTCCGCATGGCTCGCGCCCAATGCCGCACCGCTGGCGCCGGACGCCAGCAGCAACACCGTGTCGTTCGTCGAGGTATCGCCGTCGACCGAAATCCTGTTGAAGCTCACCTCGAATGCGCCATTCAGATAAGCCTGCAAGTGCGCCGGCGCCACGGACGCATCGGTCAGTACATAGACCAGCATGGTGGCGTGCGCCACAAGCTGCGGGTGGATCATGCCCGACCCTTTGCACAGCGCCGCGATGCGCACCTCTTTGCCGTCGATGTGCAGGCGGGCAAAAGCGGTCTTCTCCACGGTGTCGGTGGTCAGAATGGCCTGCGCCACCTCCGTGAAATGGTCCGACTCCGCGCCCAGCCGCGCCGCCAGCGCCGGAAGCGCAGCGATCAGCTTCTCCGCAGGCAACGCCACGCCGATGATCCCCGTAGACGAGGGAAAAACTTCTTCCGCCTTGCAATGGAAGACTTGAGCCGCGGCCTTGCAAGTGGCGTGCGCGGCATCGAGCCCAGCCTGCCCCGCGGCGCAGTTGGCGTTTCCCGCATTGATCGCCACCACCCGCACCTTGCCGCCCGTGGCGCTTAGATGCTGTTTGTCCACAATGAGCGGGGCGGCAATCACGCGGTTGGCGGTGAAGGCGGCGGCGGCGCTGGCAGGCTCATCGGCCACGATCAGCGCAAAATCGGTGCGGCCACTTTTCTTCAGCCCCGCCTTGGCCGCGCCGAAACGGAAACCGCGGGGAATGAGGATCTGGCTTGCTTCGCTCATCCCTTCAACTTATCGCAACGGAGCGGCGCGGCCCAAATCGGACCAGAATAGTTGAGGCGGAAAGATCGAAGAGCACGTCACTCTGGGTGCCCCAGGTCTCGATTTTGAGACCTGGGAAACCTCAGATGCTTGTTCAAGAACCAGCACAACCGCTCATCCGCGCCCGCGGAACTGGTGAATCAAACGCCGGTCGCGCTTCGACGGACGGCCCACAGGCAGCGGATCGAACTGCTGCATGGCTTTCTTTTCCTCGGCCACCTTCGCCCGCGCCGCGCGGCTGGCCTCGGTCTCACGATAGTGCGTCTGCGCCACCGCCGCCGGCCCGCGCATCTGGCTCAGCAGCAGTACTTCAATCTCAAACTCGCCGCCCTCGTTCTTCACCACCAGCATGTCGCCGGGCTTCACATCGCGCGCCGCTTTGGCTGCTTGGCCGTTGGCTGTAATGCGCCCCAGTTCGCACGCACGGCCGGCCAGCGAACGCGTCTTGAAAAACCGCGCCGCCCACAGCCACTTGTCCATCCGCACGCCGTCCATGCTTCTCTTATAATCGGCGGGACAGCATGATGAACAGCGCCCGCCTTGATCCGCCCTCACCCGGCGATGGATTTCTCGATCTGCGCCGTGTCAACGTGGCGCGCGGCGACCGCGTGGTGCTGCACGACATCTCCCTGACCATTCGCGCCGGAGAGCACGTCGCCATTCTCGGCCCCAATGGCTGCGGCAAATCTACGCTGATCCTGGCCATGAGCTGCCAGATCTACCCCATCGTGCAGCCCGGCATGAGCGTGCGCATCTTTGGCCGCGAGCGGTGGGACCTGACGCAGCTGCGGCGCCACTTCGGCGTGGTGGGCGCGGGTCTCATGGGCGCAGGTCTTACGGGCACGGACCTGCCCGGCGAACGCACCGCCGTTACCACCGGCCTCGATGCCGTCATCGCGGGATTTTTTTCGGCCTCCACACTGTGGCCCAACCTCCACGTCACGGCAGAAATGCGCGAGCGCGCCGCCGAGGCCCTCGCCCGCATGGATGCCTCGCATCTGGCTGCGCAGCTTGTTGGCGAAATGTCGGCCGGCGAGAAGCGGCGCATCCTGATTGCGCGCGCGCTGGTGCACCGGCCGCGCCAGCTGCTGCTCGACGAGCCTTCCAACGCGCTCGACCTGGCCGCGCAGCGCGAGCTTCGCGAAACCCTGCGCCGCCTGGCGCGCGAGGGCACCGGCCTGGTGCTGGTGACGCATCATCTGGGCGACATACTGCCTGAAATTGACCGCGTGATCCTCATGCGCGCCGGCCGCATCGTTGCCGACGGCGCGCGCGCCGAACTGCTGACTGCACCGCGGCTGAGCGAGCTCTTCAATACGCCGGTCCGCATCGGCCGCGACGAGGAGTGGCTGCATAGCTGGTGAGAGGGCAGGGAACAGGGCCATGGATCGGGTCAATTTATTGCTGTGTCTGGCGATCTTTCACATATTGGCCGATCCACGCAGGTGGATCCGGTTCATTGCGTCCATCCACCTTGATCTGTTTCTCTCGTGCCCATCGATAACCCCACATGGGCCCGAACCTGGTGATGAAGGTCTCCGGAACAGAATAAACCGGGTCTTTGAGAGCTTCATCCAGAGACACGAATCTGTAGCCTCGTTCCTTAAAGAGCGCCAGGACTTCCGCGATTGTGTCCGCGTTGAGCAGGCTATCGTGCAGCAGCATAATATGGGGCGGCTCGTACCCGAAGACCTGCTTGTCCAATGCTGTATACCAGTCGATTTCCGCTGCGGTGTAGGCAATATAGGCGAACCTTACCCTGGCCGCCGTCGCATCATCGTTGCGTTCCAGCGCAAGTGTATAGGTGGCATTGAACTCGTAGTCGGTATTGTCGATGGTGCACGGAGCGAGCCGATAGCCTTGTTCCGCCATAAAGGCAGCAATGGCGTCGTGCTTCTCCCTGGTGTCGCCGGTGTGGTTATAGGGGAAACGGAGAAACCGCGGCGTGCGGCCTTTTTCTTTCAGCAGTGGCCGGAACGTAGACTCTCCATCCGTAATCTCGCGCTCAATCTGCTCGACAGATAAGTCATTCACATCCGGGTGGGAGTACAGATGATTGCCGAGGTCAAAGCCCGGCTGCGTCCACCGCTTGAGAATTTTCCGGCCCACGGGCACACCAATCTCCTGCACCTTTTGCTCGATGACGAATCCTGTGGCGGGAATGTGATTGCGGCTGAAGGCATCAAGAATCGCGTTGTTTACATGCTCGGCTCTTCTCGCTTCGGCCGCATTGCGCACCAACGGGACAGGCGAAGCAAAGGGGAGATCGTCCACTGTCATCGCCACTGTGTGGACCTGAGCTTCTACGGAACAGGCAACCAACAAGAAAATGACAGCGGCAAGAGCGATGGGTGGACGGCTGGCCATGCGGTCATGGTAAATCTTGAACGCCTTCGGGGCGCGCGCACTCGTTTTCCGCCTGGGGGCGCCGCCACAGCCAAGCGCCGCCGTGATACTATTCCGGCATCGGGCCGCACCCCCTCGGCCACGTCACGGAGGTCCCCATGAGTCCTCTTTCCAGGCGTTCCTTTCTCAAGACCGGCCTCGCCGCCGGCGCCATCGCCAGCGTGGGCGCGCTCCCGGCCCTCGCCGCCAAATCGTCCGCGACCGACACCATCACACTGGGCAAGTCCGGCCTCAAGGTCACGCGCCTGGCCTTTGGCACCGGCACCAATAGCGGCGAGGTGCTGGCGGCGCTGGGCCAGCAGGAGGTCACGCGCCTCGTCCGGCACGCCTACGACCGCGGCATTCGATTCTTTGAGACCGCCGAGGCTTACTCGACGCCAGCCATGCTGGGGGAAGCGCTCAAAGGCATTCCCCGCGACAGCTATCACCTGATGAGCAAGGTGACCACGTTCCACGACGTCGATCCGCAGGTGAAGTTCGACGAGCTGCGCAAGATCTCGCAGACCGAGTACTTTGACATCATGCTGCTGCACTGGCAGCACACGGCAGACTGGCCGCAGACCACCGCGCGCTGGCAGGACGGAATCCTCGAGGCGCAGTCGCGCAAGATCATCCGCTCGCATGGCGCGTCGGTGCACGGGCTGCCCGCGCTGCGCCAGATGCCCGGCAACAAGTGGCTTGACGTGGCGCTCATCCGCATCAACCACAACGGCGCGCGCATGGACGGGCCCACCTATGAAGACACCAACCACCCCGACAACGTGAGCGAAGTCGTCCAGCACGTGCAGCAGGTGCGCAAAGACGGCACAGGCGTCATAGGCATGAAGCTGGTGGGCGGCGGCCAGTTCGACCACAGTCACGAAGACCGCGTGAAAGCCATGCGGTTCGCCTTCCAGACCGCCGGCATCCAGGCCGCCACGGTAGGCTTCAAAAGCACAGCAGAGATCGACGAAGCCATCGACAATATGAACCTGGCGCTGTCGTAGGGCGGCCCGAATCGCGGCCAAAGCCGGCGCCTTACTCTGACCCGCCAACTCGCCGTGCCGCGTAGCGGCGCTGACTCGCTGCGTTCTCTTGAACCAATTCTTGAAATCCTCCCGGCGATATGAACGCTCCGGCAACCCATGCGCACGCTTTATCCGGCCTGTTCATGTGCGCCTTTTCCCGCACTAACCATCGCCAACCCCAGGCACAGCGCGATGGCCAGCTCGAAAAACACCGGCAGCAGGAAGAAATACAAATACGAATCGACGGCGAAGGCGATGTATCCCACCATGAACGTGGCCAGAATCGGCCGCAGCCGCGCGGCATCGGTCTTTGCCAGCGAGCCAAGCTGCCAAAACACGATGGCTTCGGCGGTGAGGAAAATGGTGACGGAAAGGCCCAGCCCGCGGTGAAATTCCCAAAAGGTCCGCATCGCTCCCATGAAGAGGAATCGATTGGCCTGCATGGCCAGGGCCACGGTCTCGGCAGCTCCCGGCGCGGGCTTGCCGAATACGCCGCCTACAGTGTGCATAACCGAGTGAATGAGCGTGAGCACAGACGCGGTGCGCAAAAGCGCGGTGGGCTTCATTGAGTTTCCTTTCGCAGAGCTTATGGCAGATTTGGATCGCTCCACATTCGGCTCTCCCATCACAGCGCGTCAATGTGGAAATCTCCTGGGGACTTATCCAGAATGGTGCCGCGATCGATTTAATGCCGGCCGCTCCTTGACGCGCCGCGGCGTTTCGCGCTACTTTGTCTTTACACGGGAAAGGAGGTTGATCCAGCTAATGCAAAGTGAATCGTTCAGTTGTTTCGTACGTGAGGTGACTGAGGCCTAGGGCATCGCGCCCAAGACCCCATGTAAGCCCCCGCGGCAATTTGCATTCCGCCGGGCCACTGGCACTCGCGGCAGCGCGATGGCCTTAGTCCAATCCCAACAGCTCACCGGCAACGGCCCGCCACACATCGTGCGCGGGCCGTTGGTGTTTCTGGAGCCGGTTTGATTGAGACTCGAGGTATCCCACCCATTCGCCAGGAAAAAGCGAATGGATGGGGCACGGAGCATCGTCGCTGGCTTGAGAATGTCGTCGGCGTGAAGTCTGCCCGCCAAACAAAAAAGGGACGCAGCCTGGGAGGGCCGCGTCCAATGGTTCAGCCGAGGGTACTGCCCGATTCATCGGGGGACTCGCGACGAATCGAGGGAAGGATTTTCCTTCACTGCGACAGAGTGGGCGGCCGAAACCAATCGTGACGCGAATTATAGATTTTTTCGCCCGCTTTGTTCAGGGCCGCGGCGTCGCAGGCGGATTCGACTGCGCCATGCTGCCCGGCGCTGGCTTCACCGTCATGGGAAACTCGGTCGCCCCGGTGTGGCCGTTGCTGGGGTCGAGGATGCCGGCGCGCAGATACACCGTCCCCGCCGGCACATCGAGCGACTGCTTCATGGGCAGGCCGGTCTTGAGCAGACGGTTGTATTCCGCGCTCCTGAGGTTGAGCGGAAGCGTCGCGTAGATGTTGTTGAGCACCTTGCCGTCGGCGTCGTAAGCGGTGAGCGTGGCGTCCACCTCGCCGCGCTGCATGCCATGCTCTTCCGGCGTGAATTCGACGCCGTTCAGGTCCACAATCCAGTGGAAATCGAACCGCACCAGCGGGCCCTTGAGGCTGGCCGCCTCGTTGCCCAGTCGATCGGAGGGCCGCGAGGCATCGGGCTGGTGCAGGGCCGCCTTCACCTGCAGGTGGAAGGGAATCTGAGTCGAGTCGGGCGCGCCGCGCTGCATCACCGCGCGCAGAGGATTGGAATGCAGCACCAGCGAGCGGCCGGTCACCTTGGAGGGATCGTAGGCGTAATAGCCGCGGCGGTAGTCGAGCTTCACGCCCGGTTCGCTGACCTTGATCTCAAGCTGGCGGAAGCTGCCATCGTAGCGCTTGTCTTTGGGCGAGTAGGCCAGCGTGTAGTAGTTCTCCGAGATCGCCTGTACCTTTTCCACGGCACCGGCGAGTCCGTTGGTGTTGTAGAGAGCACGGCCGCCAGTGGCCGAAGCCAGGTTGGACATGGACATGTGTTCGCCGGCCAGGTTCATCTGGCTGGCCATCTCCTGCTGCCCAAATGCGCCGCCGTTGCCGCGCGAGGCAAACGCGGAGCCGGCGTTGTTGGCCGCAAACCCCGGAGGCGTGATCAGCCCGCGCGCGTCGATGGGATAGATGGCGATCCGGCCCACGGTCATCACGTCGGCCAGCTTCTTGAGCTCAGTTTCGTAGTCCACACGCCCTGTGACGCCAGAGACCAGCGAGAAATCGGGATTGATGGTCCACGGAATGGAGCCGGCAAACCAGACCAGATTCTTCCGCCCCGGAATGCCGTCAAGATAGATGGCCATCGCATTGAGTGCATCGAGCGTGAGCCGGGTGCGCATCTCCTGCGAAAAGCTCTCGCTTTCATTGGAGAAGCGGTCCAGGCTGCTGCGCGTCGAGGCAACACTGCTTTGCATCGCCACGGCAACGCCGCCCAGGCGCAGCCCTTCGGCATTGGTTGTGGGGCCTGACAGGTCGGCGACGGAGGTCGAGGACGGATAGGATCGCTTGCTGAGCGCCGCCTTCAGAATGGCGGGGTCGGCCGTGAAACCCTGCACCATCTGCAGCCGGTCGCCAAGCGTAAAGATGGCCATGTGCGTTCCGGTGGGAATCTGTTTGAGATACTCGAGCATCTGGGCGTGCACATAGCTCTGATCGCTGAGCGGGGTGTTGAGCGCGTCCAGCAGCAGCACCAGCAGCGGTCCCTGGCTGGGCACGGTTTCAATATTGGTGTATGTATCCGGGGGTAGCGGCGCGGCTGGCTGCGCGGTCGGACTGGCTGGCGGATTATCGGCGCTATGCTCCTCAAAGAACGACACATCCTGCGCCACGCCGTTCTCCGTCACCTGGAAGTGCGCCTTGTCGAGCGACTTCATCGGCTGCCCGTGCTTGTCGGTGACGATCACGTCCACCACCACGTTGCGCACTTCCTGCCTGAGGGTAATGATGCTTTGGTCTGGCTGCGGATCGGCGGGCGCTGGAGATTGCGCGGCAAGGAAAGGCGCTGCCAGCAGCAGCGATATTGCAACGGCCATGGTTCTCATCGCGTTCTCTCCATCTCCCGTTCGCCGGGTCTTCACCTTAACTCTATGCCTGATCGAGCGTGAGCGTCCACCAGCGCCTGACTCGCAGGTCTTTCATTCATTTGACACGGGAAAACGGCCGCGGTTAGGAAGGCGGCTTCTGCGGGAACACCGGCGCCGTGCCAGCCGAGGCATTCACTCACTGCTTCATGGCCACGGCTGCGGCCGGGACGGTCACCGACCCCATGCGGCCGGAATTCTCATCGACCACGACAATGCGCACCGACCCCGCGCCCCCTGGCTTATCTTCAACCACCTGGTCATACGGAATGCCCTCGCGCAGCAGCCGCTGGTAGGTTTCACCCCTCAAGTTCAGGCGCATGGTCTGGCCGGTCACCTGGGCGTGCAGGTTGGCGTCGTCCCGCTGCACCAGGAAGATGTCGAGCTTGTCGGCCCACAGGTCGCCCCGCTGCGCCAGGGACACATCGTTGGCGGCAATATTGAGCCGCAGTGTGCTCTCTTTGGCTGCGGCCACCGGATTGGCGGTCACGGCAATCTCACTGATATCCATCGGCTGCCACACGGCCTGTGTGAAACGGTCCTTGAGCGTGGCCGGCTCCTTGTCGTACTGGTAGCCGGTGCGGAAGCGGAGCTTCACGTCCTTGCGGGCATTGGCGAGTCTCACGCTCAGCAGGTGATACTTTCCATCGGCCTGCTCCGAGGGCGAAAAACCCAGCAAATAAGTAGCGTGGCTGTCGGCAATCACCGAGTTCAACTCGCCGGTGATGTCGTTTGCGCGGCGAAATACCTGCCCGCCCGTGGCGTCGGCGACTTCGCGAAACGCTCCCTGGATGGGATGCAGGTCTTGCTGCATCTGCGCGGTGAGGCGGCCGGCGCCCAGCGTGCGGGCGTTCCGTCCGCTGATCGTTCCCGCGGTCAAGTCGCCGCCCGAACCCGCCTCAGGGCCCAGTCCCACCCCCGCCGCGAGTGGCGCCTGTGCTGCGGTAGCCGTCGGATTCAGCTCCACATTGCGGGTGCCAATGCTGGCGTCGATCACGTTGGACTCAAGGCGTGAAGCATCCAGCGGATAGACGCTCACATGCGCGTTGTTCATGGCCTCCTGGGCGCGCAGCGCAGAGGGCTCGATGAACTTGCTGTTCTTGTCGATGGTGATCGACCCCTGGTTCCAGTCGGCAAGCACGTTGTCGCTGGTCACCCACACCAGGCTCTTGTGTCCGGAAACCGCAGCCAGGTGCCTGGCAACCGTGGCCAGGGTCGACAGAGCGTCCCCCGCCGGGTTGGCGCCAAAGTCGCGCAGCTTGGGGTCCAGCGCCTGTTCCTGAGCTTGCGGATCGGTGATCAGGTCATTGCCGTTCACGCTCAGCAGATCCTCGGGGCTGTGCACCGTTTCCATCTGTTGCCGGTTGCGCGCTTCCTCGTCCTGCGCGTTGGACACGTCCATGGCGCTGGGCCTCCACTTGGCCAGCGTCGCATCCAGCAGGTCGTGATCGGTGGTTGCCTGATGCAGCACTTTGAATCCGTGCCCGTTCATTATGTAGAGCGCGGCCTGCTCGTCGGCCTTGAGCCCCAGCAGGAAGCGGTGCATCTGGTCCTTGGCCGTGCCCAGATCAAGGAAGGAGAGATTACTTGAATCGAGCAGCAGGATGGTGATGTTCGACTCTGCCTCACCTGCTTTGGCGCTCAGCGGCCGGTTCGAATAAGCCGCCGGCGGCTGGGCGGGAGCCTGAAGCGG
>Ga0302324_100002895_pt1 | contig 38962 bp, 36 predicted proteins | sample Palsa_T0_1_FD_201949 | JGI IMG/M metagenome (GOLD analysis project Ga0302324, IMG submission 201949) | Peat permafrost microbial communities from Stordalen Mire near Abisko, Sweden - Palsa_T0_1 | ecosystem: Environmental > Terrestrial > Soil > Palsa > Peat permafrost | place: Sweden: Abisko...
GCGGGTCGCACGATTCCGTTCAGCTGTTTACGACGCGGCCGCAGTATGCCGTCGCTCCCAGCTCGAGCAGCGCGATTCCATCTGGTCGCGCAGCCACAACTTCTGCTTCTTCAAACGAACTTCTTCCACCTGGTCTTCGGTGGAAAGATAAGGCTTCTCCATCAGCTCAGCCAGCTTGCGTTCAAACTGACCGTGCTGCTCCTCCAGATGGCGAAAGTCGGGATCGACCGCCGCCAGCCGCAAGCGCAAGGATTCTTCCATGAATGCCTCCCCTGTCATAACGCCACAAGGTAGCACGCTGGCGAGACGACAGAGAAGCGGCGGAGGACTTTCTTTTCCACAGTATGGCGCCGGCGCTTCACAGATGTAACGTGAGGATCAGCGCATCTTCTTCCGGCTCAAGATAATACCCGCGCCTCCGAGCGGCGATAACAAATCCGGCACGCTGATAAAAAGTTAGCGCGGCTGCGTTTCCTTCGCGGACTTCCAGCCGCAATTGCTTCGCGCCAGCCTCGCGGCATGTCTCCCCCAAAGCCGTCAACAAGCCGTGCGCAATTCCCTGTCGCCGAAAATTTGCATCGACAAAAACATTTTCCAGCTCCGCCTCGCCGAGCACAACGCGACCCGCAATACAGCCTGCGACCAGTCCGTCTCTTTCTGCCACCAGCGCCAGCTTACGCAGCGGACCGTCTTGCTGAAGCTGGATCAGCTGGTCATAGACATCGCGAGCCCAATGCGCCGCTCCATCGCTCTTGCGCTCGAGTTCGAGAACGCGGTCGACATCAACAGGCTGCATCGGCCGAATCAGAAAGCTCACCGCGCGGCCTGCAGCTTGACCTCGGCATCGGAGCGGCGCAAATAACTCCCATCCGCCAATTCCCATTGTGAGCTTTCGCCGCGCAGCATCCGCGGCCCAGCCCAGCGCGCGACAGACGCCGCATCCGGCGGCGACACCAGCAGCACGGTCGCTCCTGCCTGGCCAAGCACATCGGCGACGTGCTCCTCGCACGCAATCCAGCCGGCATTCTCCGTCGGCGGAGCAGCCAGCATTGCCTCGCGCGTTAGCAACCGCTCCCACAGCATCTGCTGGCCCGATCCCGAATATTCCCCGACATAAAATTCATCGCGGCCGGCATCGAGCACCGCGCGCGCGCGCGGCAACCGCGCGGCTAGCAACGCGAGCGACGACACCAGCAGCAATGGCAGCCCGGATGCTTCAGCCAATCCCTTCGCCGTCGCCAACCCGATGCGAATTCCCGTGAATGACCCCGGTCCTGCCGCCACCGCAATTGCGCCCGCGTCGAGCCAAGCGAGTTGTGCTGCAAGCAGTGCTTCCTCAATCGTCGAAGTCAGCGCAGCCGTGAATGTCTTCGCCGCCATTTCCCGCTGCTCAAGGACAACGACGCCATCGTCCCCACAGCGCGCAATTGCCACGCTTCCCGTTTCACCGGTGGTATGCAAGGCCAGCAGATTCATTCGGCCTCGACAAGCTCCACCAGCACTCCGCCCGCGCTGGCCGGATGTACGAAGAAGTACCTGTGGCCGCCCGCACCGCGCTGAATCTTGCCGGCCACCAAGAGCACGCCGCGCCGCTGCATTTCCGCAAACGCGCTTTCGATATCGGGCACTTGCAGCGCAATGTGATGCAGCCCCTCGCCGCGCCTGCCGATAAATTTCGCAATCGTGGATGCCTCGTCGGTCGCCTCCAGTAATTCAATGCGGCTCTCGCCGATCGGCAGCATCGCAGTGTGGACGCGCTCATGCTCGACCGTCTCTTCCGCCGTCACGGCCAGGCCCAGCGCCTCATAAAACTGACGCGCCTGCGCGATGCTCCTGACCGCGACACCCAGATGATCAATCTTCAGGCCCGATTTGTCGTTGACCTCGCTCACTTCCCCTCGCCTCCCAGCAGTTGTTGCATCAGACGCGGCACCAGCGCGTACGGATCCTCTCGATGCTCGACGACTTGCGTCGCGTAGCTCTCCAGCGCCTCGCGGCCCAACCGTTCGCCAATCCCTCGCTCGACAAACTGTTGCCGCAGCATCTCCAGCAGGCGCAGTCGCCAATTCGCCACGCGATGCCGTTTCAGCAACTGCTTCTGTTGCAAATACGCTGCGTAACGATCAATCTCCGTCATCAGCTCCGGAATCCCTTTCCCCGTGCTCGCGACTGTACGCACCACCGGCGGCACCCAGTCCTGTGCACCGTGCCGCGTTGTCAGCGACTGCATCGCGCGAATCTCGCGCTCCACGCGGTCCGCGCCCTCGCGATCGCATTTGTTCACTACAAAAATATGCGCGATCTCCATGATGCCCGCCTTGATGCTCTGCACATCATCACCCATCCCCGGAACCAGCATCACCAGCGTCACGTCCGCGAGCCGCACAATATCAATCTCATCCTGCCCGACTCCGACCGTCTCAATCAGCAGCACATCCTTGCCGCTGGCCTCCAGCACCGTCGCTACATCCGCACTGGTGCGTGATAGGCCGCCGAGAAATCCGCGCGTCGCCATGCTGCGGACGTAGACGCCCGCGTCGCCCTCGTGCAGCTGCATCCGAATCCGGTCGCCAAGAATTGCGCCGCCGGTATATGGGCTCGTCGGGTCGACCGCGATGATCCCGACCGTCTTGCCTTGCCCACGAAGAAATTTCGTCACCTCGTGGGTCAGCGTGCTCTTACCCGCGCCCGGCGCACCAGTCAGTCCCAGAATCAACGCCGACCCTGTGTGGGGAAAGCAAGCCGACAACAACGCCTGAGACTCCGGCGCGCGGTTCTCGACCAGCGAAATCGCGCGCGACAGCGATCGCACGTCGCCCGCGCGCACTCGCTCGACGAGGCGGGAAATTCCTATAGCCTGGCTCGGCGAATTGTCTTCTTTGACCGCAGTCATGTCGGAAGAATGATGATAGCGCCTCGCACTGCAGGCGCCGAAACCGGCGTGGCTAATCCTTCAGCAGTTCGCGCGCAATCACCATCCGCTGGATCTCGCTCGTCCCCTCGCCAATCGTGCACAGCTTCACGTCGCGATAGAACTTTTCCGCCGGATAATCCTTGATGAACCCGTAGCCGCCGTGGATCTGTACGCCCTCGTCGCAAATGCGCACTGCTACTTCGCTCGCGTAGAGCTTGGCCATGGCCGCATCTCGCGTCACCGGGAGCTTGGCATCTTTTTTCTGCGCCGCACGCAGCGTCAGCAATCGAGCTGCGTCCAACTGCGTCGCCATGTCGGCCAGCTTCCACTGAATTCCCTGAAACTCGGAGATCGCTTTGCCAAACTGCCGCCGCTCTTTTGCATACTTCAACGCAGCATCCAGTGCTCCCTGCGCAATCCCCAGTGACAGCGCCGCAATCGAGATGCGTCCACCATCCAGAACGCGCATCGAATCCTTGAAGCCTTCGCCCAGCTTACCCAGCAGATTCTCCGCCGGGATCACGCAATCCTCAAAAATCAGCTCAGACGTGTCGCTCGCCCGCAGACCCAGCTTGTTCTCTTTTTTGCCGGCGCGAAAGCCAGGCGTGCCCCTTTCGACGACGAAGGCCGACAAGCCACGCGTCCCCTGCGTCTTGTCCGTCACCGCAATCACGACCGCGACGTCGGCGTAATGTCCATTTGTGATGAATGTCTTGTTTCCGTTCAGCACCCAGGTGTCGCCTTTTTTGACTGCGCTCGTGCGTGCGCCGCCGGCGTCTGATCCTGAGCCCGGCTCCGTCAGTCCCCAGGCGCCCAACCATTCGCCGGTTGTCAGCAGCGGCATGTACTTCCGCTTCTGCGCCTCGTTGCCAGTGAGAAAAATATGGTTACTGCAAAGTGAATTATGCGCAGCCACGGTCAGGCCGATCGAGCCGTCTACCCGCGACAACTCCTCGATCGCCAGCACGTAATCGACGTAGCCGAGGCCCGCGCCGCCATATTCCGCGGGGAAAATAATTCCCAGCAGTCCCATGCGGCCCAGTTCCTTCACCGTCGCCAGCGGAAACTCGCTCGCCTCATCCCAACGCATCACGTTGGGCGCAATCTCGCGCCTGGCAAACTCGCGAATCTCGCGACGGAGCTGCGCCTGGTCTTCGCTGTCCTGCCAAATGGGCGTGTTCGTAATTTCTGTCGTTGAACTCATGGATTCTCCGAGCGAGGAAGCAGCGCGCAATCTCGTTTTTATGATTAGGAAAACTTATCAAGGTATCACAGAAATGATGCGTCACAGGGCAGCGCAATGCCTTGCGTACGGAATTTAGAGGGCCTGCTCTAGGTCGGCGATCAAATCATCAACATCTTCAATCCCGACAGAAATCCGCACCATGCCATCTGTCAGGCCAATCTTGGTGCGTCCTTCTTCGCCGATTGCCGCATGCGTCATCGTTGCGGGATGCGAGATCAGCGTCTCCACCCCACCCAGCGACTCGCCCAGCGTGCACAGTTTCACCCGCTTCAACAGCTCACCCGCCGCTGTCAGCGAGCCCGTCTCCCACGTGATCACCGCGCCAAATCCCGTCATCTGCTTTTTCGCCAGCTCATGCTGGGGATGAGTCGCGAGCCCGGGGTAAAACACGTTCTTTACCTTCTTGTGCTGCGCTAGAAATTCCGCAACGGCGCGCCCATTCTTCTCGTGCTGTTGCATACGGACTGCAAGCGTCTTGACTCCGCGCAAAACAAGCCAGCTCTCAAACGGAGAAAGAATGCCGCCCGTGCACTTCTGCACGTACGCAAAATTCTCCGCCTGTTCCGGCTTCGTTGCCACCAGCACGCCGCCTAACCCGTCACTGTGCCCATTCAAAAACTTGGTCGTCGAATGCATCACGATGTCTGCACCCAGCGAGATCGGCTGCTGAAAATACGGCGACATGAAAGTGTTATCGACGCTGAGCTCGACTCCCCTGGCATGGCAAACATCGGCAACGGCGCGAATATCTGTCAGGGACATCAGCGGATTCGTCGGCGTCTCGATATGTACCAGCTTCGTCTTCGGCGTAATCGCGCGCTCGACATTCTTCGCGTCGCTCGTGTCGACGTATGTGAACTCGATGCCGTACCGCGTCAGAATCTGGTCGAAGAGCCGCACCGTCCCGCCATACATGTTGTTGCTGCAGACGACGTGGTCCCCCGTGCGAAACATCGTGAGCAACGCGGTGATGGCAGCCATGCCGCTGCCAAAGACATGCGCCGACGTTCCGCCCTCAAGCGACGCCAGGTTCTCTTCGAGCGCGGTCCGGGTTGGATTCGTAACTCGCGCGTATTCATAGCCCTCGCGCGGCTCGCCGATCCCATCCTGCAGATAAGTGGACGTGGCATAAATCGGCACGCTTACCGCACCGGTCCGCGGATCCGCTCCCTGGCCGTCGTGTATCGCACGCGTAGCAAACCCGCGCTTCACATTCACCTTGCTTTTATCCATAATTGGTTACAAATAGCGTCCCAGCGCGCCCATTCACAAACCGCCGTCAAAAATTCCCTTGGAAAGATAGCGCTCCGCAGAATCCGGAATCACCGTCACTACACGCTGCTCCGGCTGCATCGTCCGCGCCAGCTCAATCGCGGCAAACACGGCCGCTCCTGCGCTCGATCCCGCCAACAGCCCCTCCTCACGGCCCAGTCTCACCACCGTTGCAAATGCGTCGACATCCGTCACCATCCAGATTTTGTCCGCGACGGAGAAGTCGAAAGTCTTCGGTATAAAACTGGCGCCTATCCCTTCCACCTTGTGTTTCCCCGGCGGACCGCCACCCAGCACGGAGCCTTCTGTCTCAACCGCAACGGTATAGACGTTCGGCAGCTCCTGCTTCAAAGTCCGCGCCACACCACTGAATGTCCCGCCCGTGCCCGACCCCGCTACAAATGCGTCCACCTGCCCACCCATCTGCTCCAGGATCTCGCGCGCCGTAGTCTGGGCATGGAAGTCGGGATTGGCTTGATTCTCAAATTGTCCCGCCATCATCGCGCCGGGGATTTCCGCGACCAGCGCCTTCGCGCGCGTAATCGCGCCAGCCATTCCTTCGGACTCGGGTGTGCGATGAACCTCCGCTCCCAGCCCTCGCATGAGAATGCACTTTTCTTCTGCAAATCCTTCCGGGACAAAAAGCACGACGCGATAGCCACGATTCACCCCGACCATTGCCAGCCCGACGCCGGTGTTGCCCGCCGTCGCCTCAACTACCGTTGCACCCGGCTGCAGAACGCCGCGCCTCTCTGCATCGAGCAAAATACCCAATGCCGCGCGGTCCTTGACGCTGCCACCCGGATTGAGAAACTCCAGCTTCGCGTAAATCTGCGCGCCACCGGCCGCGCTCAGCCGACGCAAGTGCAGCATCGGCGTATTGCCAATCAGCTCGGACAGATCTTCCGCCACCCGCAACTCAGCCGTATTTTGTGCTGTTGAACTCGCCGTCATAAAAACTCGTTAGTCTATCAGCACCGCTCCGCGATTGTCTGAGAATCCCCGCCGCCGCGATGCTCACTTATTTTGCCGGCGCTGTTTCCGTGATCGCTTTGCCCGACGACTTTGCCGCCTCGGTCGCCGGATAGTACCCCGTCCGGGTTCGCGCCGACAGCCTGCCATAGCCCTTTGCGGTGACCTCAACTTTCACCGTTCGGAACCCACCTTGCTCCGGCGGCTTCGTCGAGTGATAGCCGAGCACATACTGGTTGCGGATATCACGCGCCACCTGCGCAGACACATCGTCAATCTCGGCCAGCGATTTGGGAAAATACGCGACGCCGCCCGTCTCCTTCGCCAGCAGATCCAGCGCGCGCTTGGCCGGCCGCGACTCGCTGCGCGGCGAATCATTGAACAGCAGCCCGATGGCGTATACCACGGGGCCGCCGAGATCCTGAACGCGCCGGACGGTTTCCTCTAGGGTTGAAGTCGAGTCATTGTCCTGCCCGTCGGTGATGATCAGCAGCACCTGCCGCGACCGCTTCGCCGTCTTCGCCATGTGGTCTGCCGACGCCGAAACAGCGTCATACAACGCCGTCCCGCCGCGCGCCTCAATATGGCTCAGCCCGTCGTTCAGCTTTGTCAGGTCGCTGGTGAAGTCCTGGTCGAGGAACGGCTCCTCGGCAAAATTCACGATGAACGTCTCGTCCTGGGGATTCGACAGCCGCACCAGGTCCAGCGCCGCCTTCGCCACCGCGGCATGCTTCGGCTGCATGGACCCCGAATCATCCACCAGGATGCCGAGCGAGACCGGCATATCCTCGTGCTTGTATGCGGTGATCGTCTGTTGCACGCCATCTTCGTAGACCTTAAAGTCGCCCTGGCTCAGTGACGTCACCAGGCGCTGCTTGTCATCAATCACAGTCACATTCAGCAGAACTTCGTTGACTTGGCGGCGCAGCAAGAATTCGCCGTTCTCTTTTGTGACCTTCTCGCTATTTTGAGTTTGAGTTTGATTTTGCTTAGCCGCCTGAGCCGCTGCCGCCGCAGCCTCATCATCCGGCGACGCGAAGGGATCGCGATCCACATCCAGCGGCAGCTGCGTCTCTTTTTGCGGACTCGAAGCCGCTGCGCCGGCTTGCTGCGGCGCAGATGATTGCGCACGCAGCCCCGCCGTCGGAACGAGGCAGACAAGCATGACCAGGAATGAAGTTGGCAGTTTAGTCCGCCGGGGCATAGTAACCATTGCGCGCGTGCACTTGCAGCGCTGGCAGCCCACTTGGAGGCACCAGCTTCACTTTCAGCTTACGCCATTTGCCGTCGTGCTTCGCGTTCGTCGGTTTAAACCCCAACACATACTGATTTCTCAAAGACGCGCTGATTTTCGCCGCGATGTCCGGCAGATCATTCAGATCATCCACCCGGAACATGCGTCCGCCGGTGCCTTCGCAATATTCGTTCAGCAATTCCGGGCCGTGGATCTCCTCCGGCGTCGGCGCGTACATGTCAAAAATTCCCATCGCGAAAATCTCGGTATCGGCTTCACGCAGCAACGACGCGACCTCGCCATTCGTATACCGGCTACGATTGTCGCCGCCGTCAGAGACAATAATCAGCGCCCGCCGCGAATATCGCGCCTGTTTCATCTTCACGATGCCGTAGTACATCGCGTCCAGCAGCGCCGTCCGGTGCCCGGGCGTCAGGCTCATGAGCCGCTCGTGCACTTCGTTTTCAGAATTTGTGAAATCCTGCACCAGCTCCGGCCGGTCATTGAACGTGATGACGAAATATTCGTCCTGCGGATTGGACGTTTTCATCAGCTCCAGCACGGCTTCTTTCGCCTTCTGGACTTTGTTCGTCATGCTGCCGCTCAAATCCAGCACAATCCCGATCGAGACTGGAGCATCTTCGGTTGAGAAAGTCTTGAGTGATTGCAGCGCGCCGTCTTCGTACAAAAAGAAGTTCTCTTTTTCGAGTCCGGTGACAAGTCGATTCAACCCGTCGGTCACCGTCACCGGGACGACGACGAGATTTACGTCCACGCGCAACCGCTCGCCCTCGTGAATTTTCAGGCCGGGAGTTATCGGTGTCGCAGGCGGGCCGCTCGGCGGAGCAGGTGGCGGCGTGTGCACGTTGATGTCATCGACCGGACTGGTCTGCGCCCGGGCAACAGCCGCCCCCATCATCAGGACCCATGCGACCATGGCCAGCAGCTTGCCCAGGTTGGCCAAAGTCGCGCGCGCGTATGAGCGCGAAATCATGCAACACCTCGTCTGCCCCGCATCCTAGCACGCAACTACTGCCATCGACACCAGCCTTTTTCGGGCTTTCGTCACATTTGCGTTCGTGTCAATAACAACTCGCTTCATACCGCTGCCACTTCTGCACAATCCCGTGCGCGCCGCAACCTTATAGAATGAGCTTTCACCTTTCCGCGCTAATTTCTGCGCACTAACTGGAGATTTGGTCCCCGCATGGCACGTATTTACCCCTTTGAAGCACTGCGTTACAACCCCGCCAGAGTCCGTCTCGAAGACGTCGTCACCCAGCCCTATGACAAGATCACGCCGTCGCTACAGCAGGCCTACTACCAGCGCAGCCCGTACAACCTCGTTCGCATCATCCTCGGCCTGCCAGAGCTGTTCGACAACGCCACCAGCAACGTCTACACCCGCGCCGCGGAACATTTTCAGGAGTGGCGCAAGCAGGGCATTCTTTTTCATGACAACGAGCCCGCGATTTATGCCTACTCGCAGCTCTACGCCGTTCCCGGCGAGGCTAGCCTGCTGCGCGAGCGCCGCGGCCTGATCGCGCTCGGCGAGTTGGCCGAATATTCGGAAGGCGTTGTCTTCCGGCATGAGAAGACGCTGTCCAAGCCGAAGTCCGATCGCCTCAATCTTTTGCGCGCAACTCAGGCGCACTTCGGCCAGATCTTCATGCTTTACTCTGACCCGGTCCACACAGTCGAGAAGCTGATTTTTTCGAGCGACGCGCCGCCGGACATTGAGGTCACCGACGACTACGGCGTCGTCCATCGGCTCTGGAAAGTCAGCGAGCCGGCTGTCATCAACCTCGTCACAACCGCGATGGCTGACAAGAAGCTGATCATCGCCGACGGCCATCACCGTTACGAAACCGCGCTCAATTACTCGCGTGAACATCAGCCCGATGGCCTGACTCCCCGCACGATGCGCGGCACCTATCAAGCGCCCGCGTATCCGGAGGCGGCCGTCATGATGACCTTCGTCAACATGGATTCTGAAGGCCTGACAATCCTGCCGACTCACCGGGTCATCCGCGACCTGGCGAATTTCTCGCTCGAAAACTTCCTGAGCCGCGCCCGCGAATTCTTTGATGTCAGCGAAGTTTCGCCTGCCCGCGATCCGCTCGAGGTTCTACGCTCCAATGCTTCTGCAGGCAAGAGTACGTTTTACGCCGCTACCGCGAAGGGCGGCTACCTGCTCGTCGCCAAGCCGGAGAAAATCGCCGAAGCTCTGCCCGGGTACAGCGAACGCCAGCGCAAGCTCGATGTCGCCCAACTGCACAGCGTCATTCTGGAAAATCTTCTCGGCCTGTCACAGGAATCGATTACCAATCAGACCAACCTCAGCTACATCCGCGACGCCTCCGAAGCGCTCGACCTCGTTCGCACCGGCCAGGCCCAAATCGCGTTCCTCATGAACCCCGCAACGCTCGACCAGCTGCGCGACGTCGCTTTCGCCGGCGAAGTGATGCCGCAGAAAAGCACCGACTTCTATCCAAAACTTCTCAGCGGACTCACCATCTATGCGCTCGACTAGCTATGCTCGTGACTGACGAATGTCTGGCGTGCCCATTTTTCGATTGAGCGAGGTCCCGCGCTACCAGCGTGTTCTCTTCCTCGTCTTCCTGGCGGCCATCGCTCTGATGGCGGCGGACCTCTTCCGTCTCCGCCACATCGAGCAAACGCGCCTCTCCGAGACGCTCGAGGACGCGCAACAAATCCCCTCCGCCACGGTTCCGCTGGTCGCAGTGCGTTTGCTCGTCGCGAAGGACTCAGCCGATTCACTCACGCCCATTGCGGAAAACATCGTGCTGCCGAAATCGCCGAACGCTGCGGCCCGTGCGCTGCTCGTCGCGCTCATCGCCGAATCGACGAAGCCGAACTCCTCGCATCCGCTTCCGGCCAACGCGTCGGTCGACGACGTCTTCCTGCTTCCGCTTGATCCGGACTCCGCGCCCAGCCCTGCGGAACCGCAGCTGGCTGTCATCAATCTCAATTCGACATTCGCCCGCCAGGCCGGCCCCACGCCCGAGTCCGAAACCCTGACGTTGCACTCCATCCTCGCGACACTGCAAGCCAATCTCCCGCAGATTCAGGCTGCGCGCTTTCTGATCGACGGCCGCCAAAGCGATACCCTCGCAGGTCATGTCGACCTGCGCCGTAGCTACAGCACCACCGCGCCCTACGGTCCGCTGCCCGCACCGAAACCGGCATCGAAGACGGCGAAAGTGAGTGCGCGCCCATGAGCCTGACCCTCGGCATCTTCGATTCGGGCTTCGGCGGCCTCACCGTTCTGCGCGCGATGCTGCCGCTTTTTCCCGGAACGCGCTGCCTCTATCTCGGCGACACGGCGCGTCTTCCGTACGGCTCCAAATCCCGCGAGACCATTGCGCGCTACGCAGTTTCGGCGACGCAATTTCTTGAAAACCAGGGCGCCGACTATCTCGTCATCGCCTGCAACACCGCGTCCGCACTCGCCCTCGACGAAATTCGCGCCGCCGCAAACGTGCCTGTCCTCGGCGTGATCGAAACTGGCGCCGCGGCAGCGGCTGAAGTGTCTGTCACGAAGTCAGCCATTGTTCTCGCCACATCCGCGACCATCGCCAGCCATGCTTACGTCGCGGCCTGCGCCGAACTTGGAGTGCACGCGCAGGAAAAGGCCTGTCCGCTGCTTGTTCCGTTGGTCGAAGAAGGCTGGGCCGAGCACTCCGTCGCCGATCAAGTCGTCCGCATCTATCTCGACGAGGCCTTGGCCGCGGCGAAAGCGGCTTCCACTCAACCGGACACACTGCTGCTCGGCTGCACGCACTATCCGCTACTGCGGCCTATGTTTGAACGGCATGTGCCGCAAGGCATGCGTATCGTCGATTCGGCCGACGTCACCGCCGCCCGTGCCGCCGAAATCCTCGCGACGAAGATTCCGGACTCGATCGCGCCCGCGACCTGCGAATTCTTCGTCACCGACTCGGTCGCGCGCTTTGCACATCTCGGTCACCGCTTCCTCGGCCGCCCGGTCAACCAGGTCACGCACGTCGACCTCGGCGACTAACCCGCTCCGCTGCTATCCTGCCAAAGGCACACCTGCCGCCGTTTCTGAAGGAGAATGTTTTTCATGATCGACCTCAAGGGCAAGACCGCTGTTATCTTCGGCCTCGCCAACAAACGCAGCATCGCCTGGGCCATCGCCCAGAACCTGCACGCTGCCGGCGCCAATCTGGCCATCAGCTATCAGAATGACCGCATGAAGCTCGAGGCCGAAGGCCTCATTGCCGATCTGCCCGGCGCCCGCGCCTTTCAATGCGATGTTGCCAGCGACGAAGAAATCGACCGCGTCTTCGGCGAGCTCAAGTCGGCTTACGGCAAGATTGACATTCTCGTCCACAGCATTGGATTTGCTCCGGCCGAGGCGATGCAGAACGACTTCGTTCACACCAGCCGTGAGGCCTTCCGCATCGCGCATGACGTCAGCGTCTACTCGCTGGTCGCCCTGGCCCGCGCCGCCGCCCCGCTGATGACCGAAGGCGGCTCTATCCTCACCCTCACCTACTACGGTGCAGAAAAAGTAGTCCCCCGCTACAACGTCATGGGAGTCGCCAAAGCGGCTCTTGAGGCCACGGTTCGTTACCTGGCGTCGAACCTTGGGAAGCAAAACATCCGCGTCAACGCCATCTCCGCCGGTCCGATCAAGACTCTGGCGGCACGCGGCATTGGCGGATTGAGCGACATGCTGAAATCCCACTCCGATCGCGCGCCGCTAGGCCGCAATGTAGAAGCGGACGAAGTCGGCAAGACGGCTGTATTCCTCGCCAGCGATCTGGCCAGCGGCATCACCGGCGAAATTATGTTCGTCGATTGCGGCTACAACATCATGGGATTCTGAAATCGGTCTCCGCAGCAGAGGATTCGAAGAAGCCCTAGCACTTGAGCCGCAGAGTAATCTTGCGCGACTCGCCGTCCCTGGACTCGAGCACAATCTCGCCATCCGCGCGCTCGACGACAACCGGAAATTTTTCACCCCACTCGATCAGCACCAGGCTGTTTGCGCCCGCCAGCTCTTCCCAGCCGACGGTTTCCAGCTGTCGCTCACTCTCCAGCCGGTACACGTCCAAGTGATACAGCGGAACCGGGGCGCCGTCGCGCTCGCCCTCGTACTCATGCAACAGCGTGAACGTTGGACTCGTCACCTCATCTGCGTCGGCCGCGTCCAGTGCCTCCGCGATTCCCTTGACCAGCGTTGTCTTTCCCGCGCCCAGGCCACCGCGCAGGATCAGCACCTTTGGCAGCTTCATCTCCGCGGCAATTTCGCGACCGACGCGAATCGTGTCCTCAGCCGAGCTTGTCTCCCAGACCGTCTCTTTCATTCCCGCCATCGCGCCACCCCCGTCGTGGCTGCAGAAAATCCCCGCAGCCACCTGAATCCGCTGTCGCTATCGTTGTGGAAGCGAAACGCCCGCGGCAACCACGCCAGCAAGTCCGTCGGCAGAAAGCAGTGCTCGTCTCCGGCCGCTACCGCCATGTCCGCCGCGAGAGCATGCAGATACACCGCCGCCTCCACCGCCTCGCCATCCGTCGCGCCATAGGCCTTGGCCTGCGCCAGCATTCCGGCCACCAGGCCGGTCAGCACGTCGCCGCTGCCGCCCTTTGCCATCCCGGGATTGCCGGTCAAGTTCACGGCAAGCCGCCCATCGGGATGCGCCACCAGTGTCCGCCAGCCTTTGAGCACGAGAATAAGCTCATGGTCAGTTGCAAATTTGCGCGCGATATTCTCGCGGTCTCCCTCGACGGCTTTCACCGTGGATCCAAGCAGACGCGCCATCTCTCCCGGATGCGGTGTCAGCACCAGTGTGTGCCGGGAGCCATTCAGTTTCTCTGTCTGCCCGGCGAACGCGTTCAGCCCGTCCGCATCGAGAACCAGCGGAACCTCACGATTCGCCACCACACTGTGTACAAATTTTTTCGTTTCGTTCGCCGTCCCCAGGCCCGGCCCCATCGCCAGCACGGTTTTCTTCTCCAGCAACGCCTTCCACGACGCGCTGGTCGAGTTGGCCGCGCTCAGCGCGCCGTCGGCGGTCTCCTCTAACTCCGCCGTTATCAGTTCGGGAGCAACCATCGCGACCGTCGACAAGATTGATCCCGCGACAGCGGCAGTCGTCAATCCCGCGCCGACACGCATGGAAGCCAGCGACGACATTGATGGCGCCCCGGCTTTTCCGCGCGCGCCGCCGACTATCAGCACGTGGCCGTACTGTCCCTTGTTGCCGTTGCGATCTCGCGGCACCTGAAACTTCGCCGTCGCTGCTCCCGTCCAACTCAGGCACGACGCGCCAACGATCGCTTCCTCGGGAGAGCCAATTTCGGCGACCACCATCGCACCGCCCGTCATGTCACCGAAGGCATGCGCGATCTTCGGCGCAGTAAAGGTCACCACCGCGTCTGCGCGGAAAGCCTCGGCCTTTGCTTCTCGCGAATCGGCATCCCAACCGCTTGGCAGATCCACCGCGACGACCGGGACTGATCTCTCATCCAGCAGCTTTTTTACTGCGAGTGCCAAGGCATCGAGCGGCGGTCGAAATCCCGTTCCATATACAGCGTCGAGGATGACATCAGCCGCCGCGAATTTCGCTGCAGCCGAGGCACTGGCCAGTGCAGCCTCGTCCATCACAACCAGTGTGTCGACCGCCAGCTTGCGAAAATTCCGCGCGGCCTCGCCCTGCAGCTTCGCCGGATCCGCTAGCAGCATGACGGTCACCGCGATGCCCGCATCCACCAGTAGCCGCGCAGCCACCGAGCCATCTCCACCGTTGTTGCCCTTGCCGCAAATGACGACGACGCGCTTTGCCTGCGGCCACTGCAGCCGCACAAACCGGGCCACCGCTGCGCCTGCGTTTTCCATCAGCGCCGTGAAATTGCCGCCGAACTTCTCCACCGTCGCCTGGTCGGCCTGCTTCATCTCCGCTGCCGTCAAAAATTTCATCGCTGACAATTCGTCACCCCATCCTGATCCGCAAGGCCCTCACAGTATGACGCGCCCAGCGTTTGGATGCACCCGCGTCACCACTTCCGAATGTAATAATCCGTAAAGAAAAGCCGTCGCGCCACCTCGAGAGGAACTCATGATCGCCAAGCACGCTGCACAGGGCCTCGCCATTGCCCTGCTTGCTATTTCCCTGCACCCGTCTGCCACGGCTCAAGCACCGCAGCCTGGAGCGCAGTACAAGCCACTTCCCTCCGACATTCCGGAAAAATTTGCAGCCCCGAAAGAAGACTACGACTACATCAAGCGGGTCGCGATGGTGCCGATGCGCGACGGCGTAAAGCTCTACACCGTCATTGTCATTCCCAAGGGAGCGCATAACGCGCCGATTCTGCTGACGCGAACGCCTTACAACGCCGCCGGCCGCGTTGTCCGCACCGACAGTCCGCACATGATCAACGCGCTGCCCGAAGGCGACGAAGTTTTCGTTCGCGACGGCTACATTCGCGTCTTCCAGGACATCCGCGGCAAGTACGGCTCGGAAGGCACCTATGTCATGACGCTGCCCGTACTCGGGCCGCTGAATGACAGCGGCGTCGATGAAGTCACCGACGCTTATGACACGATTGACTGGCTGGTGAAAAATACGCCGGAGTCGAATGGCCGCGTCGGCATGCTGGGCTCGTCCTACGAAGGCTTCACCGTGGTCATGGCGCTCCTGCATCCGCATCCTGCGTTGAAGGTGGCGGCTCCGGAAAGCCCGATGGTCGATGGCTGGATGGGTGATGACTGGTTTCACTACGGCGCCTTCCGCCAGCCGAATTTCGATTACTTCGCCGGACAAACCAGCGCTCGCGGCACCGGCGCGACTGTCCCGCGAGATGCTTATGACGACTATGAGGCCTTCCTGCGCGCAGGCTCGGCCGGCGCCTACGCTACCGCTCACGGACTCGGACAGCTGCCGTGGTGGCAACGCGTCTCCTCGCACCCGGCCTACGATTCCTTCTGGCAGGAGCAGGCACTGGACAAGCTCCTGGCGAAAAATCCGCCGTCGGTGCCGACCATGTGGGAGCAGGGGCTGTGGGACCAGGAAGATATGTGGGGCGCGATTCACTCCTACCTCGCGCTGAAAGCGGCCGGGCATGCCAACAACAACTATCTCGTCATGGGACCGTGGCGGCATAGCGGCGCGAATTACAACGGGTCCTCGCTCGGTCCGCTGCATTTTGACGGCGACACCGCTCTGCAATGGCGGCGGGATATTCTGAAGCCATTCTTCGACCAATACTTGAAGGATGGCGCGCCCAAAGCTGACACACCGCACGTCTTCATCTACAACACTGGCGAAAATCGCTGGGACCGTTACAAGTCCTGGCCGCCTGCTTGCGAAAAAGGCTGCGCAGATCCTTTGCAGCCGCTCTATCTCGAGAGCAACTTCGGTTTGAGCTTTACGAAAACTGCGGGGTCGACGACAACGTCAGATGCGTTTGTTTCTGATCCTGCCAAAGCGGTTCCTTATCTGCCGCCACCCGTCCGCTTCGCCGATCACAAGGCGTGGACGGAGTGGCTGGTCACCGACCAGCGCTTTGTCGCGACGCGCCCCGACGTGCTCGTCTACCAAACGCCCGTTCTGACATCACCCGTCAGGATTCAAGGAGCGCCGATCGCCGACATTTTCGCGTCAATCACCGGTACGGATACCGACTGGGTTGTCAAGCTGATCGATGTGTACCCCGCCGAGTATCCGTCGCAGCCGGAGTTAGGCGGCTACCAACTCCCCATCTCGCTCGACATCTTCCGCGGCCGCTACCGCGAGAGCTTCGAGCATCCCTCGCCGATCCCGGCCAACCAGCCGCAGGAGTACAAGTTCGCGCTGCCGACAGCGAACCACGTCTTTCTCCCCGGGCACCGGATCATGGTCCAGATCCAGTCGGCTGCCTTCCCGCTGTATGACCGCAATCCGCAAACTTACGTCGACAACATTTTCTTTGCCAAACCGGGCGACTACCAGAAGTCGACACAGACGATCCTGCACGACGGAAAGAACTCCAGCGCCATTCTTCTTCCCGTTGTGCCGTAAAACATTGCGGCCAAAAGTAAAGGCACGGCGCGAGCCGTGCCTTTCGTTGTCAGAAGGAAAAGTTACTGCGGCAGCTGATTCGCCGACGAGCCCAAAACCGGCTCTGCCACGGCAGGAATCTTGGCGGCAAAGAAGCTGTGGTCATACAGTGCACGATAGAAATGCCCCGTCAATTCAGCAGCCTTCGGACCGAACGTCGGCCGTCCGCCCTCGAGGAAAAACACCGTAACGACGCGGCCTTGATTCGTGTTCGCGAATGAAGCGAACCAGCCAAACCGCGTCCCGTTCGCCGAGCAGGTACCGGTCTTGCCCAGCACCGGGATCTCGTTGAAACTGGTCCGCAGCGACCGCGCGGTGCCGTAGTCTACCGCCGCTTCCATGCCACCGGAAATTTCCGGGATCAGCGGCTTAATGTCCAGCTGCCGCTTCACTTTCGGCTGGAATGCCAGCACTTCTTCCGGGGTCTGCGGGTGCTGCAGGTAATACAACGTTCCGCCGTTTGAAATCGCGGCGACTAGCGCGCCCAGCTGCAGCGGCGTCATGGAAACGCTCTCGCCGAAGGAGCACATCTTGCCGACACCGCCAGCTTTTTCCGGCAACGGCTGCGACGGATAGCGTCCCAGCTGCTCGCCGCCGATGTTGTAGCCGGCCAGTTCGCCCAGGCCGAATTGGTTGGCGTAGTGCTTGACGCGCTCGAAGCCGAGCTCGCGTCCCAGCGTCTCAAAATAAAGATTGTTGGAATGTGCCAGCGCTTCGGTCAGCGTCATCGATCCGCCGCGCCCCAGCCGCACTTCCGTGTCCTTCGTGATGATGTGCTCGGAGAGCGCAGCCAGTGCCACCGAAATCTTGATGGTCGAGCAAGGCTCAGCACCGCTTGACAGCGCCAGCTTCTGGTTGACCATCGCGAGAATTCGGCCCGTGTCGGGATCAATTGCGACGGCAGTGCCGTTCATTCCGTCCAGCGCTTCAATTGCGGCTGCGCGCACCACTGGATCTTCGCCGGCAATGCTGTCGCCTTCAGTCACAGTGTCAGAGAACGAATTGCCGGTGAAGCGTTCGTAGGAGCGATGATGCCGGCGGCCATAGGTCGTCGTGTAAGAGGCGTGCACTACGCCGCCACGCGCGGCGCTCCGGCTGCTGTGGCGCAGACTGACGATCCGCTTCCGGGCGTGCGCGCTTTCCTGGACATTGCCCGCAGCGCGATGCGAATGAGTGGAGTGGGTCGGGGTCGTCGTAGTTGTTCCGGCCGAGGCTAAACCTTGACAAATGAACAACATGGCCGCAATCGAGAGGCTGGCCAGGAATGTTTGCTGCACGGGGGTCGGCTTCATCCTGTATTTACTGTACACAGAGTCCCTCTCTCGCTTCAACTAAATGCTTTGCCAACACTGCGAAGGCCTCCGGGTGTCCGGCGACGCCAATCTATTCAAACTCTAATTTTTACTAACTGTTGCTACAGTCCGCCACGACGCAGGAAAGCTGGGATGTCGATATTTGCATGCATCGCTTCCTGTTCCAATGCCTCGTTGTCGCTGCTAAGTACAACTTCCGTCACGGGTTCCGTCCTGGGTGCAGGTAAATTGGCTACTTCTTCAGATGCTATCGGCAGCCTGCCGGGCTCAGAATAGCCCTCTTTCATATCTATGTCGGCGTCGTTGCCCATTTCGGGAAACACTTCCCGAGGCTGTTCCGGCCATGCCGATTCCCCCTTCATCTGGCTGGCAAAGGGCACCTGGCTGGCAAATGGGGCGGAATTCGAGGTCCGAATCTCCAGCGTGTCATCGGCGAGACCCAGCATCTTCTCACGCCGATGCGGCGCCTCGTTGCGGAAGCCCGTCGCGATGACCGTGATCTTGACCTCGTCTCCCATCGATTCATCCAGAACGGCGCCGAAAATAATGTTCGCGTCCTCGTGCGCTGCGCTCTGAATAATTGTCGATGCCGCGTTCACCTCGCTCAGCTTCAGCGAACTGGAGCCGGTGATGTTGATCAGGATGCCGCGCGCACCGTCAATCGCGCCCGACTCCAGCAGCGGAGACGCCATCGCCAAACGCGCCGCCGTTACTGCGCGGTCCGTGCCGCTGCCCAGCGCTGTGCCCATCACCGCGTAGCCCATCCCTGCCATGGTCGTTTTCACGTCGGCGAAGTCGCGGTTGATGATGCCGGGAATGGTGATGATGTCAGAAATTCCCTGCACACCCTGGCGCAACACGTCGTCAGCGATGCGGAACGACTCGAAGAAGCCGGCATCTTTCGCGACGGCCAGCAACTTCTCATTCGGGATGACGATCATCGTGTCGACGCTCTCGAGCAACTCCTGCATGCCGCGCTCAGCTTGCTGCATGCGGCGCTTGCCTTCAAACGCGAATGGCTTCGTCACGACTGCGACGGTCAAGGCTCCCATCTCGCTGGCGAGGGACGCGATTACTGGCGCCGCGCCTGTGCCGGTGCCACCGCCGAGGCCCGCCGTAACAAACACCATGTCAGAATCTTCCAGCGCTTCGATAATTTTGTCGGAGTCCTCAAGCGCAGCCTTACGGCCGACGTCAGGATTGGCGCCCGCGCCGAGGCCGCTCGTCAGTCGCCCACCCAGCTGCAGCTTGACCGGGGCATTGGACAGCGCCAGCGCCTGCGCATCCGTATTCGCAGCGATGAACTGCACGCCCTCGACACTGGCCGCGATCATGCGGTTGACCGCGTTGCCGCCGCCACCGCCGACGCCGATTACCTTGATCCTTGCGCCGTGCCGGGCTTCGTCCTGAAATTGAATGCGGATGTCATTGGGCGTCATATGCGTTTCTCCTTCTGCTGCTTCTGAAATTTCACCGGCTCAACCGCCCGGCCATTCCTGTTACTTCAATTCCGTCACTACCAGTTACAAATCTTCTACAAGCTGCCCGCGAACAATTTGGCCCGCAGCTTGCCTCGCAAAGTCGTGTCCTCGCCCGCGCGCGACTGCATCTTGCGGTGCGCGTACAGCATCATGCCCAGCGTCGCTGCGAATTCTGGACCAGCCAACGCGTGCGGCAGCCGCGAGATTGGCACCGGCGTTCCCACACGCGCCTGCACCCGCAGCATGCTCTCGGTTAGATCCAGCAGTCCCGGCAACTTCGCTCCGCCGCCGGTCAGAACGGATCCTGCACCCAGCGCCTCGAGGACGCCGCCCTGCCGCAGGTTGTCGCGCATCATCTTCAACAGCTCCGTCGCGCGCGCTTCCAGAATTTCTGCGACTAAGCGATGCGAGACTGTGCGCGGCGCATGGTCAGGCGTGCTTACCAACTCGATCTGATTCAGCTGCGGAACCGCGGTAACTACTGCGTGTCCTTGCTCCAGCTTCAACCGCTCCGCACCCGCAACAGATATATGCAGCCCCATCGCCAGGTCATTCGTAAAGTGGTCGCCGCCAATTGGCAGGACCGCGGAGTGCGCCACCGCGCCTTCGAAATACACAATCAGCTCGGTTGACCCGGCGCCGATGTCCGCCAGGCAGATGCCCATTTCGCGCTCGTCGGCAGAAAGAATTCCCTCCGCCGCCGCGACGCCTTCATAGACCGTGTCCATGACCTCAACGCCGGCGCGGTTCGCGCAGGTCACGACATTCTGCAGCGCGCCGGCCGCGCACGTCGACATATGTAAGTTGACTTCGAGTCGGCTGCCAATCATCCCGACCGGATCGTGAATGCCAGACTGGTCATCGAGCAGAAATTCCTGGGGCAACAGATGCAGCACCTCGCGGTCCGGCGCAAGGGACACACTGCGGGCGCGATCGACGGCGGCCCGGACTTCTTCACGAGTAATCTCCCGCAGACGGCTGCCGAGACTAATGCCGCCGCGGCTGTTCACGCCGCGGACGTGTGGTCCGCCCATCCCGATGACCGCCGACGCAATCATGCCGCCGGAAATTTTTTCCGCCGCCTCGACTGCTTCGCGCACACAAGCGCTGGCTGGACCAAGTTCACTGATTAGTCCGCGACGCATGCCGCGCGCCTCGGCGATGCCATGTCCGCGATAGCGCAGCGCGCCATCATGCAGCTCTGCCGCCAGGCAGACCACCTTCGAGCTTCCGACATCGATCACCGTCAGCAGGCCATCGTCGCGATATTTCACTGCTGACCTCCCGTCGGCGCGGGATTGGTCGCCGCGTGATTCGCCGAAGTTGCTGTTGCCGCAGACATCTGCGTATGCATCACCAGCCTCGGTGGCCGCGGTGCCTGCGCCGGAGTTTTCGGCGTCTCGTTATTAAATGTCTGCAACGCCGCCGTGTTCGCGGGAGTCGCGGCCGCAGCAGGAGCGGGCTTTGCCGCAGCCGTCGCGACGGGTTTTGATGGCGCAGGATGTTTCCCGCCCGCAGTCTTGGCCACAGTCACCGGCTTCGTCTTGGATTTTCCAGCCGTCGCACCCTTGACCACAGCCGGGGCAGGCGCAGTCGTCACGGGCACCGCCAGCGGTTGCTCGGCAACAGGCGGCGGAGCGCTTTCTTTCGGAGCTGCCACTGCTGCCGTGTCCGTTGCGGGTGGGGCCGTCGCAACCGGTGCTTTCGCTGCGGCGTCGCCCATGCCCAGGACAACTTGCGGCGCGTTCCGCAAATCCACCTTGGCCAGCCGCGGATATTGCTGCTGCCACTCCGCGAGATGCGCCTGGTACATCTGGTATCTCTCGAAATAATTTGTGTCGCCAAAGTGCAGCGTGATCGCCGAGTTCCCTTCCGCCAGCAACGCCTGCACATCTTCCGGCTCCGCCAGATCAACTTCACTCAGCCGCGCCGAAACTTTCTCGCCATGCCCGTCGATGTCTTTCAAAAACGCAGCATACTGATCCATCCGCGCGCGACGCGTCGACAGCGGTACGTCGTCGCCAACCCCAGTCAGCACGGGAAATGAATACTGCGCCGCGTCCGCACCCGTCGGCATACTGAGCAGCACGCCGTGACGATCGATCAGCTGCAGCTGGCCGCCATTCTGGGCAAACGCCATCGGCACCCGCTCCGTGACGCGAACATGGATACGGTTCGGCAGCAGCCGCTCGACGGAGGCGCGCTCGACCCACGGCAACCCTTCCATTTCCTGCCGCCGCAGTTCGATCGGAATGAAAAACAAGTTCCGGCCGATGTCTTCTCCGAACACGGAGCGCACATCGTCGGAGGAAACTTCGCGGTTGCCATCGACCTCAATCTGATCGGACGACACGACGCGGAAGCGCGGATCCGTGCGCAAAAATTCCCGCACCATCCAGATGCTCGCCGCCATTGCGCCGAAAATCAGCACCGCGCTCACACCGAGCACAACGCGTCCCGGGGTCGTCCTGATCAGCCAACGGGCTGCAGGCATCGAGGTGGGTTTACGCGAACGGCCACGCGGCGCACGCGAATTCCGCGAGGCCGGCTCTTCGTCGTATTCGTCGAGGGCAAGGTCGCGCGGGTCGAAGTCGTCGAATCGTGACGATGACGCTTCCTGTTTGCGTCGCGGGCCGCGAGGCCGCGCCTGCTCCAGGAGGTCGCCAAATTCGCCGTCCTCAACTGCGGACGCCGATCGCGAGGATGTTGAGTATGTCTTTCGCACGCCTGTGGGTCGGCCGCGGAAATCGCCGTCTCCGAATATAGCGTGGTTTCTTCTGGATTACTAAGTGGATTTTAGGGTTTCTTGGGGGTTTCCCTTCTTGGTTACTGCCCCGCCAGAGCCTCTAGAACTTTCGGCGCCAGCCCGGACACATTGCCCGCGCCCAGCGTCAGGACGACGTCACCCTCCTGCGCCGCTTTCGTCACCATCGCGACGCCCGCGTCGAAGCTATCCGCATATTTCACGCCCGGCCTGCCAATCGCCTTGACCAGCGCCGTAGCTTCCACGCCCGCAATCGGCTCTTCACTCGCCGCATAAATATCCAGCATCGCGACGGTGTCGGCATCGTCGAATGCGGTCGTGAACTCTGTCATCAGGTCGCGCGTCCGCGTAAAACGGTGCGGCTGGAACAGAACATGCACGCGCTTGAAGCCGCAATCACGCGCTGCCCGCAACGTGGCGCGAATCTCCGTCGGATGGTGGCCGTAATCATCGACCACCGTGACGCCGCGGACCGTTCCTTTGACCTCGAAGCGCCGGTCGACGCCGCGAAAACTCCTGAGGCCCGCAGCAATCTTCTCCGCTGAAATCCCCAGCAGTGTTCCAATTGCAACCGCCGCGGTTGCATTTAAGACATTGTGCTTGCCCGGAACATGCAGCTCGAACTCGCCCAGCTCCAGCTTGTCAAAGCTGACGACAAAGCAGGAGCGTACTTCACTCGAAGCTTCAACCTGCCGCACCCGAAACTGCGCCTCGGGACCGGTACCGTAAGTGAAGATCCGCCGCCGCGCCTTCTGTGACAGCGCCAGCAACGCCGCGTCATCCGCGCAAATCACGCAGCTGCCATAAAACGGGACCTTGTCCATGAACTGCAGGAATGCGGCCTTAACGTCGTCCATGTCGCGATAGCAATCCATGTGCTCGCGATCGAGATTTGTGACCACGCTCAGGATGGGTGACAGCTGCAGGAACGAGCGGTCGCTCTCATCCGCTTCGGCGACCAGGTAATCGCTTTTGCCGAAGCGCGCATTTGATCCCAGCGCGTCGACCCTGCCCCCGACGACGACCGTGGGATCGAGGCCAGCCGATGCCATGACGACTGCGATCATGGAAGTCGTCGTTGTCTTGCCATGCATCCCTGCGACTGCGATGCCGTACTTCAGCCGCATCAGTTCGGCCAGCATCTCGGCCCGCGGAATGACGGGAATCTTCTGCCGGCGCGCCGCCTGCACTTCAGGATTGCCTGAGCTCACCGCCGACGTCGTCACCACCACATCCGCTCCGGAAACATTCTCCGCACGATGCCCTTCCATGACAGTGGCGCCAAGAATCTCCAGCCGGTCCGTGGTGGACGACCGCCGCAAATCCGAGCCCGTTACCGTATAGCCCAGCGTCAGCAGGATTTCGGCAATCCCGCTCATCCCAATTCCGCCGATACCTATAAAGTGGACGCGCTGCTTCTTGGCAAACATGGTCGAATCCCAGAGTCTACCAGCGGGCGCCAATTCGAAATTAACCAGCCGAAAAAACCGCTGGGCGCGACCGCAACATTCCGGTGAAACTTCCATCTAACCTTATGTGCGGGTTCCGCCCGGCAAGTCCGGCGGCCGCTCAGATGGATTCCCGGTACCTCGAAGCCGCGAAAGTCGGGCGGACACGAAGGCCGGGGACCAGAAGGAAACACATGCGGATGCTACGTTTCGCGCTTCTTGCGCTGCTGTTGGTCGCGGTGCCGGCCCTGTCAGCCGTCCCGGCTATGGCTCAGGTCGGCGTCGCGGTTGCGATTGCACCACCGGTCGCTCCCGTGGTCGCCGACGTTCCGCCCGCGCCCGGTGACGGATATAACTGGGCGCCCGGATATTGGGCCTACGGCCAGGATGGCTACTATTGGGTCGCTGGCTCCTGGGTCCTCGCGCCTTACGTGGGTGCCGTCTGGGCCCCTGGCTATTGGGGATGGGGTTTCGGCGGCTGGTATTGGAACGCCGGCTTCTGGGGATTCGGCGGTTGTGGATGGGGATGGCACGGCTACGGCTGGTACCACGGCTCCGGCTGGCTGCATGGCCCCGGGTACGTCGGCTTCCACGGCTTCAGTGAGCACACTTTCGTCCACACCAGCTATGGCGGCGCCATGTACCACGGCGGCGCAGGGCTGCAACCGCATTGGAACAGTGCGACGCTGAACCACACGGCATCGATGAACCGCGGCGGCACCACCGGTTACCACGGCAACGCTGCAAACGGTGGACGCTACGGCGCGGCTGGCTCAGCCGGACATTACGGTAGCCCGACCGTGACACGTGGCGGCAATTACGGCAGCGCCAATCACAGCAATAGCTATGCAGGTGCGGGTCATCCGTACAGCGGCAGCACCGGCCACTCCAACTACTCTGGTGGCAGCCATTCCAGTGGTGGCAGCAGTCACCCCAGCGGCAGTGGTGGTGGTGGTGGTCACGGCGGTGGTGGCGGCGGCGGCGGCGGACACCGTTAATCCGCAGCGCGCTTCATCGCACAGTCCAAAGCCCCGGCGTAGCGCCGGGGCTTTTACTTTGCTGGCTTCACCGCAAACAGCATCAGCCAGATTCCTGTCCCGACTTCCGCGATCGCCATGGGCACCCATCCATACTGCAGCACTCCTGCATGTTCCGGAAAAATCTGGCTGCCGAAACAAATCACCGTCACCACCACGGAGGCGAAGACGCCCAAGCCCGACAGCAAGCGGGGAATATATCGCGATTTGAAAAACAGGTAGAAGAAGATCAGCGATCCGATACTGAAAAAGATCGCGCCAACATTCGCTCCGGCATGGCCGAGCACATCGGCAAGCGCTGCACTCGACCCGTCCTGCGCCGTGCCGTAAGCTCGCAGCGTTAGAAAGCCAAACATCACGCCGACGCCGCCGAGGATTGCTTCCCCGATGCGCCAATACATGCCGAACTGCGCCAGCTGCTCATCCACTGGCCGCAACGTCATGTAGAGCGCGAACGCCAGCACCAGCGCGCTCATCGTCTCCACCAGCTCGGTGCAGATCGCCGCACGGTACAAATGCTCGGACACGTGAATGCGCTGCGCCGTCTCGGTAAATGTGCCTGAACCGGCGATTCGCGACTCGACGATCGCTCCGCCCGCAGCGGTAAGAATCAGCCAGAGAAAAAGAATTCCGGCCAACCTCGCCCAGAAGCGCTGCCGTGTCTCCGCCTCTCTGTATTCGATTTCCGTCGACGCCATAGCTTTTCCCCCGAATTCAAATCCTTATCGAGACGGTTACGCCATCTGCCTCGCAAGAGTTCCGCCTCTGCTGCAAGCAACCGCGCTAAGCATGTTCGCGCTTGGCCAGCTCGGCCACCATCTCCGCGATTCGCGCGGCCGCCCCGGGATGCGACTGGCTCCGCGCTGCTGTCCCCATGGCCCGCAACTTTTCCGGATCCCGCAAACAGGAAAGCAAAGCTCGCAGCAGCAACTCCGACGTCAGATATCTCTCCTCGATCACAACGGCGGCGCCGCTTTTCGCAAAAGCTTCCGCGTTTTTCAGCTGATGGTCGTCGGTTGCCGCAGGAAACGGAACCAGCACCGAGGGCTTGCCCGCCGCTGCCAACTCCGCCACCGTGCTGGCACCGCTGCGACACAGCACCAGGTCGGCCTCCGCAAAGCGCCGCGGCATGTCATCTAAAAATGCGCGCACCTCGACACCGCGGCCTAATAGATCTCTTTGCTGATACAAAAAGTCGGCGCTCGTCTCGTGAATCTGCCCGGCCTGGTGCAGAATCGTCAGCCCCGGCAATTCGTCGATCAACTTCTGCGCAATATCCGGGACGCGATGATTCAGCACGCGCGCGCCTTGACTGCCGCCAAATACCAGCAGCTTCAGCGGCGCGCCAGCCGGCTTCGCAGGTAGGTCAAAAAACTCCGGCCGCACTGGAATTCCCGTCACTTCTGCGTGATTGAAATACTGCGCCGCCTCAGGAAAATTGATGGCTGCCGTCTGTGCCCACTTGCCTGCAATTCGATTTGCCATTCCGGGCATCGCATTCGGCTCAAACACCAGCTTCGGAATACGCAGCAGCCGGGCTGCCGCCATCACTGGTCCCGACGCATAGCCGCCGACTCCGACGACGACGTCAGCTTTGGTCTTGCGCAGCAGCCGCAGCGCCTGCCAGATTCCGCGAGGCACCGCGATCATCGACTTCACGCGCGTCAGCGGACTGACGCTTTTCAGTGGGCCGGACGCAAGCAGCGCCAGCCGGAATCCGGCCGTGGGCACCAGCCGCGACTCCAGGCCGCGCTCCGTTCCGGCAAATGTAACGTCGGCGTGGTAGCGCTCCACCAGCTCTCGCGCAATCGCCAGCCCGGGAACGATGTGGCCGCCCGTTCCACCCGCGGCAATTACCACGCGCAGCGGCACAGCTCTACTCAATCTCCCGCGTGATGTTGAGCAGCACGCCCATCGACGCCAGCGTGATGAACAGCGATGTGCCGCCGGAGGAAATAAACGGCAGCGGAATTCCCTTCGTCGGCACCAGCGACAGCACCACGCTCATGTTGAAGCACGCCTGGATCAGAATTGTGGCCGTAATTCCCACCGCGAGAAACTGCGCAAAGGGATCGCGCGCCAGCATTGCCGCCCGCAGCCCACGATACCCCAGGTAACAGAACAGTCCCAGGACGCACAGTGTTCCGATCAGCCCGAGTTCCTCAGCAATATTCGCGAAGATAAAATCCGTGTGCGACTCCGGCAGATAGAAAAGCTTCTGCTTGCCCTCCATCAAGCCAACGCCGAAAATTCCGCCGGTGCCCACCGCAATCAGCGACTGCATGATGTGGAATCCGGTGCCGCGCGGATCTCGATCTGGATGCAGAAATGCAATCAGCCGCGCCAAACGCCAACCGACGCGAAACAGCATGTAATACATCACAGGCGCCGCGGCGATCGCGCCAATGGCGTAGTACTTCCACGGCAGCCGCGCCAGATACAGCAGAATTGCGCTGACCGCGATGCAAACCAGTGCGGTGCCCAGGTCCGGCTCTTTCAAAATCAGCGCGACGATAATCAGCACCGGCAGCACCGCCGGCAGCACCGCATGCCGCCAGTCATCCATCGCATGAATGCGGTCCTGCAAAAACCACGCTAGGAACAAAACCAGCACTGGTTTCGCAATTTCCGATGGCTGCAGCGAAAAAAATGGCCCGAACTTGATCCACCGGTGCGTCGCATGGGAATCCCGCATCGTGAACGCGACCAGCAGCAGCAGCGTCGTCACTCCCAGTGTCACGAACACGACGTTCGGTTTGTTGAAGCGGCGGTAGTCGACCCGCATCAGCAGCGACATGGTGACCAACCCGAGCACCGCCCACACCGATTGCTTGACCACGAAAGTAGATGCGGAATGAAACTTCTCGCTCGCCACGACGGCCGACGAGCTGAACACCATCACCAGCCCGAGCAGCACGAGGACCGTCACCGTGCCGTACATCCATTTGTCTACGCCGACCCGCTTTGCCATCGTCCCTCGCGCCGTGCGCTAGGGAGTTGCTCCCGCCCGGCCACGCACCAAATCTTTGAATACCCTGCCGCGATGCTCGTAGTTTTCAAACTGGTCAAAGCTGGAACACGCGGGCGCCAGCAACACAACTTCGCCTGGCTTTGCCGCGTCCCCCGCCCTGGCCACCGCCACTTCAAGCGTCGCGCACGATATCAGCTTCGCATCGCCCGCCAGCTGCCGTTCGATTTTCTCCGCAGCCGAACCAATCGTGTACACCGCCACGGCGCGCTCCTTCAGCAGCTGCCGGAGTTCGGTGTAATCGGAGTCTTTATCCTTGCCGCCCAGGATCAGGTGGACCGTCGGTGTCTTCCCGTCACCAAAGGAAGCCAGCGCCTTCGCCGCGGCGTCAACATTCGTCGCTTTCGAGTCGTTGAAGTATTCCACGCCACCGACCGTCGCAATATATTCCAGCCGATGCTCGACTGCGCGAAAGTCCTTGACCGCGGCACGAATGATCTCAGCCTCAATCCCAGCGAGCCGCGTCGCACAAACTGCGGCCAGCACATTTTCCAGATTGTGCGCGCCCTTCAGACCAATCTCCGCCACCGGCATCACCGGCTTCGCTGCGCCAAGTTCGCTGCCTTTGAAAACAATGACGCCGTCATGCACGAATGCGCCCTGCCGCACGGCCTTGCGCCGGCTGAACCAGAACACCTGCACCGGATGCGGCGTTCCTGCAGCCAGCCGATGCGTGACATCGTCGTCTGCGTTGAGCACGACCTTGTCCGTCGGGCCAACATTGCGAAAAATCTTCGCCTTCGCCGCGACGTAATTCTCGAACGTGTGGTGCCGGTCGAGATGATCCGGCGTGATATTCAAAATCACCGCAATCTGAGGATGAAAATCCTCCGTCGTGTCCAGCTGGAAGCTCGAAACCTCCAGCACACTCCAGCTGTCGGGCGTTGTCTGCTCGGCGAGTGAGATCACCGGCACGCCAATATTTCCGCCGACGATGGTCTTGTTGCCCGCTCGCGAAAAAATCTCGCCGCACAAAGTTGTCGCCGTCGTCTTGCCATTCGATCCGGTGATCGCCAGAATGTGTCCCTGGATAAATCGCGCCGCCAATTCCAGCTCGCCGAGAATCGGCAGCCCCAGCGCGCGACTGTTGACCAGCTCCGGCGTATCCAGCGGAACGCCCGGGCTGACGACAATCAAATCCTGTCGGCGAAACGTCAGCACGCCATGGCCGCCGGTCTCGACCGCGATGCCATGGTCCAGCAGCATCGGGATTTCCTTGGCCAGCGCCTGCGCACTGCGCACATCGCTGACCGTGACCTGCGCCCCGCGCTCGCGCAAAAACAGCGCCGCCGCAAGGCCAGACTTCCCCAGCCCCACCACCAGAACTCGCTTGCCCTTCAGCTGCATCGGCTTCCATTCTCCCATGCCGAGCGCTATCGGAGCTTTAAAGTCGTCAGCGCAAACAAGGCAAACACCAGCGCGCCAATCCAGAATCGCGTGATTACCTTCGACTCACTCCAACCCAGCAACTCAAAGTGATGATGCAGCGGCGCCATCTTGAAAATGCGCTTGCCGTTCCGCAGCTTGTAACTGCCCACCTGCAGAATCACCGACAGCGCCTCGAGAACAAAAATTCCTCCGATGAATGGCAGCAGCAACTCCTGCTTGATGATGACCGCGACTGTGCCAATCGCGCCACCCAGCGCCAGGGAGCCAACGTCGCCCATAAAAATTTCCGCCGGATGCGCGTTGAACCACAGGAAGCCAATACTTGCCCCGACCATGGCCCCGCAAAAGACAGTCAGCTCGCCGACCATCGGCATGCGCTGCAGTTCGAGATAATCCGCGAACACAACGTGACCGCTGACGTAGGTCAGCACCGCGAGCGCCGCCGCCGCGATGATCGTGCAGCCAATCGCCAGCCCGTCCAACCCGTCTGTCAGATTCACCGCGTTGCTCGCGCCCACCAGCACCAGCATGACGAACAGCACGAACGGCAAAAATGCCAGCGGCCAGAAGTAGGTCGAATGATGCAGCGACGTGATCACCATCTCCGGCCGGAAGCGCTTCATGAACGGCACCATCAGCCGCGTCGAATAACTTCCCTGCGCCTGCAACACGATCAACGCCACCGCGATGACCACTGCCGCCAACAATTGATATCCCAGCTTGGCGCGCGCCGTGAGCCCCAAATTCCGGCGGTGGACTGACTTTAGATAGTCGTCCGTAAATCCGATCGCGCCAAACGCCACGGTCGCAAATAGAACCAGCCAGACATAAGGATTGCCCAGGTCCGACCACAGCAGCGTCGGCACAATGATCGCGATGCCAATCAACACGCCGCCCATCGTCGGCGTTCCCGCTTTTTTCTGGTGGTCCTTCGGACCCTCTTCGCGAATGTACTGGCCGATCTGAAATTCCCGCAGCCGCTGAATCACCCACGGCCCAATGAGCAGCGCAATCAACAGCGCCGTCAGGCTGGCAAACGCCGTCCGAAACGTCAGGTAGCGAAATATCCGGAACGGTCGGAAATATGGAAACAGCTTTTGATACAGCAGCCAGTAAAGCAATCTTCCTCCGCGCGTTTCTTCCTATGCCGCTAATCTGTAACTCGCTTTGCTCTTTTGGCAATCAATGAACCGATTTGTCAGCCAGCTGAAAAGTTATCGCTGCCAAAGTGCCCATCTCAACCGCCATGCCACAATTTGTAAAGGGCGTCTACTCCCATTGCATCGCTGCCGTCTTTGCCGCGGCGATTAACCTTGCATCCTGGGCCTCGATCAGCCCGTCCGCAACCCCGGATAGGATCTCGATCTTTTCCACTTTGCCGTCCGGTCCGATTGTTAGTTTCATGCTCACGCGACCTCCTGCACCTGCTTGCAATGCTTCGCCGGATACTCAGGTTCAACGCGCTTCAACAGCTTACCTCCCGGCACATCTCCGGGCTTGGCGCACGGGTCAGGTCGCCGAATATTCGGCGGATCCCAGAACGGATAAGCTCCTCGGCCTGCAAATCGAAAGCGGCCGTCGACGTAGACGTACAGATTTGCCCAGCTCGACACCATCATCCGCGGCTGTTTTGAAGCTGGCCGGATCACCTGCGTCTCAAATTCGAGAGCCGCAGGGAGCGGAAGGCTCGACTGGGGAGGAGCGTGGGCCGATGGTAGCGGGCTCTGCTTATCCTCGAGTTTTGTTTCCACAGTCAGATATTTGCCCTCGCTCTCCGACGGTAGCCCTCTTTTCACCAACAAATTTAATAGTCCGACGAACAACATCTGTCTCTTGAATTGCGCGAACTCCCCGTTGTATTGCTGCTTCAATCCGGGTCCGACATCTGGCCCGAACGTGACATCAAACCAGCCATCGGGCAGAGCAAATTCACCCATCAGCTCTTCCGCCTTGTCGTTTATCCCCGTTCGCCCCGCTGTCCATGCCCTCTGATACTGCTGCTGAAATCCCTGCGGCGAATTCGAGATAGCTTGACCCCTCAGACTCGGGGACACCGAGAAAATCACTGCTGTTGCGAACACCCAGAGCTTTCTCATCGCGCATCCTTCTTTTTTTTCTCGATATAGCGCTCCAGCGCTCGTTCCAGCCGCACACCGCGCGACGCTTTCAACAACACCGCGTCATCCTGCCGCAGATTCTTCGCCAACCAATCGCCAGCCTCCTCGGGCGTCTCAAAATAAATCGCCTTCATCCCCACGGACTTCGCCGCATCCACCATCGCGCGCGCATGGCCGCGAACGCCCACCAGCCAGTCCATCTTTTTTGCTGCGACATAGCGTCCACTCGCCGCATGCAGAGTCTCCGCTTCCTGCCCTAACTCCAGCATCTCCCCCGCGACCACGATCCGTCGCCGCGCGGTCACGCTGGCCAGCGCGTCTACCATCGCTTCCAGCGCCAAAGGATTCGAATTGTAACAATCGTTGATCAAAAAGGCGCCGCCGAGACGCAGCGTCTGCCCGCGGCTCTCCGGAGGAACCATCTCGCCCAGCGCCGCTGCACTTTCGGCCAGCGATAATCCCGCCTCGACCCCCACGGCCGCGGCCGCCAGTGCATTCGTCACGTTGTGCAGACCCAGCAAGCGCAGCCGGCAAACGGCACGCTCGCCTGCTCTCTCTAACGTGAAGCTGCTCCCTTCCGCGCCCAAATCCTTCACGGCTGTCGCTCGAACATGAGTCGCCGAGATATCAACCGCTTGCCGCCAGCCAAACGTCACCACCCGCGCGTTCGTGAACTCGCGGAATCCGGCGACCCGCACATCATCCGCATTCAAAAATGCCACGCCGCTGGCCGGCAGGGCTTCTACCAATTCGCGTTTCGCGCGGGCGACTCCATCCATGCCATCAGCAAAAAATTCAATGTGGACGGGAGCCGCTACAGTCACCACTCCCCAGTCCGGCTCCGCAATCCGGGCCAGCGCGGCGATTTCCCCCGCGCTACTCATGCCCATCTCCAGCACCGCCATCGCATCGGTCTCGTCGACCTTTAAGAGCTGAAGCGGCATGCCGTAGCCATTGTTCAAATTGCCGTGCGACTTCAGAACCTTCCACCGCGAACTCAGAACCTTCGCGATCGCCTCTTTGGTCGTCGTCTTCCCGACACTCCCGGTTACGCCAATGACGCGGCCGTGCCAGCGCTCCCGCACGGCGCGAGCCAGCCGTTGCAGCGCGTCCAGCGTGCTTTCCACTACGATCAACCGCGCTGCATCGACTCCCGTAAATTTGCCGGCATGCGATCGTGCAATCACCGCGCCGACCGCGCCCTTGCCCACCACGTCAGCGACAAATGCGTGGCCATCAAACTTCTCTCCTTGAATCGCGAAAAATAGATCCCCATTTTTTAATGTCCGCGAGTCAATTGAATAGCCGGTCGCGACGGCCTCCGCCGTTGGTCCAAAGGCTTGCAGAGTCTCGCGGATTTCGCTCAGAGTCAGTTGCATATTATCGGCGCCTCAGCTGTCAGCCCCTGCAAAACTCCTTGCGCGACCACCACATCGTCAAACGGGTGAACCCCCTCCCGCGTCGTCTGCGTTTTCTCATGTCCCTTGCCCGCAAGCAACACAATGTCTCCGGCGCGGGCCTGCGCAATCGCCTCGCGAATCGCCGCCGCACGGTCTTCGATGACGGCATACTTCGCCGCACTCGCCAAGCCAGCCTCCGCATCGCGCAAAATGGCGGCTGGATCTTCGCTTCGCGGATTGTCCGACGTCAGCACCACGAAGTCGCTGTTCTCCGCCGCGGCTTTCGCCATCAGTGGACGCTTCGCGCGGTCCCGGTCGCCCCCGCAGCCGAACAGCGTGATGACGCGGCCATGTTGCGGAGCCACAAGCTCGCGCGCCATCCGCGTCAAATTTCGCAACGCGTCGTCGGTATGCGCATAATCCACCACCACCGCGAACGGCTGTCCGCAGGCTACCTGCTCAAACCGCCCGGGCACAGAAGCCAGCCCGCGAACGCCCGCGGCAATCTGATCGAGACTGACGCCGCGCGCCACCGCCGCAGCTGCGGCTCCGAGAATGTTCCAGACATTGACCCGTCCGGCCAGATGCGTTTCGATCGCGATTTTACCCACAGGTGTCACCATCGTGAAGTTTGTCCCGGTGGCAGATAGCTCGACATCACGCGCAGAAAAATCCGCGTCGCTCCATCCATACATAACAACTTGCGTAGCGCTGTTTTGCATCGCTTCGCGCAACTGTCTCCCCGCCGCATCATCGACATTGACAATCGCGATGCGAGGCGCCCCCACACCGGTTCCGCCGTGCAAAAAGAGTTGCTGCTTGGCCTCGAAATAGGCGGCCATGTCACCGTGAAAATCTAAATGGTCGCGCGTCAAGTTCGTAAAAATCGCGACGTCATACGCGATGCCCCACACCCGCCCCTGCGCCAGTGCATGGGACGACACCTCCATGATCGCCTCGGTCGCGCCGCCTTCCGCCGCTTCTTTAAACAACGCCACCAAGTCGCTGGACTCCGGTGTCGTGTGCGAGGCAGGCAACACCTTCCCGTTCAAGTGATACGCGATCGTTCCGACCAGCGCGGTTTTTCGTCCGGCCGCTTGAAGCATCGCCTCCAGCAGAAACGCTGTTGTTGTCTTGCCATTTGTACCCGTCACGCCGCAGATTTTCAGCCGCCGCTCGGGATGCCCGAGGAGATTTGCCGCGATGCCTGCCAGCGCGTGCCGCCCATGCCCGCATAATCCCAGGGCCAGGCTTGGATTTGTAACTTGAAGTGTTCCAAATACGTCGCTATCGTCCGTGACCACAGCGGAAGCCCCACGCTCCACGGCGGCGGAAATAAATCGGTTGCCGTCGACTGCTTCGCCGCGCATCGCGAGAAAAATCCCGGCCGGGGCGACGCGACGCGAGTCGTAATCCACCCGCACGACTTCGACATCCGGCCCAACCTGGGCCGTCAACGCAACGCCGCGAATTGCTTCGGAAAAGAGCATGTCCGCCCTGATTCTAGCTTCTCTGGATACGCTTCTGGCGCCGCACGAATTCGCTGTCCAACCGGAATTCGCGATCTGCCCGTACGCAAGCGTTCATCGGGAAAAGTGCACCGCCACCATCGCCCCGGCCTGCAGCACCGTCCCCGCCGCCGGCTCCTGCGATCGCGCCAACCCGCTACCCACCGCCTCGAGACGCAGCCCGGCTGCCATCGCCGCTTCCGCCGCACTCCGCAGCGTCTTGCCGGAAAACTGTGGGACCGCCACCATTCCCGGGCCCAGTGCAGCTGTCGGAGCGGGTGTCTGGGCCGCGGCTGGAGTTACGCCACTTGCAACCGCAATTCCAGCCGCCGAATTCCTGACAGTCGTCGCCACAGGCATTGCCGCCGCGGCGTTCGTTTTATTAGCGCTCGCGCTGGGCGCGACAGCGATCGCAGACTCCGATGCCGAGCGCAGCGGATCATCCTTCGGCAAATCACTCACCGCGGCAAACATTGCACCATCTTCGGCCAGCCTCTCGGCAGGATGCGAATCTGCTGTCTCCATCACAATTGGCGCAACAGGCCGCACCGCCTTGACGTCGCGGTCATACGGAATCTGCAGATACTCCAGCGTCTGCTGCGCGATCTCGCGGAACACCGGCGCCGATACCGCTGCACCGTAATAGCTCGCTCCGCCGGGAGAATCAATTACCACTGCAACCGTGATCGCAGGATTGCTGATCGGCGCCACGCCCGCGAACGACGCCACATATTTCGTCTTCGAATAAGTATGCGTCACGACGTCGATTTTCTGCGCCGTGCCCGTCTTGCCGCCCGAGGAGTAGCCGTTCAACGCCGCTTCCTTGCCAGTGCCGTTCAGCACAATGCCTTCCATCATCTTGCGCATTTCCGCCGATGTCATTTCGCTGATGACGCGATGCGCGCCTTCTGGAAGCGGGGATATGACTGCATTGCGCTGCATGTAGGGCACCGCTCGCAGCTTGCCGTTCGCAATCGATTTTTCACCGGCCAGCACGTGCGGCGGTAAATATGTTCCGCCATTCGCGATCGTCGACACCATTGCGGCGAGTTGCACCGGAGTGACCCCGACTTCCTGGCCAATTGCCAGCGAGCCGATGCTGGTCGCACTCCAACGCCGGACGGGCCGCAGCAGGCCACGCGTTTCCGACGGCAGCTCGATCCCCGAGCGCCCGCCGAAGCCATAGGCCGTCATATATTGATAGAACTTTTCGTTCCCCAGCTTCAGCGCCATCTTCACCGCGGCAACGTCGCTTGACCGCTCCAGCGCGCGCTGCACCGTGACCTTGCCCATGCCCATGTCCGACTTGTCGTCGTGAATCGTCCGGCCGTATATCGTGATCGCGCCGCCCTGGCAGTCGACAATGTCGTCCGGCTTGACGCCCGCCGCATCAATCGCCGCGGAGTACGTGACCAGCTTGAACGTTGACCCCGGCTCATAGACATCGCTGACCGCGCGGTTCATCAGCAGGTCGCGGTCAACATGCCTGAAGTCGTTGGGATTAAATGTCGGCCGCGTCGCCAGTGCGAGAATTTCGCCGGTATGCGGATCCTGCACCACTGCTGTGCCACGCAGCGCGTGATTTTTCTCCAGCGCCTTGTCCAGCGCGCGCTCCGCGATGAACTGAATGTTCTGGTCGATGGTCAGCACCAGGTCTTCGCCTGGCTCAGGATCGCGCTCCGAACTTGCCAGCGTGTGGCGACGTGCATCCATCGCGGTCCGCATCAGGCCGGGCGTGCCGTGCAGTTCGTCGTCGTAGCGCAGCTCTAATCCGCCGAGACCACTGTCGTCGGTGCCGACATAACCCAGCACCTGCGCCGCCAGATTATTGTCCGGATAAAAGCGCTTGAACTCTTTCTGAAAATAAATTCCCTTCAGCGGCATCTCGCGCACACGCTCGGCAATCGCCGGATCCAGCCGCCGGGCTACCCATGCAAAATTCCTCTGCGCATTCAGCCGGGCCAGGATCTGCGCCTTGGTCGTAAACCCGTCCGCGGGATCCTGATGGACGAGGGGCGCCAGAATTTCCGCAGCCTGCTCTTTGTCTGAAATTTCACTCGGCACCGCGAACACCGAGTCCACCTGGATGGTCATCGCCAATTCGTGCAGCGAGCGGTCGTACAGTACGCCTCGCATCGGCGCGACCTCAAACGTCCGCATCTGCTGATGCGCCGCCTCAACTACATAATGTTGATGCTGAAAAACCTGCAGCCAGACCAGCCGCGCCGCCACCACCGCAATCCACAGGCAGAGCACTGCTGCGAGCGGCACAAATCTCGCGCGTCGAATTGGTGCGGGCCCGGTTTGCTGCGGTTGAAACGCCATATCTCGTCCTGCCTGCCTCTACATTTCTTTGCCTGTACCGGATATTGCGGAATTGCGAATTGTCTTCAGTGAAAACTTGCACATTATTGTGCGGCCGTTCCCGCTCCTGCCGGCGACTCCGGCGTCACTGCCCTGGCCAGCACCGGCACTCCGTCGCCCGGCATCGCATCCGGACGCACCAGCTGTGCCGGCGTCGGCGCATCCATGCCATAGCCGCGCGCGAACTGATCGAGCCGCAGCGGGCCATTCAACTGCGCGTCGGTGAGACGAAGCTGGCGATTCTGCTCATCCAATTCATCAAGCTGCTGCTTCTGCGCTTCAATCCGGTATCCGGCTTCAATGGATTGGAAATGCTGCACCACGTAGACCATGACCAGCACGAACAGCACAACCATCGCCGCGACAAAGGTGCGAATTTCCCGCGCCCGCTGCGGATCGGCTTCGGTCCGCAACCGCGAGTTGTCCAGATGCTTGGTGTAGAAAACTTCCGGCGTCGGTCCACGGCGCGCGCGTTGCTGCACCGCATACAACGACGAGTTCCACTCTTCCTGCGAGAGCTCCCGTTCTTTCACGTGCTGCCGGATTCCGCCCATCACTAGTGCTTGTGTCGCCATCGCGCCGCTCCTTTCTGTTTCTTCGATTCGTCTTACTTGCTACGTACTCTTGCGCCGTCCCGCTGCTGCCTTGCCACATCTCCCACTTGATTTCTCCGGCTGGCCGGGAGGGCCGCTACGGAGGTGGGTCCAACATTGTGGAGTACTGCATCGCCTTACATTCCAGGTGGGACGTCCCTCCCGGCCGCCATGAGCTTTGTGTAACTAAACCTGTTGCAATTACTTGCTACTAAACTTCATAACCTGGTCGCTGCCCTCAACTTCGCACTCCGGGCCCGCGGATTCCGCTCCATCTCGTCGTCACCAGCCGTCACCGGCTTCTTCGTCAACACGTCCCAAACCTGCTGTCGCGCACCCTCGCGCAACGCATCTTTCGCCAATCTGTCCTCCAGCGAGTGAAAGCTTATGACCACCAGCCGCCCGCCGCGCTTCAATAACTGGGGAGCCATCCCCAGGAGCGCTTCTATTTCCTCCAACTCACGGTTCACACGAATTCGGATCGCCTGAAAAGTCCTCGTCGCCGGATGAATCTGGTGCTTGCCTTTTTCGAACTTCATCGTCCCGGACGCAGCCGATATCACTCTGGCAAGTTCTGCCGTCGTATGTATCGGCCGCGCCCGGACAATGGCTCTGGCGATTCTCCGCGACCTCCTTTCCTCTCCGAATTCGTAAATCAGGTCGGCGAGTTCGTTTTCGTCTTCCTGATTTACCACTTGTTCGGCGGTCTCTCCGCTGCGCGTGTCCATCCGCATGTCGAGAGGTCCTTCCGCCTGAAAACTAAATCCTCTGCTTGCCTCGCCCAGCTGCAGCGAGCTCACTCCGAAGTCGGCCAGCATCCCGTCCAGACTGTGCGGCGCGATTTCCTTTGCCGCTTCTGAGAACGCTGCATTCCATAACCGCAGCTTCGGTTTGCCTTCCAACTTCTCCAGCCTTGCCTGCGACGATGCGAATGCCACCGGATCGCGGTCAAAGCCGATTAACTCTCCCTGGACGCCGATCGCCGCCGCTATCGCCGCAGCGTGTCCGCCCAGCCCCAGCGTCGCGTCCATATATCGTCCGCCCGGCTGGAGGTTCAAATACTCCATCGCTTCTTGTAAAAGAACTGGCACATGCCGACCTGCCGGCGCGTGCTCCCCCTGGGGGGTGTCCACCTAAAGTCCCAGCCCTGCCAACGCCTTTTCGTCGTCCTCGGTCAGCGGATTGCTCTCCATGTGCTGACGGAAGGATTCATGGTTGGCCACTTCCAGATACGTCTGCATGCCAAACACGACGACATCGCCCAACACCTTTGCGGATTCGCGCAGTATCTGCGGTAGAAGCAGCCGCCCTTGCGCATCCATCTCCGCCGCCTGGCCGTAATAGTTCACCCGGTCCAGAAATTTCTTCTTCGCAGGATTCATGTTTGGAATCGCTGCCAGCTTTTCTTCGATCCGCTCCCACTCCTGCATCGGGTAGATCTCGGCAACGCGGCCATCCTTGCTGGTGATGTAGAACTGCGTCCCGTACTTCTCATCCACCACGCGCTTGAAATCAGCTGGCATTTTCAGCCTGCCTTTCTCGTCCACGCGGGTTGGGTGATTGCCTCGGAACATCGTTCTTCTCTCCGCTTGCCATTTCCGCCTCGCTGGTGGAAACTGAGCCGTTGTCGGGCTGAAAGTTGCTGAGCATTTCCACTCCGCTTCACTTTTAACCACTTTCGACCACAATCATCCGTCGAGAGCCTCATCCTGTCCAGAGTCAATTAGTTTGCAAGTTGCTGAAAAGACGTGGATTTCTTGTGGGCGTCCCGAAAAACCACCACATCTAGTGGT
>Ga0302324_100002896_pt1 | contig 38942 bp, 34 predicted proteins | sample Palsa_T0_1_FD_201949 | JGI IMG/M metagenome (GOLD analysis project Ga0302324, IMG submission 201949) | Peat permafrost microbial communities from Stordalen Mire near Abisko, Sweden - Palsa_T0_1 | ecosystem: Environmental > Terrestrial > Soil > Palsa > Peat permafrost | place: Sweden: Abisko...
TTTTCTCCTATCTCCGCATCAGGCAAAAACGCCGGCGACACCCCGGCGCCACAAGCCCACACTCGCCAGTTTCATCGCCTTACCCGCAGCTGCCAAACTCTAAATTTTTTTCGGAATCGCGGCTTGCTCTTCGGCGGGCTCGGCCACGGCGGCGCCGGTTTCTTTCACTCGCCGGCGGCGAAAGAAAAAAGCCAAATGCCGGGCGCTGCATTGCCGGCAGCGGAACGGCCGGATCAGCAGCAGAAGCAGGATGCTCCATTCCAGGATCCCGCGGCGATGAGAACGCAAGACGTCTTCGCTCCCGCACAGCGGGCACCGCCGAGTTCCGGTCCAAAGCGAAATTGCGTGTACCCTGGCCATGTCCTCTGCGTCTTCTCACCAGGATCATAACCCCGGCCCGTTCCCTCCGAAAGGGCCTTTCACTCCGTTGTCGATCGTCATTGAACCCAGCGCGCAATCGCCGGTCAGACGCTTCCGATTTCTCGCGGCGTGACCGGTTCGTTCGGGCAGGGAATGAATCCGGACTTTTTCGTTCACAGTGCATGCAAACCGATGGAAGGACCCGTAAATACGATTGCCGCGGGCGAGATGGCTGCGATACTCTCAACGCGCCAATGGGGATTAACCAATCATGAAGCAAGTATTTTTTCGCGCCAGGCGCCGGCCTTTTGCGCGCCAATGCATTGCCATCCTGGCCTTCCTTTCCGTGAGCCTCTTCACCGCGACCGCGCGCGCCCAGGGCAACTACGAAATTCAGGTGTATGGCTACGATCTGGTGGACCCCGGCCGCACCATGCTCGAGCTGCACAGCAACTTCACCGTCAACGGCTTCAAAACCGAGATCGACGGCGTTTACCCCGACAATCACGCCGAGCACGAGACGCTGGAAATCACGCACGGCTTCAACGACTACTTCGAGTGCGGCTTTTATATTTTCACCTCGATCCACAACGGCCAGGGTTTCGACTGGGTCGGCGACCACATCCGCCCGCGCTTCGCCATCCCCAAGAAATGGCACTGGCCTGTCGGTCTCAGCCTGTCGAACGAGATCGGCTATCAGCGCCGCGTGTATTCCACGGACACTTGGACCTGGGAGATGCGGCCCATCGTGGACAAGCAGCTCGGCCGCTGGTACTTCGCCTTCAACCCCACCTTTGACCGCTCGTTTCACGGCTTAAGCGTCAATGACGGTTTTGTGTTCTCGCCCAACGTTAAAATCAGCTACGATTTCACCAAGAAAATTACTTGGGGCATCGAATACTATGGAGTGGTAGGCCCGCTCGGAGATGCTTATCCGATCAACGAGCAGGAACACCAGATCTATCCCGCGTTCGACCTGAATCTGGCTCCTCAATGGGAAGTGAATTTTGGCGTCGGCTGGGGCCTTACGCCGAGCACGGATCACCTCATCGCCAAAGCCATCATCGGTTACCGCTTCAATTTTTAGCCAGCATTTCTCGCGGCGAACTCAATCCGTGAAATGCAATTCGGGTTTTCGTAGCGCCCGAGTCTCGCCGGCATTTCTTACATCATGCCGAAAACGGAGAAATTGCCGGCGAGACGCCGGCGCTGCAATGCGGCCAAGGCCGCCTACATCAGGCGTCGTATTGCATCAGGGCCATGAAGCCGTAGTCCATGTGCATTTGCTGGTGACAGTGAAAAAGAGTAGGCCCCGGGTTATCCGCCAAAAAATCGACGTCCACCTGTTTCATGGCGGGCACCACGACAACATCCTTCATCACGCCGGAGACGGCCTTGCCCGCGAGATTCGTCAATTCAAAGCTGTGCCGGTGCAAGTGAATCGGATGCGCCTCATCGCTCCGATTATCCAAGCGCAGCCGGTATCGGCTATTCGCGCGCACCCGAATGGGATCGGTCTTCGGAAAGGATTTTCCGTTAATCGTCCAATTATCCACCCATCGGTTTCCCGCGAACTTCTTGCGGAAAACCAGAGGAATGACTCCGCCTGCCGGCTCGGGGATTACCTCGTCGCGCGCGAAGATCGAGTAGTCCCAAGGAGTGGCGGACGGCGCCATCCACTGCGGCGCTTCGCTGCGGTTCGCATATTCCACCACGATCCCCAGTCCTGCCTTGCGCTTTTCGTCGTCCGCCTCGCCAAGAATCCACACGCCCGGCTGGTTCATGGTGACGACTGCGTCGACCCGCTCGGCGGGACCCATTTCGATGGCCTCCACTTCGCGCGGCACTGGCACGGCGTTTCCATCCAATTGGATGACCGTAAACTTGTGGCCGGCAAGAGCAATGCGATGCTGCTCGGTGGCGCTGGCATTCAAGATCCGGAACAGCACCTTCTGCCCCTCACGGACGCGGATCGGATCGCCAAATCCCAGGGAATGGCTGTTGATGGAATAGATCGGATATGTTACTTCTAAATTACCCTCGTCGCCCTGGGCGCTCAGAAATGGATCCCAGCCATGCAACGCCAGAAAAATGTCCGCATCGTACCGCCCCGGCTCGTCCTTCGGTTCCACGTAAAGAAAACCGAATTGGCCCGTATACGTGGCACGCTTCAGGTCGCGCCCGGCATGCCCGTGCGCGTGATACCAGCGCGTCCCCGCGGGTCGCGCCACAAACGAATACACGCGCGAACCGCCCGGCGGCACCATCGGCGTGCCCTCTTCCTCGGAGCCATCCACAATCGAGGGCAGGAATTGGCCGTGCCAATGGACCAGCTCCGGAATTTTTGTGTCATTGATTACGTTGACCGTAATGAGCTGGCCCTCGTGCATTCGCAGCACCGGACCGGGCGCCGAGCCGTTGTATCCGGTGGTCTTGACGATCTTCCGCGGAGCAACTTCCAGTTCCACCGGCGAGATGCGCAGCGTCACATCGGGCGGCCGATTTTCCGATGGAGCTTGCCGACCGAAACTCCTGGCCAAGCTCGCATACGCAGGCGCTCCCAACATAGCCAGAAATTCTCTGCGGGTTGGATTGTCCCAAGACATGATCTTTTCTCAACCAGGCGACTGAACGTGTCTGGCGGCTGCCTTCTCCCGCCCGTTTCTGCTAGTCTCTGTCACTGGCTATCATTTCAACGCAATCAGATTTTCCCGAACTTGTGGAGGACGCCTTATGGTCGCCCAACGGCTGATTGAATATGCGGACGCGAGTCAGGAAGTCCGCGCCGTCTACGACGATATTATGGCCACGCGCAAGACCGATTACATCAATCATTTCTGGAAAGCGCTAGCCAACGATCCCGCAACCCTGCGGCGCACCTGGGAATCCATCAAGCAGATTATGGCGCCCGGCGCGCTCGACGCGCTGACCAAGGAATTGATCTACATCGCCGTCAGCGTCTCGAATCAATGCCCCTACTGCATCGCTTCGCACACGGCTTCCGCCGAGGGCAAAGGCATGACCGGCGAAATGTTCCACGAGCTCATGGCCGTTGTGGGCATGGCCAACGAAACCAACCGCCTCGCCGCCGGTTACCAAATCGAGATCGACGAGCGCTACAAGTAGGACGGGCTTCAGCCTGTCGGTTTTCCGCCCTGTTGCGCCATGCGAAAATTCGAAGCCTCCCCGCCACCCGCGTAAAAGACAAACCCGGCAGGCTTAAGCCTGCCCCACTTCTGATATAATTCCTTCTTATAGAACTCACAAGTATTATAAATTTGATCTGCTTGCCGGTTTCATTATGGAATGGTGGACGCAGGAGAGTGCTATGGACGTCGTGCGCATTTTTGACACCACGCTGCGAGACGGGGAACAGTCCCCAGGATTTTCAATGTCGGTCCCGGAAAAGGTCCGCATGGCGCGCCAACTGGAATCGCTCGGCGTGGACATCATCGAGAGCGGCTTCCCCATCGCTTCGGCGGGAGACCTCGAAGGCGTGCGTGCGGTGTGCCGCGAAATTCGTGGCTGCACGGTGGCGGCGTTGGCCCGCGCCCGGCGCGATGATATTGATGCGGCGCTCGACGGCCTCTCCGGAGCGGCGCATCCCCGCCTGCACACTTTTCTCGCCACGTCCGACTTGCACCTGCACCACAAGCTGCGCCTGACGCGCGAAGAAGCCCTCGAAGCCATCTCCACGAATGTGCGCTACGCGCGCGAGCGCTGCGCGGAAGTCGAATTTTCCGCCGAAGACTCGAGCCGCACCGATATTAATTTTCTTTGCGAGGCGGTCGGCTGTGCCGTCCGCGCCGGCGCCACCACCATCAATCTGCCGGACACGGTCGGCTACGCCGTGCCCGACGAATACGGCGCCATGTTCCGCCGCGTGATCGAGCATCTGGACGGCGCGAACGGCATCACGCTGAGCGCGCACTGCCACAATGATCTCGGCATGGGCGTGGCCAATTCCCTGGCTGCGATCCAGGCGGGCGCGCGCCAGCTCGAACTGACCGTCAACGGCATCGGCGAACGCGCCGGAAACGCAGCCCTCGAGGAAGTCGTCGTCCTGCTGCGCGTGAGGCAAGCCACTGCCGGAGTGACCACGAATATCCATCTCGACCAGCTCTACGCGACAAGCCGCATGCTGACGGAGATCACTGGTGTACCTGTAGCCCCCAACAAGGCCATCGTAGGCGCCAACGCTTTCGCCCACGAAGCCGGCATCCACCAGGACGGCATCCTCAAAAATCCCCTCACCTATGAAATCATCTCCCCCGAGGCAGTCGGCGTTCCCAAACGGCAACTAGTTCTAGGAAAACATTCCGGCCGCAATGCGCTGCGAGCCGCGCTGGTTGAAATCGGCTACGCCCCAACCCGCGAAGAGCTAGACGAATGTTACCGCCGCGTTTCAGCACTCGCCGATGAATCCAAAAATGTAACCACACGCGACCTGCTCACCATCGCGCACCAGGTGATGCGCAAACGCGGCACCGAAACCACGGTTGCCGCGGAATAAGTGGCGCAGACTTCAGTCTGTGGATTTTGGGCCTTGCAAGGACGAAACCCAGCAGACTCAAGTCTGTTCCACTTTCCGCTGGACAATGACTCGCGAATCGTCTTCTATTGCTGCCATCTCAAAGATCGAGGTACGTTCCCATGCGTTTGAGGAAGTCCCTTTTCGCGGCGACGGCTCTGCTCCTTCCGCTTTCGATCATCACCGCCCAACAGCAAGCGCCACAGAAAAAGCCCCTGGATATCTATTTCCTGGATACCGAAGGCGGCCAGGCCACGCTGTTCGTTTCTCCCTCGGGGCAGTCGATGCTCGTGGACACGGGTTTCCCTGGCAATCAAGGCGCTGCCACACCCGCCGAAGCAAACGCGCCGGGCGTCACGCGCGACGCTGACCGCATCATGGCGGTCTTGAAGGTTGCGAATGTGAACGTACTCGATTATGTGGTGATCACGCATTTTCATGGCGATCACGTTGGCAACGCGGCTGAACTCGCTCATCGCATTCCCATCCGGCATTTCGTGGACCATGGCCCGTATATCGTTGAGATGCAGGCGGGGCGGGACGCTCCCTTCTTGTCCTATTTGCCGATTCGCGAACACGCGCATGTGATGGTACCAAAGCCGGGCGACCGCATCCCCGTCGAAGGCCTCGACGTGCAGGTAGTTTCCTCGGCGGGCGAAACCCTCAAGGAACCGATGGCGGGAGCTCCCGGAGCGGGCGCGCCTAATCCGCTGTGCCGCGAAGCGAAATTGAAGGAGCAGGACGCTACGCCGGAAAATTTCGAGTCGGTGGGAATCGTGGTGCGCTATGGAAACTTCCGGCTCGTCGATTTGGGCGACCTAACCTGGAACCAGGAGCACGCGCTGGCTTGCCCGAACAATCTCGTCGGCACGATGACCGTGTTTCACACCACGCGCCACGGCGATCCGCATTCCGGCGCGCCGCAATTCGTGGATGCAATTCGCGCGCGCGTCGCCGTGATGAACAACGGCGAGAGAAAAGGCGGCTCGCCCGAATACTGGCAGACCGTTCATGACGCGCCCGGCCTCGAGGATTTTTGGCAGATCCACCGCTCGGCGGCGGGCGGCGCGGATCACAATTCGCCGGAACAGTTTTTGGCAAACCTCAACGAAACCGACCACGGCCACTACATCAAGATGTCCGTGCGCGCCGACGGCAGTTTCACGATGACCAACGAGCGCACCGGATTTAACAAAGAATACACAGCGCGCGCGGAGAAAACATCTCGGTAGCCTCGATTATCTTAAATTGTAGTGGCACGGCATGCCGTGCCACTACAACCGTGGGGCCGCCAAACGGAATCCCGCTCAAATTATCCGAACGGATTTTCGTCCCCGCTGGGGCCATAGATCGACGGCACGGGCACTTCCAGCATCCTGAGATACACGGAAAGCTGCCCGCGGTGGTGATAGATGTGGTTCATGGCAATGGCGCGAATGAAACCGATCCGCGGGACGGACATCACCACTTTTCCATTTTTCGTGGCGGTCCACGTCCCCATCAGGCGCGAGTCGTCCATCTTGGCGAGAGTCTCCTTGGCGCTTGCGGTGCCTTGAGAGAATGCATCCAGAATTTCCTTCCGGGTCTTGGGTTCCGCCTGCTTGAAGCCGCCGAGTTCAAACGTATCCTGGCTTGCTACATTCGCGAGCGCGCCCTGGGCAGTCGCGATGTGCAACGCCAGTTGGCCGAGGGAATAGGATGTTGGGTGGGGTTTCCAGCCGAGTTTGTCTTCCGGAATGCGGGCGAGGACGCGCTCCGTGTTTTTTGATTCCCGGTCGATCTCCATCAGAATCGAATCTACGATTGGCATGACGGCTCCTTTTGCATATTTTGAGTGTTACCTTCAAATCCAAGCTCAAATTTGCCGCCGGTTCGTGTGACGGTCAACTTGCAACCGAAAGCGGAAATTTCCGGCGCCCCTTTGGCGGCGCCGCTTGATTCTGGTGTAGGGCACGGCATGCCGCGCCCCTACAATTTAAGTAGAAACCGGTCCGTCTTCCTCGGACCCCGCGTCGGGATCGCACCATCCTCGAAGGTTGAATCGCCGAGGGGCAATTCAAAATCGACCGATTCGGCGCAATCTCTCAAACCGCCTCTACGGACGCGCGGCCCGGGAATCGAGTGCGACTCCCTTAAAGATATTTTGCAAATTGATCGAAAACTCCACTCCAACCCTGATTGTGGCTGTCGCGCTCTTCGACGCTGGGCAGACCCTCGTGAGTCAGCGTGATTTCCGTGGATTTTCCTAGATCCCGAAACTCGATGGTCACGACGGACACGTGCGCGCCCGCATCCTCCCCCCAGCTCCAGGTAAACACGAGTTTCTCCGGGGGAATGATTTCCCGATACGTGCCAAATATCCGGCGGCCGTTGCCGCTTTTGTGCTGCACCTCGAAACGGTATTTGCCGCCGACTTGGAAGTCATATTCGGCAATGACCATGGAATGATCCGGCGAAGGCGCGAACCAGAGCGCCATCTCCTTCGGATCGGTCCAGGCGCGAAATACTCTTTCGCGCGGGGCCGCAAATGTTCGCGTCAGCGTCAGCGTTGTCGTGGGCGACGTCTGTGTCTCGGCCATTTTGAATCCTCCTCTTGTTGCGGTTGATTCTGTGGTTGCGGATGTTCTTGCAGTTGTTGCTCCGTCAAGTACCGTTCGAGAGCGTCAAATTGGTTTTCCCAGAACGCGCGATAACGGGAGATCCAACCCTCCGCGTCCTTCAAAGGGCGGGCCACCAGCCGGCATCGGCGCGACCGCCCGACCTTGCGTTGGCTGACCAGGCCGGCGCGTTGCAGGACCCGCAGGTGCTTCATCACCCCCGGCAGGCTCATGCGATGAGGCCGGGCCAGCTCGGTGACGGAAGCCTGGCCCCGCGCCAGCGTCGAAACGATAGCGCGCCGCGTCGGGTCGGCGAGCGCTTGAAAGGTGGCGTCGAGTCCTCGATTATACTTAACCATTCGGTTTAGTAATACACGCTTCCGGAATTCTTGTCAAGAGTGAAATTCCATTTCCCAGCGCCACAATTCGGGTGCCGCACCCTTCACCGAATTTGTGAAGGGTGCGGGTTTTTCCCTCCATCGCAATCCTGTGGGCGCGAGGAAATGGCCCCTCCCAACCGGTCCGTGTGAAACGTGGATAGGGATAAGAAAACCCGCACCCTTGAAGAGCACAAGGATGCGGCACCCAAAATTTCGTTGGACTTGAAAAATCGTCCAACCACACTCAGCGTCGCTCGCTGACAGTGGGATCGATACGGACTATACTGCTTGGTTTGAACGGCGGGAAAGTTGCCGTCGTGGGTGATTGCCCGTCGGGCAAATCATACAACCTTTGTGAGATGAAAAGATGACAGGCCAGACCAAAAGAATTGTTCTTTTGCCGGGTGACGGCATCGGCCCTGAAATTATGCGGCTGGCCGTGCGCGTGTTGAAGGACTGTGCCGCGGAATTCGGACACACCCTCGATTTCGCCGAATTTCCTTTCGGCGGGTGCGCCATCGACGCGACGAGCGAGCCCCTGCCCGCCGAAACGCTCGCGGCATGCCGAGCGGCCGATGCAATCCTGCTGGGCGCGGTTGGCGGACCCAAATGGGACGCCGTCCCTTTAGCCAAGCGGCCCGAAAGCGGCCTGCTCGGCCTGCGCAAGGCGCTCGGGCTGTACATTAACCTGCGCCCCATCGATCTGCGCGCTTCGCTCTACGGCCTGTCGCCGTTGCGCGCCGACCGCGCGAAAGACGTTCACATCGATTTTGTGCGCGAACTGGCAGGCGACATTTATTTCGGCAAGCATCACGTGGAAGCCGATCCGAGCGGCGAGCGCGCCACCGACGAAGCGGTGTACACAACCGCGGAAGTGGAGCGCGTCGCCAACTACGCGTTCGCGCGCGCGGAATCGCGCAAGGGACGGCTCGCTTCCGTCGACAAGGCCAATGTGCTGTCCACCTCGCAGCTGTGGCGCAAGACGGTGACCCGCATGGCCGCGGATCATCCCAATGTAAAACTCGAACATTTGTATGTGGACAACGCCGCGATGCAGCTCGTCCTCGCTCCCGCGCAGTTTGACGTGATCCTCACGTCGAACATGTTCGGCGATATTTTGACCGACCTCGGCGCTGCGCTGGCCGGCTCGATCGGCCTGATCCCGTCGATGAGTTGCGGGACGGGGCCTTCGCTCTACGAACCCATTCACGGTTCCGCGCCCACGCTGGCCGGCAAGGACGTGGCCAATCCGGTGGGGATGATTCTTTCCGCCGCGATGATGCTGCGCGAAAGTTTTGATATGAAGCGCGAGGCCGAATGGATCGAATCCGCCGTGGACCGCCTGTTTGTGAGCGGAATCCGCACACCTGACACCGTCGAGCCGGGGGCGACGAAAGTCGGTTGCGTCGAATTCGGCGAGCGGGTGCGGACGGAGATGGCCACGAATTCCAAGCGGCAACCCACCGGCGCTTAGCTTGCGTTGCTTGATTGAAAAGCCCAAGTGGCGCGGGCTTCAGCCTGCGGGGGTCTTGGCCTATGCTAGACCAAACCCGCAGGCTGAAGCCCGCGCCACTACAACCTTCCTTGATTAGGAAAGCGCTCCCCCTCTTGCTCTGCTTCCGGCTACTTTTCGAGTTGCGCTTCCACTTCGGGAAGCACCGTCGTGCCTTCCGCCCTGACAGCGTCGAGCGCATTTGGATCCAACCCCAGCGCCTTCAAGATCGTCGGAGCGACTTGCGTCGTTGTGGTTGTGGCCGAGACGGTCTGGGCCGTAAAGCGCGGATTCGCTACCAGCATGATCACATTGGTATCGTCATGCGCGAAGCCCCCGTGGTCTTCAATCATTGCGGTGCTGCTCGAATACGTCACGCCCACGTTCGGCGTCACAATAATGTCCGGCGAGCGCGGATCGAGGCCCGGCCCAAGACCGCCCACGTTGTAGTTCAGCGCCAGCGTCGGGCCGTAGTAGATTTCCCCCAGCCCAATCGCCGCCGCATTCGACTCGAGCAGCTGCACGGCCGCCGTCACGCTTTGGCCCGGCGCCAGCCAGAGCACGGACACATCCTCCTCGGTTGCGCCAATACCGCCTGGATTCAGCGGGGACTCGGAGAACGGAATGGCAGTCCCCAGCAGGGTGGCCGGCGTATTGGTCCCGTCCGCCACGTAGAGGCTCGGGTCGATGGGCGAGGCCCCGTGCTTCGCTGTGATGATAAGGAGGGTGTCTTCGTAGCGGCCCGAATCCTTGAGGGCGCTAACGATTTGGCCGATGGAAGTGTCCATGTACTCGATCTCCTGCAGCAACAGCGCACTGGGCAAAGCTGCCGCGTTCTGGTAACCGCCCGCTCCCACCCCCGGCTCGCTCACGGATTCCCCAATGTACACGGACTGGAAGTTCATACCGTAAACCGCCGGGGTGACTGCCGGCGCGCCCGCATGGGTCTTGCCCTTAATCTCGTTCAGTAAGGCATTCACCTTCAGCGCGTCATAGCACTGAATGTTTGCAAAGCTACCATTCCACGCCGCCACACCGGCAGGCGTAGGGTCAGGGATCGTGGCGCACGAGACACCTTCCGCAGTGGTTACGCCGGGAAGAGGAACCACACCCGAGCTCACCTCCGGCGAGAAATAGTCATCCAAACCCCTGCCGCCGGGACCGCCCACAAACGAATAAGAGGGGTGTTTGTCAATCCACGCCGTGTATCCGCCCGCCGCATGCACCACTCCGAAAGCCGTGTTCACCCGGATGAAATTCCACGGATACACGGGCGCACAGCCCTTGGCCGGGTCTCGGGACAGCTTGGCCGGGTCGATCGAGGCGATGCCGCCCTCGGTCAGCGCCGCGCCGGGCGCGCCGCCGTTCAGCAAATTGTTGTTCAGGTCGACGCCTTGGTCGTTGTCGGTCGTAGTTCCGGCGGGTGGGGCATAGGGCGAGCAGGTGGTGGCAGCCAGCCCAGTGCCTGTTGTCGTTGCCGGCCCATCGAGCGACCGGTCATACGCCACATCGTAGTAAAGCCCGGTCGACTTCGGCGTACCGCCCGAAGCCAGCGCCGCCATTCCGGGAAAAGAATCAGAGGGCTTTGACGACGAGGCCCCGACATAGTTAATCCCCGTGCGGGTAAGCGCTTCCAGGTTTGGGCAATACGGATTACCGCCGTTGGCGCCTGAAATCCCGTGCGTGCAGTTATACAAATCCACGGCGTGCATGCCGTCAATGCTAATCAGCAGCACATGGCGAATTTTTTGACGATTGTCGTCGCCCCGCTGTCCGCCATCTTTTGGGCGGGCGCTGACATTCGTGAAGCTGGGCAAAATGAGTGCGGCAGTCAATATGCCGGCTTTCCACTTGCTAACCATTCCAATCCTCCTTAGGATCTTGTTTATTCGTGTTTGGCCACGCGGGGGACTGCACTTTACTTATCGGACATTGAGCGCCGTGTGAATCGGATGTGAATCCTCCGTGAATAATCGAAGATAAGGGGATGCCGATCCCGTTTTTGCACACCCCCTTCGCTACCCCTTGCGATTCCGGGGCCGGGAGTGATAGCTTCGATCTGGCCAGACTGGGTGATTCTTCCTTACTTCATTGGAGCGGAACTCACCGTTGAGTAATCAGAGCGCCCAAAATAGTTCCAACGGCCACCGCGTTCCCGGGAGCATTTCTCCGTCTCCCCCGCCGATGGATATTCATGCCTTGACGTTCTGGCGCGTGGAAGGGAGCCTGGTGGCGCTCGGCGCGGTCCGGCCGGTGGCATATTTCACCTGGAATTCCCACACGTTCGCCGGGCGCTGGGCCCGCCGCGGCGGAGCGCTGGCGCTGGCGTTGATCCGGCCATTCCTCTATGCGAGTAATCGCGTCTTTGCCACGCGCGTCCTGCACACGCTTCTCGCCGGGGTTACGCGCGACCGCCTGGATTCGCTCGGTGAGGAATATTTCGAATACGTCTTGAAGGAACAACTGAAGGCGGAAGGGGTGGAGCGCCTGCGGGCCTGCGTGGCGGAAAAGGGAACGGAGAACGTCGTGCTGATCAGCCAGGGCCTCGACCATGTCATGCGGCCACTGGCGCAATATTTAGGCGTATCGCGTCTCGTTTCGAACCGGCTCGAATTTCGCAACGGTGTGGCCACGGGCCGCCTCCTCGACCCCGTGATTCGCCCCCGGAGCCCCATCGCTCGCGCTTTCGAGCGCAGTGCCGACGGACGCGTCCCTGCGGCCCGCCTGCTTAGCAATCTCGGAATGACGGATCATCCGGAGCAGCTGGAAAATGCGATCCTGCCCTCGGAGCGCCCCAAGGCGGGAAACCATTGCGCCCTGGTCGTATTCAACGGAAAAAAGCAATCCGAAATGCTCTCGGTTCGGGAGACCCTGGCGGGAAAAAAAATTCTTCTCATCGGGGCGACGGGCTTTATCGGCAAGGTTTGGCTGGCGCAGCTTTTGGATGAAGTGCCGCGGATCGGCAAGGTTTACCTGCTGATCCGCCGCCAGCGCACGGCCACCGCGCAGCGGCGCTTCGAGAAAATATTCGAGGAATCGCCCGTATTCGATCCGCTGCAGGAGCGGCTTGGCGACCGGTTCGCGGAGTTCGTCTCCGAACGCGTCGAAGTGGTTGAGGGCGACGTGAGCCAGCCGGGATTGGGCATTGCCCCGGAGACGCGAGCGCAGCTCGCGCGCAGTCTGGACCTCGTCGTCAACAGCTCCGGCCTGACGGATTTTAATCCGGATCTTCGCGAGGCCCTGGGAAGCAATGTTGCGCCGGTCCTTCACCTGATCGAATTTCTGCGCGAATCGGATCACGCCGCGCTGATGCACCTTTCAACCTGCTATGTCGTGGGCGCGAAAGACGGCCGAGTGGCCGAGGAGGTGCAGCCGAATTACACGCCGCTAGGGATTGCGGATTTCGATGCCGAGCGCGAGTGGCATTCGCTGCAGGAAGTGGTCGCCCATGCCGAGGCCCGCGCGGAAAGCCCGGAAATCACGGCGGCGCTGCGGCGGCAGGCGCTCGGAAAACACCGCGGCAGCGAAGAGCCGGCGGGGCCGGAGCTGGAAAATTTAATCCGCAAAAATCGCATGCGCTGGCTGCGCAATCGCTTGACGCGCGCCGGGACGCGCCGCGCGCGGCGTCTCGGCTGGCCCAATACCTATACGCTTTCCAAATCGCTCGCCGAATCCATGATCGTGCGCCACGGCGCCGAGTTGCCGATCGCCATCGTGCGCCCCTCGATTGTCGAAACATCCACCGACCAGCCGTTTCGCGGCTGGAATGAAGGCATCAATACTTCCGCGCCCCTTTCCTACCTGCTGGGCACGTACTTTCGACAGTTGCCGACGAATGAACGCAAATGCCTGGACGTGATTCCCGTGGACATGGTCTGCCGCGGGATGTCCTTGATCGCCGCCGCTCTCATCGCGCGCCGCCACGAACCGATTTACCAACTTGCTACTTCCGCCAGCAACCCTTGCGACATGGGGCGTTCCATCGAATTGACGGGCCTCGCGCACCGCAAACACTATCGCTCGCAGCAGAGCCTCGAGAACTGGATGCGCATGCAGTTTGACACCATTCCCGTCTCCAAATTGCGCTACGAGAAATTTTCAGTTCCCGCGCAAAAGGCCGTGATCCAGGGCATCAATCGCGCTGCTTCCGCGCTGCAAATGAAAAAACCCCCGCTGGCGCGCGCCGAGCGCGACCTCGCCCGCGTCGAAAAGCTGATCGAACTCTACGAGCCTTTTATCCTGCACAACGAGCAGGTTTTCGAAGCTCAAAACGTGCAGTTGCTTTCCGCCGCGCTTCTTCCCGAGGAACGCGCGGCGTTCAGTTACGATCCTTCTTCCGTTGACTGGTGGGATTATTGGATTAACATTCATATCCCGGCCCTGCGCCGCTGGGTCTATCCGCTCATTGAAGGGCGCCCGATGGAAGAGCGCCCGCCCCGCGCTTTCTCCTTACAGCACGCCGGCAATGTAGCGCAGCGCCCCGATGATCCCCCCCGTGCGGGAGCGGCGTCGATCACGGGGACCGAAAACTAATCCATGGCCATCTTTCTGACCGGTTCAACGGGCTACATCGGCGCCCACGTCGCTTCCCTTTTGCTGGATCGCCACACGGACCGCTTGAATCTGCTGGTGCGGGCGAAGACAGAGCAAGAAGCGAACGAACGCCTCTGGCACGCGCTGCAACTGCACCTGGACTTTCCTCAATTCCGGGACGCGCTCGAAACGCGCGTTACCGTTTTTCGCGGGGATCTCACCGACCCGCATTTTGGGCTGGACTTGGCCGACTATACGCATCTGATCGGCACGACCGAATCGGTGGTTCATTGCGCGGCCTCGCTCAACCGCAAATCCGAAAAAAGCTGCCTCAACGTGAATTTGCGCGGCACTCTGGAAGTCGCGCAGCTCGCTCGCCGCGCGCATGACGCGCACGGCCTGCGCCGCTTCAGCCAAGTTTCCACCGTCGCCGTCGCGGGACACCGCAGCCACGAAGTGGTGGCCGAGGACGCTTCCATCGACTGGAACCGCTCCGACTACGATCCTTACGCGCGCACGAAAAAATTCTGCGAGCACATGGTCCGGGAATTGCTCCCGGACGTTTCCCGGACCGTCTTTCGCCCGAGCATCGTCCTCGGCGACAGCCGCCGCGCCGAAACGACGCAATTCGATATGGTCCGCGCCTTCGTGTTTCTCGCGGGCTTGCCTGTATTGCCTTTTCGGCTGTCTGACCGGATCGATATCGTCCCGGTAGACTACGTCGCCGAATCGATCGTCGCGCTGCATCAAAAGCCGAATCCGGCCCACGAGATTTATCACCTCTCTTCGGGCACGCGTTCGGAAACGTTTGGCCAGCTTACGCACGCGCTCGCCGAATCCGCGGGGAAAATGGAGCCGCTGTTTTGGCCGGGCCTCGAGGGGAATTTTTCCGCGGTTGTGAATTGGCTGTCGAATTCGCGCAGCGCGATTGGCCGCAGCGCATCCTTGCTAAAAGTGTTTATGCCGTATTTGGTGTGGGACACGGTGTTCGAAAATTCGCGGGTTGTCGAGGAAATGGGCCGCGCGCCGGAACCATTCTCCAAATATTGCTATCCCCTGTTGCGATTCAGCCGCGATCATCATTTCTCCTATCCGTATCGGCCATGGCCTGGGTCGGCCGGCGTTCTCCGGGAGGAAACCGCGGCGGCCGGTGTGGGATCCGCTCGAGGACCGCACCCATGATGGATTTCATCCTGGAAGCCTGGACCAGCGCGTACATCGATCTGTCGAGCGCGCTCTGGAAATTTGGCGCGGGACGCCCCTGGCAGCCCGGCGAAAAGCTGAAACTCCTCTTTGCGGGATACAACGGCACGCGCAACACGGGCTCGGACGTTCGCGTCGAGGAAATGCTGCGGCAAGTCCGGCGCGTTTTGGGTGAGGAAAATCTCGCGCTCAGCGTGATGTCCCAGAACCTGGACTGGAGCCGCGGCTATTTTGGCGATGCCCGCCAGGTGCATCTTCCGGACATCTACCCGCCGTTTCTGTTCCGCGAAGTGCGGACGCATCACGGGGTGATCGCCTGTGAAGGGTCCATGTTCAAAAGCAAATTCGCGGATGCGCTCACTACCATGTTCATCGGGGCGCTGGGAATCGCTTCGGCCGAAAATAAACTGTCGGTCGGCTATGGCGCCGAAGCGGGTTTCATGAATCCGATGCTCGAGAAGATGTGCGCGCGTTATTGCCGCCGTTCCTTGATCATCACGCGAAACGAGGAATCGCAAACCGTGCTGAGCAAACTTGGGGTTGCGAGCGAAGCCGGTACGGACACGGCATGGACGTTTGAGCCGCACCCGCCGGAATACGGCAGAAAAGCCCTGATCGATGCCGGGTGGGACGGTGAGACTCCGGTGCTGGCGGTCTGCCCCATTAACCCGTTCTGGTGGCCGGTAACGCCCTCTACACCGAAGTTTTTGGCGCACGCCTGTTTCGGCGCATACAAGGAGAGCCACTACCGCACGATTTATTTCCACAATTCGGGGCCCGCGGTGGATGCCGCTTACAAAAAATATCTGGCCGCGCTGGCGCAAGGTGTGAAAGCGTTTCGCGGCAAGCATCGCGTCTTCCTGATCCTGATCGCGATGGAAAGTTTGGATACGCGGGCGTGCGACGAACTCGCTCCACAACTGGGAGGCGCTCCGGTGTTCAGCTCGAATGATTTTGATATGTACCAGCTCGTTAGCATTTTGCGCTGTTCCAGCCTGATCGTTTCCTCGCGCTATCACGCCATGGTCACTTCGATGCCTGCCCTCATCCCTTCGGCGGGCGTCACGATGGACGAGCGCATTCGCAACTTGCTGCGCGAGCGCGGCCACGAACACCTGCTCCTTACGGTGGACGATCCGGATCTTGGAGAAAAACTTGCCAGCGTCATGGAAACACTCGCTGCCGAAGCCGAAGCCGACGCCGTGCGCGACGGCACCGCCCGCTCCGTCGTCCGCAATTTAAAAACCATGGCGCGTATGGGCGTATACCTGGAGCGCGCCGTTCATCAACAATATCCGGAATTCCCCGTGCGGTCGGGCGTGCGCGGCTGGGAAGAATATTTGCCGCCGCTCAGCCCAAATCTGTGCAAGCTGCTTGACACCTATGAAGGCGCGGCGGCAGCCGCGGCGGGAGATTGAGGTCCTGTGGAGCAGGCTTCAGCCTGTGGGGTTTTGTTTCAGCAAGGACCAACTCCCACAGGCTGAAGCCTGTTCCACTTAACCCATGAACTTCCTTGAAAACATTTTTGAGCGATTGAAGCAGGCCGCCGGCCGCGTCGTTTTGGCGGAAGCGAATGCGGCAGGCGACCGAACCGCGACCGGCACGGACTTGCTCGCGCAAATCGCCGCCGCCCGCGCCTTCTTGCGCGCTTCCGGACTTGCGAAGGGTGACCGTTGCGCGCTCGCCGCTCCGAACAGCGTCCGCTGGGCCGCACTCGATCTCGCGATCATCGCCGAGGGACTCATCGCCGTTCCCATGTACGCTCGCCAGGCCGCGGGCGAACTCGCCGCGATGCTGCGCGACGCCGAACCCGGCCTCGTTTGCTGCGGCGATGCGGCGATGCGCGACGCCATTTCAGCGGCGTGGCCGGACGCGCCGCGATTCGTCTTGTTTGACGAAATTTTCAGTGCCAATCCGCACGAGGCAATCAGCGCGCCTGCGCCGCCCGCCGCCCTTTCTCCGCAAGACACCGTCGCGATTCTGTACACCTCGGGAACTTCCGGCGAAGCGAAAGGCGTCATGCTGACCGTCGGAAATCTCGACCACATGCTTTCCTGCACCGGGGCGCGCCTCGATCAATTAATGGGCCCGCGCAACACGCCGGACCGCGTGTTTCACTACTTGCCATTCTGTTTCGCCGGCTCGTGGATTTTGCTCTTGTCGTGCCTGTCACGAACGAGCGTCCTCACCCTGTCCATGGACCTCACCAAGCTGGCAGACGAAATTCGCGCCGCGGCCCCGGATTATTTTTTGAATGTCCCCACCCTTCTCGAGCGCATTCGCACGGGCGTAGGTGACAATATCCGGAAACGCGGCGGCGCCATCGCGAAAATATTTGAAAACTCCAACGCCGCATGGTTGCGGCTCGATGCCAAGGCGCCGCAGACGTGGGATTTTTTCTGGCTGGGCCTCGCAGGCCTCCTGATTTTTCCGTCCATTCGCAAGCGCCTGGGACCCAATCTTCGCGCTCTAATTTGCGGTTCCGCTCCCCTGGCCCGTGAGACGCAGCTCTTTTTCATGATGCTCGGCATTCGCGTCCTTCAAGTTTACGGCCTCACCGAAACCACCGCCATCTGCACGATGGACGATCCCGCCCACGTCGAGCCGGGACGCGTCGGCCCCGCCATTCCAGGCATCGAAATGAAGCGCGGCGAGAACAATGAAATCGTCGCGCGCGGCCCAAATATTTTTCCCGGCTACTGGCGCCGCCCGGAGCAAACGGCCGCCGTGCTACGCGACGGATGGTTCCACACCGGCGATCAGGGCGACGTGGACGCGCACGGAAACTGGCGCATCACAGGCCGGCTGAAAAATCTCATCATCCTCAATTCCGGGCACAACATCGCGCCCGAACCGATCGAGGAAGAATTGTTCCGCGCCGTCCCTGGCGCGCAGCAAGTCATGCTGGTCGGGAACGGCCGCAGTTTTCTCGCCGCAATCATCACGGGTGCGGCCGCAGGCGGGGAGATCGATGCGCGATTGGAGCAGGTAAACGCTCCGCTGCCCCACTACCGCAAGATTCGCAAGTATCACGTCGCGCAGGTATTGTTCACCATCGAAAATGGCTTGCTCACCGCCAACGGAAAATTGCGACGTGACATCATTGCCGCGCACTTCGCGGCGGAGATCGAACGAATGTACGAAAAGCAAGAGTAAAGACGTTTTCGGATGCCGCGGCTTCAAATTTTGTGGGAGAACTCAACAGTAACTGATGAGAGGGTGATGCGGGTGCCCACCCTTTGTGCATTTCAAAGGGTGGGGGTTTAAATTCAACGCCAACAGGGAATGTGGAGATGGACGGTAGGAAAGTCCCCACCCTTGCGGAACCCGCAAGGATGGGGCACCCGGCAGATGCGAAGGCTGAACGCATGGACGAATTCAAGGGAAAAACGCTCTCGTGGCGGCTAGAAGGCGGCGCCGTCGAACTCGCGCTAGATCGCGCTCCCGCCAACGAAATCGGCCTCGACCTGCTCGAAGATCTGGAGCGTTTCGTCTCCTCGCTTCCCGCTCTGGAATCGAAAGCCAGCGCGCTCATTCTCTACAGCAAACAGCAGGCAGGCTTTTCAGCGGGCGCGGACCTTCGCGAATTGTACGAGCAGGCGCAAAAGATGGACGCGCCTTCCGCCGCCAAGGGAGTTCGCGAATTCCTCGATCGAATTCATGCCGTGCTCAACCGGCTGGACACTTCGCCGCTCACGACGATCGCCGCCGTTCATGGCGTGTGTTTCGGAGGCGGATTCGAGCTAGCGCTCGTTTGCGATCTAATCGTCGCGGACAAGATGGCGCGCTTCTGCTTCCCGGAATTGCGCCTCGGACTCATCCCCGGCTTCGGCGGAATTCCGCGGCTGAAGCGCGACGTCGGCAACGCCGTGGTGCGCGATCTCCTGCTCACCGGCCGCAGCATCAACGCCACCAAGGGCCTTTCCGCCGGCCTCGTGAGCCAGGTCGCTGCGGAAGGCGAAGCCCTGCGCCTCGCTCGCGCAACCGCCGCGCAGACTGCTAAATTCGATCGCACAACCGCCTCCGCCGCGAAGCGTTTCATCAAGCCGCTGCCCGCCGAAGAACTGCGCCGCGAAATCGACATTTTCTGCGAACTCTTCGCGCGCCCTGCCGTCATGGAAGGCTTGCGCAAATTCGTCGAAAACGCCGGCCCGCATCCGTATCTGCCGTAACGGGTTTCGTAGGACTGCCACTCCTGGCTGTCCCACAAATAGCCACTCCCCTCCCTCTTCCTGTAAAATAAACCCGACCATGAGAACCATCGACCAGACAACCGACGAAATCCTGAATCTTGCCGCCACCCATTTCAAATTTCCGCGAGCGAATCTCCAGCCGGCCGACGATTTCTATAAGAAGCTGGGAATTGACAGCCTCCAGGCGCTGGAACTCCTTACACGCCTCGAAAATCACTTCGGTGTGGAATTGCCCGACTACGAGGTGCAAGGCGTCAGCGATTTCCGCACCCTCGCAACGCGCATCCAAGCAAGGCTCTGAAGATCGATCTGAACGCCGCGCGGAATAAAGGGATTCGTCCGGCGATTTCCTCATATAATCTTGTACTTGCTTCTCTCTGTGTCTCCGTGCCTCAATGGCAATTTGAATGCTTGAATTGGCGAAATACGATTCGCTCGGAGCGGCTCTGCGCGATGCGCTCGCACAATGGCCCGAGGAAGTGTGCTTGATCGAAGCAGACCGCGACCACGAACGCTCTCGCCTCACGTACAAGCAATTTGGCGAGGCCGCCGAGCCCGTGGCGGCGGCGCTCGAAGAATCGGTCTTTGCCGCAGGAGACCGCGCCGCGATTATCATGACCAATCAGCCCAAGTGGCTGATTTCCGCGTACTCAGTATTTTTCGCGGGAGGCGTCCTCGTTCCGCTCGATTACAAACTCTCCGCCGCCGAGCATCTTCAGCTTCTGGCGCACTCGAAAGCCGCGATCCTGTTCGTCGAGTACCCGCTATGGCGCGCCATCACGCAATCGCCCGCCTTCCGCGAGCATAAGCTGCGTGCAGTGCTCGTCACCGAAGCGCCGCCAAACGCCGATCTCGCGGGCGGCTTGCGCTGGGAGGAATTTCGCGCCGCGCGAGCGCCCGAATTCCGGCCGCGCGCGCTCACGGACACGGCCTGCATCGTCTACTCCTCCGGCACGGGAGGTCACCCCAGGGGCTGCGTGTTGACACACGACAACTATCTCGAACAGTGCGCAGCAGTGACTCCGGTTTTTCCCTTTTGGCCGGGCGCGCGATATTTGAGCATCATCCCCACAAATCACGCCATCGATTTCATGGGCGGCTTCCTCATGCCGTTCACCGGCGGGGGCACGGTCGTCCATCTGCGAACTCTGCGCCCGGAATTTATCCGCGAAGCCTTCACGAAATACAAAATCACCTACATGGCCGTGGTCCCCCTGATCCTGAAAAATCTGCAACGCGGGTTGCGCGAGAGATTCACGGCGCTTCCGCCGGCTAAACGCAAAGTATTGGACATCTTGATCGCCGTCAATCGCGCGCTCACTCGCGGCAAGCCACGACCCGGTCTGAGCCGCGCCTTGTTGAAAGACATCCACAAAGCCTTCGGAGGCGGGCTGCAAGCGCTGCTCGTCGGCGGGGCGTTCACCGAGCCCGCCACGATCGAGTTTTTCCACGATATCGGCATCCCCATTTACAACGGCTACGGCTGCACGGAAGCCTGCACCGCCATCACCCTGAACGATCTCCGGCCCTTCCGGCCGGACACCGTTGGCAAACCGGTGCGCGGCATGGAAATTCGCATCGCGTCGCCGGACGCGGACGGCATCGGCGAAGTCGCCGTCCGCAGCAAGACGGTGATGTCCGAATATCTTGACGATCCCGAAATGACGGCGGAAACCATCGTCGACGGCTGGCTCATGACCGGCGATCTCGGGCGCGTTGACGCTACTGGCCATTTGCAGCTTTTCGGGCGCAAAAAAAACATGATCGTCACCGCCGAGGGAAAGAACATCTATCCGGAAGACATCGAAAACAATTTCGAGGGGATCGCGGTCAAGGAATTCTGCGTCTTCGCGGCTAACTACATCTGGCCGCAACATACAATGACCGGCGAGCAACTCGTGTTAGCGCTGCATCTCGAACCGGGACACACGGCCAACGGCATGCTGCTCGAGGAACTTTCCCGGCGCAACGCGCGGCTCTTAAACTACAAGCGCCTCTCGGGCTTCCTCGTGTGGGAGCAGGATTTTCCCCGCAACGCCGCGATGAAAATCAGGCGCGTCGTCCTGGCCGGACAGATCGGCAAGCAACTCGACCGCGGCGCGATGGTTCCCCTGTGAGCGAAGCCTATTTCACGATCGTGAATCCGGCGGCTGGCGGCGGACGATGCGGAAAGCTGGCCGCGCGGACACTCGACCGGCTTCGCGCGGCGGGCCTCCGCCTGGAGGTGCGCGAAACGCGCGCTCCCGGCGAGGCTACCGTGCACGCGCATGCCGCCTATGCCGACGGGTTCCGCAAATTTATTGCCGTGGGCGGCGATGGCACCGCGTTTGAAATCGTCAACGGACTTTTTCCGGAGGCTCCCGCCGCGGGCCGCGCGTCCCTGGGATTTCTCCCCCTCGGCACCGGAAATTCGTTTCTCCGAGACTTCGCCCAAAACGGGACGGACCTCGCGGAATTCGGCATCCAGGCGATCCTCGAACGCCGCTCCCGTCCCTGCGACGTCATCCGTCTGGAACACTCCGGCGGCTCTATTTACTACATTAATACTCTGAACATGGGCTTCGCTGCGGACGTCGCGACGCTGACGAATCGCCGGCTGAAATTTCTCGGCGAGCCCGGCTACATGGCCGGCGTGCTCATTTCGCTCGCCCGGCTGCGCCGCCGTCCGTTTCCGCTGCGCGCCGACGGCCAGCGCGACGACCGGCGCTGCCTCTTCGTGGCCTTTAGCAATAGCAAGTACACCGGCGGTAAAATGATGATCGCGCCGCTCGCTGCGACCGACAGCGGCACCATCGAATACGTTCACTGGGGCCCGATCGGGCGGCTCGGCCTGGTGCGGAATCTGCCGACTCTGTTTACCGGCTCGCACATCCGGCATCCAATGGTTTCGAGGCGCACAGCAGCGCGGATCGAATTCGAGTTGAAGAATCCCGTGGACGTGGTCGTCGACGGGGAAGTGCTGACGCTCGAAGCCGAATCGCTGGAAGTGCTGCCCGGCGCGCTCGATGTGATGGCATGAAAGTAGAAAGCGAACAACCGATTGCCGCACCCGCGGCGCCGGAAGACGCTGGCGAGCATGGCCTGCGCCGCGCGTGGGCCATTGCGCGGAGCACCTATCATTGGCTGCTTTCCGGGGCGTTTTTCTTTCCGGTGTGCAGCTTCCTCGTTCTCCTGGGAATTTTCATCGATCCCCGCAGGAATGACGGCGCGCAGCGCATGCTTTGCCGCGTGGTGATGAAGCTCGCGGGCGTCAAGGTCGTCGTGCGGCGCGCGCCGGGCTTCGATCCGGCGCGCACCTGCTTTCTTCTCAGCAATCACGTCAATTTATTCGATCCATTTCTCTTGTACGCCACGGTCCCGCAATTTTTCCGCGGCCTGGAACTGGAATCGCATTTCCGCATTCCCGTGTACGGCTGGATGATGAAACGCTTCGGCAACGTTCCCGTGCCGGACGTCAACCGGGCGTCCGACCTGAAACGCATGTGGCGGCTGACTCGCGCCGCGCTCGATTCCGGAGTGAGCCTCGCCGTGTTCCCCGAAGGGCAGCGCACGCTCGACGGCCGCGTCGGGCCGTTCAAGGACGGCGTATTCCGCATGGCGCTGCAATTCGGCACGCCCATCGTTCCTGTCAGCATCGTCGGCGCGTTTGAATTCAACAAAAAGACAAGCTGGCTGATCCGCCCGGGCACCGTCACAGTGTATTTGCACGATGTGATCGAAACGAAGGACTTGCGGAAGGAAGATGTTCCGGCGCTGCGAGATCGCGTCCACGCGATCGTTTCAGCGCCAATTAACGAAATCTACAGCGGGTCCCAAGCCATTCGTATCCTGGATTAACTTAAAGCCTCGGGATCAAAGACCCGCAGACCGCACATTCGAGCAATTCTCGCCAATTGCTTGTCAGCTACACCGAATTCGACCGATTCCATTGCGCTGCCTTTAAACTTCCCGATGCGAATTCCATCTCTTAGCCAAAATGCGGTTGACAGGTGGATGGCATTGCCAGCTTTCAGGTCATATTGCTCAACGAGCTGGCTAATCGCGGACATAGTGCCAACATCCAAGTCAAGGATGCTTAGGCTGAAAAGCCAGTCGCTTTCAAATTCCTCGCGGATCTTCGAGAGCTCATGAGAATTCAACTCTCCAGCCCGGAATTTCCTTCCCAGTGACGTGTGCACCTCGGCGAAACTAAGCCTCGAGGTAAATATTTTCTCATCGCCATCGAAGCGGGCTAAAACGGCCTTGCTGCCCCTTTCAAAGGAATATCTCTTCACGAGAGCCGAGGTGTCCAGGTAGAGCATCAGTCCCGATCTTCAACGATGATTTTGGATAAGGGCTTGCCCTTCAATCGAATGGGTTTGAACTTTTTGAATGGGCGCGTTCCCAAGCGCAAATGCCCGTCCGCTTCCATCTGCTTTAGCACTTCTTCTAAAGTTTTGTCTTCGCTCCCATTCGAGTCCGCAGGAAGCATACGAACCACGGGCTTACCCCGGTCCGTAACGACAACCGTCTCGCCCTTGGCGGCCAACTTCAGATACCGGCCGAGGCGATTCTTGAGTTCCCTGCTGCCCACAGTTTTCATGTAGCTACCCCAGTATCATTGTAGCTACATTAAGCTATCTCCGTCAACTTCTATGAGCGCCGTACGAAGGATTCGTCAACATCCACGCGTGAGTAATTAGAGCGACAAGCGGATACCAGGGAGGGTACGGCCGGCCTTGGTTTCGTGCCAAGTGAAAGCGATGCGGTGAATGACGGTAATCGTCGCGACCACCGCGATCACCCACAGCGCGGGCGCCATGCGGTTGAATAATCCGCCGAGAATCAAGAGCACCATGCGCTCAGGGCGTTCCATGAAGCCGACTTTGCAAAGAGGAATCAGGGATTCGGCGCGGGCGCGCGAATAGCTAACCATCACCGATCCGGCCGTCGCCACCGCCGATAGAATCACGTAGGAAGTCCGCTCGGCCACGGCGTAATACACCAGCAAGCCCATGTACAGCGCCATGTCCGAATACCGGTCCAGCGTCGAATCGAAAAACGCGCCGAACGCCGTCACGCGTTTCTCGCGCCGCGCCACTTGGCCGTCCAGCATATCCAGAAACGCGGCGAAGAAAATCACCATGGCCCCGGAACGGAATTTTCCGATGGCGAACAGGACCGCCGCCCAGCAGTTCACCAAGAGGCCGAAGAACGTCAGAAGGTTGGGGTTGATCCCCGTCGACGCTACCACATCCACGATCTTTTCGAGCAGCCAGCGGCCGCCCTCGCCAATTTTACGTGTGATCATCGCTCACGCGCCCTCGTCCCCCGCCGGCGCGAATGAATGATACGCCACCCACGCGCTTCGCCTCAAGCGCCAGGAAGCTCGATCCTTCGCTTATTTTGATTTGATGGGATTATGCAGTTCCCGCAAACCCGCTAGCGGGGATGAAACCTGCCGTTTGTTTCCTGCGCGGGCGTTTGACGCCGAGCGGCTGGAATTCTCCCTCGGACTTCTCGGCAGCAAACGAATGAAGGGAACCTCGGCTTGTGAGAACTGATTCCGGCGCGCTTCCGTGAGGAACGGGGGAGCGTGGTCCCCAACGATAATGAATTGCGTCAGCGGCAATCGCGGATCCGTGGATAATTTCTCGATCGCGCGATTCACCTTGTAGATCAACGCCATCCAGTGACAGATGGAAGGATCGGGATTGGCGGCATGCGGGGAATCGCAGGCGAAAAGCGCGGCGTCCTCGGGCAAGGCCGCGATAGGCCAGTGAGAATTCAGCGTGAGCCAATAGATGAACCGGGGTTTCCCGATGGCACGCGAAGTTAGAGCCTGATCGAGCCAGTCCCCGATATCGACGTCGCAAATTCCCGGCATGGCCGGGCCGCAGATGTGCATTCCAGGATGCGTCCTCAGGTCTTCCAGGAATTCCATGCGCTGGAACCCAATTTCCGGATACCAGATCCACCGGTCAAACATGGCCCCAAAATATCCGTGAATCGCCGTAGTCTCATACCCTCTATCTTTCAGCAGCGCGGGAAGGCATCTTGCCGAAATCGCTGCGGCGATTTGCGTGGAACCAATCCCCGCCTGCACGCCGCAGAGCTCGCGGAATTCCCCGGAAACCGTGGGTCCGGAAAAAGCAACCGCGCCGGTCTCGACCTCATATCTGTCCATCGCTGCCTGCTCATGAAAGGGCGCTTCGAGCGCCGCCGCGCCTTCGGCATCACGCATCAGGCCATACGACTCGACCAGCACAAGCACGATGTTGTATTGCTCGATGGGCATGCCGGTGAGCGACGCACTCCCGTGTGCGCTCACTCCAGAATTGCCGTTCAGATGGGCCATTAATGGTCCGGTCGCGGAGGGAATGACAGCCGCTTGATCCAGCCTTTGGTCAGAAAACCCTCTGGAGTTCCAGGCCGCAATCAATAGATGCCGGCTTGGCGAGCCGGCGATGGGATGCAGATCAATGTCGCGCAGCCGGTAGAAAAGCCGCATGCCGGTTAAGGGTAGCAACAGGCCGCAAAGTAAGGCGGCGACGGGCCGGCGGTTTCGGACCGAAGGCGATCCCGCAGCGCGCGAGACCAGCATCGCAAATCCCACACTCGAACACAAAACGGCCAAGCCAATGACAAGGATGCGTTGCAACGGAAGTTGCACCGCGTACTTTACGGAGGCGATGAGCTCGTCTGCGCTGAAATAGAAAGAAGCAGCGGCGTTGGCAAATACGTCCGCCAAAACATCACCTGCTAAAAGCGCAATCCCCGCCGCCCGCGGCAAGAATAAGCACAGAATGCCGGCAATCAGATAGTCCACGTTCAATGGCGCCCGCGGTTTGGTGATCAGAGAATGGCCGGCGATCCAGAACGGCAGATTCGCCAAAACCACGTAGGCTCCAAGCTGCCGGGCAATTTGTCCGCCCGTCGATTCAGCGTATTTGCTGAATTGTCTCCACATGGATTTCCGCTGGCGCGGTCGATTCCGTGCGCACACGAGCCGATCGTCGAGACCCTGGGGTGGCCTAACGAGAATGGGTCTCCGTTGCCGGTTCCACCGATTCCCACTTTGTTTCGGCCGATTTCAGCCGCGGATGGGAAACAAGAAGGTGCCAAACGAGCGCCTGAAACGACTCTGTATGGGGAGTGACGCTGGAGAGATTTACGACGGGAACCAGCACGCAGGCATCGGCAACCTGGAAAGTGTACCCGCCATTGCGGCCCACGACGCCGCAGATGGTCGCGCCCACTTGTTTGCCATATTGCAGCGACTTCACAAGATTGGCGCTGATGTTCCGTTCCGTGTCTCCGCCCCCAACGGAGAAGACGAAGAGCATATCGCTAGAATTGAGCCGGCTGCCGCGCAGCCAATTTTGGTAGGCCGTGTCCCAGCCTTCGTCGTTTACCCGCGCCGTCAGCTCCGATACGTTGTCGGAAGGCGTGTAGGCTTCGATTCCCGCAATCTTGCGGAAATCGTTGACGGCGTGGGAAGCGTGTCCCGCGCCTCCGCCAACGCCCAGAATGAACAGCCGCCCGCCGCGGTCCCTCAGGCGTCCCATCAGTTCCGCCAGTCGTTCGATGGCACCCCGGTCAATCAATTTCAGAATTTCACCGGCCTCTTCCAAATATTCGTCTGTGTAGCTCACTTGCCCTCCGAGGATTTGACTCAGTGGATTGCAACCAGGTGTTCGCGCGGCACCTGGACATTGCGTTCCAGAAACCCAATGTCCTTGACCGCGTCCAGCAAAGAATCGACGATGAGCGTTGGCCTCACGTTCTGCCTCACCAGCTCGTCGCACAAATAACATTTCCGGGCGCCAATCAGTATGGTCTTCGCTCCCGCCGCGGCGCCCGCCTGGATGTCCGTCACGCCGTCGCCGACCATGTAGGATCTTCCGAGGTTCAGGCCCCAATCTTCGGCCGCTTGAAGAAGCAGTCCAGGGCCCGGCTTGCGGCAGTTGCAGATGGTTCGATATTCCGGCAATAAACTTTGCGGATGGTGCAGGCAATAATAGACAGCGTCAATGCGGCCTCCCGCCTTGCGCGTTTCCACGTGCATTTTCTCGGTCATGGCCCCGAGCAAGGCCAGATTGAATTTCTGCTTGGCGATTCCAGGCTGATTAGAGATCACGATGACGGGCAGTCCCGCATGATTCAGCTCCGCAATGGCTCGCGCCGCTTCCGGAAGCAGGACAAAGTCCTTAGGGTGCGCCGGTGAATCGACGGTCCCGAGCTCAGGGTTGTAGACGTAGGCATTGATCACGCCGTCCCGATCCAGAAAAACGGCCCTTGCGCTCTTGGCGCGGATTTCGCTTTTCGATGGGGGAACACTCGACGGCAAATGCAACCGCCGCGAGCCATGTCCTGCGGGGGTTTTCATACGCGTTCCTTATCGCCGCAATCCCTTATCGCCGCTGCCGCAAATTTCATGTTCGCCTCTCTTCCTCGCCCTTTGAACCATTACCCGTTCTCCGCGCCCGGCATTTCGTACATCACCCTTTGGCGGATGTGCTCGATGCTCAAGCGCAGCCCTTCGCGGATGTCGATTTTCGGTTCCCATCCGAGGGCGCGCGATTCGGTAATGTCGGCCAAGGTGATTTGCGCTTCGCCGGGCAAGTCGGGCGAATGCGTGGGCGCGAGACCCGACTTGAGCTGCTGCTCGATCAGCGCATAGATTTCCAGCACCGAGAAATTGGTTCCCGAGCCCACGTTGAACACGCGCCCGTCGGTGCGCGCATCCTCCAGCGCCAGGAGATGAAAATCGTTTACGTCGGAGACGTAGATGAAATCCCGGCGCTTCTCTCCCGTGCCGTAAATGACCGGCCGCTCGCCCGATAGCATGCGGATAATGAACGCGCTCATCACCGGTGGGACCACCCTGCGCCAATCCTGCGCCGGCCCGTACACGTTGAAGTAGCGCAGCACGGTTATGTTCATCTGGTACAGTTCGCGGTAGCTCTCGCAAAACGTGGCGCCGCCGTGTTTGCTGGCCGCATATACGCCGATCGGGCGGATGGGCGTTTCCTTGCTCGGAAATTCGCTGATCCCTTCGTACTCGGCGGAAGTGTCCGCGTAGATCACTTTGCGGACCCGCGCTTTTCGCGACGCTTCCAGAACGTTCAGCGTGCCCACCACGTTCACGCTGGCCGCCGCCAGGGGATCTTTCAGGCATTCGCTCAGGCAATTCTTGGCGGCCAGGTGAAACACGCCATCCGCGCCCTCGAACAGGCCGTGGATTTGAGGGTCGCGAATGTCGGCTTCGTGGAAATCGACGCGCGGGTCCACGTTTTCGAGCGTCCCGGCCGAGAGATTATCGATTCCCCTTACCCGGTGTCCCGCGTCCAAAAGGCGTTTGGCCAGATTGCTCCCCACGAACCCCGCGACGCCTGTTACGAATAGGTGCTTTTGCATATCCGTTTATATTGAGAGAAATGTGTAAAACGGCGCGATAGGGGCCGGGCGCCGCGGGAAACGCCGTTTCTGGCGTACCCCTAGCGCACGCCCGCCGCCACGCGCCGGTTGCCGTTCGCGGCAATCGTGTCCGCGTCCAGGTGGCTGGTCTGCAAGCGCGCGATGTGGGCGAGGCGCTGGTCCCTCGATACGATGTCGAAAACCACCTTGCTGCCTTCGAATTCGATGCGGAAATGCAATTCGCGCAGCCCGGCCCGCCCCATGGCTTCCCGCAAGCGCTGCTTGTGCTCCTCGCAGTACAGCATCAGAAAGCCGCCTCCGCCCGCGCCTGAAATTTTTCCCCCAATCGCGCCATTGCTTTTCGCCAGCTCGTACCATTCGTCGATTTGGGGATTGGTAATGCCCCTGGAAAGACCCTTCTTGCATTGCCAGTGCGCGTCGAGCAGTTCGCCGAACGTGCGCAGGTTGCCGCAAAGAAGCGTCTTGCGGATCTCGAAGCCGATGTCCTTGATTTCGGCCAGGCTGCTGACCACCAGCTGGTCGTTCCGCAGCGTGGCGCTGTTTTGCTTTTCGAGGATCGACGTGGCGTCGCGCGTCGAGTGCGTGTAGAACAGCATGATGTTCCGTTCGAGCGCGCTGACCAGATCGGTGCTGAGCGGAAGCCGCTCCACTTTTACCGTTCCGTCGCGGTCGATCCACAGGCACGTCAACCCGCCAAACGCGGCCATGTACTGGTCCTGCTTGCCGATGGGTTTTTCCAACACATCGAGCTCGATATGGCAGGCTTCCTCGGCTAGATCTTGCGGTCCCACCGGCTTTTGCAGCAGCGTGCGCAGCGCGCTCAGAAGGCCCACAAGATAGCAGCTCGAAGACCCCAGGCCCGTTCCGGCCGGAATGTCGGCCAGGGAAACGATTTCGATTCCGCTGGACAGCCCGGAAAGTCTCAACGCTTCGCGGGCCAGGGTGTGCTGCACTTCGTCAACATGGTTCACCATTTCCGACGACGTGTAGCGCACGCGAATCTTGTCGTCCACGATCGGCGTGTTGACGTTCACGAACATGTATTTATCGATGCCCGCAGCGAGGATGAATCCGCCATGTTCGCGGTAAAATGACGGCAGATCGGTGCCGCCGCCTCCCAGCGTGAGCCGAAACGGGGTTCTCGTGAGGATCATGCGCTCTCCTTAGAGCTTCGAAATCAAGCGGCGCAAGCCGCTTGGATGGCAAGGGAATCGTCGCTGGTCTGGTATATCGGCAAGGCCGCCGCTTGGGATTAACGCCATGTTTTACGTTCGGTCCGTTCTCCGCCGCTCAGAGTCCGGAGGGAAATCAGGAGATGCCGGGTGCGGACCGGAATACCTGAAGGATTGAATATCGTGTGATTCTAGGTGACGGCTGGTCAACTGCTCCCAAGTGAAGAGGATGTTCCGTTGGCGCCGGCGGTACGCCCGCGCTACCGAACTCGCGCCGCCAGCTTCCATCCAACCGAAATCCGAATTCAATCCTCCTGCGTTCCAGGAAACAAACCCTAGCGAAGCGGAATCCGGCGCAACGTGAAGATATCGGAAGAAGCGATCTTCTGGACCTGGTCTTCGAGGTGTTCCCAATCGTCCCAAACCGCGCTAAACAGCCGTCCCGTCAATCCCGCCGACCGCTCCGACGCCAGAAAAACGGCCAGGCCCGCGGCGCGCTCCGGCGAAACCCCGCCCGTGTCCTCCATTTGCTTCAGTTCTTCGAGAAGCTTTGGGCCGCCGGAATCGGTCGCGGCGCGCATTTCGTCCCACATCCGGCTATAGACCGCCCCTGGAGCAATCGCGTTGACCTGGATATTGCTCGCTTTCAATTCTTGCCCCAGAGTCTCTGTGAACCGCACCAGCGCCGCTTTCGAGCTGCTGTAAGAGGAAAAATTCGGCCGCCCGTACGCCGCTCCTCCCCCGGAAAAGAACAAGATCTTCCCTCGCCCGCGTCTCTTCATTTCCGGAAGGGCCGCGTGCGCCAAATTGACCGATCCGAATAGATTGATTTCGAATGCTCGCGCCCATTCCCGAAGATCGAGGGTTTCGAGCGGACCGATGGGCCCCATGGCGCCCGTGCAATTCACCAGCACGTCCAAAGGTGAAAAATCGCCTTGCGCCCGGCTCATCACCTCGCGCACCTGCCCATGGTCGGCCACATCGAGCGGATACCAGGCAATGCGGCCGGACTGGCCCTCGGGATCGGGATTCCACGGCTTATTCGCGTGATAGGTAAGGGCTAGGCGAGCCCCCTCCTGGTAAAAACGCCTCGCGACGCTGGCCCCAATGGTGCCCGAAGCCCCCGCGACCATGCACGTCTTGTCTCTTAATTCCATCCTCAAGCTTTCTTCGCCGGAGCGGTTTCGGCTTTCCCTTGCGCCGGCTCGGTTTTGCTCTCCTTTCGATCCGGTCGATCTCGAACAGGGAAAATGCCGGGGTTCCACCGTTGTGCTTCCCGGCTAGGAAGCCCCGCGAGTGGAAAGGACGGCCGGGATCGTCAACAGCAGGATCTTCAAATCCAGCGAGAAGGAAGCCGTCTGAATATATTGCGGATCGAGACGCACCCACTCGCTGAATTTGCGAATTTCATTGCGCCCGTTAATTTGCCAAAGACAGCTGATCCCGGGCGTGACGCATAGCTTTCGCCGCTGCCAAAATTCGAATTCCGCGGCCTCCTGCGCCGACGGTGGACGCGGACCGACCAGGCTCATATCTCCCTTGAGAACGCTATACAGCTGAGGCAACTCATCCAGGCTGAATTTGCGCAAGATAACCCCGAGGCGCGTGGTGCGCGGATCGTTGCGCATCTTGAACACCGGCCCTTGCATTTCGTTGAAGGCCAGCATCTGCTGTTTCAGCACGTCCGCATTCGGCACCATGGTTCGAAATTTGTAGCCGACGAATGGCTTGCCGTTCTTCCCCAGCACGCGCCAGGGGTAAAACACCGGTTCGCGAGGATCGGAAAGCTTGATGGCCAGGGCAATCGCAAGAAATAACGGCGATAAAAGAAGCAGCGCAGCGGCGGAAACCAAGCAATCCAGAGCCCTCTTCGCGAAGAGATACCCCCGGCTTCGCCACACCGTCGTCATCATCGCCGTTTCCGTCGAGAGGAATCTTGCATGACGAATACAGGTCTTTTCCAGCGTTTCGGACTTCAGGCAAACCGCTAATTTTGTTGGGACCGCCAAGCTTAGGCCGATTTCCAAAATTGGTTCGAGGAGTTCTTCACACGCCGTGGGCGGCAAGGATGACAATAGAAGAACAACGTCCACCGGATTTCGGAAGATAAAGTCGCGCAACGTCTCGGTCGTGCCAAGGCATGGAATATCCGGCGCCGGGTCCGGCTCACGAGGGGCGCCCCACTCCATGTAGCCCAACAGCTTGTGGCGCGATTCTACGGACCGGGAACCGTTTCGTTCCAAGAGTTCCCTCACTTCCGTCCCTGACCCGATGATCAGGACAAATGGCCGCTTATCCATGCGCGTTCGCCGCTCCCTGGATGGGTTGCGTGACCGATCCCCGCTCGCCCCGTTACCGGCCCGCTTCCGCGGCGGCTGGCTCGTTGGCCGTTTCCATCTGGATTGTGCGTCCCTGTTTTGCGGCGCGATAAATTGCGTCGACGAGCCGCAACGTACGCGCGGCATCCTCACCGTCGCTCATCGGCTTTTGGCCACCGGCAATGGAATCGAGAAAGTCCTGCCATTCCAATTCGAGGGAATCGTCGCGGCCGGGAAAATCACTCCATTCTTCCTTCGGCACTTCGCCGGGATTCTTGCGCACTCCCAGGCAGAGCCGCTCGGGGCCATAACTTCCGCCCAATCCGTCCACCAGGAGGTAGCCTTTCTCCCCGATCAGAGTGCAGGAGAACTTGTTCTTCCAATACGTCCAACTGGCGTGCAGTTGCGCCACGGCTCCGGAGGGCGCTCGCAGCGTCGCGAAGACGTTGTCCTCGGCGGGCGCAATGGGCCAAAATGCGGTGGAAACCATCGCGTTGACCTCTTCGAAATCGCCGAGGAACCAGCCGAACAAATCAAGGGCGTGCACCCCTTGATCCAAGAGCTGTCCTCCGCCGGAAAGGTCCGGCCGGGAACGCCACTCCTGGTCGTAGCCGATTCGGCCGCCATGCCCGTAAAAACATTGGATCGTCAGCGGCCGTCCGATGCGGCCCTCCGCAAATAATCGGTGCGCGCCGCGAAGAGCCGGGTGGTATCTGTGGTTATAGCCAGCTTTGAGGCACACCCGCGATCTTCTGGCCGCTTCGATGACGGGCCAAGCTTCCGCCGCGCTTCGTGCGAAGGGTTTTTCAGCCAAAACGTGCTTTCCGGATTCCGCGGCCGACAAACTCACTTCCGCCAGCCGGTACGTGGGGGTCGAAACGACGACCGCGTCCACATCTCTTCGCGTGACGGCGCTTTTCCAATCCTCCGTCGCCTCGCAAGCAAATTGGCCCGCCAATCCGTTGGCCGCCTGGAGGTTTGTGTCGGCGACCACCGCAAGCGTGCACCGTGGGCTCTTGGAAATCGCCGCGGCGCGCTTTGCTCCGAAGCGACCCGCGCCAATGAGCGCTACCCGAATCGCTTCCCTGCCGCTCGTCAAACCACTCCTCCTCATTGGGTATCCGTTAAGCGCTCGGTGCGTTGCCAGGCATACTCATACTTCCGTTTCGGCAAGCGGATCCAGGCGAGGCCCAGCGCGGCATTGGCGAATACAAAATAAAACGGAACGTAGAATATCTTTGGGCGCTTGCCGTACCGAGCCAAGGCGCCTCCCACCGCGGCAAACGCATAAAAAGCGAGTTGGGCGCCCGCCATCCACTGATATGCGGGGTTGTCACGCGCAAGGATCGCCGAGGATGTAAATAGCGCGAGCAACGCGGGTGGAACAGCCATCCGCAGCAAATTGTGGGAAATGTATTGCCACCAGATGGGGCTGCGCCCCGGGATCAGAAGTTCCGGCAGCATGGGCAAAGCCAAAAGGAAGGCGACGTGCGCTCGCGTCTTGCGTTCGAATTCGTCGGCCAAGCGAGCCGCGGCGGGGATTGCGGCGATGGCCTGGGGATCGAAAATTATTCTTTGGCCCGTTGCCGCGATCACTTTCATGGGAATATAGAAATCCTCCCCAACCCTTTCCACATGCGGGAAGATGGATTTGCGGATCGCATACAGCTGGCCATGAACGCCTGTGCAGGAATGCACGTGGCTTTCCGACTCCTTGATCCATGTCTCATAGCGCCAGTACAGCCCCTCGCCCACGCTCGCCGCGCTGCGCTGCTGCACGATGCAAAGGCGCTGCCCGGTGGCGCCGCCCACATTCGGGTCGGCGAAGTGGCGGACGAGGAGCCGCAACGAATTCGGCTCCAGTAGCGCGTTGGCGTCGCTTGCCGCGACGATTTCCCCGCGCGCGGCGGGCGCGATCTGATTGAGCATTTCCTGCTTGCCCTGCCGGGTTCGGAAGGCGATCACTTCCACCCCACGGCTCGCGAACTGTTGAGCGATTTTCGCCGTTCGGTCGGTGGAACCATCCGAAGCGACGATGATTTGGATTCGGTCGCGCGGGTAGTTGAGCGCCAGCGTGTTCTCAATTTTCCGTTCGATCCAGCGCTCTTCGTTGCATGCGGGGATCACCAGCGTGACCGCCGGCAAGTCGCCGCTGTGCGGAACCGGCGGTTTGCCGGCGGCCCGTTTCCGAACGCGCGCCATCCAGCCGATGAGCAGAGGGTAACCGATGTAGACGTAGAGTATGCTTGCCAGGCTCAGCCAGAATATAAAGGTAAGAATCATAGCCATAGGGGGCTTCGCGCCGGGTTTTTCATGCTTTTCTGGCTACAATTTGGGTCGAGTAGCCCAAGACCAGCCGTTGGAACGACATCCAATACAGCGTTTCCGAGCAGGCGTGTAGAACGGTCTTGGCTAGGTTCTTCCACCGCTCGTCGTTGAAAACCACGGGAGCGTTTCGCACGCCGACCGGTTCGAACCCGCAGCGCGCGACCATTTTGGAAAGTGTTCGCGGCTCGAACGAAGTGAGGTGATGGGGCGGGTCGAACCCCACCAGGGGATGGCGTTCGGTTTCCATCCAAAACGGGTCTCTGAAGCCTAGTCGCCGCCGCGTTTCACCCAGCAGGCCGTGCAGGCGGGCGTCCGGAACCACCACCACCAGTATTCCTTCACTTCGCATCAGTTGCCGCAGGTGAAGAAGCGCTTCCGCGGGTTTTTTCAAATGCTCGAGAACGTTCAATACCGTCACAACGTCAAATTCAGCCCTTGGACCAGAAGCCACAAACGCTTCCACGGTGCCGTGAAATGTTTCGATTCCATGTTCGGATTGCGCGTAGCTGCAGCCTTCCTCGGAAGGCTCTATACCGAACACTTGAAAGCCCGCCTGCCGAAGGCAACGCAGGAAATTTCCCGAGCCGCTGCCAACGTCCAGCGCCGAGCCGCCTTTCTTGCATTGTAAAATCGCTTCTCGAACGCTGCGGTTGAATGACTCTTCTCCCGTTCGCCATTGGCTGCCCAGGTCGTAATTCGCGTAGTATTGCTCCAATTCTTTTAAGCTGGGCTGGGGGTTTACGTAAAAAAGCCCGCAGTCATCGCAACGGACCACGGTGTAGCCACGCCCTTGGAGGTACGGCGTGCAGCCCGGAGCGGAACAGGAGCGGCACGAAACGGTTTCTCGCACGGGGTTCAACGCGGGTGCGGCCTGCGCTGGCATTTTCGATACCTCCTTTGCGAAACGGCTCCAAAACGTAGTTGAGCTTCCGCCCCTCGGCTCGAAAACTGCCAAGCGATCCACGTGGTTTTAGGGGTGGAACCATCCGCGGCGAAGATGATTGTGGTTACGGCCGCGCGGGTGGTTGAGAGCAAATGCGTTTACGGGCGATGGCGCTCCGTCCAGCTCGTTGCGCGACAATAGATTGACGGCGATGCTGAAACACGGAATCGGATGGCTAATGTCCGCGCACGTGAACAGCGATTGTGGTTCCTTCAAAACGATACACAGGTAATCCGCTTTTCTGCAGCTCCGCGAGATACCGTCCGACGCCCCGGCGAATTTCTACTCTCGCGTAGTCGTGCCAAACCACCATCCCGCGGGGAGCCAGGACCTTCATAACGGACTCGGTGTCCTTGCGGACATGCTCGTATAAGTGACTGCCGTCAACGAGCGCGAAATCCACGGGCCCATCTACAATCCTTGCCCAGTCCATCGAGGTGGAGTCCTGAAGGATTTGGGTGATCTTGCGATCGTCTCCGAAAACTCGCTCCGACCTGGCCGATTCCTTGATCATATGAGGGTCGCTCGATTGGGACGCTCTTTTCCCCGCGGCTTCCGGCGGAAGATCGACGGTGAAAATCCGGCAGGCGTCTGCCGTATTCCGGCTGAAATGAAGGGTTGTGAACCCTCTATAGGTTCCGATCTCCACTACTGTCTTGGGGTCTTTCCATTTAATGAGCGAACAAAGTAATGCGAGTTCGCCCGGCGGCATGGAGGGTGACGGTTTTTCGAGATCGATCCATATCTGCTTGGAATGGTCATTGCCCGCTCCGAGGTTTTCCAAAGTGGTCGCAGGCAGGGGATCCGGCGTTGCGAGTTCCTTAAAGACCTCCAGAGACCGGCTAGCGAATTCAAAGGCCGTGAGAGGCCCTTTCCTGAGGACCGCAACGAACAGCGGTCCTGACGCCAGCCCTAGAACAGAAACAAGCTTAGCGGTTTGCTTAGCGCTGAATTGTCTACCTAAAAAGGTCATTCACTTGGCCTCATTCATCTGCAAATCCGGGCGCGGATTCTGCAAGGTTCGTTCGGGCCCCGGTACTCCGCGAGCGAATGCCTTACCTCACGCTCGCCTCCGAATGGCCGGCGACAGCGAGCCTGCCTGACCGGCTGACAGGGTGCTTGCTGGCATATAAGGTGCCCGCGAGCGCCCCAGCAATAGGAGAAGTGGTAAATTGAAAACAGATGGGCTCACTGAACATGGCAATCATCAGGATTGCCAGCAATGGAATCGAAACCGATAGAGATTCCCTTGAAATGCAGCGTAGAATCGTGAAAAGCAACCAGCCGAACGCCAGGATTCCTAGGCAGCCCATTTTCAACATCACGTAGGCCCATCCGTTATCGACGTAGGCCTGTTCGACCGACCCGAGCGCAGGGTCGTCCCATGCCAGCTGGGAACCCATGCCGGCCCCAAGCATCGGGGACTTGAGCAGCGTCGCTGCCGCGTTGACCAATTCCAAATTTCGGCTAACGAGCGATCCTATGCCGGCGGTTCCTGTAGGGAGAAGCGCCATCGCCTCCGGCACTTTCTCCAGTTGATCCAATACCAGTTGCGCTCCGAAGGGAAAGATGCTCGGCAGCAAGATGAGCGCAGCCACGCTAAAATAAATGACCCTTTGGATTCGCTTGGCGCTGCGGATGGCGAGCGCTACCGCTGCGGCGAAAAGAAAATCGAGCAAAACGTGGCGCATGAAAAAAAGCAGGCTGGCTCCAAACACCAGGGTTGACGCCCCCAACCAGGAAGTTCGCCTTTCCATTAATCCCTTGACAAAAAGAAAGCTGGCGACCAACCCGAATTGCGTCGTGATCGAGGTATCTTCCTTGTGGAAACCAAACTGGCTGAACACGCTCGCGTAGTAGACAAACAGGGCCAGCGCCATCAGGCCGCCAAAAGCTTTCATCCGCCTGAAGAGTAGCTCTTCATCGCCGGCGGCATACGCAATCACGAAATACAAGACGAACAGGATCGATCCGTACAACTGCCGGATGACGTAGCTCGGCGCATTCCCTTGGATGAAACCATGAATGGAAGAAGCGATGACAACCAGTAAAAATGCCTTGAGCGCCGCCGGGGCACGAAGGACCGATGAAAATCCAATCCGGTACAGCGCGGCAAGGCTAACGATTAGACTTCCCGCAGCCCAGAAATACATCTGCCAGGCTTGGTCATATTTGACATCGATGAAGCGTAGGCGCGCCTCGGACGGCAGCAAAACCATGGCGGCCATCATGAATAACCAGCCAGAGGGCACCGCTTCTTCGGGCTGGCGCACAATCAAAATGGCCAGGCCCAGCGCCAAACCGAGAATTAAGTACTCCATCCCGCCCAGCAGCCCAACGAGCGACACGACGATGATTCCGGCGAGCAGAAGAGCCCACCTGGCCAATTCTGCCGAGGACGCACCAAGAATGGCCGTTCCCACGGCTGCCAAGCTGTTCAAACCTAGCGGATTGGATTCTTGTGGCGACATTCAGTTCTGACCGACGTCCAGGCTTAAAAGTTCGTTCCTTGTCGCGCCGCCGCGAACGTATAAGGCCAAAAACGTTCCCTCGACATGGTAGATGGGCCACTTTCGCGCCAGCTTTCTGACCGCTCTCGTCACTTCCCGCAGGTTCGCGAAGTCGTGCCACAAGATGACGCCCCGGCCGCCAAGCAGATCGAGCGCTTTTTGTGAATCGCTCAAGACGCCGTCGTAGATGTGACAACCGTCCACGAGCACGAAATCCATGGACCGCAGGTATGGGCGGTAATCGAAGAGCCGCGAGTCCCCGAAGAGTTGCCGGATTCGGCCGCTTTTGTTAAAAGGCCGGTACTCTTCGCCAATGATTTTTTGGGGCTGAAGCAATTCCAGGTCTCCCGGGGTGTACCCGGCAAGATTGGCCGCCATTTCTCTCGGCACATCCAGCGTGTAAACCTCCGCTTCCGAATTCAGGGCCAAATGCGAGGTCGTAATTCCTTTAAAAGTTCCTATCTCAAATATTCTTTTCGGTTTAATCCATTTTACGACCCTCAGTAAGGCGTAGAGATCCTGCGGCGGCATGCCTCCGAGGGGCCATCCGCTCGAGAGCATTTCAATGTGATCTTGGGAAGCGGGCACTTGAGAAAGCCGAAGACTGGAAACGCCGGGATGGAACAGCATGGCGCTGGCTCGCCAAATATCGGGCGCCGCCTGCCTGAATCTGCGCGGAGAAACCACCACATCGAGCAACGTTCGTTGCCAAACCGTCGAGAGGATTTCCGCTGCTTCCCGCAAGCGCTCCAGTCCCATAATCCGTTCACCCTTTCGCAGTTTGGAGGGTCCTGCCGAATCGAACACCCAACAAGGCCGCGTAGGCCAAGACGAGCAGTCCGGCGCTCCAAAATAAGTTCAGTCCCATAAACTTGCTGGCCGCCGCGACACTCACCCCCGCAAGGAAAGGGGCGAGAAGAGCCGCGGCATGATTGGGCTGAACGACTCCTCGCGTGTTCTTG